>Ga0247836_1008690_pt1 | contig 10134 bp, 6 predicted proteins | sample LaCruzMarch2015__4_FD_187116 | JGI IMG/M metagenome (GOLD analysis project Ga0247836, IMG submission 187116) | Freshwater microbial communities from meromictic Lake La Cruz, Castile-La Mancha, Spain - LaCruzMarch2015_14m | ecosystem: Environmental > Aquatic > Freshwater > Lake | place: Spain...
TTTTTATGAGTTTATGGCAATTAAGTCATCATCTTTTTCGATGTAAAATAAGATTAATTATGATTTTATCGTTTTCTTTTGATAGGAGTTAGGTTTTAGCTTGCACTTGTATCGATTCCTTTCGTTGTTTTGGAACTTGACTTTGATTAAATTGAAGAGTTTATACGCCATCTCTAATATTAGATATTTTTTAATTGTTTCTTCTTTACATCTTCATAATTCTCGATCACCTTGATGCTAATTTGATGTAGTTTCTGTTTGAAAGTAAGCTTTTAAGGAAAAAACTCTTTTTTGATATATATTTTTTCCTAATCAATAGTATTCTACTGCCAAAATTCGAAACCATAAGATATCAATCGATATTCTTTATGAATACATTAAAGTATGTCATCAAACAAACGATTCTTTATTTCTCCTGTAAATATCAAACCATTTATTGTAGTTAAATTTTATGTGTTTAGAACGCTGTTTAAATTAGAAATTTAGTTGCTTATAACTTGCTATCTTTTTATTAAGTCTTTGAATGCTGTATTTTTATCATTTAATTTAGGAAGTAGATTGTTTTTTTGAAGCCTGCTATACCTCATTTGACTCAATATAATTAAAACTATTATGATTGTGCTTTGATAAGCATGATTATTGATTTAATTAGGCTCGCCTTTGAAAAATAATGCTGAGTATCAGCTGTAATTATATAAAATGACTCAAATTTCAGCGCTGGAAAGTATATCATTAGCTATTCAAGGTAGTAAATAAACAGATCCGTCTTAAATACCAGCATTAGTTCTTTCTTCACTTCTCGAATCTTGTAAGTGAACTCATTTATGATAATATTCACACCGAAAATCGAGCTCAGTCCAAAGACATACTCACATTTATTAACACTTAGTAGAGTCTTCTTTATTATTTTACTAATGAAGAAGGTGAAGGATACTATCAATAAACCATTCAAGAGTCTGCTCGTATATTTTTTATTCTTTTAGGTTTCTTCGATGCTCCACATAGGATTGTATCTTAATTGCCACTAATGATTCTTACTGATACTAAAGACATATTTATGAGGAGAAGAAGGAAGTTAAGAAAAATATTGAACAAATCTCACTCCCAAACTGTTGAATAGAATAATTCTTAATCAAGGCCAGATTTTTCTTCCACAATAGCCTTTTTAGGAGAAGATATATCTGATTTAACTGCAATGCTTTAGAGTTCCATAAGAAGTTCTTTTTATTCATCTTCTTGCCTAGATTGCTATAAAAATTCTAGATTTTCTTCAGAACCTTCATAAAACTTATGTTTTTAGAAAAAATAAAGTGAAAGAATGAAATTGAAAAAAATGGTCTAATTTTAGCTTAAACACTTGATTGTCGAATTCCAATCTCGACAATCATCGTAAGCTCAATAATCAATAAAAGAGAAAAATAGATCATAAATGGAGACTGAATAAGTGAAAGGAACAGTCATAAATCCGACAAATATCGAGATACAATCAGCAATCAGAGCAGAATTAAAAAAATACAAAATAGCTTCTATTCCTTAAACAAGTTCTCTTGAAAGTTCGAGTATAGCAAGCAGAAGTAAGCTTCGAGTTCGATAAAAAGCTCTATAACTCCTTCGAAATTTAAGATATGATACTATTTTCTGAATGATTAATTTCTAAGAAATCATTTTATACCTGTTACAATCTTAATAATTTTAAATGCATTAACGAACGCAAATCTTGGCTCATAAAAAGTAGGTCTTTACCTTCCTTTCTGACCGCTGTTGTGCCTGAGCTGAAACAGCTTCCTTAAATACTAAGGAGGCAAATTTTTAAAGCCAACTATTGATCCGATCATTCCACCAACAATCGCAGCATTTGTATCAGTATCTCCTCCTTTAGATAGCACATATTCTATCATTTAGCTGTATGAGCCTTTATGAATTTTATATTTATCTAAAACATCAAAAGAAAGACCAATAGCGATTTTTGACCATCCAATATTTTATGTCGCTTTAATAGGATGTTTTTAAGTCAAGAAATGTCCCCAGCTTGGAATCTTTTGCTCAAAATGATTCTTAACATTTTTTACTATCAATTGTATCTCTTAATCATTATTCCTTTTTATGAGTGCTATCATAAATTTAGACCATATGTAGCTAGCTTGAATATTGTTTTTATTGGGATGAAGTAGGCTAGTTTATTTATTAATGAAATTTTTCATTAAAAGCTATGTCAATCCTATCTCTTAATTAAAAAATTTCACTTAAGACTCAGATTTCATAGATTTATTAATAAGAGCAAAAATGAAAGGAATGGGCGCGATTCTCATCAAAGATCCGTTACTTTAACTTTTATTACTGACTAGTTTGACTTCAGCAAGCATTTTCTATGTAAAAGCTTCTACAGAATGATTCTTCCCCTCGTAATGAACTCTTTTTATTGCATTTAAACTATCTCTACAAGTATTTCCAATATCAAATGGCTTAGATTAATACCATTTTAGATACTATGTAGATATTGTGAAGATTAAATTATCAAGCTGTACATCAAATTTTCTAGTCATCTAAAGTGTTGTCAAACTATAGAGTAAATGAAAAGCAAGCTAGGAATCATCAGTAATCTGACCTTCTTTTAACCTAAAAATCCCTCCTCCTGGCATATTCATTACTCAATAACGGATAATTTACCATTTTTAAACATTTTATCAAAATTTTATTTCGAAAATTAAAGATATGCGCCTAATGCATCTCCTATAAAGGATCCAAATAAGCATCCCATCGCATTATCAATTACAGGATTCGATAGCATTTCTTCGAAATGTTTATGAGAATATGTTTCATCTAGCTTTTTTATTTCCTCCTCCTCAAATGGTAATTAACTTTTTTTCATACTTATAATAACTCTTTGAAATAAGAGGTTATATATATATTTATGATCAAGATATGTACTGTAAAGATATCAATACAAAAATGGAAAATATGAAGAAATGAAAAAATAAATGTATATTAATATGAGAAAGAACACTTCAAGATCTTATTTTACTAAGTAGAAGTGATACACTGCGATGATGCTCCATTATTTATCTAAGCTATTTAAAATCTTTTATCGCAGCTGAACTTCTTTATTTTATTTTAAGTACTTTTTATTTTATCATCTCACTTTCAGAAATAAAACTTCTAAAAAGATCCCTTTCTGATTGAGGACGTAAAAGACCTTTTAAAGTGCTGTAACTACCGGAAGAAATGCAAGTAGATTCTTTTGTCTTTCTTCGCATTTCAGAAAACTCAGATAGCTATTTACTTAAATGAGATAGTTTGCGCATTTGTCTGCTCAGCGGTTTGTTTGAAGAAAGCTTTCTTGCTGAATTAAACATTAACACCACTGGCTGACTCTATTTTCTTAGTTTTCTTTAGTTAGTAGGAGATAGTCTCGATTTTTTACAATAAGATCTTTGTGATGAATTTTCAAGGGTTGTATTGAGAGCATTCTGAGAGAGAGTATCGAGAAAGTGCATTGATTGAAGGTTGAATAGCTGTACTGATCTTTCAAGCATGCTAATATTGTTTGTGACGATGATCTAGCTCAAGGGAAGATAATATTTAATGATTGTTTTATCCTAACTGGAGATCACTCCACATCTTTCAGGGCTAAAGGAAGTAATAATGTAGTTTTTTGCAAGAAAAATTGCTAGCTGAATGAACTGTTTGTGCAATTCTTTAACAAGGAGCCCTGAACTTTCCCATCCAAAGCAATCCTCAAGTCTCAAAGGCACATAAGGATAGTAAAGATCAATGTAACCTTCACCACTCTACTCAATAGTCCTTAAATTGATAGTATTTTTGTGAGTTATCTTTTTCAAACTCTCGATTTTTTCCCTTAGTTTAGACTCTTCGGAGGAATTCCTATAAAAAACTCTCTTTTTAATTAGAGTCTTCTTGATATCTTCATAAGTGTTTCCCAACAGTCCAAAGGGAAACTGAGTGCTATTCATTTAGTGGATCATCATGTTATTCATTATATTTGCTTTTAAGTAATTATAAACTTATAGCTCATCAGAAAATGTTAAGATGGACTTTTGATCAGAAATCCTATTCAAATCTATCCAAACTACAATCCTTATTCTGATTTCAAAATATAATTTTTAAATTTAGAGGTAAACCTTGTCATAATTAGTCAGACAAAAAATAATTATCTGTTCTTTAATTATTACTGTGGATTTTCATTTATTTTTCTAAAGCCCCAGCAATGCTTAAAGTCAAGTCCTTATGTTGATATAAATGTGAAAAATCGTTCATATGAATGATATACTGGATCAAGCTGATTCCATTTGGTTAACCATATAATCATCTGGGAAATCTGGCAAAGGTGGAGAATCTTGATCTTCGAAATCTTATGCAACTTAATTTTACCTAAGCTATAACCGCAACTTAACATCAGTTCTCAATTCTGATTCAAGTTCATCAATAAATTTTATGCCTTTAAAACTTCTGGAATTTTGAGTCGAGAAAGGAAATTGCTTCTTAATTTCATTTGTAAGAGCCATTTGAATGAGTCCATGATTAGAAAAATCTACCCTTTCATTATTTTTCTATTTCCAATCAAGATAGTAATTTAATATTGAATTTTTCGGCAATTATCTAGTTTTAGTTTATTAGGCTTATATCTTATCTTTTAAATAATTTTGCACAAACAAAGTTGCAGCAAAGATTTATTTGCTTTTTTTCCTTTTTTGTTAGATTTTTGATGCTGTATCGCTTATCTCACCTTCAGAGATTGATTTTTTCTCGAATCTCTTTCTTCTCTTTCCTGATTGATCTTTTCGTGTTCTTATTTCATGCTTTTTCAACATTGCTTGCCTCATCTTTTCATTTACTGACTGTAGCTCATCATAGTAATTTTCATCGATTTCTTATAAAAGATAATCAAGTTCATTTTCATGAATTCTGAGCTTCAAATGGTTTAGCTCTCTTTCAACAATTTATTTTTGATGTTTCATAACAATAAATGCCTCCCTAGAATAACTAAACAGGAGCTAAATATTATGGGCAAGCGCTGTAAGATTGTTAATCTTCAAATAGTTCTGATCAACTATTTGCTCTTTAAGCTTATTTAAGAAATTAATAATTGATTCATCTTCTGAACTTAGATTATCCATCCACTTTTTTATCCTTTAAGCTCGCAAAAGCAAAGTAAATTTGATCAAATTTCATATACATTTAATATTTTAATAAATTATAAAAAAGCCTACTGATAATAGAGGAAGAGATATTTAGAAATAATCATCATGCTCCATATTCATCAAACATTTAACTCACGAATGTTTCCTATATTAAGAATGATGTTACATTACGAATATTGGCTTCAATCATTTATGCCTTTGTTTTTCCTTATTATTTTGGAGGCTATACCACAAAAGGAAGTAGCTTGATAGAGATATAGTGGTAGGCTATTGTATAGAGCACAAAGAACAGATTAAATGAAATAAAAAAAGCAGTAAAATCGCTTTTGTACTAGATATACAAAGGAGAAAGAACACACTAGTTTGCTACTTGAGTTACACAGCTTGGACTTGAAATTGAAACTCCTAAAAGTACTTACATTCTATCATTATACTCAGAATTCGTCAAGCCCACGATGCCAATTATCAAAAACAGCAGATAGAATATTCCATGAAACCATACAAGTTTTGATCTCTGAGTAAATTTGTAGAAAAGCAAGGCATAATTTGCCACAATGATAACGAATCCAATAATTGAAAAATATAGTGCTGCAAGTAAATCTAAATAAATCCAACAATTACTAGAATAATTGGTCTGCAGATAATCCTTCATAACTATCTCATCGTTCAAGGCGAATAAGAAGCTGAAGAAGCTTGAAGATCGACTGAGGATAAAGATAACTAAGATTAGACATGCGAGTCCAAAACAACCGATTGCAATTTTAAACCATAGTACTCTCTTTTGTATAGTCTATTGATCTAGTTATGGAGCCTTAGGCTATTCATTTTTATGATTGTCTTAGATCACTTCACTTCGAATTTATTATTGCATAAATATTATATACAGATCATTAGAATAGACAGGTGAGATCTGAAATTTTAAGGGGGCAGAGAACTTATCGTGTTTTTGCATATTAACATTTATGTTCGAATTCATGTTTCAGGATTTTTAAATTTTGCTCAATTAATTTACTAAATTTTGCCAATTTTTGATTACCGTTTAATTTATCCCAATTCGTGGCCTGTTTTGCCATACTTGAGATAGTTTTGTGGTAATTATGTTAATACTATTCAATAAATATCTGACAATGATTACAAGTCAAAAGCCTCCTTGAATTCATCAAAGATGTTTCACATTGATCCAAACTTGTCTTTTTAGCAAATGAATCAAACTTTTCTTATGTCTATTGTGGATTACTTCTTTCTATTTAAATTTTCTTACTCATTTCCTATCCTGTAATAAAATCTTGCGTCAGGAGCTATTAATGAAACTTCTTCATTCTTTCACGTATATCCTAAGTAAATTCTTTAACAGCCTAATTATATTAATCACTTCCTTTTACCTTTTTATCTTTTAGATTAAAATAAGCACCAGCTATCAATTCCCAGTATCTAATCATTTAACAGATACCTTAATCATTCTTATAATCTCTTAGTATTTATAATTCATGCTACTGATCATATAGTTATTTGTTTTTTTAACGATAAACTACCTTCTTTGTTTTACCTAATTTGCGCGCTCTTTAATAATAGGCCTCGCCGTAGAAACTTGAACTTTTGTTTATGTTACTTTTACATATTAGTAGATAAATAGTAAATTAAAAATAAGCAAATCATAAAATTCAGGAAAGTAGGTAAATTGGGTAAAACATATCTGAAGGTATTTGAGGGAAAAATGATGGGTTCGATTAAACTGGCTGTATTTGAGAAGGAAGAATGAAGTTTATTGTTAGCTTTTTTGATGTACTGCTTGCATTACTAGTTGAAGAAGTTACTCTTTAGATATATTTTATTTTCCTAGAACCATAAGTTCCAATGATAAAGTTCAATGTTACAGATGTAATCGATGCACTTGCTATTTTCGGTAAAGTTATAATATTTATCGTATCTCCTTTGAACTGAGAGATAGTTGCTTCACTAAATATTGTATAGATTTGAGGAATCGATGTTACACAAGTAGTAGCACAATTACAACTAAGAACTGTATTCAACCCAAATTTGAGATTAAATATTGCTTAATTAGTCCCAGTAACTAACAAACAATCACCATTGCTTGCAAATAATCTGATATCTGATGCTGTACCAATCTTTATTATATCACCTAACCTATAATTTGCCTAGAAAGGTTTCTTTGTTGGCTAAATATCAATAATCGTACATCAATAGTAACAATTGCTTCTTTTTTACTGATTAGCTGCTTGGTTAAAGTTGATGAGAGGGCTACTTATTCGATGATGGTGGTTGAAGAATTATAGTAGAAGCATCCTTGAGGGTTTATATATGTCGATCCCAATCTAGAAAAGAAGGTAGAATCAGGACAATATGAATTACTTTTAGAATTATAGCAATCACTTGAAATAGCCTAAATCAATCATTTTGTACAGTTCCACATTAAGTGTCGCAACAGCATCCAATGTCACAAAAACTCGATGTAAGATCACAATGACATAAAGATGCAGAAGCCGAACCAGTTAACCCTAACACAGCATTGAAAGCAAGCATAAGAACCAAAAGTGAAAGCATAATTCAAATTATATGAGATAATCATAAACATTCATATCCCTAAAGATATATTTCATCTACTATTAATGCAAGGAAATACCAGCGAATGGTATCAAGCCAGCTTTAAACTCAAATCACGTAAACGGGGTTGCTACCTAATCACAGACTAAATTTTATCGCATATCGGAGAGCATCTAAGTAAATATCAAATCGGACTTTGCAATATTTTTCTCTTGCATACCTCTGCTGGTCTCTCAATTAACTAAAATGCTGATAGTACAGTCAGGGCAGATATGTAGCGTACTTTAAATCGGATAGTACCCGAAGGAAAAGGATTGTATGAGCATTAAGATGAAGGATTAGATGATATGCCAGGACACGTAAAATGTACTTTAAGTGGAGTATCTTTGACTATTCCTATAACAAATGGAAAATTAGCTCTTGGGACTTGGCAAGGTATATGGTTGATGGAATACAGGAGCTCATCTCATACAAGAGAAGTCACTGTAACAATTCAAGGAAGTCCAAAGCTCAAAAATAAATGATTAATGATAGTATTTAGAATATTTCAATGATCAATCTATTTTATCTTTATAATTTGACCACAATTTTTTCTCAATCCAAAATGCACTTGCTACTATTATCAAGCATATTGGTAAGTATTGTGTAATTTGAGTCTTATAAAATGTTAGATATTAGCTGTCATTTATAACAATCGATTATCTTATCTCCACAACAAAATTATAGATAAATGGACGCTGTTTATCATCTAATGGCAAGCTTAATTGTTTTACTTAAAATTATGCGACGAGACTGCTTCCAAGTCGATTCATCTTTTTGTCATTTTTCGCCTATAAACCTACATTTGGCAAGTAGTCTAAACGAGCAGTATAAGTTGAGTTCTCTTTGAATTATCGAAACTAGAGACAAACGATCGCTTGATGATCCATAAATTTTTCTTAAGATATGTGGAATCTCTCAATCTGATTTAGTAAAAGAGTTAACTTAACTGTGCATGCCAGTATTGAATGCATAGTCATTACCAAAAAAATTGCTCTTTTCATTTATTTATTGTACGATTGAGATTTAAGTAGGTCTATCGGATACAGATCAATCGAAGAGTCCTCCCATATCCATATCTTCTTCCTCTTCCTTGGGGGGTGGGGGAGGAGCTTCCTTCTTTTCCTCTTTCTTCTTTTCCTCCTTTGCGGCAACTTTAGCAGGTGCAGCAGTAGAGGCAGCGGGAGCGGGTCCGCTTGAAACTCCACCGAAGTTGAAGAAAGATGAGATATCTTTTCCGGCAAGAGCCTTTGCGAAGAGCTTAGTCCAGAAACCTTCAATCTTCACTCCTGAGGCGGCAACCAATTTTGAGATCTTCTCGCCTAAATGAATCAAGATGTACTGGTGATGTCTTGTCCATCATCGTGAAGGACCAAAGCAGCATATGAGCAGGCCAATTCTGCGACCTCTTGTTGTGAGAGCTTACTAACTTCGACGTGAGCCATCTATGGTAAGAAATAATAATAAATAATAATATTAATTGAATATCAAGCTATTCATCATCATTCTTCATTTTTCATGAGACTCTCGATCACGTCTTGACTTATGCTTGTCCTTGTGCTCTTTGTGCTTTGAGTCATGATGTCTTTAGTCTCTTCTCGAACGATAGTAGTCCTTCTATTGAGATCGGGATCTAGAGTGATGCCTCTTCTTTTTCTTGTGTCTTTATTAGGAGTCAGAATGAGAACGTTTTTTTGAGATTTTTTTATCAATAATCTCGCCTTTCTATCGGCTTCTACGTTATTAAGAGCTCTCAGATCTGGCTCGTTTTTCTTTTTTACTTTTTTTCTTTCTTTATTTTTATCTTGACTATTACCTTTTCTTTTTTTAAGGAATAGGCTAAACCTCTCCTACTCCTTACAGACGATGTGGATCATATATTTTAACTTCAGGCTTAGCACGAATCTCCACTTTACTTTTATCAAACCCTAGCCCAACAGCCACTTTAACTTAAGAAGGTTATTAGTTATTTCCTTTGATTTTTTTCAATAACATCTGCAGCTCTGCCGGTGTTAATTTGTCATCTTCTTCTTTGACTGTTAATCCTAAAGCTGCATTTAAACGTTCCCTATCTTTTCTAATAGCCTCTGATTGCTTATATAACAGTTACTCACCTTAATCGAATCCCTATTTTTTCATATACCAGTCTTTTCGACGCCACTTTCCTCCCTTATCAAGCACTCCTATTTTCGCAGAGTTTCCTAAATACATCTCTCGATCGCGGTAAGGCATCTCTCTTACTTTTTACCAGTCGAATAGTGACCATCCACCACGGTTACCACCTCTGATGGGCACCCAAATTTTCTTGTTTTCCTTCTCTTATAAGTTTGTAATCACCATAAACTTATAAATATTATGAACTTTGAATGAGCGA
>Ga0247836_1008695_pt1 | contig 10130 bp, 6 predicted proteins | sample LaCruzMarch2015__4_FD_187116 | JGI IMG/M metagenome (GOLD analysis project Ga0247836, IMG submission 187116) | Freshwater microbial communities from meromictic Lake La Cruz, Castile-La Mancha, Spain - LaCruzMarch2015_14m | ecosystem: Environmental > Aquatic > Freshwater > Lake | place: Spain...
AATCGTTATATTTCATCAAGGCCAAAGCATCAAGACCCATACTGCCCATCATCTCGAAAGCTGGTTTTAGCTTACCCAATGATTCGAGCGTTGTGTCAGGACGAATACCTTCATCACGGTCAAGCAAAGTCAACCCGATTTCATCTTTAACTGGTACTACTGATTTATAGCGATTTGCCACTTGAGCAGCTACTGCTCTTCGCACCGATTCTACGGCAAAAGTATCAACATCGTTGCGTGAATAACCATATTTAGTAGCAATCAAATCGGCTGAAATACCTTGCGGAACAATTTTATGTTGAGAAATTATCTGAGGATTCATCATTAACGCTCCACCATCCGAACCCATCGGTACTCTCGACATCGACTCGACACCGCCAGCTACCAACATATCAACTTGTCCAGACATTACATAAGCCGCCGCCATATTAATAGCCTCCAAACCTGAAGAACAAAAACGATTAACCTGTACGCCCGCCACACTTTGGGCATAACCAGCCGCCAAAACTGCCGTGCGAGCAATGTCTGCACCTTGCTCACCAATTGGCGAAACACAACCCATAATTACATCGTCAATATAACTTGTATCAAGGTCATTTCTATTTTTTATGGCTTTCAAAACAGTTGCAAGAAGGTCAACGGGTTGAATTTCGTGCAAAGAACCATCCGATTTTCCACGACCTCGTGGTGTGCGAACAGCATCATAGATATATGCTTCCATTTTTAAGATTTAATGTATTGGTGAATAGAAATTAGTATGCAAACATACTCTATCTGACAAAACTAATCAATAGTTTGGTTTGATGCAAATGATGAAAAAGCTAATTTTGTTGGGCAATAGCAAATGTATTTTCTAGATATTTTCTTTTTCATTTAATTTATTAACGAAACGGTGTCTCTACGGCGAATTGTTTTGTTAAACAATATATGCTTTCTCTTTATCGTAATGCTTTTGGTGGTTTATCTCGGCAAGTTTGGTTGTTGGCATTGGTGATGCTTATCAATAGAAGTGGTGGAATGGTTGTGGCATTTTTAACCCTTTATTTAACCCAAAAACTAGGCTTTAGCATTACTGATGCAGGTTTCGTAATGGTTGCGTTTGGTATAGGTTCTATCTGTGGGACTTTTCTTGGCGGAAAGCTGACTGACTGGATTGGTTATTTTCCAGTTCAACTATTTAGTTTATTTTTGGGCGGAATTATGTTTTTATTGCTTTCTCAAACCCAAAACTATTATGTTTTCTGCACATTGGTTTTCTTTTTGAGTGCTTTCGGCGAAGCCTACCGCCCCGCTAATACGGCATCAATTGCTGATTTTAGCACTCCCGAAACTTTCACTCGCTCGGTTTCTTTGATACGTTTGGCGATAAACATTGGTTGGTCGATTGGACCTGCTATCGGAGGTTTTCTGGCTTCACGAGATTATACTCTCCTGTTTTGGGCCGATGGACTAACAAATATCGGTGCAGCAGTTTTAGTATTTGTGTTTTTAAGAACTTCTCGACAGAAAAGAGCCGATATAAAGGCAAATAAAGTGGAAATAGACTCAATGAATTCAGCCTATCGTGACCGTAAAAATTGGATTTTTTTGGTATTTGCGACAATGTACGCGATTGCATTTTTTCAACTTTTTACGATTGGACCAGTTTTCTACAAGCAAGTATGTGCATTATCTGAAATACAAATCGGATATATTTTGGGCTTAAATGGGCTGATTGTTGCTATGGTCGAAATGATCTTAGTTTATAAAATTGAAGGAAAATTCGAGAAGCTTTACCTGATTAGTTTTGGTGTCAGTTTAGTGGTAGTCAATTATATAATCTTCCTGTATTCGCATAGTTATGTTTGGCTGATTATTGGAATTTTGTTTGCTACTTTCTCCGAAATCTTCGCAATGCCATTTATGAATGCATTTAGTATAGGACGTTCAAAACCTCATAATCGTGGGCAATATTCAGCACTACACTCTATGACATGGTCGATAGCACAAATTTCTGCACCTTTAATTGGTACTCAGACAATCGCACATTTTGGTTTTGATACTCTTTGGTATATTTTGGGTTCGTTTGGAGTTGTTTCCGCAATAGGATTCGTTTGGTTGAAGCGAGTGAAAAATTAATTGCTAAAAAATCACTTAATTTTTCTTCTTAAAAACACCTCTTGGATCATCTTTTTTGGCTAAAAGTCCTTCGAGAATCTCAATGCTTGCATTATCGGGGTCGAGTTCGAAGCCTTGATGGAAACGCTCCCATGCTTCGTCGATTTCTTCATTGAGCAGCTTTGCTAAAGATAGCTGCATGAGTGCATTGGCCGAATCTGGTTGTTTTGTAAGTGCTTTTGTAAGTAACTCGTGGGCTTTTATTAAATCTTCTTTTTCGGCATCAACTGTGAAACATTTGATGTAAACCGTAGATAAGTCAACGATTAGTGTTAAATTATCTTCAATTTCAAGGCCATGATTCATCAATTCAATGGCTTGTGTATACTTTTCATTTTGGTAAGCAATCACACCCAAACCCCAATATGCATCGGAGTTTTTGTCATCAAGCAAATACGCCAAATTAAAACGATACATTGCGGTATCTCTTTCTCCCTCACCCAAATACTCCCATGCACGTGCCGAAAAAAACTCGCTTGCTTCGTGTCGATTTTTGAAATTTAAATCACAAGCTTTTAGAAATTCTGTATCAAATGCTTTTTGGGCATCGGTTTTCTCAAATTCTCCGAAAAGTGGAAAAAGATAAATATTTGCTCCTTTTGGAGCATATTTCTTATTAACTACTTGTGTTTGAGTATCCTGAACTGGCACAAATGACTTCGTATTTGAAGTATTTGATAAGATTTTGGTTGGTGTAGAATAGCTATTAACATTGGTATTCCGCGTACGAAAAACAGCTTGTTGAGCTATCATATTAGCAGAAATTAAGACACATAAACTTGATAATAATAAAAATCTCATTTGCAATTTTTGACAGATACATCAGACAAATAACGACGTATGTTGTAAATTTATTAGATTTTTTTGAAAAATTCAAGAGTATTTAAAAAGATTTAAATGATTGCCAAAATGATAGATTCTTTCAAAAAATCGTTTTAAAAGTATTATTTATATTTAGTTTACAAAAACTATGTCTAATAAATTTTCTTTAATAGGCTAAATATTCTATCTTTTGAATCCTTTGTTTGATTTTGAAAAACCATACTTTCTACCACTCGAAGACGAACTTTTTGTAGAAGACCCTCCCCCACTTTTGCCCGAAGTTAAAGCTTTTTTCTTAGCCGCTGCTGCTCTTGGATTTTTCTTTTCGTGGAACGCTCCTTTAAAATTAGGATTTTCTTTTTTACGTTGATTATCTATTTCGAGCAACATCGCTTGATTTTCATCAAATGGCGTTGTGGCGATTTTTACATCAAGCGGAATCAACTCTCGAAGAATTTCCATTCGAATGATTTTCTCAATTTTCTTTATGTGATATTCTTCAGGTGGAGTCAGAAATGTAATGGCTTCGCCCACATTATTTGCTCTACCAGTACGGCCAATGCGGTGCACATAATCTTCGTAGATTAATGGAACGTCAAAATTAATTACGTGTGTAACATGCTCAATATCAATACCTCTAGCTGCTACATCTGTAGCTACCAAAACTTTTACGGCATCTTCTCTAAATGCATCCATTGAGTTAATACGAGTATTTTGCCCTTTATTAGCATGGATAACCCGAATCTCTCCTTTTGGAACGACCGATCCTTTTAGGGCTTCAAAAACTTTATCGGCAATATCTTTTGAACGAGTAAAAATAATCGTTTTTTGTATTTCACCAGTCTTGAAAAAATACTCCAAAATATTGATTTTGGTTTGCATATTTGGCACGGTGAACATTCGTTGTTTGATAGTTTCGGCAGTAGTTGCTTGTGGTGAAACCTCTACTCTAGTCGGAAACTCTAAGAATTCGAATGAAAATCTTTCTACTTTTTCGGGAAAAGTGGCGGAAAACAGCAAGTTTTGACGTTTTGTGGGAATAACCTCCAAAATACTGCGAATTTGTGGCATAAAGCCCATATCCATCATTTTGTCGGCTTCATCCAAAATCATGATTTTAATATCTTTTACACCAATATCGCCACGCAAATACAAATCCATGAATCGGCCAGGAGTCGCAACAATGATGTCAACACCTGCCTGAATAGCCTCAATTTGAGTTTTTGGTCCAAGTCCGCCATAAAGTGCGACGTGACGAATATCAGTATATTTTGCCAGTTCACCCACCGCCTTATCAATCTGAATTACCAACTCACGAGTGGGTGCAAAAATCAAACATCGAGGCAATTTGCCTTGTGCGTACTTTACTTTCATCAAAATTGGCAAAAGATATGCCGCCGTTTTGCCTGTGCCCGTTTGAGCTATACCCAAAACATCATGTCCTTGTAGCGTCAACGGAATTGTTTTTTGTTGAATTGGTGTAGGTATCGTATAACCAGCATCAGCGATGGCATTTAATAACTGACGATTAAGTTCAAATTGCTCAAATGTATTTTCTATTTCTTCCATAATCTCAATCCAATGGCAACAGCCTACCTTCCTCCACGATGACAATGACTATTTCTTAATTGGTAATTTTTAATTCTTTAAATGTTGCCTCAAAACTTTCTTCAAAGCCCGAAGTGTATTTTGTAAAAAAACGAATTTTGGTAACTCTCTGATTATCAACACCTTTATTTAAGAAAAAGTTACAGGCATCGGCTTGTGTGGTTACTTTTTGATTAATGAAGACTCCACCACGCAAGATTTTATCGATCACGCGAAAGTTTTCTTGGAGGCCATTTTCATAAGTTACCAAACAATATAGATAAGGAGGTTGAAAAATCAGTCTTGCCAATTTTCCTTTTATACTATAATTTACTTTTGCTGAAAAACGAATCGGATTCACTGATTTAGGAATCTGAATATCTTCGTTTAGTTTAAAATTAATGCTTGATAAATCACTGTATGTCAAGCTCTTAAGTACTTTATTTCTGTGAAAAAGATAAAAAGTATCTTGCAGAATTACAGTCGTATCAGTCAGTGCGTAATTTCTCAAAAGGGCTTCACTCAAATCGGTTTCTACCCAAAATGGATTTTGTTCACGAAAAGCTTCGATGCGAAAAAGTACAAAATCAGGGCCGGTTTTTGATAGATATTTCTCGCCATTTTTTTTCATCAACCAATCGCTATTAGCTTGATAAGATTGTATGATTGGCCGAGGATTATAATTCAGACGATTGAAATAAACATGTGAAACCTGATGCGGAACGATGTCAATACTGGCATTTCCGACTTTAACCCTTAGGTCGTTTGTCAACGGAACTGGTGAATTTTTGAAGTTGTCCTCAAAATCATAACTGATGAGCCTTTTTAAGTAATTTATAGGATTTTTTTGTTCTAATATCTCTAAAACGTGCATGATAGAAAACGAACTTTCCGAAATTTTTTGCGAAATGCTGGTCGGTGGAAAAGTCAATAAATACCCTTTGATTGTCTTTTCTCCAATATAAAAACGAATTAATTGTGTAGCTAATAATTGTAGGAACAAAATAGCAATAAACATTCGCCCTGCCCAAACTTTGTGAGAATTTTCCGTGAATAGGTAAATCAAAGCTGCTAAAGGAGGCATAAATAAGAAAAAACCAAAAATATTATACGCACCAAATGCCGTATGGGCTTGTTTGAAGCCCAAAAACCAAGCAAATGCAATGAGCAAATACAAATAAACACCCACAAAGTTTTTCTGAAAAATTGAGCGAAAAGTCTTGAAAACAAAAGCTAAAACCACTAATATAATCAATATTTCAAAGAATAGTAATGAAAATAATTCTTTTGTACTTAAAAGCATAACGGACATTGCATCCTGATAAGCATCAATGATTTTTAGGCTGGCTTCGAGATACGCTGGAATATCTACATGCAAGATTAATGAAAGTGCATAAGTCAATAAAATTTGAGCAAGCCAACAAACAATTAGTGTACGGAGAGTAAAGGCTTTAATTAACCAAAAATAGACTAAAGAGGCTGCAAAAAGGCTATAAACGAAAATACTTAAATTTATTTTTATGTAAAATATTAGCACCGAAATTAAAACTGCTAGCAACAAAGCTACCGAATTACGTGTGTGAAGTGCATAAAGCAGCCAAAATATGAAAAAATAAAAAAATGTAAAAGAAGCATCTGAAATAAAGCCCCACGGCATTAGAATCAACAACGACGAAACCGCCACTATACTCCAGTTTTTACCAGCTTTCTGAAAGCTAAATTGGATGATAATGAGATAATTAAATAGCGTAAAAAACTCTGTAGCAACCAGCACCCAAATCGAAACACTTTTGGGTATAAGCCCAGTATTGATATAACCCAACGGGCCATAATTGAATATAAAATCACGCCCAAAAACAAAACCTTTATCAATTGCCATCACGAGCGACTCATGCCACGAAGCATCAATATCGATGCCCGAATAGCCCGCTGGTAGCGATAACGAAAAATAGATTAATCCAAAAAAAACAAGAAATATAGTCTGCCGATTAAAGAAGCCTGTCGGTACTGTTAGCATTAATTTTTTAAATTTTTTTATACAAAATTTTACTCAAAAATAGCTTAAAAAGCAAATAAAAGCTTGATTTGACGAAAACTATTTCATTAGAAATAAAAAATTCGTATTTTAGTATCATTCAAAAATAACATAAAAATATGAAAAACTTTAACAAATTATTCAGTAAAAAATACTTTATTTTACAATTATTTTATTTCTCGATATCCTATACCTTATTTGCCCAAAAATACGATACTGTTATCAAAAACGGGCGTATCATTGATGGGTCGGGCAATCCATGGTTTTCAGCCGATATCGGCATCAAAAATAGTCAAATTACCCATATTGGCTTCATACAGGCAAGCGATGCCACCAAGGTCATTAACGCAAAAAACCAAATTGTTTGCCCTGGTTTTATTGATGTTCATACTCACGTCGAAGATGCTATTCAGAAACTCCCAACTGCTGATAATTTTATATATGATGGTGTGACAAGCATAATTACAGGCAACTGTGGTGGTTCAGAGGTTAACCTTGCTAAGTTTTTTGAAGAACTCAAACAAATCAAATTAAGCGTAAATCTTGGATCATTGATTGGCCATAATACGGTGCGAAGATATGTAATGAAAAATGTATTTCGTGACCCAACCGCTAAAGAACAAACTCAAATGGAAACTCTCGTGGAGCAAGCCATGAAAGATGGAGCAGTTGGTTTGGCAACTGGCTTAATTTATATTCCGGGTACCTATTCTAAAACTACCGAAGTTGTTGGACTGGCCAAAGTTGTTTCTTCTTATGGTGGAATCTACGCCTCGCACATTAGAGATGAAGCATCAAAAGTGAAAGAAGCAATAAACGAAGCCATCAATATCGGGCGAGAGGCACATATTCCTGTCGAGATTTCACACTTTAAGATATCGAGCAAACCTCTTTGGGGACAAAGCAACGTAACACTTGATTTAGTAGAAAAAGCTCGTTTAGAAGGTATTGACGTAAATATTGATCAATATCCATACGCTGCAAGCAGTACGAATATGGGAACCATGCTTCCATCGTGGGCATTGGCTGACAGCGATTCGTTGGTACATATTAGATTGACTGATCCTGAAACTCGCAAAAAGATTCGACACGAAATGCTCAAAGGTCTTAAAACCGATAATCGCAAAAACTTCGATTATGCTTTTATAGCTCGTTATAAAGCTGATTCTACCCTTAATGGAAAAAATATCACCGAAATAAACAAGCTTTTAGGCAGGAAATCAAATATGGAAACCGAAGCTGAACTCATCATGGATATGGTTGATAAAGGTGGAGCTCAAATGATTTTTCATAAAATGAGTGAAGATGATGTGGCTCGAATTTTACAGTATCCTTTCACGATGATTGCTTCTGATGCGGGCGTAATCCAGTTTAACCGAAATGTGCCACACCCGCGTGGATATGGCTCAAATGCTCGTGTATTAGGTGTTTACGTGCGAGAAAAAAAGGTACTCCGCCTTGAAGACGCCATTCGTCGAATGACATCTCTCCCAGCCCAACGATTTAGAATTGATAATCGTGGCTTGATTCGTGCGGGTTATGCTGCCGACCTTGTGATTTTTGATGAAAATAAGATTACGGATAAAGCTACATTTGAAAAGCCCCACGCTTATTCAGAAGGTATTGATGCCGTACTGGTAAATGGTGTAGCAGTGCTTGAAAATGGCAAACATACTGGCCAGAAATCAGGCGAAATTATTTATGGAAAAGGGAAAGTAAATTAAATTTATAAGTCAGAGCGTGTAGTTTTATATCAATTACACGCTCTGACTAATTTAGCCGTGGGTCCGTTGGATAATTTGATAAAACTTTGTATTGTCCACCCATTCGTTTCAATACTTCACGCCAAAAGTTTTTACTTGGTGTTTCAAAAATCAAACTGGCATCTATATCAGAAATAATCCAAGAATTTTGCTTTAGCTCTCCTTCTAATTGCCCACCTGACCAGCCCGAATAGCCTATAAAAAGTCTAATATCATCTTCTGATATTTTCCCAATATTCATCAGTGTTTTTACTTGCTTAAAATCTCCAGACCAAAATATACCATTTCCAATATCAACTGCACCTTCAATTTCATTACCCAAACGGTGAATAAAATGCAAAGTATTCCTCTCAACTGGCCCGCCCAAATAAAGCGGTAGTTCGCTATAAACATTTTCAATTACATCATCTAATTTCAAATTTGTCAATTGGTTTAGAACCAAACCAATTGCTCCTTTTTCATTATATTCGCAGAGCAACACTACACTTCGCTCGAAGTTTTTATCACCCAAAAACGGTTCTGCTATTATTATCTTTCCTTTTGATAATGACATAAAAGTTTATTATATTTTTAACCAAATTGTGCATATTTATCAAATATGCTATAAAAAAAACAAAGGTTGCTTACAAAAACCGTAAGCAACCTTCAAATATTTCATGAAACGATATTCGGTGCGAATATTATTTCTTCAAAATCATTTTTTGAGTCAAAGGCTTGTTGCCAACTCTTTGTACACGCACTGCTAATTCAGTAGCTGGAAGGTTTTCTGGTAATTGATATGCCTTGCGTAAGTCTTTCACCATACCTTCTTTATGCATGATTGTTGAGCCATTTTGGTTTGTTACATCTACCGTGATTTGCTCGTTTTCGTTCATTCCGCTCAATTTCAAAAAGTATTCGCCTTCTGTTGGGTTAGGATAAACACCAATCTCGGCTTTTACGTTGCGGCTTTTTGCGAGCGTAAACAAAGTTCCGTTTGATAAATCAGTTGAAGCAGAAAGTTTTGAATCTTCCAAAACATCCCAAGTACCTTTTTTCAAATAAGCTACTTCTTCTAAACCAGCTTGACCATTTACTTCAACTTGAGCTGAACCTTTTACTGATTCTGATTTCAAAAACCAGTATTCATTTTCGTTGATTCTCTCAACGTTTTCAGAAACTTGACCAGAAATGTTCAGAGGACTTTTATAAAGATAAGAAGCAGAAAGAATTTGACTATTATTAGCACGAGCAACCTTGAAAGAACGAAAGTTTGTACCATCACCCAAAGGGAATTCAAAAGCTTCGCTACCTTCTTTTTTCACTACACCTCTGACGTGTGAGAAATCTGAAGCACCGTTATGCTTTGAATCTGCTGAAAATATTAGTGGGTTTATTGATGAGGATTCAATTACGCCACGTCGGAACGCTACTGATTCGTTTACACGAACTGGTGTTTCGAGTTTTACATCATTATCCAAGGTTAATTGGCTGAATGTTAGCTCGTTATTGCTTTTGATAAGTTGTGTTCCGTTACCATCAAAAATCACTATACCTGTTGATTGAACAGAGTATAGGTTTTCTAGGTTCTTTTGAAAGTAAACTTTACCATTGTTAGTAATTTTACCTTCGTTTACTACATCGGTATTGAAACTCACGATAGCACCCTCGCTTATGTGGAAGTTTGTGCTATTGACAAACTGTGCATTGACATGGCCAGCCAATAAGCATACGCCAAGAGAGTAGACGATTTTTTTCATATAATAAGTTTGTAATTTTTTTCTGAT
>Ga0247836_1008700_pt1 | contig 10124 bp, 9 predicted proteins | sample LaCruzMarch2015__4_FD_187116 | JGI IMG/M metagenome (GOLD analysis project Ga0247836, IMG submission 187116) | Freshwater microbial communities from meromictic Lake La Cruz, Castile-La Mancha, Spain - LaCruzMarch2015_14m | ecosystem: Environmental > Aquatic > Freshwater > Lake | place: Spain...
CGTTTTTCATGATCACTTTCCCACCGCCGATGGGCGGGTGAAGCTTGTGCCCGCCAGCCTGATCCCCGCCAACGAGCAGCCCGATGACGAGTATCCAATGGTGCTCATCACCGGTCGACAACTGGAGCACTGGCACACCGGCAGCATGACGCGCCGCGCCACCGTGCTCGATGCGCTGGAGCCTGCGGCCACGGCCTCGCTGAACGGGCACGATCTGCAAAGGCTGGGCCTCAAGCCCGGTGACTTCGTGAACATTGCCTCGCGCCGGGGCCAAGTGCATTTGCAGGTGCGTCAAGACGACGGCACGCCGCTGGGCACGGTGTACATCCCCTTTGCCTACCAAGAGGCTGCGGCCAATTTACTGACCAACGCGGCACTGGACCCGTTTGGCAAGATTCCGGAGTTTAAATATTGCGCAGTGCGGATCGAAGCGGCGACTCCGGTGAACGCATAATCGGCGGCTGATTGCCCACTTGGGCCAGCCATCTGGCTGCGCCCACGGTGGGCTGTACGAACTGGCCATGGAGGCTGATTTGATTTTGAATGTGCAAACCATTTTCTGGATGGATGCGTTTTTGTACCTGATGCTGCATGCGGCCATTTGGTACGGGCTGGCACGATTTCGCAGCCCGGTAGTGGTCATGTGGAGTTTTTCGGGCATTCTCAGCGCACTGGCTTTGTGCGTGCTGGGCAGCCGCGGTTGGCTCAGCACCGATGTGGTCGTTGTGGCGGGGCTGTTTCTGATGGCGGCAGGCAACTGGGGCCGCCAAGTGGCTTTGCGCTCACTCAACGGCCCGCCTTCCACTGTTTGGCTGTGGTCCTCCGGTGGGGCGAACGTGGCATTTTTGGCGCTCAGCTATGGTTTGCAATTTTCGGGTTCACCCGAAAGCACCATCATGCTGGTGTTTTATGTTTTTTATACCTTCAGTTGTTTGGATTACTTTTTTGCCGGCAAGCGCATTGCCCCGACCCACGACAAAAACGGCGCGGATTCGGTGATGTGGGCAGGCTTGATCTTGTCGGGGACATTGGGTGTCAAGGCACTGGCCATGATCGCCGGCGTTGGGGCTGAAGATCTGTACGAATCCTCCTGGGATCACGTCTTGGTGTTCATCGGTCAATTCACGGCCATCATGTTGCTGTGTGTGGGGTTCATGCAGATTTTTGTGGACCAGGACCATCGCAAAAAAATCGCCATGGAGCAGCAACTGGTGCGTGAGCAAGAGCAAGCCGCTTTGGCCTCGCAGCACGCCCAGGATCTGAGCGCCTTGTTGACCGAGCGTGAAGAGATCATCCGGCAGCTGACCTTGTCCAACAAGAGCGCGGGCATGGGTGCGCTGGTGGCCAGTTTTGCGCACGAATTGAACCAGCCGCTCACGGCCAACTTGCTGCACGCCGAACTGATCATGGCCAAACTGGAAGAGCTGAAAGTTGAGGCGTTAACGCCCAGTATGGGCATCCTTCACAAAGTGGCCAGCGCCATGGTGCAAGACACGCAGCGTGCGGCAGACATCATCCGCAAACTGCGCAATTTGTTTCGCATGAGCAAAGGCGAGTACACGGCCTTGAAACTGAACGAGGTGGTGCAGGAAGTACTGGACTTGGTCCAGTCAAAAATGAAAGATGCCAACATTGGCTGCACGGTCGATTGGGATCCCCACTTGCGTGTGCATGGCGATGCTACGCAATTGCAACAAGTCGTTTTGAACCTGCTCAACAACGCCATCGATGCGCTGCTCGAGTCCGGGTGTGTCGAGCCTGAGCTGCGCATACGGGGCAAGGCTTTGGGGGATCAGCTGAACCTGGAGGTGGAAGACAATGGCCCAGGCATCGCGCCTGAGCGTGCGGAAGATGTGTTCAACCTGTTCAAAACCTCCAAGTCGCAAGGCATGGGCGTGGGACTGTGGCTCAGCCGTTCTATCGTCGAGATGCACGGCGGTCGTTTGACCTTCCAGTCCGAGCCCGGTCTACGCACGGTTTTCACTTTGCGTTTACCCTTGCTGAACGAAACCATGCTGGGTTGATGAAGGGGCACGCCCCGCTGAAAGAAAGTGCCCAATGTCTGTTCATGTGGTGTCTGAAATGGCGGTGCTGATGCGCCGCGAAGCCGTACAAGGGCCCATGGCCCGTTGGCAGTCCCACCGCTGGGTGCTGGCCGATGTGGTGCCGCATGAAGTCGGGTTTGGTGAGGCCCCGCGCTGCCTGCGCCAAACCGATGACGAAGCCCTGTGGCTCTACCCCGCTTGGCGGCTGGAGCTCTTCAGTGACGACGCCGAAGGCTATTGGCTCAACCTCACCTCGCCGACCCCCAGCTTCTTTGTTATGTGGCGTCTGAACGATGGGCTGCAAGGCCAGGATGAGCAGGCCGTGCCCCAGGCCCTGAGCCTGAGTTACCACGACGCTGGCCGTTGGCTCGATGCCCAAGAAACCGTGGAAAACGTCCCCGCTTCTCCCGAAGTGGTGGCGCGGCTGCAGGCCTTCACCGACGCCTTTTATGTGCCCGAAGTCAAGCGCCGGCAGCGCCCGCAAAGCTTTCAGGGCCTGACCGACCGCTTTGGTCAGCCTGCCTCGGTCAGCACCGAAGACAAGCGCAAGGGCGGGAGGCAGGGCCCATGAGCGAGCACTTTTTCAGCCGATGGTCGCAGCGCAAGCAAGCCGTGGCCAAGGGCTTGCCGGTGGCCGAACCTGCCATCCCGGCGAGTCCGGTCGATTCGTCTGAGTTGACGGGATCGTCCCAATCGTTACAGCGTTCAAAGGCTGCGCCCCAAGAGATTGAGTCGGGTGCAACCGAAGCGAAGTCCAGCGAATTGCCCGCCAAGCCCTTGCCCAGTCTGGACGATGCGCGCGCCTTGACGCCGACCTCGGATTTTCAGCCTTTCATGCGGCCCGGTGTGACCGCCGATGTGCGCAATGCGGCCATGAAAAAACTGTTCACCGACCCGCATTTCAATGTGATGGACGGGCTCGACATCTACATCGGCGACTACAACACACCCGACCCCATGCCTGCTGGCATGTTACAAAAAATGGTGGGCGCGCAACTGCTGGGTTTGTTCGACAAACCCGACGAAGCGGCGGCAAAGACCGTGGCCACGGCCGAGCCCATGTTGACGGCTGTCAGTCCTGCTGCAGGCCCCCGTGAAAACCCTGTGCAAAGTCCTGCGACACTGCAAGGCTCGCCAGTTGTGGCACAGTCGCCGCCTCCCCTGTCTCATTTGGCAGGACCGGTCAGCCCCGTGTTTCAGCCCCACGTCAAAGCGCACCCCGAACATGACCACCCTGATTTGCAACTGCAACCAAACCATGCCCCTGCAAACCCAAGCTCTGGGCCAAGCACTGGGTGAAGACCTCACGCTGCACACCACCTTGTGCCGCCGCGAAGCGGGGCAATTCCAGAAAGCCGTGAAAACCGGCGAGACCGTGGTGGTGGCCTGCACGCAAGAAAAGCGTTTGTTCAGTGAACTGGCCGAGCAAACCGAAGGCGCAATTTCGCCCATCCGCTTTGTCAACATTCGCGAAACCGGTGGCTGGGGCCGTGAAGACGAACACGCCACACCCAAAATGGCCGCACTTCTGGCCGCTGCCCGTTTGCCCGAACCCGAACCGGTGGCCACCGTCACCTACAAAAGCGAAGGCCGCGTGCTCATCATCGGGGCCATCGATGTGGCCGAACGCGCCGCCAGTTTCTTGTCAGATGCGATGCAGGTCACCATTTTTGCGCAAGGCCCTGGCAACGCCGGGGGCAGCCAGGAGCGGCGCCATCCTGTGGTGGCCGGGCGCTTGCAAAGCTTGAGCGGTTGGTTGGGCGCCTTTGATGTGACTTGGGATGCCAGTAACCCGATAGACCTCGACCTGTGTACCCGCTGCAACGCTTGCGTGGCGGCTTGCCCCGAGCAGGCCATTGGCCTCGATTACCAGGTGGACCTGTCGCGCTGCACTTCGCACCGCGACTGCGTCAAGGTGTGCGAAGCCGCAGGTGCCATCGACTTCAGCCGCGACGCCCGCCCACAAACCGAGCGCTTTGATGTGGTGCTGGACTTGCGCGGCGACAAGGCCTCGCCCACGTTCACCTCGCACGCCTTGCCGCAGGGGTATTTCCGCTGGGATGGGCAAGACCTGCAAACCCTGCTCAAGGTGCGCGAACTGGTGGGCGAGTTTGAAAAGCCCCGCTTTTTTGCCTACAAACAAAAGCTCTGCGCCCACAGCCGCAACGAGCAAGTGGGCTGCAGCGCCTGCATCGACATCTGCTCGGCCGAAGCCGTGCGCTCGGACAAAAGCCGCCAGCAAATCGTGGTCAACCCCAACCTGTGCGTGGGCTGCGGCGCGTGCACCACAGCTTGCCCCACAGGCGCACTGACCTACGCCTACCCGCGCCCGGCAGAGCAAGGTGCCAAGATCCGCGCATTGCTCTCAGCCTACCAAGCCGCTGGCGGGCGTGATGCTGCTTTGCTTTTGCACAGCCAAGAAAAAGGCCAGGCGCTGATCGACGAGTTGGGCCGCGGTGCGCAGCTGGGCGTCATGCAGGGTGTGCCTGCCAGGGTCATGCCCGTGGCCCTGTGGCACACCGCCAGTGTGGGGATGGAGCTTTGGCTCTCGGCCGTGGCCTATGGCGCACGCCAGGTCATGGTGTTGATCACCGCCGAAGAAGCGCCGCAATACCGCGCTGCGCTCATGGAACAAATGGCTGTGGCCCAAAGCCTGCTCAATGGTTTGGGTTACACCGGTGTGCATTTCCAGCTGATCGAAGCCAAAACCGCAACATCTTTGGATGGTGATTTGCAGCGCCTGTGCGCCCGCAGCCTCAAGGCCGCAAGCTTGCCCACAGGCCCTGCCGTGGCCGCCCGGCACGCGGTGCAAGCCGAAAAGCGCAGCAACCTCGAGTTGGTCATTGACCACCTGATGGCGCAGTCGCCCGTGATGGCGATGGACGAGGCCTCGCGCCCCAAGGCGCTGGCTTTGCCTGCCGCTGGGTCGCCATTAGGCAGCATCGCGGTGGACGGCAGCAAGTGCACGCTGTGCATGAGCTGTGTGGGCGCTTGCCCTTCGTCGGCGCTGCAAGACAACCCCCTGCAGCCCGAGTTGCGTTTTGTCGAGAAAAACTGCGTGCAGTGCGGTCTGTGTGCCACGACCTGTCCCGAGAACGCGATCACGCTGCAGCCACGCCTGTCGCTGCAAGCCGAAAGGACGCAGCCGCGCGTGGTGCACAACAGCCCGCCTTACGCCTGCATCCGCTGCGCCAAACCCTTTGGCACCCTCAAGGCCATCGAGACCATGCTGGGCCGCCTGACGGGGCACAGCATGTTCCAGGGCCCGGCCCTGGAGCGCCTGAAAATGTGCGGAGATTGCCGCGTGGTGGACATGTTCACTGACGAGAACCAGGTGCGCATCACCGATGGCCAAGTGCCTCCCAAAACCCGATAAATGCTTGCCATGAGCCAAGACCTGAACCTGTCCGCCAGCAGCCACGCGCTGGACGAAGAAACCGCCCGCGCCGAGGTGTACGGCCTGCTGTCGCAGCTGCTTTATGCCGCGCCTTCGGTCGATTTGCTGGACCAATTGCAGGTGGCCGTGACCGAGGCCCCCGATGCCGGTGGCTTTTTGGAAGAGCCTTGGCGCAACCTGGTGGCCAGCGCCCGCAGCCTGAACCACGATCAGGTGGTGGCCGAATACAACCGCCTGTTTGGTGGGGTGGGCAAGCCCGAGGTTTACCTGTATGGCTCGCACTACCTCAGCGGCTTTTTGAACGAAAAGCCCTTGGTCAAACTGCGCGACGACCTGGCAGCCTTGGGCCTGGGCAAAGGCGAGGGCATGTCCGACACCGAAGACCATGTGGCCTATGTCTTCGAAGTCATGCGCTACCTGATTGCAGGGGACGATGTGGCCGTGGCCAACCTCACGCACCAAATGGCATTTTTCAGCCAACATCTGCAGCCGTGGGTGCCGCAAATGTGCCAAACGCTGCAAGCGCATCCGGCTGCCGTTTTTTATGCCCGCTTGGCCGCATTCACCGAAGCTTTCCTGAGCGTAGAAACGCAGGGCTTCGATTTGGTGGATTGAATGAAATTTTCAACATTTCAACATTTCAATTTGAAATTAATGACGAGGTAACCTAGGGTTTTCACTGACTAGTGAGCCTTTGGTGCGCTGAATAATCAAAAACCAGGCGGTAATTTTTCGCGCTTGAAAGTTCAACCACGATTGGAGACTCATTTTGTCAGACAACAAAACCCCACGCCGTCGCAACCTTCTCAAAGGCGCAGCCGTTGCTGCCGGTGCACTCTCTGCACCCATGATCGCCACGGCCCAAACCGGCCCGATTTCCATGCGCTGGCAGAGCACTTGGCCTGCCAAGGACATCTTCCACGAGTACGCTCTGGACTACGCCAAGAAGGTCAACGACATGACCGGTGGCGATCTGAAGATTGAAGTGTTGCCTGCTGGTGCTGTGGTGCCCGCCTTCGGCTTGCTCGAAGCCGTATCCAAGGGCACGTTGGACGGTGGTCACGGCGTGCTGGGTTACCACTACGGCAAGCAAAACGCTTTGGCTTTGTGGAACTCTGGCCCCGCTTTTGGCATGGATGCCAACATGATTTTGTCTTGGCACAAGTACGGCGGCGGCGCTGAGCTGCTGGCCAAGTTGTACGCCTCCATTGGCGGCAACGTGCAGTCCTTTCTGTACGGCCCCATGTCCACTCAGCCACTGGGTTGGTTCAAGAAGCCGATCACCAAGTCGGCTGACTTCAAGGGCCTGAAGTTCCGCACCAACGGGTCTGGCCATTGACCTGTTCACCGCCATGGGCGCTGCCGTGAACGCCTTGCCAGGCGGCGAAATTGTGCCTGCCATGGACCGTGGTTTGCTGGACGGTGCTGAGTTCAACAACGCCACCTCTGACCGTATTTTGGGCTTCCCCGATGTCTCCAAAGTGTGCATGCTGCAAAGCTACCACCAGAGCGCCGAGACGTTCGAGATCATGTTCAACAAAACCAAGTACGACGCGTTGCCTGCCAAGATGAAGTCGGTGATCGCCATCGCCACAGAAGCTTCTTCGGCCGACATGTCCTGGAAAGCCATTGACCGCTATTCCAAGGACTACATCGAGTTGCAGACCAAGGACAAGGTCAAGTTCTACAAAACACCCGATGCTATTTTGCAAGACCAACTGAAAATTTGGACCGAAATCGTTGCCAAGAAGTCTGCGGAAAATCCCTTGTTCAAGGAAATCGTGGAGTCGCAACGCGCCTTCGCACAACGTGCGGTCAAGTGGGACCAGGACACCAACATCAGCCGCCGCATGGCTGTGAACCATTTCTTCGGAGCCAAAGCGGCACCCGAGAAAAAAGGTTGATTTTCATTTGACAGTTCCATCAGCCATCCAGGTCTCCTGGATGGCTGATTCATTTATGCGGTTCCCCTATGCAAAACCTGTTGCTCTTTATTGACAAAGTCAGCACCTGGATTGGCCAGTTTTTTTCCTGGTTGATCGTGGCTTTGACTTTCATGATTTCCTGGGAGGTTTTCTCCCGCTATGTGCTGGACAGCCCTCACGCGTGGGCCTTTGACGTCATGAGCATGATGTACGGCTCCCTCTTCATGATGGCCGGTGCTTACACCTTGTCCAAGAACGGCCATGTGCGCGGCGATGTCCTTTATGGCTTTTTCCCGCCCCGTCTGCAGGCCTGGTTGGACCTGGTTCTTTACTTGGTGTTTTTCATTCCAGGTGTGGTGGCTTTGGCTTATGCCGGTTATGGTTTTGCGGCCGAATCTTGGGCCATCAACGAACACTCCAACGTGACGGCAGATGGCCCGCCCATCTATCCCTTTAAAACCATTTTGCCGATTGCGGGTGCTTTCTTGTTGGCGCAAGGCTTGGTTGAAATTGTGCGGTGCATCGTCTGCATCAAACAGGGTGAGTGGCCCAAGCGCGGCGATGACGTGGACGAGGTCGACGTCGAAAAACTCAAAGAAATGGTCAACGTGAAAGACGAAGACATTGCCAAGTTGGGCGAGCTGGCGACTGCCAAGGGAACGCAAAAATGAAAAAAGAAGTCTGGTTTGGCCTGACGATCATGGCCTTGGTCGTGCTGTCGGCCTTTGTTTTGTTGCCTGCTCCGGCCGATATGTCCAATGGGCATTTGGGGCTGTTGATGCTGGCCTTGGTGGTGGTGGCGATCATGTTGGGTTTCCCCACAGCCTTCACCTTGATGGGCATGGGCATGATCTTCGCGTGGATTGCTTACCGAAGCGCCAACCCCGATCTGGCAGTACAGCAAACGCTGGACCTGATGGTTCAGCGCGCCTTCTCGGTCATGTCCAACGACGTGCTGATTTCGATCCCTTTGTTCGTGTTCATGGGCTACCTCATTGAACGCGCCAACCTGATCGAGAAACTTTTCAAGAGCATGCACCTGGCCATGGCCCGGGTGCCGGGCTCCTTGGCTGTGGCCACCATCGTGACCTGCGCCATTTTTGCCACAGCCACGGGCATTGTGGGTGCGGTGGTCACGCTCATGGGCTTGCTGGCGCTGCCTGCCATGTTGCGGGCTGGTTACAGCGTGCAATTGTCGGCCGGTGCCATCACCGCAGGCGGCTGTTTGGGCATCCTGATTCCGCCTTCGGTCATGCTGATCGTCTATGGCGCGACGGCAGGCGTGTCTGTGGTCAAGCTGTACGCCGGGGCGTTTTTCCCCGGCATCATGCTGGCCACTTTGTATGTGATCTATGTGGTCATCATCGCCAAGATCAAGCCCAGCATGGCTCCGCCCATGTCGGCCGAAGACCGCATCGTACCCTTGCCAGCGTTTGCCCAAGTGGTGTCCAAAGACATCAGCAACAACGTGCTACCCGGTTTGATCGGTGCGATCAAAGGCAAGCGCAATGCAGCCGTGCCCATGCGTGACTTGCTCAACCACTTGGTCATTGCTTTGCTGCCGCTTTTGGCCGTCGCAGCGATCATGGGGACCATTTACTTCAAAGTCACTGCACCACTGCCCGTCGAGACGGTGGAAGGCGTGGTGGCCATGGGCGGCGAGTTGGCTGATTCGGCCGACACAGAAGAAGAAGCCTCCAGTGTCAGTGGTCTGGCTGAACCCGAAGCCGATGGCTTACAAACACCACCCGGTTCGACCGAAGTCGCCAAAGCAGATGCGGCACCCGCCGCAGAGCCAGCCAAAGCAGATGCACCTGGTCCTGCCGGTGCTGCAGTGACGGTTGCTGCGGAAACACCAGCAGCCGATGCCGAGCGCTTGTCCGCACCACTGTCCTTCTGGATCGGCTTGGCCAGTTGTGCGGTGGCCTTGGCCCTGTTCTATGCCTACTTCAGCTTTGCGCGCCTTGAAATCTTCAAGATGCTGCTGGGTTCTTTCTTCCCGTTGGCCTTGATGATTCTGGCGGTGCTCGGCACCATTGTGTTTGGCTTGGCCACGCCCACTGAAGCGGCGGCCATGGGTTCGCTCGGGGGCTTGTTGCTGGCCGCAGCTTACCGACGCCTGAACTATGTGGTGCTGCGCGAGTCGGTGTACCTGACGGCCAAAACCAGTGCCATGGTGTGCTGGTTGTTTGTGGGCTCCAGCATCTTCTCGGCCGCTTTTGCGTTGCTGGGTGGCCAAGAGATCATCAACACCTGGGTGCTGGGCATGGACCTGACGCCGGTGCAGTTCATGATCCTGGCGCAAGTGGTCATCTTCTTGTTGGGCTGGCCTTTGGAATGGACCGAGATCATCGTGATTTTCATGCCGATCTTCATTCCCTTGCTGCCCCACTTTGGCATCGACCCGCTGTTCTTCGGCTTGTTGGTGGCCTTGAACCTGCAGACCGCTTTCCTCAGCCCACCTGTGGCGATGGCCGCGTTCTATTTGAAGGGCGTGAGCCCACCGCACGTCACGCTGAACCAGATCTTTGCAGGCATGATGCCTTTCATGGCGATTCAGGTCTTTGCCATCGTGCTGCTTTACATGTTCCCCGCCATAGGCTTGTGGTTGCCTGAAGTTCTTTACAAGTAAAAAAAATTCCGTTCACGCACATGAAACCTTGTGTTCCGTTCGTGTGGGCGGTTTTTTTCCGACCGTTATGGTTTGGCTTGTCACCTGATTGACGCAAATCAATCGGGACTAAGGGTTTTCACTTG
>Ga0247836_1008703_pt1 | contig 10118 bp, 6 predicted proteins | sample LaCruzMarch2015__4_FD_187116 | JGI IMG/M metagenome (GOLD analysis project Ga0247836, IMG submission 187116) | Freshwater microbial communities from meromictic Lake La Cruz, Castile-La Mancha, Spain - LaCruzMarch2015_14m | ecosystem: Environmental > Aquatic > Freshwater > Lake | place: Spain...
CCATTGCGCCTACCGCTACCATCTCCAATATCTGTGGCGTTTCACAGTCTATTGAGCCGACGTACCAAAACCTCTATGTAAAATCGAACCTTTCTGGAGAATTTACAGTTGTAAATCCCTATCTTGTCGCTGATTTAAAAGCGTTGAATTTATGGGATGAAGTAATGGTCAACGATTTAAAATATTTCAATGGCAGTGTGGCGGCTATCAACCGGGTTCCTGCTAAATTGAAGGCTCGCTATGCAACGGCCTTTGAAATGGATCCTATGTGGCTTGTTGAAGCGGCCTCTCGTCGGCAAAAATGGTTAGACCAAGCCCAATCGCTCAATGTTTACATGGCGAAACCTTCCGGTAAAAAACTTGACGATTTGTATCGCCAAGCCTGGTTACGTGGTTTAAAAACAACCTATTACTTACGAAGCTTAGGTGCGAGTAACGCTGAAAAATCCACGGTTACGGACGGGGCATTGAATGCTGTTAAATTGGACGAACCATTGGTGTGTTCAATTCTTGACCCAGACTGTGAAGCCTGCCAATAAATAAGATTCCTGAGGAGAGCCATATGACAACTGCGACACTAGAACATACAGAAACCAACATCCCCCACATGGGAGCAACGGGCCTCGAATCCTTAGAGATTGGGGCCGATCGTATCCGTGTGGATGATAAACAAATAATCAACTGCAGGGCTGATTTAAATCAATTGGTCCCTTTCAAATACACATGGGCGTGGGATAAATATTTAACTGCTTGTGCCAATCATTGGATGCCCAATGAGATAAGCATGAGTGCGGATTTTGCCTTATGGAACGATCCTAACGGCTTAACTGAAGATGAGCGCATGATCATTAAACGGAATTTAGGCTTTTTCTCAACAGCCGATTCGTTAGTGGCAAATAACCTCGTGTTAGCCGTTTATCGTCACATCACAAACCCTGAGTGCCGACAGTATCTGTTACGTCAAGCGTTTGAAGAAGCCTTACACACACACGCGTATCAATACATCATTGAAAGCTTAGGGTTAGATGAGGCGGAAGTGTTTAACATGTACCGTGAGATTCCTTCCGTTGCGACAAAAGCGTCTTGGGCGCTACCTTTTACCCAAAGCTTGGGCGATGCGCACTTTCACACAGGGACACCTGAAAATGATCAACGCTTGTTACGCGATCTCATCGCCTTTTATGTCGTGTTCGAAGGCATTTTCTTCTACGTTGGATTTACCCAAATTTTATCCATGGGTCGACGCAATAAAATGGTAGGTACATCCGAACAGTTCCAATACATTTTACGTGATGAGTCCATGCACATGAATTTTGGAATTGATGTGATTAATCAAATCAAAATCGAAAACCCGCATTTATGGACAACAGCGTTTAAACAAGAAATCATTGATCTCATTAAAGATGGTGTTGCAATGGAGTATCAATATGCTAAAGACACCATGCCACAAGGTATTTTAGGCATGAACGCTGAAATGTTTGAGGAGTATTTGCACTTTATTGCTAACCGTCGACTCAATCAAATTGGCTTACCTGAGCAATATCCAGGTGCTGAAAATCCATTCCCGTGGATGAGTGAAATGATGGACTTGAAAAAAGAGAAAAACTTTTTTGAAACCCGCGTTATTGAATACCAAGCGGGTGGAACATTAAGTTGGGATGAGGAACAATAACTTACCACAGCCTCACCTTAGACATTGTTGTTTGATGGCTTTTTAACTTACAGCCATGTTTAAGGACACGATAATACAATAAATACTAATAAAGAGCGGTATCCAGTTAAAGTACTGGATACCAGGCTCATAACCACAATGCGCGACTCGAGGGTCAGCAATAAATTTGATGACCCTTTTTACACATCATTGCCGCAATTGAGGAAATAAAATCACATCCCGTATAGACGCCGAATTCGTAAATAGCATGACTAATCTATCAATACCAATCCCCTCTCCTGCTGTAGGAGGCATGCCATACTCTAACGCTTCGATGTAATCACTATCAAAATGCATGGCTTCTAGATCGCCTGCATTTTTATCTTCCACTTGCTTTAAAAAGCGCGAGGCTTGATCTTCTGCATCATTGAGCTCAGAAAATCCATTCGCAATTTCACGACCCGCTATGAAAAATTCAAACCTGTCTGTCACGTCTGTATTTTTTTCACTGCGCCGCGCCAATGGTGAAACCTCTGTTGGGTACTCAGTAACAAACGTGGGTTGAATCAATAGATGCTCAACCGTTTCTTCGAACAAAATCATTTGTAATTTACCGAGACCATCGGTTGATTTGTATCCAAACCCTAATTTGGTTAATAAGCGCTGGCATGCGTCCACAGAATCTATCTCTGGGGCACTTATCTCAGGATGGTACTGTAAAATGGCGTCTTTTATACTAATACGCGCAAATGGTTTGGAAAAATCAATGGGTTGTCCTTGATAAACGATTTGACGGGTTGCTAAAACCACATCACAAAGGTGTCTCAAAAGAAGCTCTGTGAAATCCATAAGATCTAAATAATCTGCATAGGCTTGGTAAAATTCAATCATTGTAAATTCAGGATTATGCCGAGTAGAGATCCCTTCATTTCTAAAGTTACGGTTAATTTCATACACTCGCTCAAAACCACCCACCACTAAACGCTTTAAATAAAGCTCAGGCGCTATACGCAAAAACATTTGCATGTCGAGCGTGTTATGGTGCGTCACGAAAGGCCTGGCCACAGCACCACCTGGAATAGGATGCATCATGGGTGTTTCTACTTCCAAAAACTGATGACTGTCCATGAATTGCCGACAAGCTTGTATCAAGCGTGAACGAATTAAGAACGTTTTACGACTTTCCTCGTTCGCAATTAAATCAACATAACGTTTGCGATAGCGCATTTCTTGATCCGCCAAGCCATGAAATTTATCTGGCAAGGGGCGCAATGACTTGGTGAGTAACTCTAATGATTCCGCATGAACAGACAACTCGTCTGTATTGGTAATAAACAATAAGCCACGTACACCCACAATATCGCCCAAGTCCCAATGTTTAAACTCTTCATAGATTTCAGGCAACTCATTTTGTCGAATATAAATTTGCAACCGACCAGACACGTCTTGTAAATGAAAAAAACTAGCTTTTCCCATGACACGACGCAACACGATGCGACCTGCAACCGCTACCATGACATTTTTTTCAGCTAAGGCTTCTTTTGTTTCCTCAGCATATTGATTTGTCAAATCGGCGGCTAAATATTGACGACGAAATTGATTGGGAAAATTAAACCCATTGCTTCGTAAATCCTTTAGTTTTTGTTTACGAATTTGGTAAATTTCACTCTCATCTAATGGCTCTTCTATCATTTCAAGGCTACTCCTGCTTTCAAACTGGCTTCAATAAAGGCGTCAAGGTCACCGTCTAAAACGGCTTGTGTATTGCTGGTTTCAACACCGGTACGTAAATCTTTAATGCGTGACTGGTCCAAAACATACGAACGAATCTGGGAGCCCCATCCAATATCGGATTTCGTCGCTTCTAATGCTTGTTGAGCTGCATTTTTCTTTTGCATTTCTAATTCATAGAGTTTAGCACGCAATTGTTTCATGGCTTGGTCTCTATTTTTATGCTGGCTTCTATCATTCTGGCACTGCACAACAACACCTGTGGGCATGTGTGTAAGGCGCACCGCTGAATCTGTACGGTTAACGTGCTGACCTCCCGCACCAGACGCGCGATAAGTATCTACGCGTAAATCAGCGGGGTTAATATCTATATCAATGTCATCATCAATTTCTGGTGAGACAAACACTGCCGCAAAAGACGTGTGACGTCGATTACCTGAATCAAATGGAGACTTACGCACAAGACGATGAACGCCTGTTTCTGTACGTAACCAACCATAAGCATACTCACCCGTAAAATGAATGGTAGCGCTCTTAATCCCCGCGACCTCTCCTGCAGAGCACTCTACCAGCTCGGTGGTGAAACCATGTTGCTCGCCCCAACGTAAATACATGCGTAATAGCATCTCAGCCCAATCTTGGGCCTCTGTGCCCCCTGACCCTGACTGAATATCCAGGAACGCATTGGCAGCATCCATTTCTTGAGAAAACATTCGACGAAATTCAAGCGCTTCAACACTTTGCACAAGAGTCGCCAACTCCAGTGCCACATCGTGCATAGCCTCATCATCCCCTTCTTCTCGGGCCATTTCGAACAATCCACTCAAATCAGTGACAGACTGCCCCAAATGAAGAAGCTGATGAACCACGCCCTCCAATTGCGAGCGTAAACGACCTAGCGCTTGAGCTTCGTCAGGATTATTCCAAATGGTGGGTGACTCTAACTCACGCACCACTTCTTCTAAGCGTTCGCTCTTGCTGTCGAAGTCAAAGATACCCCCGAAGGTCTAGAACACGTTTTTCTAAGTCCGCCAAGCCAAGATTAATTTGATTCACTTCTAACATACGAGTGACCCTTATGATTGTAAATTAGGACTGCATTCTACAGGGAAAGCCAAAAAGTGGCCAGACACCCTTTTAGAAGATATACACCTAAAATCAAATTTTAAAACAATCTTTAAAATCAAGACGATGGGCTTTTTTTAAGATACCATCTTAAGGGATGCGTTTATAACATAGTAGATTGAATTTAAAAGGATTTCCTAAGCACCGCTGCTTGTCAAATAAGGATATAAAAATGGAGGAAAACCGTCGCTACACGGTGGGCTGTATTATCGGCACACGACCCGAAGCCATTAAAATGGCGCCTGTTTTTTTTCAGTTACAAACATGCGCTTGGGCAAATGTTGTCTTCATCAATACAGCCCAACACAGAGAAATACTCGATGAGATGTTAGAGGTATTTGGGTTAGTACCAGACCATGATTTAAACATAATGACAACTCAACAATCCCTTGGTGAATTAACGGCGCTTTTATGCAATAGTCTTGATAAATTGGTTAAAGAGCATCATTTTGATATCCTGCTCGCTGTCGGCGACACCACCACCGTCTTCACATCTTCACTCATAGCTTTTTACAATAAAATTCCCTTTGGTCATATTGAGGCTGGTTTACGAACCCTTAACATGGACGAGCCCTTTCCTGAAGAAATGAATAGAACACTCACAGCCTCTTTGGCAACATGGCATTTTGTGCCTACCTCATTAGAAAAAGAGAACCTTCTTCGTGAAAACATCACTGCTTCTAAAATTACCATTACAGGCAATCCTGTGATTGACGCGCTGTATTGGATTCTCCAAAAAAATCCGCAAAAAAGAGAACCACGGTTATCAAATATCATTGTCGTGACGGCACACCGCCGAGAAAATATAGGCAAAAACTTAACGAACATTTGTTCGGCAATTATCGCACTTTCTCAGCAATTCACTCATATTAATTTTGTTTTTCCCATTCATCCAAATCCTCAAATACAACACCATATCCAATCCATGCTCTTTAATAAACCACGAATACATCTATTGCCCCCATTAAAATATGACGAATTTGCAAACCTACTGCAGGATTGTTTCTTTGTACTAACGGACTCAGGTGGCATCCAGGAGGAGGCGCCGGCCCTTGGAAAACCTGTATTGGTGTTAAGAAACATGACTGAACGACCCGCGATTATTACTGAAGGGCTTGGGTTATTGGTTGGCACGGAAAAAGAAAACATTATTTATGCAACAAGCGAATTGATTACGAATAAAAAGATGTATTCAGAAATGGCTCGAGGTATCTCACCTTATGGAGATGGTCAAGCTGCAAAACGTATTGTTGAAACATTACAAACCTATCTTGTAACTGCTCAAGCACCCTATCTTAAAGAATAAATTTTAGGGAGTTAATACTTACGTTAAGGGCTTTATATGTCCATTTTCTCTAACATAGTGGTCACTGCGCCAGCGTCTATTGCAGGAGAAAAATAACTACCTTGTCCATATACGCAGCCCATCTGCTTTAATTTTTTCAACATGGATGGGTCAAGTATGCCGTCGGCAAACATAGTTAACTTCATGGCCGCGGCTAATTTTATAATCGCCAGCACCACATCCTCATGTTTTTCATCATCAAGCATGTTTCTTAAGAGTGATTTATCAATTTTTATGTCACTAATGGGAAAATTAATTAGATAAAGAAAAGATGAATAACCACTGCAAAAATCACTAATCCCTAATGTAACGCCTAAATCTGCTAATTGCTTTAAAACAATTATTGAATGGGCCTGATCACTCAAACAAGCTTTCTCAGTAAACTCCATTTTAAGATACTGAGGAGAAATATTATGTGTCTTCAATAATTGCCCTACAAAAGCCGGAAGTTCTATATCAGTGGCATCGAACAAATTGACCGTGATATAAATTTTATGGTTGACTTGGTGCCATTGAACCAATTGATTGACGGCATTCTTTATCACTAAGAGGGTTAATTTTTTTAATAGCACACTACCCTCAATGAGTGGCAATAGCCTGTCTGCAGCAATACTTCCATTATTAGGAGGGTTAAATTGAACTTGCGTATCAACTCCGATGATTTTTTGGGTCTTTAATTCTAGGACAGGTTGATACAACATAACAATCTGTTCATTATCAATTGCACTGCTTAACTCGGTAAGGATAACGCTTCTAATTTCGGTATCTTTATCCATGCCTGAATGGTATATCGCATAAGGTCTGCCTTCTTTTTCTGCACGAAACAAACTCGCATTTGCACGTTGTAACAAAATGGAGTCGTCATTACCATGCTCAGGATAAAGAGCAACACCAGCTGTGGTTTTAATGTTGATACTGTTCCCATCTATCATTAAACTTATAGCCGTCGCATTGATTACTTTGGTTATTAATTCATCCAACTGATGATCTTTTCGTAATCTAGGAATCAGAAGCGCAAATTCAGCGCCCTGCAACCGCGCAACCATGTTCATGCCCATGTATGCTTGAAGGAGAAACGGCTCTAATAATACTGTTTTCAGTCGCTCTGCAAACTGAATCAATAAGCTATTAGCATTAAAACTACCGTATTTACCATTGATTTCCTTGAACGAGCAAATATGTAACACAATAATAGCTAGTTCTTCATTTGGACCAATTTGCTTAATGCCCTGATTGATTCGTTGCGACAGTAAACGTTGATTAGGCAAATGAGTAAGATGATCGTGGTGGGTTTCATATTGAAGTTTTAATTCTAAATCACTACTTTTATCAACAAGGGCTTTGGTTTCATTTTCAATCATTGACTCAGCGGTCGTGACGACTTCATGACAAAACGATTGTCCCCAATAGGCAAACATAAAAGGAGTGAGATCAAGTGCCCATAATGCTGGGTTTACTTTTTGAGCTAAAATAATGCTTGTAAAATTAATGAATCCTGTCACTTGATAAGCAACAAGTAACGTTGCAATAACAATACTGCCTAGAGAAATAACCAAGCCTAAGATGGCATATTTATTAACACGGCCTTTTAACACGGCGGACCTTATAACAAGATGTTGTTTTATGCTCATGTGTAGGACTACTCTAACGGTTATTTATTAGTGTAATCGGCACATGTACCCACAACTTTAGCTAACAGTGTAATAAATATTGGATATAAAAAAGAGCCATGGTCCATCGATCTTTCATGCAGCTATTTATATACACTACACATTAAACCAATGGTCACAGGCTCATTGAGAACAAGAGAAAAAATTACATTAGAGGATTAAATCATTCCTCTTGGTTGTTATTAAACAACCTCAACTTCTTCCGCTTGGGGACCTTTTTGCCCTTGTCCTGCTTTAAACATTACAGCAGCGCCTTCTTGTAGTGTTTTAAAACCACCACCTTGGATAGCACTGAAGTGAACAAAATAGTCTTTACCATTGCTCTCAATGAAACCAAAACCTTTGCCCTCGTTAAACCACTTAACTGTACCACGTACTTTTTCTGACATTATTACTGCTCCTTAGCATTTTAAAAACATTACTGTGACATTTTTATACTGTGTTAGCCATCCTGTCAATAGGCATCACTCATTCTGACATGTTCCTGTATAATCGCAACCATCATGAGGACAAATAATTTGCCGACCAAAACGTTTGGTCTCTTTGATGGTAAGTATAGGCCATGCGCATTTAGGACAAGGCTTATCAAGCGGCTCGTTCCATAACGCATAGTCACACTTAGGGTAACCTGCGCACGAATAAAATATTTTTCCTTTGCGAGATTTACGCTTAAGAATTTTTAATGCGTGGCATTTAGGACACTCAACGCCTGTGTCTGCTGGTTTTTCAAGGGGCTCGATAAATTTACAATCGGGGTAATTACTACATCCAATAAAACGACCATACCGGCCGGTTTTAATGTGCAAGGCCCCTTTACATTCGGGACAGGTGCGCCCTTCAACCACCGTAAGCTCTGGTTTTTCACCCGCTTGCGTACTCAAGTCTTGTGTATAATCGCAGTCAGGATAAGCTGTACAGCCAATAAAACGTCCTCGCTTACCTAACCGAATCGCTAGTGGCTTGCTGCATTTGGGACAATTTTCATCCAAAGCTTCGGTTGTAACATCTTTACGTTGAACTTGTTCATCAATGTCTTGCACTTGCTGTATGAAAGGTTTCCAAAAATCTTCTAATACTGGAACCCACTCTTTTTCACCACGAGCTACCGCATCGAGTGTGTCCTCAAGGCCTGCAGTAAATTTGTAATCAACATAACGGGTAAAATAATTTGTTAAAAAACGACTAACAATTCTGCCAACATCCGTAGGGAAAAATCGTTTTTTATCTACAATGACATACTCACGTTGTTGAAGCGTGTGAATAATAGCCGCATACGTTGAAGGCCGCCCAATATCAAATTCCTCCAGCACCTTAACCAAGGAGGCCTCAGAATAGCGTGGTGGCGGTTCTGTGAAGTGTTGGGTAGCAAGGAGATCAAGCAATGATACTTTATCGCCAACCGCAAGGGTGGGTAAAAGTACTGCATTCTGCTCGTCATCTTTAGAGTCATCCTTTCCTTCTTCATACACTGCAAGAAAACCAGGAAACACGATAATAGAACCATTGGCACGAAACATGTTACCCGGACCACAACTGAGATCGACGGCTACTGTATTCACCAATGCCTCTTCCATCTGACAAGCTAATGTGCGCTTCCAAATCAAGCTATACAGTTTAAATTGATCAGCCGTGAGTGATTTTTCAACCATGTCAGGGCTACGCTTGATGGACGTAGGCCGGATAGCCTCATGTGCCTCTTGGGCATTTTTAGATTTTGTCTTAAAAATTCTTGCGGTTTTAGGGCAGTTTTCTTCACCAAAACGCTCAGTGATGTAGGCTCTAATTTCATCCAACGCTTCCGTAGACAAATTTACAGAGTCCGTACGCATGTAGGAGATTAAACCCATGGTCCCCGAACCAATATCAATCCCTTCATACAATTGTTGAGCGACCATCATGGTCTTTCGCGCAGTAAACCCTAGTTTCCGAGCAGCTTCCTGCTGCAACGTGGACGTAATAAAAGGCGGTGCTGGATTACGCTTGCGTTGCTTTTTGTCGATATTATCAACGAGCAATATACCATTGGCCTGTTTTAGCAGGGTCTCTTTGATTTCCTGCGCATGCGGCTCTTTATTAACCGTAAATTGCTGTAATTTTTCGTTCTGATAATGGGTAAGGCGTGCTTCAAAAGGGGTCGTTCCCGTTTGACATTGTGCCAATAGACGCCAATATTCCTGCGGTACAAATTGTTCAATTTCTTCTTCACGCTCAACAATCAAGCGCAATGCGGGACTTTGCACTCGACCCGCAGACAACCCGCGCCTTATTTTTTTCCATAACAAGGGGGACAAGTTAAACCCCACCAAATAATCTAAAGCACGTCGAGCTTGTTGAGCATTCACCAAGTCCATTGCTATTTCACGAGGATTATTAATGGCCTCTTTAATAGCTGATTTGGTAATTTCATTGAAAAAAATCCGTTGAACGATTTTATCTTTGATTAAATTACGGCCTTTCAATAACTCATACACATGCCAAGAGATGGCCTCACCTTCGCGGTCAGGGTCAGTTGCGAGAAGAAGTGCGTCTGCTTTCTTGATGGCTTTGGCTATCAATTCAATGTGACGAGCGTTTTTTTCAATAGGGCTGTAGGTCA
>Ga0247836_1008707_pt1 | contig 10116 bp, 6 predicted proteins | sample LaCruzMarch2015__4_FD_187116 | JGI IMG/M metagenome (GOLD analysis project Ga0247836, IMG submission 187116) | Freshwater microbial communities from meromictic Lake La Cruz, Castile-La Mancha, Spain - LaCruzMarch2015_14m | ecosystem: Environmental > Aquatic > Freshwater > Lake | place: Spain...
CAGGGAGTCGCAGTCTGATGAAGCACTGGAATGGGCTCGGCACACCGACGTTGCTCGTTGTTGACGAGTGCCACTGGGCCGGGAGTGAGTACAACCGCGGAGTGTTCGAGGGCGACGCACGCTGGCGTCTGGGGCTCTCGGCGACACCGGAACGGGGTGACGATGGATTCGATGAAGTACTAGAGCCTCAGCTGGGTGGGATCGTCTATCGCTACTCGCTAAAAGATGCAATGGACGATGGTGTTCTTGCCGACTTGCGAATGTTGAATCTGATCATCGATTTATCTCGCAGTGAACTTGATGAGTACCAGCGACTGGAACGACGCCTTGATCAACTCAAATCCGATCTTGCGCGTAGGAAGCCGGAACTGTTCGTCCATGAGGATTGGACGGCAGAAGTTGCAGTCGCGGCGAAGACTGATCCGCTCGCGAAACGGCTGACGACTCTTGTCGGCGAGCGCCGTCGGATGCTCGCCCGAAGCTCTGGACGATTCACGATGGTGAAGAGTCTGCTTGAGGCCGGCGAATTTTCTGACCGGAAGACGATTGTGTTCAACGAGACTATTGAACAAGCGGAACATGTAGCGGACCTCGCACGACAGGCCGCTGTTTCGGTTGTGGTCGATCACTCGAAGATGAGCCAGCGTGACAGGCAAGCTAGTCAAGACCGTTTCCGTGGTGGGGGAGCGGATTGCCTAGTTGTAGTGAAAGCGGCTGACGAGGGGCTCGATGTCCCTGATGCCGACCAGGCGCTGATCACCTCTGGGACTCTCAATCCGCGGCAACGAATTCAACGAATAGGACGCGTGGTGCGGGTCGGCGGTAAGCGGCCACGCGCGATTTCACTGTTGGCACGAGGGACCACGGAGGAACTCCTCGTCGCCGGCCGCGACTTGGAATTGCTTGGAGTTGAGCGCGTCCGCACGATGTCGGTCGCGGGCGGCGAGTTGCCGCCGCTGTGGTTGGGCTAGGGCGTTTGGGCCCATGGTCCGAAAGCGATCGAGAACGGGTTCGAATCTATAGTTCATCGAAGTAGCCCTGGAGGTGTTCGGAGCGCTCGGCTTCGCGTAACTTTCCCATTGCTTCTCTTTCGATCTGGCGTATTCGCTCGCGTGTCACCCCGTAGACTTGGCCGATTAAGTCCAAGGTGCGGGGTTCGCCGTCAGTCAGCCCGAACCGCAATCGAATGACCCCCGCTTCGCGCTCCGACAGATTCTCTAAAGCAGCCTGCACCTCATCAGGCAGCAGGCTGGAATGTAGATCTTCATGCAGATCAAGATCGGCGGGATCCGCGATGTCTATCCCATTCTCGATCAACAATTCCAAGCTGCACGGAGGCCGGTGCCTCCTGATAGCCCCTTCAACCTTGTCAGAGCTCAGCCCAAGTTCGGCTGCTACCTGAGCCGCGTGGGTGCTTTCGCCCTCGCTTGATCGACGTCGGATCTCCTTCAAAATGACGTTGTCAGTCTCAACCACGTGCACGGGAATTCGAATCAGATTGGCCTGATCGGCGATCGCCCTTGTGATTGCTTGACGGATCCACCAGGTTGCGTACGTCGAAAACTTGAACCCCTTGATGTAGTCAAACTTCTCGACTGCGTGGATTAGGCCACAAGTGCCCTCTTGGATGGCGTCCAAAATCTCCATCCGGCGGCCGTGCTTTTTGGCGATGTTGTAGACCAGCCGGAGGTTGCATGTGATGAATCGTGCTTCGGCTGCACGTCCTTCTTTGATGATTCTATCGAGCTGCTTGCTATCGACTGGACGAGCCCTTCGGCGGGTCTTGAGGCGCCCGTTTTTGCATGCCTCCGCCGCCAAACCGACCTCAATCAGCTTGGCGAGTTCGACCTCTTCAGCTGCATTGAGCAATGGATACTTCTGTATTTCGGTCAGGTAGAGGGCCAGCAGGTTATCGGAATCTGTGGCCGCCAGGAATTGTTCGCGAGGTTCCGCGGGATCATCCTTGTTTGTCTCCCCTTCGTACCCAGGGCTATCTACGAGCTGGCCGAAGTCCAGCAGAGGTGTCGGTTTGGATGGTACGAGTGAAGTGCCGATGTGCTTACGAAGATTTGGTGTTTCCCCCAACCCTCGCGGTGATCCGCATAGCCCGAGAATCGCGCGTGAACCCTTCAGGGCCAACGCAAGGTCATCGTTCAGATACGACTCGAGTTCATCCGCAATCACGACGCAGCCGAGATTGACGGACCCGCCATCCGCGAGTAGCTGATCTGGCGTCTGAACCATCCATCCTTCAAGTACCGAACCATCTCGCACCAGCAGTTGCTGCCATTGATCGCGTGCGACCTCGTCGGCTGCGAGTATCAGGCCATCGAAAAGGAGCTTTTGCGTCTTTTGTTCTGCAATCAGCGTTAAGGCGACCAGTCTTCGGTCAGCCTTCTTCTCAACGACCGCATATCCACGAAAGTAAGCTGATTGCCAGGCTCCGAGAACTGCGCGTGCATCGTCTGGATCCGTCGCCGCCCGCAACGGGCCGCGCGGTTGCCCGGGTCTCGGTGAGAGAATTTGCTGGATGCCAAAGTCGGCGAGATCCTCGTTAGGAACCTCGCCAGCAGCTAGAGGGCGCACTGTCGCCATTGAGTCGGAAAATCCCTCCGTAGCAGGTTTGGCAAACGTTCTCAGCATGACGAGGCTAGCGAATTCAGACCACCAGGCGAGGCTGTTCCGGCATTAGTTCGCCTCGACTGAACTTGTGTAACAGCTCCCGCCGACAGGAGTCGTTTGTGCATGACGCGATTGGCGCGTATCTATCGCCATCACCATGGGATTAGCTGGAAACCTCCAACTGCCACCACCTCTGCCTGTGTTCGTCGTGCCAGTACTAAACGGAAGCTGGCAAATTGTCAGACGGTGGCGCTATCGTCGCCCTGTGCCCTTGCAAAATCGCGTTAGCCCAGGTGGAGAGATTTTCGCGACGAGCGCGCGGGGAACGTTCCTGGGGAATCGCGGCATCTTGCACGACGCGAACAAGCGAATCATCCGGCAGTCGCGGAGCTCGATGTGGCTGATCTGCCAGCTTGAGTTCAACGGCCGCAAGCAAGAGCTAATGCATCCCAAGAGGTACACCCAATTGTTCTTTCTCGACGAATCCGTGGCCCTTGCCGCGGGCCACCGGCCTTGCGGCGAGTGTCGCCGAAAGAACTACCGTGCCTATCTCGAGGCAGCGAATACTCGGAGTGAGGATCCGATCTCAGGAGCATCGAACCTTGATGAGGCGCTGAGTGATTCTCGGCGGGTACCGAGGATGACCGCCGCTATTGCATCCTTGCCCGATGGCGTGTTCATCAGCTTCGGCCATAACGACTTCCGACTTGTTTGGTCCGGTCTGTTGTATCGGTGGTCGGCGGAAGGCTATGTCGATCGGGTCGCTATTACAGATGTCGGTTTCACGGAGGCGACTGTGGTGACGCCAGCGCTGTCCGTTAAGGCACTTCAGCATGGATACCCGGTGACCGTGCACCCGTCTGTTGCGCCTGCTGTGCCCGAAAGGGTTTCGCTAAAAACGTTTCTTGCATCTCAGAACAATCTGGCAACCACGAGTGGAGGATCATCGATGAACGCGCTGACGCCTGATCTTCGATCCGAGATCGAGCAAATCTTGAGAAGCAGTAGCCCCGGGCTCACACACGGTGAAGTTTTCCGCTACCTGGAGCAAGATCTGAATGAGGAAGAGATAGTCAACCGGCACGGCACGAGCCTGTCTAACGTCCGGGGTTTCATGCGCAGCCTCGACCACTTGTTGGAGGGAACAATGCCTGAGACCAAGTCCGCGGCACGGACGAATTCCATGGTCTATAAGGAGCTTTTGAACCACGACCTATCACCCGGGTTGCTCAACTACGTGAAGCATTGCCTCCGGCTCCTGATGGCGATCAATCCTGAAATCAATATGGACCCGTTGCGAACCCGCAGTCATCAGTACGGTTCGAAGCAATCACGCCAGACACCGCAGAGGGCCGCTTGCCCGAGTTGCCACATCGCTCACGCAGGCGAGTGTGACTGAGGCCAGGACGCGCGCAGGACCTCAGGTATGAGTAAGACCACGGATGAATTACGCGGCTGTCGTAGACATGATTAAGGGCATTTCGGCTTTAGTATTCGTGCGACGGGGAGGCCGCAGTGATCGAAGATCTGACCAGCGTGGTGGCTGATTCGGGTCGGGCCATCATGCTCGGCGGCTACGCAGCCAAGCGCTGTCCGGTCCGTACCCACAATGACTTTGCGCCCCTGGTGCCCGTTCCGGAGTTGGAGCCGTCGTCAGAATTGCAGGCCGGCTTTGATGCCGCCAAGGAATTCGAAGCCGAAGTGTTCAACGACCTGCTTCGGATCCATCGCGCTGCGGTACTGGTCGACCCCGGTATGCGCAAGGCCGAGGCGATCGCGATGACCCTCGCGGCCATGGAGTCCGGTGCCCCGCTGATTCTGGGTGGGTGGTTGCCCGACGATGAGCCTGGCGGGCGAAAAGGCCGGCCGGACATCCTGATCAAGGTCGACGGCGGATACCTGCCCGCCGACATCAAGCATCACAAGACCATCAAAGTGGCCAAGAAAAAACAAACACTGGTCTCGTCTCTCGCGGAGCCCGCAGCATGGTGTGACACGGAGGGACTGAGTACTACCGCGCACTACTACGAAGACGGTCTGCAATTGGCGCACTACACCCGAATGCTCCAAGCCTGCGGTCTCCATCCTGGTGAGGACCGGCTCTTCGGTGCGATCCTCGGTACCAGCCTGCTGGAGCTGCCGGGTGCCGATGCTGAGTTCGTGTTCGTCTGGCACGACCTGACCACACCGGTGCGCGACACCTTCTCCCGCAGCAGAGGAAAGGTCCGTCGGTCGCTGCTGGAACGCTATGACCACGAACACGGCTTTCGGGTGAAAGTGGCTGCCACGGCCGCACGCATCCTCGGATCTGTTGATGACCCAGAGCCGCTGGTCGCACCGATCGGTCAGGACGAGTGCGAGCGATGCCCCTACGAGCTGTGGTGTGCCGAACAGATGGGCCCCGAAGACCCCTCGGCCGCAATCACCCGCGGCCGGCTCGACACCCGCGAATGGCAGACCCTTCGCCGCATGGGGGTGAGCACAACCGCCGCGCTCGCGGACCTGGACCTCGAGGCGCCGGACTTCTTCGAGGAGTACTACCCGGAAGTCACCCACCAGACCCGCGATAAGGCTCTCAAGCGGCTGATCGGTGCGGTGCAACAAGCCCGCATGATCTGTGCGGGAATCGACATCGAGCCGATCGTGGACGTCGTAGTCGAAGTGCCGATGGCCGATGTCGAGATCGACTTTGACATCGAATGGGACAAAGCCGGGCGGATCTACCAGTGGGGTCTGCGCATCCGCGACGGCCAGGACGACAGCGCCGCACGCTACGAGCCCATCGTCTCCTTCGAGGCTCTCGATGACGAGGATGAGCTCCGGCTGGCCGAACGTTTCGCTAATCGCATCACACAACTTCGCACCGAGGCGGCGAGTGCGGGCCGAACAGTGGCCGTCTATCACTGGAGCCATGTGGAGGTGAGTAACACCCGTAAGTTCGCTTGTGTCGCAGCCGCACTCGATGGCGTTACGGTCGACCTGCTGCCGTGGTTCAGGGGCACGTTTCACTTCCGCGGGAAGGCCAGCATCAAAGCCGTTGCGCAACTTTTTGGATTCAGCTGGGCTGTTGAGGATCCCGGTGGCCGGCTATCGCAGGAGAAGATCGACATAGCCCGCGCCGGGGGCGCCGAGGGGCTCGAGGCGCAGGAATGGTGCCTGCGGTACAACGGGTCTGATGTTGCCGCGCAGGCGGTGATCCGAGATGGGTTGCGGGTGATGTATTCGTCGGAGTAACCGGCCAACCCGCCGAATTTGTCCGGCTGATCTGACAAGATGTTGCCGTTAACTTCGAGGGGGCCGAAGCGTGACGAGGGGGAGTGCAGAGTGATCGAACCAGGCCTTTACGAACAGCTTCTCACCGAGGCGCTGCGGAATGAACTCGACTCCCTCGACGGGCGTTTCAAGACAAGTTCACGGTCCCTGCATACCGCAGAGGCAGCTGACCGCATCGCGCTGCACCTCAGCCGACGGATTCAGCGGACCCTGGAAGCCGTGGGGGAAAGCGACCGAGTCCAGGTTGGCATTGAGGTGGCCCGCGACCTCATCGCCAGGCTCGCAGAGACCGTGGATGGGGAACTTGCAGAAGCACCTGTTGAGCCCGGTACGGTTCTGCACGCGATCCTGGAAAGCCGGCCCGATGGCACGCCACGGCCGATCGCTGAGCCGCTCATCCCGCTGCTGGACACCACCTTGCTGACCAATGCACCGGGCGAGCCGGGCCTGCTAAACCAACTAGATGCCGAGATTGAGTCCGCGGACGAGATTGACGTCCTGATGGCCTTCATTCGTCGCAGTGGTATCAACCCGTTGATGTCCTCGCTGCGCCGGCACTGCGAACGCGGAAAGCCGCTGCGCATCCTGACCACCATTTACACCGGCTCCACCGAACTGGCCGCCATCCAGCAGCTCACCGACGTCGGGGCGCAAGTTCGAATTTCCTATGATGTCAGCACCACCCGGCTGCACGCGAAGGCGTGGATCTTCCACCGCCGCAGCGGTTTCTCCACGGCCTATGTGGGCTCTTCGAACCTAACCCATTCCGCGCAAGTCACCGGTTTGGAGTGGAATGTCCGGGCTTCGGCGGCGCGCAACCCAGATATCCTCGACAAGTTCGAGGCGGTCTTCGCAAGCTACTGGGAAAGCGCCGACTTCGTCCCTTTTAATGCCGCTGAGTTTGAGGCGGAGAGCCGGCGAGCTGGCCGCGTCGACACCGGACCGAACGTTATTCTTAGCCCCATTGAGATTCGCTTGGAACCTTTCCAGGAGCGACTTCTCGAGCAGATCTCGCTGTCGCGTGGTCGCGGTCATCACCGGAATCTTCTTGTCGCAGCCACAGGCACCGGTAAGACCGTCATGGCCGCCGTCGACTACGCACGCCTGCGAGAGAAACTGCCCCGAGCTCGACTGCTGTTCGTCGCCCACCGCAATGAGATCCTCGACCAAAGCCTCGCAACGTTTCGCCACGCACTGCGCGACGCGTCATTCGGTGAGAAGTGGATCAGTGGGGCACGGCCGCAGCGATTCGATCACGTCTTCGCTTCGATCCAGAGCCTCAATGCGGCGAACCTGCATGATCTGCATCCCGATCACTTCGACATCGTCATTATCGACGAGTTCCATCACGCGGCCGCCCCTTCGTACCGAAAGGTCCTTGACCACGTACAGCCGCGTGAGCTACTCGGGCTGACGGCCACACCGGAACGCAGCGACGACTTGTCGATCCTCCACTGGTTCGACAATCGCATCGCTGCCGAACTGCGACTCTGGGATGCCATCGACCAGCAACGCCTTTCTCCCTTCATGTATTTCGGCATCCACGACGGACTCGACCTCACCGACATCCCTTGGCGTCGTGGCCAGGGCTACGACGTTCAAGCACTGAGCAGCCTGTACACCAGTACGGATGCCTGGGCGCGCAAGGTCGTGCAGGAAGTATCTCGTCTTGCCGATGACCCCGCGACGATGCGTGCCCTCGGTTTCTGCGTCAGCATTGAGCACGCCCAGTTTATGGCAGCGCACTTCAATAAGCATGGTCTGCCTGCCGTCGCGGTATGGGGAGACAGCTCGCAGCATGACCGAGCAGCGGCGCTCAAGGAGCTCGCTCGAGGCGCGGTGCGAGTGGTCTTTTCGGTGGATCTCTTCAACGAAGGGGTCGACGTTCCCACCGTCGACACCTTGCTGATGCTTCGGCCGACCGAGAGCCCAACACTATTTCTCCAGCAACTGGGCCGAGGTCTGCGGAGGTCCAACGACAAAAACTTCTGCACCGTGCTCGACTTCGTCGGAACTCACCGCAAGGAGTTCCGCTTCGACTGGCGCTACCGGGCCCTGCTCGGCGGTACGCGCCGCGACATCGAGCGCTCCGTGCAGCAAGGCTTTCCGTTCCTGCCCGCGGGGTGCTACATGCACCTTGATGCCAAAGCGTCGGAGATTGTGCTGGGGAGCTTGCGGGATGCGATTCCCTCGCGGTGGCCGGCGCGCGTTGAGGAACTGCGGGTGGTGCACGCCAAGTACCCCGAAGTGACGCTCTCGCATTACCTGGAGGAATCGGGGCTCGACCTACCCGACGTGTATGACGGCACCCGGGGCTGGTCGGATTTGTGCGAGGCAGCGGGTGTGCCGGTTGCCCCGGCTGGCCAACATGAGACTCCGCTGCGCAAGGCGCTCGGCCGCCTCCTACACGTCGATGACGACGAACGGATTGAGGTCTATCGCCGGCTTCTGGAATCACATGCGCCGCCTTCGGTGGCAGCGCTATCGGAGCGGGAACGGCGTTTGGTGCGGATGCTGGTCGCCAGTGTCGGAGACCAGGTGCTTACCAAGCAGCATTCGCTGCAGGATGGTGTGGATCTGCTGTGGTCACACCCGCAGGTATGTGCCGAACTTTCCCAACTGCTGGTCGAACTCGACGAGCGGGTGGACCACCTGCACGGCGCCCTCCCGATGCACCCGGATGTTCCGCTTCAAATCAACGCTCGCTACTCGCGCATCGAGATCCTGGCCGCCTTCGGAATTGGCGATCGGGCGCGCGTCGCACCGTGGCAAACCGGCGTGTACGAAGCCAAGGACGCGGGCGCTGACCTGCTGGCGTTCACACTCGACAAGAGCAGTGGCAGTTTCTCGCCGACCACTCGCTATCGCGACTACGCCATCAGCCCCAGGCTCATTCACTGGGAGAGCCAGTCGACTACGCGCGAGGACAGCGACACCGGCTTGCGCTACCGCAAACACGAGCATAAGGGCCGCTCGATCATGCTGTTCACCCGTCTGCGCGCCGATGATCGCGCCTTCTGGTTCCTCGGCCCCGCCACCTACCGCAGACACATAGGCGAGAAGCCGATGGCCATTACCTGGGAACTGCACACCCCGCTACCTGGTGATTTGTATCAGTCGTTCGCGGCGGCGGTGGCCTGATTTCGGCTTTTCGGACAAGTTGAATGTCGGTCGCCTCCGTAAACTGAATACCAACTACACCGAAGGAGATTGCAATGCCGAGTTGGAGCAGTGACCGCCGGTTCGGCAAGAACCTTGACGAGCAGAAGCGGGACCGCGATCAGCGCTATCGTGACGCGCGTGCGGAGGCGTCGACGGAATACCTGGCCGACATCGCCAGCGATGGGCCGGACTGCGAGGACGATTAACGTCGGCCCCCATCGCTACCCTGGGATCTGAACGGGGGGAGGTTCTGATGTTCGGTGTCATCGTAGTCGGACTCTGTGTGGTCGGGCTGCTGGCCGTACTGGCGGCGCTGTTGGTCGGCGGGATCATTACCGGCATCGTCGCCGTGGTGTACGCCACGGATCGCGAATCGTCCACCCCGGCTGAGGCCGCGACGATGGGTGGACTGGGTATCGCGGCGTTCATCGCCACGCTGACGCTCGGGTCGGTCGCCCCTGGCGCCGCGTGGATGCCGGTGGTGGCGTGGATCGTCGCCGTGTACGTCATTCGGCAACGGGCCGAATTGATGGAGACACCGGCACAGCGCAAGGTCCGCGAGGCTGCCGAACGTGCGCAGGCCGAGCAGGACGAGAAGCGTGCGGCGGCCCGCAAGGCGATCGCCGAACGCAAGCGCGTCGACTCCTTCACCAAAGACGGCCTTGCCCTGATGACCAAGGCCCGCACCGCCGTCAGCGCCGTGCGCGCCACCGAGGCGGCCCGAGACGGCTGGCTAGGCGATCGGGAGGATCTGGACTTCTCCGCCGACCTGACCTTCATCTCCGAGGCCCTGCTGCAGGCCCGTCGCATCGAGAAGGTGGTGCAGCGCAGTAAGAAGATTCCCGATCCGAGCGCTGAGGACGTCGCCATGCTGCGCGACGCCGAGAAGACGATGAAGACCTTGCGGACAGACGCCAAGAGCCGCGTCGGAATCGTCGAGGACTGCGTCAAGCATGCCCGCGAGATCGACCGGCTATTGGCCGAGGAGCGTCGACAAGAGGAGTTCGACAAACAACGCGACGCCGCCCGCCGACAACTCGCCGGCGAACTCCACCTCGC
>Ga0247836_1008709_pt1 | contig 10115 bp, 7 predicted proteins | sample LaCruzMarch2015__4_FD_187116 | JGI IMG/M metagenome (GOLD analysis project Ga0247836, IMG submission 187116) | Freshwater microbial communities from meromictic Lake La Cruz, Castile-La Mancha, Spain - LaCruzMarch2015_14m | ecosystem: Environmental > Aquatic > Freshwater > Lake | place: Spain...
GAGCTATCATGGCGGGAAAAACGCTTTACGATAAATTATGGGATTCGCACGTGGTGCATGAAGATGCAGACGGCACTTGTTTAATTTACATTGACAGACATTTGGTGCATGAAGTGACCAGCCCGCAAGCGTTTGAAGGCTTGCGTTTGGCCAATCGCAAACCATGGCGCGCAGACACGATTGTCGCCAACCCTGACCATAATACTCCTACCAAAGATTGGGCTAAAGGCATTGAAGACCCGATTTCGCGTTTGCAGGTTGAAACGCTGGATAGCAATATCAAAGAAACCGGCGCCTTAGTGTACTTTCCGTTTAAGCATGCCAATCAAGGCATTATCCACGTAATTGGGCCTGAGAACGGCACCACTTTACCCGGTATGACAGTGGTCTGTGGCGATAGCCATACCTCTACCCATGGAGCGTTTGGTGCATTGGCGCATGGAATTGGTACCTCAGAAGTTGAGCACGTATTAGCCACACAAACCTTAATTGCCAAAAAATCAAAACGCATGTTAGTGCGTGTGGATGGTGAATTAGGTGTGGGCGTGACTGCTAAAGACGTGGCGTTAGCCGTGATTGGAAAAATTGGTACAGCGGGCGGTAATGGCTTTGCGATTGAGTTTGGCGGTGATGTGATTCGTGCATTAAGCATGGAAGGTCGCATGACCATTTGCAATATGGCGATTGAAGCTGGCGCACGCGCTGGCATCATCGCGCCAGATGCTAAAACAGCAGATTACCTAAAAGGCCGCCAATACGCACCAAAACCAGCGGATTGGGACAAGGCCGTGGCTTATTGGAATACGTTAGGAACTGATGCAGATGCCACTTTTGATAGTGTGGTTGAGTTCAAAGGCGCTGATATTGCGCCACAAGTGACTTGGGGTACTTCGCCAGAGCAAGTGTTGCCAATTAGCGGTTTAGTGCCAGACCCTTTGCTTGAAAAAGACGCGACTAAGCGTACCAGTATTGAAAATGCTCTGAAATATATGGGCTTAACTGCCAATACACCAATTGAGCAAATCAAGCTTGATAAAGTGTTTATTGGTTCATGCACCAATAGCCGCATCGAGGACTTACGTGCAGCAGCCGTAGTTGCAAAAGGTAAAAAAGTGTCGAGTTCGATTCAATTAGCCATGGTGGTGCCAGGTTCTGGCCAAGTTAAACGCATGGCCGAAGAAGAAGGCTTAGATAAAATTTTTATCGAAGCTGGTTTTGAATGGCGCGAACCAGGTTGCAGTATGTGTTTAGCCATGAATGCTGACAGACTCAGCCCAGGCGAGCGTTGCGCTTCTACCTCAAACCGTAACTTTGAAGGTCGCCAAGGCCAAGGCGGGCGTACACACTTAGTCAGCCCAGCCATGGCAGTAGCCGCGGCAATTGCGGGCCATTTTGTTGATGTGCGCAGTTTGTAAAAGGAATTTAAAATGAAAGCATTTACCCAATTAAAAGGCTTAGCTTGCCCAATAGACCGCGCCAACATTGACACCGACGCGATTATTCCTAAGCAGTTTTTAAAGAGTATTAAACGTTCTGGCTTTGGCCCTTATTTGTTTGATGAGTGGCGTTACAAAGATCACGGCGAACCTGGTATGGATTGTACCAATCGTCCACTGAATACAGACTTTGTGCTCAATCAACCTCGTTACAAAGGCGCACAAATCATGTTGGCTCGTGAGAATTTTGGTTGTGGCTCAAGCCGTGAACATGCGCCTTGGGCGATTGAAGATTACGGTTTTCGCGTTATTATTGCGCCTAGCTATGCAGATATTTTCTTTAACAATTGTTACAAAAATGGCATGGTACCGATTGTGGCGAGCCATGCCATGGTGGACAAATTGTTTAGTGAGTGTGAAAAGAATGAAGGTTATAGTTTAAACGTGGATTTACAGTCACAAACCGTAACTTTGCCATCTGGCGAAACATTCACGTTTGACATTCACCCAACATCAAAACACAACCTATTGAATGGCTTGGACGAAATTGGTTTGACGCTATTGCACGCAGACAAGATTAAGGCGTTTGAAGGAAAACATAAATCAGCACAACCTTGGTTGTTTGCTTAATTGATAAGGAATTGAAATGACAATGAATATTGCAGTGTTGCCTGGTGATGGTATCGGCCCAGAGATTATTAAACAAGCTTTGCGCGTGTTGGACGTGTTGAAAAACGAAGGCATGGACATGAACTTTACGGAAGCGCCTTTGGGCGGACAGGCGTACGACCAATATGGTCATCCTTACCCAGAGTTTACGCAAAACATCTGCCGCGCGGCGGATGCGGTATTGTTGGGTGCTGTCGGCGGTCCACAGTATGACAATTTAGACCGTCCATTACGCCCGGAGCGCGGTTTGTTGGGCATTCGTAAAGATTTAGGCTTATTTGCTAACTTGCGCCCAGCCGTTCTGTACCCAGAACTCGCCAATGCGTCTACGCTCAAACCAGAAGTGGTGGCTGGTTTAGATATCATGATTGTGCGTGAATTGACGGGTGATGTGTACTTTGGCCAACCTCGTGGTATGCGCGTGAATGACGAGGGCGAGCGCGAAGGATTTAACACCATGATTTATAAAGAATCTGAAGTGCGCCGTATTGCGCATGTAGCATTTGGTATTGCAATGAAGCGTGGCAAAAAATTGTGCTCAGTAGATAAAGCCAATGTGCTCGAAACCACCGAGTTTTGGAAAGAAATCGTAATTGATGTGGCGAAAGAATACCCAGAAGTCGAGTTGAGCCACATGTACGTGGATAATGCCGCGATGCAACTCATCCGCAACCCAAAACAATTTGACGTGATGGTCACAGGCAATATTTTTGGTGACATTTTATCTGATGAAGCTTCTATGTTGACTGGTTCAATCGGCATGTTGGCATCCGCCTCACTCAACGAAACCAAAAAAGGCTTGTACGAGCCTTCACATGGTTCAGCGCCTGACATTGCAGGTAAAAACTTAGCTAACCCAATCGCTACGGTGCTCTCAGTTGCAATGATGCTTCGTTACACCTTTGATAACGAAGCAGCGGCTGTACGTATTGAAAATGCAATTAAAAAAGTGTTGGCGGCAGGCTATCGCACTGGCGATATCTTTGAAGCCGGCATGAAACGCGTGTCGTGCTCTGAAATGGGTGATCAAATCGTTGCGGCGATGTAAGTTCTATATTGTTTGGATGAAAAGAGTGACACTTTAAAAGTGTCACTCTTGTATATAAAACTTCATAAACCAATTAGAATTACAGCGAACTATTAAAAAGGGTCAAGTTATGGCAAAACATTTCGTATTGATTGCACTCATGTTAGCTGTTGCTGGTTGCAATACCATTCACGGTGTAGGAAAAGATATTGAAAAAGCTGGCGAAGCTGTTCAAAAGTCAACTAAATAAATTTGCGGCTGTATGCCGTCACGATAGGTTTTAAGTATGCTAAAAGTTGGATTTGTTGGTTGGCGTGGCATGGTAGGTTCTGTCCTTATGCAGCGCATGATTGAGGAGAATGATTTTGCGCTAATTGAACCGCAATTTTTTACGACATCACAAGTGGGTGGAAATGCGCCTAAAGTTGGCAAAGATTCTGCGCCATTAAAAGATGCGATGAGTATTGCTGGATTAAAGGTAATGGATGCCATTGTGTCTTGTCAAGGTGGTGATTACACCAGCGAGATATTTACCAAACTCCGCGCAGAAGGCTGGGCTGGACATTGGATTGACGCGGCATCAACACTGCGTATGGAAAAAGATGCAGTGATTATTCTTGATCCAGTTAATATGCACATGATTCAAGATGCTTATGCACACGGCAATAAAAACTGGGTGGGTGGCAACTGCACCGTGTCATTGATGCTTATGGCATTAAATGGTTTGTTTAAAGCTAATTTAGTGCAGTGGGCAACATCAATGACTTACCAAGCAGCCTCTGGTGCTGGCGCACAAAATATGCGTGAGCTTTTAAACCAAATGGGTGAAGCACACTTTGCGGCGAGTAAGTTGCTAGCGGATCCAGCTTCAGCAATTTTAGATATAGACCGCACCATTGCAGGCACTTTGCGCGATGAAAAATTCCCCACTTCACAATTTGGCGTACCATTGGCTGGTAGTTTAATTCCTTGGATTGACAAGGATTTAGGTAATGGTCAAAGCAAAGAAGAATGGAAAGGTGGTGCTGAAACCAACAAAATTTTAGGTCGTGAAGCTAATCCTATTTTTATTGATGGTCTATGTGTTCGTATCGGCGCAATGCGATGTCACAGCCAGGCACTGACAATTAAGCTAACAAAAAATGTACCTTTGGATGAAATCATTCAAATGTTGAACGACGCAAATCCATGGGCGAAAGTGATTCCAAATGAGCGAGAAGTAAGCATGCGCGAACTTACGCCAACTGCTGTGACAGGTACTTTGAATACGCCAGTAGGCCGTTTGCGTAAATTAAATATGGGTGATGACTATTTATCTGCCTTTACTGTAGGTGACCAATTGCTATGGGGTGCAGCTGAACCATTGCGTCGTATGTTGCGGATTTTAATAGAAAAATAGCATTTGCCTCTTTAAATTCTGTTATAAATATAGCAAAAACTAAAGATGCTATATACCTAGCCTTTGAATATAATGTGCATTATCAGCTTGCATAGCTAACTATTTGATGTTATTTTAATATTTAGGATTAAAGTTTGATCAAGGGCTTAATGTGCGTAAATCTAAAATAAAGCAAATTTCACTGGCCGTATGTTTAGCGCTAATACCGCTTTCTGTTTATGCGGCAGGTTTAGGAAAGTTAGATATTAGTTCTGGTTTAGGTGAGCCTCTGAAGGCCGAAATCGAACTATTGTCAGTGACTCCTGATGAACTTTCAACTTTGGCTGCCACTATTGCCTCTGAAGAAGCATATGCTGCACAAGGTATTACACGTCTTGGTATACATAACAGTATTAAGGTTGAGCTATCTAAAAAAGCAGATGGTTCTCCTGTATTAAAATTGCGCTCAAATCAGCCTGTAAGTGATCCGTATTTAGATGTGCTTATTCAAGTAGATTGGGCAACAGGCCGCCTGCAACGTGAGTATACTGTTTTATTAGACCCTCCCGGATACAAGCCATCTGATAGCGCTTCTGATATTCCAGTTAAATTACCTTCAGTAAGTTTATCGAACAACAATGTAGTCCAAAATAATATTTCTGCAAATACAAGTGCAATGCCTGCAGATCAGTCAAGCGCAAAGAAATCTAAATCAAACAAAAAACAAGCAGTTCAAGCAATTCCATCACAAAATGAAGTTGCTGATTCTGTTGCAGGACAGGAATTAGTTACAAAACGTGGCGATACATTAAGTTCAGTTGCTAGAGATTTGCAGATTCATGGTGTGAGTTTAGACCAAATGTTAGTCGGTTTGTATGAAAACAATCAATCGGCGTTTACTAGCGGAAATATGAATCGCTTAAAAGTTGGTCAGATTATCAAAGTACCAACGAAAGAGAGTCTGGTCTCTGTTAGTCCTCAAGAAGCAAGAAAGTCGGTGAAGGTGCATTCTACTAACTGGAGCGCGTACCGCAATAATTTAGCTGGAGCGGTTTCAGAAGCACCCGCAACGTTGGATAATGAACAAAAACAATCTTCATCAGGAAAAATTTCTACTGCTGTAGATAAGGCTACGCCAGTAAAAGTGGGTCCGCAAGATGTGGTTAAACTTTCTGCTGGAGATAAGGACTCAAGCAAAGCCCTTGACAGTAAAATTGTTGCATTACAAGAGGAAAGTACAGCGCGTGAAAAGGCATTAAAAGAAGCTGAAGAGCGTGCTTTAGCCTTAGAAAAACAAATTGCAGATATGCAAAAATTATTGGCTTTAAAAAACCAATCAATGACTGAATTGCAAAAGAACGCAGAAGCAGTTGCTAAAGCCCCTGAAGTTGCCCCAGAAGTTAAAGTTGATATTCCAGCTCAAGAAGCTTCAAAAACTGAAACCACCTCACCTGTTGAAGAAAAAACAGCAGATAGTGTTCCTATTGTTAAGACTGAAATTAATAAACCAGAACATAAAATAGCACCGCCACCAGTAGAGCCTGAAGTTGAACCAGGCTTATTTGAAGGCATTATGAATTCGGCAGATTTAGCTGTGATAGGCGGTGCAACAGGCGTTGCATTACTAGGCGCAGGTTGGATGTACTTGCGAAATAAACGAAGAAAAGAATTGGATAGCTTCGAGCGTGGTATTTTAACATCAGGTGGCTTGAGGGCAAATACAGTCTTTGGTAATACAACTGGCAATGCTAGTACATCGGACACATCATTTTTAACCGATTTTGCACAAAGTGCAGACGGTAGCATGATAGATACAAATGATGTGGATCCAATTGCTGAAGCTGAAGTTTACATGGCTTATGGTCGTGATGCACAAGCTGAAGAGATATTGAAGGATGCGATTTCAAAAGAACCTAAACGTTATGAGTTACATCTAAAACTTTTGGAAATGTATGCTGCTCGTAAAGACACTTCTGCTTTTGAAGCAATTGCAGGCGAGTTGTATACTACATTAGGTGCGGATGATCCTACTTGGGCAAAGGTTGCTGAACTTGGCGCTAGTATGGAGCCTGAAAATCCATTGTACGATGTAAGTAAAATTGCGCCAGCAACTTCTCTAGCAACGCAAAAATTGGATGTTTCTGATTTTTCTGACGTTGCGGTCTCTACAAGTGCAAATTTAGATTTTTCATTAGATGATGAACCCGCATTGGATAGCCAACAAGAGGCGGAAGAAGCCAATTCAGCGGTAATGCAGAGTTTTTCTGCATCAGAAAATGTAGAACAAGATGCTTCATTTGATCTTGGAGCAATAGATGTTGCTTTGGAAAGTGATTCTGCAGATACTAAAACTACGGAAAGTTTGAATGAAAGTCAGGATGTTTCAGAAATTAATACTGACAATTCAATGGATTTCGATTTGGGTGATTTTGTTGCCGAGACCCCAGTTGCTAATGATGCAATTAGCGTTGCAGAGGAATTGCCCACTTTTGATGTGGCATTAACAATGGATGAAGTTGTACAAGATGGAGCAATTGATTTACCTAACCTAAGTGAAAGTTCAGTTGGTCAATCGCCTGATTTAGATATGAATTTTGATCTATCTGAAGCAGATGCTGAGGTTGCTATAGAAAGCAAGTCAGAGCTAAGCACAAACACTGCTGATGATATTTCATTTGATTTAGATTTCTCAGTAGATGCAGCAAGTCAAACCGCCAGCTCTGAAGAGGATAATACGGTAGCTAATTTTAGTGCGTCAGAAATTTCATTTGATTTGCCTGACATTGAAGAGCCTGAAGTAGCTGTAGCTGAAAGTGTTTCACAGTCTAAAGAATTTGAAGCGAATGCATTTGATTTATCATCTATTAGTTTAGATTTAGGTGAAACTGAACATGAGTTAACTGGCGCAGAATCTGTTGAATCAGTTGAGAATGAGACAGTTGAATTGGGTGATTTTGCTGATATATCTTCTGAATCTCCAGATGTGAATATTAAATTAGATTTAGTAGCAGCATATATTGATATGGATGACAAAGAGGGCGCTCGGGAGTTATTAGGCGAGGTAATCAAAGAAGGTGGTACGCAGCAAAAACTGCGCGCACAGCAGCTAATAGATAGCTTAGCCTAATCTTTAAATGTTAATGAAAACCGAGCGATATGCTCGGTTTTTTTTATGGGCAATTAGTTCGTATTTTTGCTAAAATCAATGTATCCCATTCAAATAGACTAGTAGTTTCTGTGATAAATCTCGGTGCAAAACATTTAGTAATAGTCAGAGTTTGGTTATGAGAATAGCTTTAGGTTTATCATACGATGGATCAAGCTTCTGTGGCTGGCAAAGTCAACCATCTGCTTGCGGTGTTCAAGATATTTTGGAATTCGCAATTGCTAAAATTGCCAAGCAACCTGTAAGAGTCCATGCTGCTGGCCGTACAGACACTGGCGTACATGCAATCGGCCAAGTTGTACATTTTGATACTCATAGCATGCGCCCAATTACGGCTTGGATACGTGGGGTAAATGCATATTTGCCTATTTCTGTCCGCGTTGAATGGGCGCAGAAAGTCGATGACGATTTTCATGCTAGATTTTCTGCCTATGAGCGTAGCTATCAATATTTACTTTATAACGCGCCAGTCTCTCCAGCCTTAATGGCAACAAAAGCTGGTTGGTTTCATTTGCCACTCAATGGCGAGGCTATGTCAGAGGCCGCAAGTTATTTAATTGGGGAACATGATTTTAGTGGATTTAGAGCTTCAGAGTGTCAGGCTAAAACTGCTACTAGAACTATGACTAGGGCTGATGTGAAAATGGCTGGTAAGTATTTCATATTTGAATTCGTCGCTAATGCCTTTTTGCAACACCAAGTGCGAAATATGATAGGTGCGTTAGTTTATATCGGCAAAGGTGCTTTCCCACCTGTTTATATGAAGGAGCTATTACTTAAACGTGATAGAAACTTATCTCCCCCCACATTTTCACCAAATGGTTTATATTTAACCGGAGTTAAATATGATGATAAATGGTGTCTTCCAAATTCTAAATCTGACGCTCAATCCATCAACGTATTGATTTAGGCGTTACAATAGAGTATTAATTTTTAATCATTCATTATCTGGATGTCTTGGAAGAAAATCATTGAGAATTAGAGCTAAAATTTGCGGTATTACAAGTGTGGAAGATGCCTTAAAAGCTGTTGAGCATGGTGCTGATGCTATTGGTCTAGTGTTTTATGGACCAAGCCCGCGTAATGTCAGTATAAGTAAAGCAATGGAGATTGCTAGGCAAGTGCCGGCGTTTGTCAGCGTCGTTGGCTTATTTGTCAATGCTGAAGCTAATTTTATCAATGAAATTATTTCAAACGTTAGACTAGATATTTTGCAATTTCATGGCGATGAAACACCTGAAGAATGTGCAAGACACTTGCGACCATTTATCAAGGCAATACGCGTTAAGTCGGATACAAATTTGGTACAATGTGCACATGATTTTTCCGCGGCTAAAGCATTATTGCTTGATACCTATTCTGAAGGTTTAGTAGGGGGAACCGGTCATGTTTTCGATTGGAATTTAATTCCAAAGAAATTGACTAAACCAGTCATACTTGCTGGAGGATTGAATGCGGAAAATGTTGCGCTAGCAATCCGGCAAGTTAGTCCATATGCCGTTGATGTCAGTGGTGGTGTTGAATCGTCAAAAGGGATAAAGGATGCAGCGAAAATCGCTGCATTTATGCAGCAAGTTTGTAGTCATTAGTTGATGTCTCAGACTAAACAAATATTGAATGTGGAGAACTAGAAATGCAGCTTTATGATATGCCAGATGCACGTGGACATTTTGGACAATTTGGCGGTACCTTTGTTGCTGAAACTTTAGTTGAAGCGCTAGAAGAGTTACGCTTGATGTACGATAAATACAGGTATGACCCAATATTTTTAGCTGAGTATGCCTATGATTTAAAGCATTTTGTTGGTCGTCCAAGCCCAATTTATCATGCAAAACGATTGTCTGATAAAGTTGGTGGTGCGCAGATTTATTTGAAGCGTGAAGATCTTAACCACACTGGCGCACATAAAATCAACAATACAATCGGCCAAGCATTGTTAGCTAAACGTATGGGTAAGCCACGTGTTATCGCGGAAACTGGCGCAGGTCAGCATGGTGTGGCAACAGCGACCATTGCTGCGCGGTTAGGGCTAGAGTGCGTTGTTTACATGGGCAGTGAGGATGTTAAACGTCAAGCGCCTAACGTTTTTAGAATGAAACTCTTAGGTGCAACTGTAGTGCCCGTTGAAAGTGGCTCTAAAACGCTTAAAGATGCGCTCAATGAAGCGATGCGTGACTGGGTGACTAATGTACACAATACATTTTATATTATCGGTACTGTGGCTGGCCCACACCCATATCCAATGATGGTGCGCGATTTTCAAGCTGTGATTGGTATTGAAGCCAAAGAACAAATGATGGAAATGGTTGGTCGCCAGCCTGATGCAGTGGTGGCGTGTGTAGGCGGTGGCTCAAATGCGATGGGTATTTTCTACCCTTATATCGATGTGCCAAATGTCCGATTAATTGGTGTAGAAGCCGCTGGATTAGGTATGGAAAC
>Ga0247836_1008712_pt1 | contig 10110 bp, 6 predicted proteins | sample LaCruzMarch2015__4_FD_187116 | JGI IMG/M metagenome (GOLD analysis project Ga0247836, IMG submission 187116) | Freshwater microbial communities from meromictic Lake La Cruz, Castile-La Mancha, Spain - LaCruzMarch2015_14m | ecosystem: Environmental > Aquatic > Freshwater > Lake | place: Spain...
ACGTCACCCCTTGGCACCGGCCCCCGCCGGATTAGGGGGGCTATTTCGTGCCGAGGCCGAGGTTCTGGTAAATCGTGCGGGTGGCGTCGGACTGGTTGAGGGTATAGAAATGGATGCCTGCGACCCCATGGTGCAGGAGGTCGGCGCATTGCTCGGTGGCGTAGTGGATTCCAACACGCCGGACGGCATCGGCATCCTCCCCGGCGCGGGCAAGCGCTTTAAGAAGTCGCGCCGGAAACCGCGAACCTCCCGAAAGCTCTGCCATGCGGCGGAGGCCGGAGAGACTGGTGACCGGCATGATCCCGGCAATAATCGGCACATGGATTCCGACCATGCCACACCGCTCGCGGAAGTCGTAAAAGTCGTGGTTGTCGAAAAAGAGCTGGGTGCAAATGTAGTCGGCACCGGCATCCACTTTGGATTTCAGGTGGTCCATCTCCTCGAGGCGGTTTGGCGTGGCCGGATGGCCTTCCGGGAACCCGGCGACTCCGATGCCGAAGCCCCGGGGGTCCGGATGAACCCCGGTCGCATTGAACGCCCGGATCGCTCTTACCAAATCCGCAGCGAAGGGGAAGGCGTCCTTGGAATGGTCGTGGTCGGTGACTCCCCGTGGGGGATCCCCCCGCAGCGCAAGCAGGTTTCCGACGCCCGCCGCCGCGTAGCGGGAAAGGATTTCCCGGATATCTTCCTCTGCGTGGCCGATGCACGTGAGGTGGGGGATCGGGTCAAGTGCCGTGGTGGTTTTCAGCCGCACGACGAGATCATGCGTCCGCTCGCGGGTGGAGCCTCCCGCCCCGTAGGTTACGCTGACAAAGGACGGCGACAGCGGCTCGAGTTGCACGATCGTTTCAAAGAGAGCTTCCGTGCTTTCGGCAGTCTTGGGCGGAAAAAATTCAAAGGAAAACGAAGTTTTGCCCGGACCGAGGATGTCACTGATATGCATGGGGTGGTGGTCAGTTAGCGGCGGGAGACGCGATTCGTCCAGCATTTCCCGGCAAGGAAGCTTGCAGGGACCCGAGGGCGGCGGCGACCGGGATCTCTCTGCGGATGCGTTCACGGAAGATGCTGACGTTGCGATAGCCGAGGCTTTGGAGCAGTCGGAGGGCTTCGGGGAACTGGTCGGCAACACGGGCCGGACGGTGGGCATCAGCTCCAAGCACGACCGGGATTCCGCGGATGAGCATTTCTGAAAGAATGCGCGGGGCGGGGTTCATTTCGGGGAGGCGTTTGCCGAGGCCGGAGGTGTTGAGTTCCATCGCGCAGCCTGTTGCCGCGATGCGGTCGAGGCATTCGGCGATATGGGGCATGAGCGCATCCAGATCCCATTCGTCTGGGAATTCATTTTTGATGAGGTCCGGGTGGGCGAGGGTGTCAAAGAGCCCGGTTTCCGCGGCTTCGGCCAGGTGGGTGAAATAGAGTTGTTGGTATGCGAACCTGTCTCCGGTGAAGAACCGCTTGCGGAACTCCGGGACGAAGGGGTGGACCGACCCGAGCACGTGGTGGAAATCGGCCTGACGGTGCAGATTTTCCAGCCACTTTTCCATTCCTGGCACGTAGTCGCTCTCCAGGCCGGGCAACACTTCCAGCGTGTCTGCCCAGGTTTCGGCCGCGGCATCAATCATCTCGAGATAGGCGGGAAGTTCCTCAGGAGCCATCCGCACATTGGCAGAATACCCGCCCGGCATTGGCGAATGGCAGGTCACAATAATCCCGCGCAGACCCTTTTCCGCCGCCACAGCCGCATAGTCTCCCGGCAACCCCTCCGCGTGTTTGCACAGGGGCGTGTGCATGTGGGATTCATAAAGCAGCGGGACAGGATTCGCGTCGGTGGGACTCATGGGCAGCTTCTGCAGGGAGTCAGCGGGCAGCCACGGCCGCGGGTTCCGGCTGTTCCGGCACAGCCACGGGCGCGGCTTGGATGGGAGCCACCTTCCAGAACATCGGGAGAAATTTCTGCCAATCCGCCAGGACTTCGCCTGCCAGAAGGCTGCCGGTGGCTTTGAGGTGGCGCTGCACGAGGCTTTGCAGGCATTTGATGTCCTCTTCGGCCTCCAAGCGGGCTGCCGTGACAAGCTGGGGATTCAGGAGTTCTTCAAATGTCCCGGCGGCATCCAGCACGTAGGCGACTCCTCCGGTCATGCCGGCACCGAAATTTTTGCCGGTTGGCCCTAGGACGACAACCCGCCCGTTTGTCATGTACTCGCATCCGTGATCGCCAATCCCTTCAACGACCGCGGTCGCACCCGAGTTCCGCACGGCAAAACGTTCGCCGGCCCGACCGCAGGCGTGAAGGACTCCGCCGGTTGCACCATAGAGGACGGTGTTCCCGATGATCATGGACTCGGCGGCCACAAATTTGTGGCCCGCCGGGGGCCGGACAATAATTTCACCGCCACTCATTCCTTTGCCGACGTAGTCGTTGGCCTGCCCGGTGAGGATGAGGCGGAGGCCCGGTGAAAGAAAGGCCCCGAGACTCTGGCCGGCGGTACCGGAGAGGTTCACTTCCAGAGTTCCCTTGGGCAGGCCCTCAGCTCCGTACTGGTACGCAATTTCTCCGGAAACATGGGTCCCGATGGCGCGGTCCGTATTAATAACTTTGTATTCGAGGACCGCCGGTTTGCCGTCATTGACGGCCTCCTTGGCGTCCTGAAGGATAATGTCGTCGAGGGTCTGATCCTCCGGCCCGTCATTACGGTCGCGGGTGGCGTAGCGGATGGCTGTCGGGTCGTCCTTGGCAACATCAACGAGCATCCGACCGAGGTTGAGGGTGTTTGCTTTGGGGTGGTCGGGGATATGGCGTTGCCGCAGACTTTCCACACGCCCGACCATTTCATCGACCGTGCGGTAGCCGAGGGCCGCCATGATCCCGCGGACCTCCGAGGCGACGCCGTTGAAGAAGGTGACCACGTTTTCGGGTTTGCCTTTGAATTTGGCGCGGAGGCGGTCATCGAGGGTTGCGACGCCCACCGGGCAGGTATTGAGGTGGCATTGGCGCACATAGACGCAGCCCATGGCGATGAGCGCGGACGTCCCGAAGTTGTATTCCTCGGCTCCCAGAAGTGCCGCGTAAACAATATCCTCTCCCGTGCGCATGCCGCCGTCGGTGCGAAGCGTGACGCGGTTCCGGAGACCGTTCAGCATGAGGACCTGGTGGGTCTCGGCAATCCCGAGCTCCCACGCTCCACCTGCATTTTTCACCGAGCTCAGCGAGGAGGCTCCTGTTCCGCCCTCGTGTCCGCTCACGAGGATGATGTCCGCATGCGCCTTGGCGACTCCGGCAGCAATCGTGCCGACACCCGCTTCGGCGACGAGTTTCACGCAGACACGGGCGCGGGGGTTGACCTGCTTGAGATCATAGATGAGTTCCGCGAGATCCTCGATCGAGTAGATATCGTGGTGTGGAGGTGGAGAGATGAGGGTGACTCCGGGGACGGCATGGCGGAGCTTCGCGATGTAGGCGCTCACCTTGTGGCCGGGAAGCTGCCCTCCCTCACCGGGCTTCGCTCCCTGCGCCATCTTGATTTCGATTTCCTTCGCGCTGGCGAGGTAGGCGGCGCTTACGCCGAACCGGCCGCTGGCGATCTGTTTGATTGCGCTGTTTGCGAGGTCGCCATTTTCGCGGCGGTTGAAACGTTCGGGATCTTCCCCTCCCTCGCCGCTGTTGGATTTGCCGCCGATGCGATTCATTGCGATGGCGAGCGTTTCATGGGCTTCGGGGCTCAGGGCACCGAGCGACATGCCGGCCGTGGTAAAGCGTTTGCGGATTTCCTCCACCGGTTCGACCTCGTCGATCGGAACGGGACCGGAAGGTGCCGGTACCAAATCGAGCAAATTGCGAAGGGAATGCGGGCGGTTTGCGAGGACCGCGTCCACATACTTCTTATAGTCCTCGGCTTTACCTGCCTTGTCCGCCCCTTTGATCCCGACGTAGGTGTGAAAGCTTTGGATGACGGGCGGGCTTACGGCGTGCATTTCACCGCCACGGCGGAAACGGAAGTTGCCGGCATCATCGAGCTTTCCGGCCTCGACCGGCGTGCCAGCCGCATAGGCGGCGGAGTGACGCGCAAGGCTCTCCCCGGCGATCTCCCCGAAGCCGATGCCCTCGATTTGGGATGTTGTGCCGTTGAAACATTGGTCGATGAGCTTCGATGAGATTCCAATGGCTTCGAAAGTCTGGGCGCCACGGTAGCTGCTCACGACGGAGATGCCCATCTTCGACATGATCTTGAGAAGGCCGTTTTCGAGAGCTTTCTTGTAGTTGAGTGCTGCTTCCGCAAACGAGACGGAGAGTCCGTCCATGGCCTCGCGGATCGTTTCGAAGGCAAGGTAAGGATTCACTGCACTGGCACCGTAGCCGATGAGGCAGGCCACCTGGTGGACGTCGCGGGCCTCTCCCGTTTCGCAGATCACAACGGCTTTCATTCGCTTGCCGGCGCGGCGCAGGTGGTGGTGAACGGCTCCCACCACAAGCAGCATCGGAACGCCGACGCGGTCGTGGTCGACGGCCCGGTCGGAGAGGACGAGCAGCCGTGTCTCCTGGTCCACTGCGGTCTCCACCTCAGCACAGATCCGCTCGACAGCCGGTGCCAGGCCCCCGGCACCTTCCGCAGCAGGCCACGTGCAATCGATCGTCGAGGCCCGAAAATCACCCCCCGTGGCGCATAGAGTTTTCAGCTCTGCATCCAGGAGGATCGGGCTTTTCAACATGATCTGACGGCAGTGCTCAGCCGTCTCGGACAGCAAATTGCGACGCCACCCGAGGACCGTGTAAAGCGACATGACGAGTTTCTCGCGGATCGGATCGATCGGCGGGTTCGTCACCTGGGCAAAGAGTTGCTTGAAGTAAGTGTAAAGGAGCCGCGGCCGCAGCGAGAGCACGGCAAGGGGGGTGTCGTCTCCCATCGAGCCCACGGGCTCGGAACCGTCCTTCATCATTGGCTTGAGAACCATCTCAACTTCCTCGCTCGAATACCCGAAAGCCATCTGCTTCTGCGTGAGGCCGAGGATATCGAGATCTCCCTCGGGGGCAGGAATCTCGTTGGCGCTCAGGTGGTGGAAGGGAGTCAGGTTTTTTGCAACCCACTGGCCATAGGGTTTGCCACGGGCCAGGGTTTCCTTGATTTCGCGGTCCCGCAGAATTTTCCCTGCGGCGGTGTCCACCGCGATCATCTCTCCGGGCGCAAGACGTCCATTCTCGACGGAATTTTTCAGGTCGAGCCCGCCGATGCCGACTTCCGACCCCACAGCAAGAATTCCGTCCTCACTGAGCGTGGTGCGGGCGGGGCGCAGACCATTGCGGTCGAGACAGGCGGCAACGGTGATGCCGTCGGTGAAGCACAGGGCAGCCGGCCCGTCCCACGGCTCACAGATGCAGCGGTGAAATTCGTAATAGTCCCGCATATCTTTCGAAAGGGATTTGTCCGAACTCCATGCGGGAGGAACCAACATCGTCATTGCGTGCAAAACGCTCCGGCCGCTCATGGCAAGAACTTCGAGCACATTGTCGAGGCTGGCTGAATCCGACCCGCCCGGCTGGATGATCGGCTTGAGCAGATCGATGTCCCGGCCCCAGAAATCCGCGCGGAGTTCCGCCTCGCGTGCGAGCGTCCAATTGCGGTTGCCGCGGATCGTGTTGATTTCGCCGTTGTGTGCCAGCATCCGGAATGGCTGGGCGAGCGGCCAGGTCGGGAACGTGTTTGTGCTGTAGCGCTGGTGGTAAACGCAGATCGCGGTCTCGTAGTCGGGATTTTTGAGGTCGGGGTAGAATTTTTCCAGGGATGCCGAGACGAGCAGTCCCTTGTAAACGAGCGTGCGGTGGGAGAAGGACGGGATGTAGAAATTCTTAATTCCGTCGGCGGCGGCGCTGTCTTCGATTTCATTGCGAGCGAGGAAGAGTCGCCGCTCGTAATCATCATGCGCCATGCCCCAGGGCTTGCCGACGAGAACCTGCTCGATGCGTGGCATGGTGGTCTGGGCTTTCTCGCCAAGGACCCGCAGGTTGATCGGCACCTCGCGCCAGCCAAAGAGGAAGAGTTCCCGTTTTTCCAAAACCTCCAAAGTGATGGCCTTGGCGCGGGCCTGCGCGTAGGCGTTGTCGTGCGGAAGAAAAAGAACACCAATGCCGAGGTCCTGCTCGCTGTACAGCGTGTGACCGAACCGCGTGATCTCGCTCGCGAAGAGTTTGTAGGGGATCTGGGTCATGACCCCTGCCCCGTCGCCCGTGGCGGCGTCCGCATCCAGCGCCCCGCGGTGCATGAGACTTGAGATCGCCCGAAGGCCCGTGGTGAGGATCCGGTTGGAGCGGCGTCCGCTGACCTGCGCGATGAAACCGACCCCGCAGGCGTCGTGTTCGTCTTCGGCGCGGTAGAGTCCCTTGGAGTTTGCGGGGCAGGAGTTGTTCAACATGGTATGTGATCGGCAGGTTGGGCGGTGGTGTCCGGCGTGGTGGACCGGACAAACCCAACAATCTTCGTTCCAGACCACGGCTGTGTCACATAAAATATCCCATAATCCGGCGGGAGCCGGTGCCAAGAGCGGGTTTGTTGGCAAGGGAAGCCGGTTAGAAACTGCCTCCAACGCCGCCGGATTAGAAAGATTTTGCTGCGCAAAATGGAGGGAGACGCGTTTCCGATACTTTATGTTTGCGCCCCCTCCTGTCTATTTCTTGTATCCCTCTGACCTTCGTTTCCTTTGTTTCCTTCGTGTGAGGCCTGCATCGTTTCTGAAAGTCTTGCGCCTTTTTGCGCAGGACATTTGCGGAAAGGGCTTAATCCTCGTGATAGCCGAGGAGGAGGAGATCAGCTTCGTAGCGGGATGTATTGCTGCTGCCCAGAGCGCGGGCGCGGGCGGCGTGCTCGCGTGCGCCGGCGATGTCACCGGATTTCCAGGCGAGCGCCGCGCGGGCGTAGAGGCCGGCGGGGGTATTGGTCGTGAGGGCCGTTTCATCGAGAACCGGACTGCGTCCGAGCACCAGATCACACACAAGCGCCCGGTAGGCTGCCACCGGGTGGCGCGGATTCAGTTTGCGAAACCTCGCGAAGTGTTCTGCGGCGTCCTCATAGAGCCCTTCCTCAAAATCGAGCTGGGCAAGGTTGAACAGGGATGCCGTGGCCATCGGGGCAAGTTTGGTCGCAGACTGGAAATATCCGCGGGCTGCCTGCAGGTCACCGCGGGCAATCGCCGTGACACCCGCCTGGTGCTGAGCGGTGGGATCCATGGGGCGTTCAGCGGCAGCCGCCACGGCCCGCTCTGCAGCAGCGGAGGAAGGGGGCGGCTTTCTGCCGGGCATGGAAGCCGCGGGAAGGGAGGACAGTCCGCCAGCAGCCTGGGGCCTGTCGGACAGAGAGGTCATCTCGGGCATTCTCCCTCTGGACCAGAGCGCATCGGAGCCGAGAGATTTTGCAGCCTGCGGGCTCTCCACTTGCGGCGCGGGTTGATGTGCCGGTGGGCGGAAGAACCAGTGCCATCCCGCCAAAAGGGCGAAGACTGCCATGCCAATGGACAGGGGGATGGCGAGCCACAACGGCCTCCGGACAGGTGCGGCCGTTTGGCCCATGCGCACCTTTCGGCCCCGCTGATGTGGTTGCAGCGAGGGCCGATTCTCCCCTTCATCAGGCAACTCTGGTGCTGCTGAGTGGGACGCAATTTCACCGGCCGCGAACGGGGAGCCTGTCTTTCGTTTTGCTATCCGGGCAAACCGGCCAACGCCATCCTCCTCAGGCATGGTTGTAGCAGGTGGGTCGGCTGGAGGAGGCCCGGACATTGCGGACTCCAACTCCTGGGCCTTCAGCGCCTGTTCGGCCCGGGTCGCCACCAGTGTCTTTTTTTTCATGGGATGTACATGCCGGGAAGCGCTAAAATTACCGGATACGAGATCTGAATTTTTGCATCCGGCTGGCCGGGGTCAATCATGTCGTGTGGCACGCCTTGCGCTTCCGGAAATTCGAAAACGGTCACTTTGCCGGGAGATTGTTCGAGCCATGCGGCCGCCAGAGATTGCGCGAGGGGGTTGTTGATCGCGGTGTCGGCTCCACTGAGGACGATGGAAAGATTTTTTACTTTCAGAGGGCGGGTAGAAAGGTGGTGGCGGACATCCCTTGAGAGGCGGAGTGTGTCTGCCATGGTGACCGTTCCGAACCGGGGATAGGCGAGCGGCGGCCCGGGATTGGCTTCCCGCAGGTCGGAATTCCACCAGACAAGAATTGTTGGCAGCCTTGCGAGCAGGCCGGAAAGCAGGTCGGCGAGTGGAACCGGCAGGCCGTGCATGCCGAAGAACGGAGCCAGGAGAACAGCCGACTCGATCCCCGCGCGGTTCTGGGCCATCCACGCTGCAGCCACCGCACTTCCGGAGAGTCCGACAAGGGTGACCTCGTCTCCGAGGCCGGCTGCGATATCCAGTCCGCAGGCTGCCTGATCGATGAGATCCTGCCCATTCTGTCGGCCTTGAAGGGAATTCATGCGGTCGGCAAAGCCCGCGTAGCGTGCGCGCGGGATGACGACGTTGGCTCCTGCATCGTGGAGGATTCTTCCCATTGGCAGGAATTGTGTGGGCGCATTCGTCAGGCCGTGCAGGAGGACGAACACCCGCCGCGTCTTCGTGCCATGAACCAGAAGCCGGCTCCGCCCCTCCGCGGCAAGCGGCAGCAAATTTTCTTCCGCTTCAATTTCGGCGAATTTTCCCAGGGCTTCCGCGTAGTCCGATGCCGGGTCGGGCGTTGAAGTGAAATCCGGCGGCCAGAGCAGGATGACGACGATTCCCGCGATGAGCACTGCAACAAGCGTAATGATAATTAACATTTTCATTCTCTAAGGTGGAAAGAAATTCGTCACCATGAAGGACATGAAGCATGTAGGTCAATGCGTTTGAAACGGGCCAAAACAGGAGGGAGCCATAAAAAACCAGGACAGTTGCGACCGTGAGAGTTGAAAAGCCGCGCAGTTCATGCGACGACTGGAATCATGCAACCGCGACGTTCCCTGTTCCTGTTCTTTGCGGTTTGCATCAGTGGGGTGCTCCTCCTTGCCTCGTGCGCGAAAGACACTCCCCTCCCGCCTCCTGCTCCTTCCCTTGAGCCTGAGGCCAAAAAGGTCGTCCCTGCGAAGCCCCGGCCAAAAAGAAAGAAGCCGGTTGAGCGACCGCAGGCTCCAGAGTCCCCACAGGTGATTGAGAAACCGACTCAGAAGGAGGTTCCGGCACCCAAGCCGAAGGAGGCTGAGCCATCGGTCAAAGCGGTTGATCCTTCCCTTTCGGTTTTGGTTTCTGCGGGAGTTGTTGAGCAGGAATCGCCCGGCCGCCTGGCATTCGCGGCACGCGGCACCCCAGCCACCGACAATCCCGGCCTTTATGAGGATGCCATCATTTTGAGCGGCGTTCGTGCCCGTTTGAAAGCCTTGACCGGAGTTCCTGAGGGCATGGCTGACTCGGCCCGCGTTGCCGCGGGCGAGGTAACCCTGACCATTCCTAGTGGTGCGCCAGCTCCCCCGGCGGCTTCCGCTGTGGATGCTGCCTTGCTGGTTCCAGGGGTGCGGAGAGTGGTCGTCGAGATGCCCGCCCCCGTCGAATAGACCTAACATCAGAAATAAATCTCACCATGAAGGAAATCCAATCGTCGCTCGTTTCTTTCACCCCTTCATGGCCTTCATGCTTCATTGTAAAGCGCTCTTTGCTTCGAAATTCCAACAGCGGGATTTAGAATAGATGCAGGACGGACTGCCCGAAATCCAGGCGGGTCTCCCGCACCGCGAGCCATTCCTTTTTGTTGATGCTGTGACGGCGCTGAACCCGGGAGTTTCGGCCTCCGGCTGTCGGACATTCCCGCCAGGCGATCCGGTCTTCCTTGGGCACTTTCCCGGGGATCCGATCGTGCCCGGTGTATTGCTTGTCGAGGCGCTGGCCCAGTTATCGGGGGTTGCGGCCTCCGTGCCTGGAGATCCTGGTTTCCTCCTGTCGGGGATTCGTGCAATGAAGTTTCCCTCCGCGGCCCTGCCGGGGGAGCCGCTCACCCTTTTGGCGACCCGCGCCGGCGAACTCGACGGCCATGTGCTTTTTGATGTCAGGGCCGCGGTGGGTGAACGCTGCGTGGCCGAGGGCCGGGTGATTTTGAGCCGAAG
>Ga0247836_1008719_pt1 | contig 10105 bp, 5 predicted proteins | sample LaCruzMarch2015__4_FD_187116 | JGI IMG/M metagenome (GOLD analysis project Ga0247836, IMG submission 187116) | Freshwater microbial communities from meromictic Lake La Cruz, Castile-La Mancha, Spain - LaCruzMarch2015_14m | ecosystem: Environmental > Aquatic > Freshwater > Lake | place: Spain...
ATTGATCTACTATATAAATTTTCTGAAAAGTAATGGATAAAAGACAAGTCAAATTAAAATCTTCTCTTCTTCCATTAAAGATAAATCATTCAAACAAAAGGAAATTGACAAAAAATTCCGCGAGAACACCGAAAAATATCGATAGTCTTTACTAAAACAAGTCAGTCAATCTATCAAAATTTAAAACAGTCCATACTAGATCATAAAAAGCTGAAATGAGATCAATTAATAGAGCGGACACAAATCCATTTAACGATAATGAAGCTGAAAACTATAAGAAAAATTGTTGTACCAATCAGACATAATTTGACTTGCCGTATTCTCGATCTGAAAAAACAATAGTGAACAGTAAGGCAGAATAAAAGATAAAATCACACAACAAAAGCATCAAAACTTCGAAGAAGAATCAGAATAAAATTGCTTCCAATTTTGAAACTGGAGCTCTTTAACTGATACAAAAAAATTTAACGACTAGAAAAAGTAGCTTAAAAAAGTATGGTTTGCAAAATATCCTTCTAAAAACATAAAAAATTCTTTAATTTTATCACAAGAGATAATAAGCTTGGCGTAAATAAAAATAGAATTTGATCTCCTAGGTATAAAAACTCAAAAGGAAAGATTCAAGTAAAAAATTATGCACCTATTCAGCAACCTCCACAAGTAAAAAATATCTTTACTGATTTTAATATCACTATTATTCTAATATTATGAATATAAAAATCCTCAATTTTTATTGTCTAGCTGCTAGTAAGAGGCGAAAATTTTTCTCCTGATTTCAGGAGTATTTGGATTTAGATAGGCCACATTATAAGGAGGAAAAGCTGTGAGTAACCTGTAGTCTTTATCTGCAGGTCTCATCAAATCTATATTCTCCTTGTAGTTATCTAAGTTTATGTGTGAGATAGCTAGCTACCACATTTATCTATGTAAAAATAATAAGTACGAAAGATTCATTTTAGTATAACCTGAATGTGATTACCTTAAAAATGACCAAACATGACCGTAAAAAGGTTCAGAAACAAGCATTACCTAAATATATTAATAAGTACTTTTTTTAATTTATGGACTTAAAGGAACTGTCCTTTTAAAAGATAAATTCGAAGCTGCTCAATAAAAGAATCTCCATACTGAGGAGTAAAGTGAATAGCAGCCTTGAAACATTTTGAAGCATTCTAATAGTCTCGAAGTTAGGAATATATTCTTCCTCCTTCACACCATAGCTAGCCAGATTTCGGAACCTCATCAATCTTTTCCCTCCAAATTCTTAAGACCTCCTTCACATCTTTAGTTTTACGAAGCATATGAATCCATTCCGCAATTAATCTTCCTGTATAGCTCCATTTTTTAGAGGCTTAGAATAGAACATCAATCTGAGTACTAAGTCCAAAATGAAGGTAATACTTCCAATCAGTAAATTATGTATTTTGTAGTTCTCCATACATAATATAATGATATCTATTTTGCTAGAAACTAGAAGCATCACTAACTGGAGCAGGATGTGGGCAAAGATTTTTCCATCTCAAAACAGTATAATAAATTTGCCTCAAAGTCTTATTGCATCCTGTACCTGGTGCACAATATTTTTTGGCTGAATGATACGACTGATCAACGTAAGATTTATATCTTTGATCACCTCTTTGATAGTATAGTTAAGCAATCTACAGATAAAGTTTAAATCTATTTTAGCTTGATATACAGTCCACATAATCGACTATTTATTTAACAAGAGATTATCGTAAATTTCCTTCATCTTATCTCAGTTTTATTTAGAGATAAGTTGTGTAGACTTATAGCTTGCTCATACCACGGCCAAATGAACGTTTCAAAATATTAAGAGCTTTATCTCGATGGCCTATATTTTCTAAAAAGCGAGCAAGAAAGATGATCAAAGCACAGACAGGGAGACGAAATTCGTTCCACTGACAAATTTCATATAATATTTTGATTCCTTTCCATATCTGTTGATATTTTAGAGTTTGTTTTCCGATTTATATCAAAACTCCCTTTTAAAACATTTAGTTATTCTAAATAGAACTAAGTATTCCTCTCATTTATCCGATAGCCACTCCACATTTCTCACCATTCAGTAAATAACTCTTTGCAAAATCCTCATGCTGAGTAAAAAGAAATGCGGTTTTTGATAAAAGAAAAGCTTTATAAATATACCCGTATTGCTATTAAATTTATATGTATTTTTTCCAAGATCGTTCATTAAAAGGTTAAACATAGCAGCCTAACTTTAATAAAGACCTGCATGCGTTAACACACTCCTTTTCTTTGAAATTCAGTGCGATACCAACGAAATATTTCAAGCACTCTCCTATATATTGAAGAGGCTCACTATCAAGATTGATACCCTGAAATTAACCTTTTATAGTCTTCTGACGAAGACTTTACATATGAGTTCTATGCTAAGCATTAAATTTCCAAAAAGGAGATTGAAGCTGGTTTTTAAAATGTGGAGTCTGAGGATATTTTAGCTTAATATGAGTGTTAAAGCAGAAAGGCTAGAGCTAGGGAATTACTTGAACAGGCTCAAATTCTTTCTTTTTATGTCTAGGACCTTGTCTTGTGTTTGCGAATATTTTTTTAAGAACATTATCTTCAGCTACAGAAGATAGAAATTCTTTTTGAGGGGCTGGAGCAGGTTTTTTGAAGTTCGTCACTAGAAAATTATCGTCATCTTCCTTAGATATTTTGTAAAGTACATCATTATCTTAGAATAAAGTCACACAAGAGTTCATAGGTCTCGGTGCTGCACTTTTTAAAGGCTTTATTTGCATTAAAGGATCGTAAAACTCATCTATATTTTTGTATTTGCCTTCGAAATCAAAAAGATTCTTTAAAGTCTGTTAATTTCTCATTTGATATTTTTAACGTAAACTTATATTGATAAATTAGAAAATAGCCATACTTTACCAACATTTTTATTCCTTGTTATATATCATTAAAAATACTCTACTTTTTTATCAAACCTTAAGGAACGATTTTCTGAGTGCCAGATAATTTCCAAATAAAATAAAATTAAGAGTGCATATGATATAAAATTCTCCTATTTTTCATAAGACAATCTTTAACTCTTTCTCAAAATTGCAAAAAGTGTCATCTGATGGAAGATTTCGAGTAAAATCACTTCGTGTAAAAACACAATCAAACTAACTCTAAGATCATCTTAATCAAAAAATTGGTCTTCCCTCCATCTATAACAATAATTCTCAGAGGAAATTAGGGGTAAATACTCTGAAGCTTCTTAGTAATTCACCAAACAAAGAAGATGCCAAGAAGATAGTCAGCAAAAGAATAAACTCATTCAAGGCAATCGAGAAAAATTATGAAGAATAATTAAATAACCATGGTGTCACCTCTTAATTTTTGCGAAAACTGTATGAGATAAAATGCTAATAAAATGAAAACAAATCTAATTAGCAAAGATTCCAAATATTTGTCAAAAATTTAGCAAAAAGATTATGTAAAAATAGGCATGTAGTTTTGAATCAATTGGGATTTGGAACTAATTCACTGATTTGCTTCATTAATTGGCTTATTTAGTGGGAAGGCCATATCACTGAACTAGATCTGACTTACTCTGCATAATGTCTAAAGGAGCATAAAATGGAAATAATAGGTCGGTTATTATAGAAAGATACGCAGCTAATGAATATTATTCTCTGCAATAATGGGATTTTCGGTGAAGAAATGGAAAGAATATTAACTCTTGTATTGAAGAGATCACAACTATTCGCTTTAGATCTTAGTAATATAAACTCACAATCTCTTAATCGCTTCGGGGAATAGATAGATATTCTTTAAACATTTGTTAAGTCTAATAAATCGATAGCTATCTTAAGACTCAATAATACACAGATAAAAAAGGAAGGACTCTAAAAAATATGGAAAGGATTACAAGGGCAAACAGCTAATCCATTGAGGATTCTATCAATCTCTAATAATCACATAACTGGTTCCAGGTTAATTGGCTAATATGTACAATTTTTAGCTAAATCTGGATTAATTCAGCTAAATATATCCTACAATCCTTTGGGATAATAATTTTACAAAAATTTACCTTTGTTTAAATCAACCACAATAAGGTAATTAGATTTGAGCTCGACAGGTATGACATCAGAATTGCTATATGATTTTTTTTAAAGAATTGAGGAAAGTAAATCTTTATCTGTACTAAGGCTTGACAAAAATGATTTCTCTCATCATTGGTTCGGAAAGATAGGGGAAAAACTTTAAACTAACAATTCTATTTAATTTCTCAGCATGAACGAGTGTTAAATAAAAACATTTATGCCTATATTTCAAGGTTTAACACAAAATAAATATCTAAAAACACTACATCTTAACAATAATATCGTTGATAGTGAAAATTAATTCATGAAAAGAATTACAGATTGTTTTATATATAACAGAGATCTACAATAAATAAAGTTTAGATTCTGTAATCTTAATGAAAATTTCATTGTCGCTATTTTTGATGTGATTGCCGATAACAAATCAATAAAAAGCATTGATATATCATAGAATATCCTCGAAGATTCAGGCGCAGAAGCTATATTGAAGCTATTAGACAAAAACATAAGAATAGAGTATTTGGGTACATAAAAATTGCAATTTTCTCAACATTTGAGATGTAAGATTTAAGCGAAGATGGATGAAAATAAAAGTGTACGTGATCGTAATGAACTTATATCTTTGAGGAAGGTTACAAATTAGATGAAGTCAGTTGACTAATTTACATGGGATGATGTCTAAATGTATTAAATGTAAGCCAAAAACCTTTAATAAAAACTTACCTTAACTGAGAATAAAGTAAGTAAGATGGAAAATATTGTAACCTTCAAAAAATAAAAATTGGCTAATTACATCAAATAAACGAAAGCGAAACAAGCATAAATATAAAACACATTAAAATAAAGAATAAGAGCTCAAAACGAGAGGGTAAATGATGCAGATAAATAAATTCAACTACTCTAAAAGAAGAGGAAAATGATGGAGGAGTAAATCAATAAATAGAAAGTATTGATCAACGATATAGAAGTCAAAATAAAGAATGCAAACGAGCATATAAAACTTAGATAAAATGAGTTATAAGATGTATTTAGGAATCATAAATACCTTCAAAAAAAAGGAAAAAGTAAAGAGAGGATGTAAAATTCATAGAAAAGGAGGCCATCGATGAGTCAAAAAGATAAAAAACATTAATGCTGATATTTGATATTTTATTTAAATAATGAAGCAATCATAGCGCGTCATTCGAAATGGTGATTATTACTAAGTGGAAGTATCTGATTAAGCATTTTATCCTAATAAAGCATACAAAAAATAAGAATCTCAACTAACTATTCCACCATCAAATGATAGTATTGTTACATAGATTCCTTCATTTTAAACAGCAAGATCAAACTATTATTATTCGAATCAAAAAGCATATTCAAATGTAGGACCTGATTAACTATTACATTAGCTCTAAGATATTCTGAGGAACGAAAAAATGAGTGATGAAGATAAGCAGGATGTGGTTAAGTTGATAAAGGAAGTTAAACAGCTTAAGGAGTAACCACTGTTACCTTTGTAATAACCGAAAAATCAACAGAAGAAAGCCTGTTAGTCAACTCAGTTTAGAAAGATTTAGCTAAAAGCTAAGTTGGATATAAAATAATTAGAAAATAAAGTTGCGATATTATAGAAATTTTCCTACCCTGAAATCGAAACACTTTAGCATCAGCTCGAAATTCTTCTTGGAGAGAAGAAAACTACCCATATTCCCAGCCATCAAAAGGATTAAAAAAATGATAGAAATAAAGAAGATATTGACAACCTTTTCGCTACATTCAGTAGTATAACTTGTTTGAACAATCTACCTTCAATGGTAAACAAGATATATGGAAACAACGGAAAATATGTCTAAATAGCCAGCTGGGTTAATAATGCAGAAAAGATAATTTCATTTCAAGGGGACTACTTAGCATAATTAAAATAGGATTAACTAATCCTCAATAAGCTGGAATAAAATTTCAAAAACAATATTGCGACAGTAAGAACTTTGATTGAGTAATTAAAGAAAATTCCAGCTAAATGATTGATTATTAAAAATATACTGATATAGGGATGACTCATTTAAATCATGAAATATATGATCATTTTCTATTTTTTCTGAAGCTCTCGAGGTTGGTTCTCTATTTATCAGCGCTAGAATTAAATTTCTGCATAAGAGTAATTTTCTATGAATAACTTCTCAAGATAGCCCATAATTATCCACAAGAGAATCTTTATTAAGGTCTTATCGCCAAAATTAAAGATATGTACTTACCGAGGAGTGGATATTTTTATTTCAATGTATTGATTCTACTTTAAAGCATTTGAATATCGATGGATCTTAGGGTTACTGAGTATAAATCTTATGAATTTTGTAATATTGCGGCCTATAATATACTGAGACCTAAACTGAATGCCTAAGTTTTAGGATTAGGATAAGTTTATCTTTGATTTGGTGAGTTTATGTATTTGATTTCTTCAGGGGAAAAATAAAACTTGGTCGATTTATCATATTTATTTAGACATTTATCTATTGCGCTGATTTACTCTGGAAAGCTATAGATATTGATCATTTTAATTCTTTGTGTAGATGAAGTGATAACCATTTGAGATGGTCTTATATCTCCAAATGTTAAACCTCTGATTTGAAACTACTTTACTGCTGATGTAAGCTCATATAAAATCAAGAAAAGTTCTTATTATTTATACCATTTTTTATTCACACCTGATTATCGCTTCGCCAATTATTATTTATACATAGTGTCGAATCTTTAATAGACAAGCTGAGTTATTTCATAGATACACTCATTTAGAAGTCTGCTGGGCATTCACAGCAAGCAAAATATTTTTTTATCCTTTCTTTATCGTATGATTATGGAAGTAGTAATGATTATTTGTTCATTTAATTACCTTGTCTATATCCTCTTTCCCAATCATCGAAATCATCTTATCTCATTAATTTTTTGAAGACCACAATCAGTTCTTTATTAAATTCATTTCTTGTAGCTACCTCCTTAAAGAAGAAATGAGGAGCTTTGATTTCTGGCTTGCTTACTCTTGAACCCATTAAGATATTTATTTGGATTTATATCACTAAGAAAAATTATATAAGGTCATCGTATTAAATTATTTAAAACGATATATCCCAATAATTTATTCTAAATAAAGTATGTGTTTGAGGTTTTTTCAACAAACTTAAGGTCTAATAAATACTGTCAGTCTCTTTATTGTAAATAAGGATATGATTCCTATAAAATTATTGAAAAATCATAATTTTTAAGATTAGTTTAGAAAACTCGGTTTACAATATAATTTCTAAAGTGAAAATGATAAATCCCAACTCGAAATTTGTTCCTAACTTTATCTATTCGCAATCAGAGGAGCCTGAGTGCTACGATGAAGTGAGGATTTCAAATCCTTTCAAGAGGATTGATAATTTACCAATAAAGCATGTAAAAAAATCAAGCAAAAAATCAAGAACTCCCAAAACGTTTCTTGAAGTTGATCTTACTGATGATTAAAATACTATTGCCTTATAGGAAAAGAACTAAAAAATAATTCAGGCACAACATACTTCATAGATCAATTATAAGGAAGAAATAGAAGAAGACAAATAGGTCAAAGAAATCTTATAATGTAATAGGAGGACTAATATGCTTTTATAGCTATAGTTTGACGATGACAGTTAAAATTAGGTTGCTCAATCAGGAAATGTGAGCAATTAATCATTGGCTAATCTTTACAATTTGCCAGCTATTAGAAATTTATAGAAAATCGATTTAGCTGATTGGGACTATACATAATCTGGATAATCAAAACAAGAGGGCATCTAAAAATTGTCTTAAAATCTTGTTCTTTAGCCAATGGATATTTTTAGTGCGACATAAGAAAATCTATATAGAAAGATAGAAACTAATAAATTTGTTGACTGCCTACTTCGACGAGATAAAAACTCAGCATCTGGATACATTTAGTATAACATTTACCTTAAGAAAAATCTTAAACACATAATTACGATAAGAAAATAAGGAATGTGGAAATATTGCATTTACTTAAGAAAAAAGTAAGATAATCAAGATTTTTTTACATATTAATAAATCGGAAAACTATAGTCATCGTTTTTAGGAAATGACTATACTCTCATCAAAAAACGAGAGAAAAAAAGTTATATAACCGTTTCATACAAAACTAATCCTTTTGGACTTTTTGGTCCTCGTAAATTTTTCGTCTACATACCCAAAGAACCATTACCTTAAGAGTATCTTTAAGAGAGCTATGAAAACGGCAAATATAAAGATAGAATATAGAAATATGTGAGTAAAACAGCAAAGTGGAGCGATAAGGTTGGATCATATGTGTTAAATTTCCACGGAAAAGCCAAATAGTCGAGTATAAAAAATTTCATCATCACCGATACCTAGGAAAGATAAGAGAGTGACTTTGTTATTTTTGGCAAAGTTGGTCCTGAAGTATATAATTTACAAGTAAAAAGTCCTTTCAGTATATTACAAGGAGTTGCCGTTGCTTTAACATCTTTTGAAAGAAAGATCACCTGCGATTGATTGATTATTTTCAAATTTAATTGTCTCATTTTACCCGATACTAATTTGAAACCATCAAAAAATAATATGCAAAAGCATTGATCAAGTGATTATCCTAAGCTATTGTTTGTATTTTCGAATATAGATAATAATCAGCTTCCAGTTACTTCGTGTATCACATGGAATATTATATTTAGAACTTATAGAAGCTATGTCGGATTCCATAATCAAGAGCGACAGTGATGACTACTAGAATGATATTCTACTTCCCGTCTCCAATCTCTTTCCTCCAAACGAAATCATCTCGAAAAAATATGCCCCTGATACAAAACCAACTTTTAGATTAATGTAATACCCATCATTACGCAGAAATACATCTTAGAAAAAATAGAAAAAGAGAGTTAATATATGTACAGAGGCGAAATCTTAATATTGGTAGATTTTTTCGGACTACGATACTCTTGGGTATGAATATTCAACAAAAATGAAAAATAGCTTAGTGTACCTCAAATTTAATAATGAAAATTTCATGAAATTACCGATTAAAGGATCTCAGAGTAGATATTTTGCAGGAATGTTCGTACCCCTCGATCGTCTTATTGGCTAGTCTCTGAAGAAGACAAAAAATTTATATAAAATATTGCCAAATCTAAATTATGTTGACTATAAGATCTCATACGAGTCCTCTTTTGCTAATAATTGCTATTCTTAAACTCCATCTCTTCGATTCAGTTCCAACTATTAATCATCAAATTTATTCGCTGCTATCCGTGTAATTACTGGCTAATATAGGTGGCTGAAGCTTAATATGATCTAATTTTGCAAAACGATATAAATTCAAAGGGAAATACACAATGGTTCAATTTTTCAGTCTAAATAAATGAAGATAAAGTATACAAATTTAATATAGTGAATTTGGTATCTATTAATTTATTTAGACAAAATCATCATCATTATATCAAAAGGGCATGAATATAACTTATCTTTCCCAAGCGAATAAGCTTAATAACAAAGTTGGATGGCTTAAAGGATGTCATAATATATCTTATTCTAAATCTAATGTCACAAGAGAAGATAATTAAAATTGCAACTATTATAAACTTCATTTTTAATATCGTCCCCTCTTTAAAAATGACATAGTTACTTTTGCATATTCCTATCCCTACACTTTGCTTGACCTTGAGAAATTTTTTAATAAGGTTCTCTTTAAAAAAATGATTGGAAGCTTAAAAATTGATAAAATAAAGATAGCTGAGACATTAAGCGGATTTTCTGTCAATATATATTCAATTTCTCATAGGAGGAGTCATTCGAAAAAGAATTTAACAAGCTTTCAAAGCCTTGAAGGAATTTCATCGAATGTTCCGAGCTTAATATTTCTTGCTCGTCAGCATCCTGGTTAATCTCAAGGTTCTTATATTGCTTAAGGAATAGTAGATTGGCTTTTAGAGAGTGATTATGATGGGTGGAAAAAGAATTTTCACTATTATATCGTTCCTATGGTAAATATGGATGGAGTA
>Ga0247836_1008721_pt1 | contig 10104 bp, 7 predicted proteins | sample LaCruzMarch2015__4_FD_187116 | JGI IMG/M metagenome (GOLD analysis project Ga0247836, IMG submission 187116) | Freshwater microbial communities from meromictic Lake La Cruz, Castile-La Mancha, Spain - LaCruzMarch2015_14m | ecosystem: Environmental > Aquatic > Freshwater > Lake | place: Spain...
CGAGCTTGCCGCGTACACCGTAGGTCAGCGAAAACACGCCCTCCCCATCTCTGCCCACCACCAGATCACCCAGGATCGGAATTCCCCCGAGGGCGGAGTTTACGCCAAAGCTCGGCACCAGCACACCGTCGATCTCGATATCCGTCGTCTTGGAATCGATGAACCCGCTCGCCGTGAAGCCCAGCGCTGGCCCCTGCGCCTTCGCGCCGTTCAAGATATAGCGCCCATTGGAAATCTTCAGCGGCAGGTCGATCCGGCTCAGCAGCACGCCGTCACCGCCCAGCGTATCGGCCAGGCCACGCAACGAGGCCAGCGACAGGATCTGCGTGAGGAAAGGGGCATCGTTGACCCGCGCGTCATCGATGCGCACCATCAGGTTCGCCGGTGTCGCGCCGTCCTCCAGCGTCCCGCTCATTTCCAGCGTACCTCCCGACAGGAAGTTCGAGTTCAGGAACGCGCTGGCCAGGAAGCCTGCATCGCCGGACGTCACGCTGAGCCGGGGCGGCCCCTTGCCCGTCGCATCAATCGCGCCAGCCAGCGGCGCGCCGCCCACGGCCAGCCCCCTCGCGGTCAGCGTCTGTAACCCCTTGCGGGTCGTCATCACTGACAGTTCGGCGTCGCGCAGATCCAGTCCCGCGCGCAGCGTCAGCCGGTCCACTGCGGCACTCAGCGTCATCGCCGTGCCTTCACCGCCGCCCTCGCCGCCCATCCCGCCAATGCCCGGCATCAGCCCGGAGATATCGAGATGCTTGCCGCCCAGCGTGAAATTGAACTCGCCCGCCGGGTTCCGGCTGATCTTGCCGGTCACATCGGCCACATTGCGGAAGAACGCCCGCCGCAGGTCCGCCGACACCAGCCGCGAGTCGGCCGCGTCCAGCGTGAAGTCCCCGTCCAGCGCGGCGCCGTCAGCGGAAAATCGCACCTTGGACGTCACCCGGTCGCCGGTCTTGCGGTAATCGATACTGGCTTTCGACGCCCCGCCCCGCGGCTTCAGCCAGCCGAACTCTGCGATATCAAGGCGCGCACCCGCAAAGTCGATATTCACGATCGCCGTCGCCAGATCGGCGCCCTCAAGCGTCGCTTTGACATCCAGCGGCGCTTCGCCCGTCATGTATGCACGCCCCGGCAGGCCAAGCCCGTTCAGCAGGTCCGCCGTCACGACGCCCTTTGCGGTAAGCTCCGCCGGCTTGCCGTCATCGGTGAACTTGTCAGACCAGATGAAGGAGGCCGGCGTCGGCCCCATCTTGCCCTCGCCGGTTATCCCGATTCCGCCCTGGTCGAGATCGACCTTCATGGCCGTATTATTGAGATCAAAGCCGAACGCCGCGCCCTTCAGTCCGCCGTTGCGTACCGTCCCGAAGCCCTTGAAGCGAAGGTCCTCATAGGCAACATCATCCAGCGCCGGGCGGAAAAGCTCATAGGTCATCTCCGCGTCGCCGGTGACCCGCGCCGGATCGAGATCAAACTCCAGACGCGATTCGTTGAGCGTCTTGACGATATTGCGCGCCGGCCCGTGCCCCTTGGCAAACACCCGGAAGATCTGACCCTTCGGATTGAAGGCCGGAAAATCGACAAGCCCCTCGTCGATCGTCCATCCGGCATACTCGCCCTTCTTGAGGACGACCTTGAAACTGTTGCCCGTAAGGCGTCCGCTGCCGGACGCATTCTCCACCGGCGGCAGGTCCTCCAGGAACTTCACCTTGGCGCCCTCGACGCCGAACGTGACCTCGAGATCGGTGTCGCGCAGATAGCCTTGCGCAAAGCTGTCGCGCTGCAGCGTGACCCGGCCCTTCGCGTCGATGGCCCGTCCCGCCAGAACCTGCGTCGCCCCGAAATTGCGCGCGCCATGCGCCAGCGAAACCGGCCAGAGCGCAATCACGGTCTCGATCGGCAGCGCGCCCGGCACTTGCGCATCCAGCGTCCCGATTACCAGCGCATCGCCCGGCTGGCGGTCCGGCGTCATCGCCATGTCACCCACCAGTTCGAACGCCGCCCCACCCGTGACAAACTTCGCCGTCGCTCCGCGCACCGCAAGCGCCTTGAGATCCGCCTCGCCAGAGGCATCGAGCGACTCGAAATCCATCGGCGCCGCTAGAAACGGCGCAAGGTTCGCCGTAAAGGCCGGGCTCGTCAGCCGGAACGGCCGGAAACCCTTACCCAGCAGCGCGCGCTCAAGGCGGAGTTCCGCGCTACCCTTGAACACCCCCGTGCCGCCTGACGTGACGGTGACAACCAACTGGTCATCGGGGCGTCCATACGTGCCGGCAATCTTGAGGTCCGTGACCGGATGCTCCACCTCGCCGAACTTGATCCTGCCAGGTCCGCTCGTCGCCTTCAGGCTGACTGTCTCGATACCTGTTTTCTGCGTGAAGCCCGTCGACACTTCGAACGTCGATTTCAGCCCTTCGGAGCCTTCGCCGCCAAGCCCCGTGCGGCGCAGCAGTTCGCCCAGCGGCCAGTCCGCCACGCCAAGCTCGGCCAGCATCCGCGTGCCCTGCTCGCTCGTCTGCATACGGATGGCAATCCCGCCCGGCAGGCCGTTGCCGAGCCCGCTGCCGGATACCAGTAACTGAAGGCCGTGATCGGAACGCGTCAGGTCGCCGTTCGCGTTGCGCACCGTGCCGAGCAGGTCCAGCTTCGCGGACCGGACACGAAGCTCGAACCGCTCGAACCGGATCGATTCGAACGCCATCGATGCGTCCGCTTCGCTCAGCGCCACGAGCCATTCCGGCAGCACCTCGTTGGCATAGTCGAGCCAGCCCTGCGGCGTGTCCGGCAGTTTGCGCGCCTTGATCTCCGGCAACGGATCGCCGCCGATGGTCCAGAGATTCGGCCCCGCCGCGTCGAGCCCGATCCAGCCATCCTTCAGCGTCATCCGTAGCACTTCGATATGCCCGAGGATCAGCGCCGAGGCCGACAGCACGATCTCGGATTCGGCGGCTTCAGCAGCAGGCCGCCCGGCGCCATCCATCAGGACAACATTCTGGGCCGTGATCTGGACGCGTTTCGATTCGGGCGACCATTCGAGCTGCAACCCGCCGACCGATACGGGCCGGCCTGCGCGCGCGCCCGCGATCGCCGTCTCCAGATCATCGCGAAACGGGCTGAGATCGAGCGGTCCGCTCGACAGGCGCACCAGCAGGATCGCCGCTGCCGCCATGAGCACCAGGACAAGACCGCCAAGGATCTCCATGATGATGAGGAAAGCAGTTTGGCGGACCAGACACTGGCTCCTTGAAAAACCGGGTTTTGCCGCAGCCTTATAGGCGCTTAGAAGCTATAATTGCGTGAAGAGGTTGAGACCATAGGAGTGCTGCATGACCACTGAGTTGAACCCGGGCGACAAGGCGCCCGACTTCACCTTGCAAACCACCGACGGACCGAAGCGCCTGAAGGACTTCGCCGGCCGCCACCTCGTCCTGTATTTCTACCCCAAGGATGACACCCCTGGTTGCACTCAGGAAGCGCTCGACTTCACCGCCCACCAGGACGCGTTCGAAGCCGCCGGCGCAAGTGTACTCGGCGTGTCCCGTGATCCTGTTACAAAGCACGCGAAGTTCGTCGCAAAACATGGACTGACGGTCTTGCTCGGCAGCGACGAGACCGGCGAAGTCTCCAATGCTTATGGCACCTGGGAGGAAAAATCCCTGTACGGTCGGACTTACATGGGCCTCGTCCGGCGCACGTTCCTGATAAGTCCCAAAGGCAAAATCGTGCGCGTTTGGCCGAAGGTCAAAGTAAAGGGGCATGCGGAAGATGTACTCGCAGAACTTGCGCAATAACTGAAGCTTTGCCCGCGGAGCGTATATGCCTGCCTAGACTGGCTATTAGTTAATAGGAATTTTACGTTCAGCTGCGAACATTACTGAAAAATATGGCATTCGGGGCTTTCACCTCCGGTCGAATTGAGTATGTATTCCGCCTGGAATGGACAGTCGGTTGCAGACCGTTCGGCAGCTAAAATAGAAGTTTCCAGCTTACAGGTAGCTTGAATGGCGAAGTGGAGTTCGAACCTCAAGGCGACGTTCGATCGTGCTTTCCCTGAACGCCAGATCTACCACCGCAGCGGTGGCACGGTCCGCTACATTTCAGTCTCCCCCTGGCAACAAGCCATGATGGCCGCTGGTGCAGCCGCCATCGCCGGCTGGACTGTTTTTGCCACTGCGAGCTTCGTTTTTGGTGGCGGCGACCCCGCGATGGCCGGCGGCAAAGGCCAGGAACTCGCCAAGTATGAGCGCTGGGTCCAGGACCTGCGTGCCCGCGAATCCCTTCAGCGCACCCTGCTTGAGGAGCGCTCGAAGGAAACGGAGGACCTCGAGAAGAAGCAGAAAGCCCTCGAAGAACTCCTGAATGAAATGCGCGAGGAAGACGGACAGAAACTGTCCGCCCTCGAAGGTTACGACGCCTCCCTTCTGGTCGAGGCCACAATTGAAGAAGCCGACCGCCGCCAGTCCCGCGACGCCCCGATGCTCACCGCCGGCCTGAGTGTTCCCGCCGCCCGCGGCACGCCCAAGGCCATTGAGCAGGACATCAACCGCCTGTTCGATCTGATGGAAGACCTTGCCGCTGAGCGCGCCGAACGCGCCCGCGGTGTCCTGATGCTTACCGCCGTCGGAACCGATACCCTTCTGAACACCGACGGCATGGGCGGTCCCGAAGTGTCGATGGGCGCCCTGACCTCGTCGGGATCGGAATGGTCGATCAGTGACCAGGATTTCATGACCCGCATCTTCCAGGCCCGGGCCCGGATTGCGGAAATGAAATATTACGAAAAGGTCGTGGACAGCCTGCCCCTCGGCAAGCCGGTGTCGGTGCCCTACCGCTACACCAGCCCATACGGCATCCGCGTCGACCCCTTCACCAAGCGCCCGTCGCCCCATATGGGTGTCGACCTGGCCGCTTACCGCGATGCGCCGATTGTTACGACCGGCCCCGGTAAAATCAGCTATGCGGGCGCACGCTCCGGCTACGGCCTGCTCGTCGAAGTCGATCACGGACATGGGTTCAAGTCGCGTTACGGACACTTGCGGTCGATCACCGTGTCGAACGGTGATAGTGTAGAGATAGGTGATCTCGTCGGCCGCATGGGCTCAACGGGACGCAGCACGGGTGATCACCTTCACTACGAAGTGTGGTACAATGGAAAACCGTACGACCCCAACAAGTTCCTGAAAGCAGGCCGCCATGTTCACAAAGAATAACAACAAAGCCCCGGAAAGCCCCGCCTCAGAGCCGCAGAAAGTCATGCCGGCCCAGGACGCCATCCGGGGCGCGGCGACGAAAAACGCCGCTCGCGCCGCCTCGATCATCTGCTCCGACATGCGCATCAACGGCTCGGTCATCTCTGAGGGCTCCCTTCAGATCGACGGCGTCGTGGACGGCGATGTATCGGCCACGGACATCACGATCGGCGCCTCCGGCCAGATCACCGGCGAAGTGAAGGCCGAAGTCGTCAAGGTCAAAGGCAAGATCAAGGGCTCGATCCGGGCCCGCAAGGTCGAACTGGAAACCGGCGCGCACGTAAAGGGTGACATCGTTCACTCTTCGCTGCAGATCCAGCCGAACGCGGTCTTTGAAGGCCAGGTCAAGCATGCGGATGATCCGCTGCGCGAAACTGGCCCGGTTGCTGCCAGCGCCGAAGCCAAGACGATGAGCGTCCCGTCCGCGGCGCCGGGCGCCTTCGGAGTTTCGACTCAGCCGAGCTGATCGCAGATCACCCGCTTCTGATTCCAAACGCCGGCCCTCACAGGCCGGCGTTTTTGCTTTCGTCCTGGGAAGCAGGGCGTGCCTCGCCAGAAGCGCAGGGGTGGTTCGGGAGGGTTGGCTGGGGTGCTAGGATTCGAACCTAGGGTGGCGGTACCAAAAACCGCTGCCTTACCACTTGGCGACACCCCAACAGTGGAGCGCGCGAAATAGCTACTCTTTGGGCAGCTGGCAACTCCCGAAAGGCGTTTCCCCTGTGAACACACAACACGCCGCACCTTCGATTGGCGAACTGCAAAGGAAATGACTCTGCTGCGATACTGCCTATTTACTTTTTATCGATTATCAACAATATCGAAAATCGAGAAAATAGAGACTCAAGAACTCGCAAAGGAATTGTCCCGGTCATGAGAACTTTCTTCCTGTCTATGGCAGGCGCCTTCGTCGCGATGATGCTGTTTGTGATCCTCGGCTTCTTCATGCTGATGGGTCTGATCTTCAGCGCCGCCAGTGCCAAGCCGCCTAGCCCCGACAATGTCGTCCTGTCGCTGGACCTCAATTACGCCATTCCAGACCAGGCTCCACTGGGCGGCTTTGCCGCCTTCTCCAGCACGCCGGGCTTCACCGATATCCTGCTCCGGCTGAAAGCCGCCGAGACCGACGACGCGATCAAGGGCATCTACCTGCGCGGCTCATTCTCCGGAATCGGAACATCGCGCGCAGAAGAGCTGCGCACGGCATTCGAGAGCTTCAAGGGCTCGGGCAAGTTCGTCGTCGCCCACACGCAAGGCATGTTCGGCTATGGGGGCCCCTCCGCCTATCACTCGATCTCGTCGGCTGAGGAGATCTGGATACAGCCCGGCTCCGACTTCGCGATCAACGGCGTGACCTTCGAAACAGAGTTCCTGAAGGGCCTGTTCGACAAGATCGGCCTCGCCCCGCAGATCTACGCGTTCTACGAATACAAGAACGCGCCCAACTCCTACAACGAGACCGCTTTCACCGAGCCGCACCGTGAAGCCCTCACGAGCCTCGCCACGTCGCTCTGGGACACGGCCCTGACGGAGATGGCAGCTGACCGCGGCCTCAAGGTGGCAGACCTCAAGACACTGCTCGAATCGGGCCCCCAAACGGCAGACGAAGCGCTGGAAGCCAAACTCGTCGACAAGCTTGGCTGGCCCGAAGACGCAGAAGACGCTGTCCTTGAGCGTGCCGGCGAAGGCGCCGAGCTCGTTGACCTCTTCACCTACACGCCGCCCCCGTCGAAAGCCAAAGCCAAGGACGGCATCATCGCCATCGTAGGCGGCGAAGGCGCGGTCGTAACCGGCGGCGGAGACTCCGGCTCGCCGTTCGCCGACACACCGGGCTTTGCCTCCGACACCATCGCCCGCGCCATCTTGGATGCGGCCGAGGACGAAGATGTCAAAGCCATCGTCTTCCGCGTTGACAGCCCCGGAGGCTCGCCCACCGCGTCCGACCAGATCTGGCGCGCCGTTGAACGCGCCCAGGAAGCCGGCAAGCCCGTCGTCGTCTCGATGGGGTCGCTCGCGGCCTCGGGTGGCTACTACGTGTCGGCCGGTGCCGACGCGATCGTCGCCAACAAGTCCACGATCACAGGCTCGATCGGCATCTTCGGCGGCAAGTTCGCCCTGGACGGCACCTTCAACAAGATCGGCGTCACCTTCGACACCGTCTCCGTCGGCGGCGACTTTGCCAATGCCTACGGCGTCGCGCCGTTCAACCAGGCTCAGGAAGCGGAAGTCCGCGACCAGCTGAAGCGTGGCTATGACCGCTTCGTCGGCCTCGTCGCGGAAGGCCGCGGCAAGACGTTCGAGCAGGTGCACGACGTCGCCCGCGGCCGCGTCTGGAGCGGCGCGCAGGCGAAAGAGAACGGCCTTGTCGACGAGATCGGCGGCTTCATGACGGCGATCGATAAAGCCAAGGAACTCGGCAAGATCGCCGCTGATGTCGAGCCGATGCTGGTCTTTTATCCGCATCGCAAATCCGGCTTCGAAGCGCTCGAAGACCTGTTCGGTGTCTCAACCGAAACCGTTCGCGCCGCCGCCGTCCTCAGCGCGCTCGCGGGTGATGCTCGCACCCAGGCCCTCATCGAAGAGCTGAAAGTGGCGGACGCGATCAATTCCGGCGAAGCGATGGCCATGGGTCCGCGCATCCGCGAACGCTAGACGCTCCGTCGACCCAACCGATGCGGCCCGCCAGTTCACACTGGCGGGCCGTTTCGTTCCGCCTATAGTCTCCTGTCACGGACGCTGCGCTTGTGATCACTTCGCGGATCGTCTAGCCCGCGGGAAGAAAGGCGCCGGATACCCTCATGAACATCATTGTCACCGGAGCAGCCGGCTTCATCGGCAGCGAAATCGCGCTCAGGCTTCTGCGCGAGGGCCATTCGGTCACGGGCATTGATTCCTTCACCGCCTATTATGACGTGAAGTTGAAGGAAGACCGCGTCGCTCGCCTGATCGCCTTCCCCAATTTCCGTCTCGCCCGTTCGGGCGTTGAGGACGCCGCCGCGATGGAGCAAGTGTTCGAGCAGGTGAAGCCGGACATCATCTTCCACTTCGCCGCGCAGGCAGGCGTGCGCTACAGCCTGGATCATCCGCGCGAGTATATCGACGCCAACGTGGTCGGCTCCTTCAACATCATCGACCTCGCTCGCCGCCATAAGGCGGGCCACCTGGTTCTCGCTTCGACGAGCTCCGCCTACGGAGCGAATCAGAAGTTCCCCTTCGAGGAGCGCGACTCGGCGCCTTACCCCCTAACCATCTACGCGGCCACGAAACTCGCCGCCGAACTGATTGCCCACAGCCATGCCCACCTTTACGGCGTGCCAACGACCGTGCTGCGTTTCTTCAGCGTCTACGGCCCCTGGGGCCGGCCGGACATGGGCTTCTACCTGTTCACGGACGCGATCTTCAAAGGCAAGCCGATTGACGTGTTCAACAATGGCGATCTGCTGCGTGACTTCACCTATATCGATGACCTTGTGGAAGCGATCCGCCGTCTGATGGATTGCCCGCCCCAGATGGGCAGCCACATGATCCGCGGCGACTCGCTGTCTCCGGTTGCGCCGTACCGGCTGGTCAATATCGGCAACGCCGCGCCGGTCCGCCTGCTCGACTATATCGAAGCGATTGAAGTGGCCATCGGCCGAAAAGCGATTAGGAACATGCTCGGCATGCAGCCCGGCGATGTGAAGCAGACCTTTGCGGACGTCCGCCTCCTGAAAGCCCTCACCGGCTATACGCCGAACACGGACTATCGCACGGGCATTCCCGCCTTCGTCGACTGGTTCCGCAGCTACTACAAGCCAGCCTGAAGTCCGGCCGCCTCGGCAGACGCCCGGAAATCCTCCGGCAGAGGCGCCTCCAGAACAAGCCGTCCCCCTTCCGGATGCGGAAGGTCGAGCCGCGCCGCATGCAGCATCAAGCGCGGCGCGGTCGCCTGCCCTTCGCCGTAGAGCGCATCCCCAAGGATCGGGCAGCCAAGTGACATGAGGTGAACGCGGATCTGGTGCATCCGGCCGGTTTCTGGTGCGAGCTGGATAAGCCCGTACGCGCCTTGCCGGGCAACGATCCGCCAACCGGTTCTCGCCGCCTGCGCACCTTTCCGGTCCGGCCGCGCGATGATCATCCGCGCCTTTCCGCCTTCTTCCACTTTCACCAGCGCGGCATCCGCCACACCGGAGTCAGCGGGCGCAAGCCGGCCTTTCACGAGCGCGAGATAGGTCTTCTGAACCTCGCGGCCTGCAAACGCCTCTGACAGTTTCGCCGCGACGGGTTGCGTTTTCGCCGCAACGATCACGCCGGACGTGCCCTGATCCAGCCGGTGCACGAGGCGCGGCCGTTTGCCATTCGATTTTGCGAACACGGCCATCATGTCATCGAGCGAGCGCGGCACGCCGCTTCCCGCCTGAACGGCAAGCCCGGCGGGCTTGTTGAACGCGATGATGGAATTATCCTCATGCAGAACCATCGCTCGCACAAGAGCTGCGTCTTCGGGGCTGACGAGAGGAACTTCCCGGTTGCGGGTCATGCGAATTCCTCGCTCAGGCGCGTGATCATTTTCTCGGACATGTCACTGGGTAATCCATTTTCATACGCGTAGGGCAAATAAATGACCGCCATCGACAGCGCCCACCCCGCCGCGCCGCCATTCGGCGCCTGTGCCCCCCAGCGCACGGCGAAAGACGTCGCGCGGTTCGGAATCTAAGATCGCACGCGCCGTCGCCGACACCGCACAAGGCCCAGTCAAGGATGCCTGAGATCCGTGCATTCCATATCAGGACATTTCCCGGATGCACATCGCCGTGCAGCCAGACCGTCTCGCAGGCGGGCTGCGTCCGCACGGCCTCGGACCAAAGGCGCGCCGCCCAAGCGCGAT
>Ga0247836_1008724_pt1 | contig 10100 bp, 8 predicted proteins | sample LaCruzMarch2015__4_FD_187116 | JGI IMG/M metagenome (GOLD analysis project Ga0247836, IMG submission 187116) | Freshwater microbial communities from meromictic Lake La Cruz, Castile-La Mancha, Spain - LaCruzMarch2015_14m | ecosystem: Environmental > Aquatic > Freshwater > Lake | place: Spain...
CGAATTGAAAAAACGCGCCCGCTCGAAGGGTTGGTGCTCGCCTCGGTGTTGGTGCTCTCGTTCCTGATCCAACTGTTAATCATGCCCGATGATTTTGTCGGGCCCGACTACGAGACTTACCTTGCGCAAGGGCAGCTGGCACAGACTGCTGCCCTGTGGTTCGATCCGAGCGCACTAGACGCGAACTATTGGCCGATCGGTTACCCGGCGTTCCTCGCCCTCGTAATGAAGGCTTTCAGCAGCGACCTGCATGCCGTGCAATATGTCCAGATTTTACTCGACCTAACTTTGGCTCCGCTGGCATGGTTAGTCACTCGACACATCTCGATTCCAGTTCGGATGGTGACCTTCATCGCGGTCGCCGTTAGCCCGAGTGTCATCTGGGCAGGCCAAAATGCGGGCTACGAAGTACTCCTGAGTTTCCTGCTTTGTCTTTCGCTTGCATGCATTTGGGGCCGGGGGGGGGCGCCTTCCGGTAATCGATATTGGCTCGGTGGCCTAGCCTGCACCATCTCGGGTTTGGCCTTCGGATCCGCCTTTCTTGTGCAGAACAAGGTCATTATCGTGCTTCCCATATTAATCTTGCTAGCACTTCGCTGGGGCCGATGGAACCTCGGCGCGTTTTGCGCACTGGCCCTGCTCGCCCCGGCCGCTTGGGCCATAAGAAATATAGCGGTCGCAGGCACCTTCTCCCCGATGACCAGGAATGCCAGCATGAATCTGTGGATCGGAAACAACCCACTTCAAACCACCGGGGGCTTCATGGAGCCACCACCGGTTTCCATCGAGCCGATCGTCGGCATGGACATCTATGCGTCAAATGCATTGAACTTTTTCATCACCCAGCCTGAGGCCGCATTCGCGTTAATTCTGCACAAAGCAGCACGTCTTGTTGAACCAGTATTCATCTACCCGAGCCCGGGAGTCTTTGCGTGGCAGTCCGCCCTGATCCATTGGCTCACCATAGCCATGTCGATTGTTGTTCTAGTGTTGTTCGTAACTTTCGTTTTCGGTCGGCTATGGGTCAGGCCACCTGTAATTCCGGAAGTTGGACCGATCGCAGCCTTCGTCCTGCTCTTCGTGCTTGTCCACCTACCATTTTTGGCGGAGCCCCGATTTCGAGTACCAGTAGAGCCACTAACTATCGCAGTGGCAGTGGCTACGCTATTCGCCCTCTTTGCACGGTATCGCCGGAATAGACCAAGGAAACTAGAAAGGCGCCTCTAGAGTAAGACTTGTGATTCGCCTCTATCGGACCGACGGCAAGCTTTTCCTAGATTTTCTCGTGTCCGCCATCGGCCTGGTTCTAACCGCGCCCATCGCGGCTGTCATAGCTCTGGCGATCCGGCTTGATGATGGCGGGCCGGTGGTTTTCACCCAAGAGCGTGTCGGACGAAGCGAGCAACTATTTCGCATCCACAAGTTCCGGAGTATGCCGGTTAGCAATCCGAGTGTCCCCTCCGCTCTCCTTGGCCGACCCCTCCTGTCAGGTATATGGAAGAGTTAGTACGACGGCGCCTACGACCCCAAGGATGCTAAGAAACTGCAATGCCGCAACCGACATCGGCACCGACACGCCACGGTCCTGCAACTTGTGACTTAAGTGGTCACGACCCGCGGTGAAGGGGTGAATACCCGCTCGCAGTCGCTTAGCCACCACATACGTGGTGTCGACTAAGGGGAGGATGGCGAGCAACAACACGATGAGAATCCCCACCCAGATCGGGGCATTTGCTGGCCGCAGTCGGACGAGCAAGAGGGCGACGAGGGTGCCGAGAAAATAGGCCCCCGAATCGCCCATATATACCTTCGCGGGGAACCAGTTGTGCCAGAGGTAGCCGATGGCGACTCCGATGAGCGTCACCCCCATCAACGCAACCAAGGCCTGGCCGAACAAGGCCGCGACGATGGCTGCACCAACTGACACGACGAGGATGGTTGAGGCGGCAAGACCGTCAGAATTATCCAGCAGGTTGACCCCGTTGATAATGACCATGACCCACAGCACCATCACGGCGGCGTCCAAGACGGGGATGCCGGTTACGTAGATCTGGGTACCAAGAGCCCAGGCGAGCCCGCCAACGGCCGCCTGCAAAATCAATCTCAGATAAGGGTTAAGGCTTGAGCGATCGTCGAAGAATCCGATGACGGCTGCCCCCAATGCAGGCAGCAGGACCGCCAAGCCTAGAGCGAATCCCAATCTTCCTGTGACCAAAAGCGCAGCTACAACGATTAGAGTGAACACCGCCGCAAGAGCCACCCCACCAAGTTTTGGGATCGGTCGCAATTGGGTCTTTCTTTCGCCGTCCGGGTAATCAAGGTGATTCAGTCGCGGCGCTAGGCGGATGCTGATAGCAACCACGCCCCAAGATAAGACCGCGCTGCCCACCAAGATGACCAACGCCTCCCACTGGTTCACGTGTTTAGTCGGCTTGCAATGTCGCTCGCAACGTCACCGATGATGTCATCAAGGCCGCGTTGTGGCTGCCAGCCAAGGAGGGCTTGGATTCGACCGGTGTCGGGGCGGCGGCGCTGCATATCTTCGAAGCCAGCTTCGTATGCCTCGTCGTAGGGCACATGGGCGATCTTGCTTTTTGACCCGGTGATCTCCCGGATTTTCTCCGCCAACCCCTGAATAGAGATCTCACTGCGGGAGCCCACGTTGAAGACCTTGCCCTCAGATTCGCTGGTATTAACCAGACCGAGGATCGCCACCACAATGTCGCTGACATGGCAAAAGCAGCGGGTTTGCTGACCGGTGCCGTAGACAGTCAGCGGAGCATTTCGTAGCGCCTGGTCGACAAGGCGCGGCAGCACCATGCCGTAGTTGCCAACCTGACGAGGGCCGACCGTGTTGAAGAGGCGGACGATGACAGTTGGCAAGCCCTTCTCGCGGTAGTAGGCATAAGCGAGTACCTCTTCAATCGCCTTAGCCTCGCTATAGGACCAACGGGTCTTCAGTGGTGACCCAAGGATTCGGTCGTCCTCCTCGTTCAGGGCGTCCGAAGTGTTCTTGCCGTAGATTTCACTCGTCGAAGCAACGAGCACTTTGCGTCCGTACTTGTGGCACTTTTCCAACACGATTTCGGACCCGCGGATATTTGTGGCCAGGCTCTCAAGGGGGCGTTCAACGATTAGATTGACGCCGACCGCAGCCGCAAAGTGCAGGACTACATCAACACGGCGCACCACGTCATCGACGAGGGCCTCATTTAGTATTGAACCGAGGACAAACTCCACCGAGGTGCTCCCGGCGTGCTGACGGAGATTGTCGTGACGCCCCGTCGAGAGGTCGTCGAGGACGATGACCGTGTGGCCACCCGCCACCAGAGCATCAACCAGGTGAGAGCCGATGAATCCGGCGCCACCTGTGACAAGAAACTTCGACAAGTTTATCCTCCGGTTGTAGGCCACTCATCCTTCCACACGCCTGTTGTCAGCGGTGCGCCAACGACCGATAGAGGGTCTCATGCGCCGTGACCATCCCTCCCGTGCTAAAGCAGCGGTTGGCTCGAGCCCGCGCATTCGCCCCAAATTCCTGAGCCAAACCCGGATCATCAAGCAGGCGACCCAGCGCCTGCGCGACTGCGGTCGCGTCCGGAGCGCAGAGCAAGCCCGTCTCCTCGTCAACCACGACGTCCTTGACCGACCCGACATCGGTCGCCACGACAGGCAGCCCGGCAAGCCCAGCCTGAATCAGGCTGAGCGGGGTTCCTTCGTTATCGCTCGTGAGGACGAGGGCATAGCTCGCTGCAAGCACGGTCTCAACGTCAGATCGCCAGCCCAGCATGGTCACCGGGAGGCAACCGGCCGCGACGAGCCCGTGGAGTTCGTTCTCGAGGTCTCCGGCTCCCGCGACAACGAATTGAGCCTCCGGATGCGACATGGCAACGAGGGCGACAGCTTCGGCGAACCTATCCAGCCGCTTGATGCCGGTGAGTCGGCCGATCATCGAGATCACCGGGCGATTCGGGTCAAGGCCCAGCGCTAACCGCGCCGCATCGCTTGTCGGCATCGGCGGGAGCGAGAGCCCCGGGGGTATCACGACGTACTGATCGGGAGAGCCTATGCCAGCCGCGAGGAGGTCGTCCCGCACCTGCGGCCCGACTGCAATGAACCGGTTCGTTCCCCGAGCAAGGCCCCTCTCCAGCGAGATGACCCCCCGGGTCTTCGCCGGCGAGAAATACCCGTGAAGGAGATGGCCGTGATACGTGTGGACAACCGACGCGCCGCCGCCAGCGAGCCTTGCGGCTGCCCTGCCCACGACTCCGGCCTTCGCGGTGTGGGTGTGGATGATGTCGGGACGAATCTCGTGGAACCGCCGAGCTAGTGTGGCCACGGCGGCGGCATCCGACCACGGCCGCACCGAGCGGCCAAGGCCGTCGATCCGCTCAGCGGCCACGTCTGGTGCCTGAGTGACGAGGTAGTCGGCCTCGTCGTCAGCGCAGTTGCCGGTGATGAGCGTGAAGTCGAACTCATCGGCATTCATGTCACGGGCCAGACTCGAGATGAGAACTGCCGGGCCGCCCACATTCATCCGGGCGATGACATGAACAACCCGCAGTCGGCGACTCACAAGCGGGTGACCATCGGGCCGGTGACCACCCCTCGAGTATCGAGCAGGGGCGTTGATACGTCTCCGAGCGCCACGAGGTCGTACTGGGTATGCGCCTGGAGGAGCACCACCACATCGGACTGCTCCACGGCCGCATCGAGGTCGGCGACCCTCGTGAGCGAATGACCGTTCAGATGCCACTCCGGCACGTAGGGATCGTGGTAGCTCACCAGCGCGCCGAGCGCCTCGAGGGCACGAGCGACATCGACGGAGGGCGACTCCCGCTGGTCGGCGATATCCGCCTTGTAAGTCACGCCCAGCAGAAGGACTCGACTGCCGTTCGCGGCCTTCCGCCCACCGTTCAGGATGTCCTGGACCCGGCGCGCCACGTACGCAGGCATGCCGTCGTTGATCTCCTGCGCCAGCTCGACGAACCTGAAGGAATAGCCGAGGTGGGTCCTGACTCGGTGTGACAGGTAGTTGGGATCGATGGGAATGCAGTGTCCGCCCACTCCGGGACCGGGGTAGAAGGCGTTGAATCCGAACGGCTTCGTCGATGCGCAGCGAATCGAGTCCCACAGATCGATGTCGAGCTCACTGCAGAAGCGCGCCATCTCGTTGACCAGCGCGATGTTGACGTGCCGGTACGTGTTCTCGAGGAGCTTGGTCATCTCAGCCTCGCGAACCCCCTTGGCCACAACGACCGTGTCGACGATCTGCTGGTAGAAGGCGCGGGCGCGCTCTGTGCACTCCGGGGTCATCCCCCCGACGACCTTCGGCGTGTTGCGCAGGGTGTACGTGCTGTTGCCGGGGTCGATGCGCTCGGGGCTGAACGCGCAGTTGACGTCGACGCCGACCCGGAGCCCGCTCGACTCGAGGATCGGGACGAGCACCTCCTCGGTGGTGCCCGGATAGGTCGTCGACTCGAGGACGACCAGCTGCCCGGGACGCAGGTGGGTGGCGGCCGCGCGCGCTGCGGACTCGACGGCGTCCAGGTTCGGCCCGTGCTCGGGAGACAGGGGAGTAGGGACGCAGATGACGACGGCGTCGGCGTCGGCCAGGCAGGTGGCGTCCGTCGTAGCCGAGAAGCCGGCCTCGAGCATCCCGGCCACTTCGGAGTCGCTGACGTCGTCGACATGAGAGCGGCCCTCGTTGAGCGAGTCCACAGTCGATGGGGAAGTGTCCAGTCCGGTGACCTGGAAGCCGACCTCGGAGGCACGGAGGGCCAGCGGCAGGCCCACGTATCCGAGCCCGATGACGACCAGGGACCCTGCATCGCCAACGCCCGCGGGCTGTCTCACGTCGCCCCCAGATCCTCGTCGACCGACCGCGCTCATCCTAGAGGTCGGGCCGGAACGCCGATGACCTTCGTTCCGTCAGCCACGTCGCGGTTGACGAGCGCGCCGGCGCCGACGACGACGTCGCTGCCCACCGAGCGCCCCGGCAGGATGCACGACGTGGCGCCCAACAGACTGCGGGTGCCGACCGAGACGCCACCGGAGAGCACGGCACCGGGGTGGACGGTGACGAAGTCAGCGATCGAGCAGTCGTGACCGACCGTGACGAGCCGGTCGAGGTGCACGTGGCGGCCGACGCGGATGTTGGTCGTCACCTGGCTGCCCGCCGCCATCACCGAGCCAGGTCCCACGACAGCGTCCCTCCCACGGATGGCTGTCGGATGGATGAGCGTGGCGGGAAGGAGTCCGACCGCGTCTAAGAGCCCGGCGAGCCGCTCGCGGAGGCCCGGTGCAGCGATGGCGATGACGTAGTGGCTGGCGCTTGGTGCCCTGAGGAAGTCCTCGTCCGAGCCGAGCCACGAAGCGTCGATCCGCGCGAGCAGGCCGGCATCGGGCTCATCCTGTGCCACGAAGCCTGCGAAGGCGAACTCCGACTCGTTGGGGTCCATCGCCCGCAGGACATCGAGGGTCTCCCGGCCGAAGCCGCCAGCTCCGACGATGACGAGGCGCTTCACGCCGACCGCCCGATCACCAGGTGCTCCACGCCCGGCCATTGGGAGTCGGTGGTCACGCCCCGGCCGTCGACGAGGCACCGAATGCCCACGATGTCGGAGGGGCCCCATGAGCCGTACTCGGCATGGTCGGCCTGCAGGATCGCGCCATCCGCCGCGTCGCCTGCGTGGAACGGAACGAGGCCCACCTGCTCAAGCTCGGCGTCCAAGTACATCGGGTCGTGGACGACGGGCCTCCCCCCAAGCGCGGAGACCGCCTCGACCAGCGGGAAGACCCCCGAGAACGCCGTCTCCTTCACGCCGCCGCGATAGGCCGCTCCTAGGATCGCGACCCTCCGCCCCTGCAGTCCCGACAGGGCGTCGGACAGCCGGTCCACGACGTGCGCGGGCATGGCGGAGTTGACCTCGCGCGCCGTGCGTACGAGAACCGCAGCCGGATCGTTGCTGAGGTACAGGTGCGGGTACACGGGGATGCAGTGCCCCCCCACCGCAACGCCGGGTCGGTGGATGTGGCTGTACGGCTGGGAGTTGCATGCGTCGATCACCCTCCCGATGTCGATGCCGGCACTCTCGGCATACACGGCGAAGGTATTGGCCAGCGCGATGTTCACGTCGCGGTACGTGGTCTCGGCCAGCTTCGCGAGTTCTGCGGCCTCCGCCGAGCCCAGATCCCACACCCCGTTGGGCCGAGGCAGGTCCGGCCGCTCGTCAAACTCCAGCACCGACGCGTAGAATTCCACAGCGCGCTCGGCACCCGCAGGACTCAGCGCCCCCACGAGCTTGGGGTACCGGCGCAGGTCCGCGAAAACGCGACCGGTGAGCACGCGCTCGGGGCTGTAGACAACGAACACGTCGACGCCCTCGCGGAGCCCGGACGCGGCCTCGATCGCCGGCGCGAAGCGCGAGCGGGTGGTGCCCATCGGCACCGTCGTCTCGAAGCTCACAACTGTACCGCTGCGCACGGACCCAGCGATGTCCGTCAGGGCGCCATCCATGTGGAGGAAGTCGGGCGTACCGTCCGCATCGATGACCACTGGCACGACGACGACGACCGCATCGCTGGCGCCGACGGCGTCTGAGGTCGACATGGTGGCCGTGAGGGTGCCCGCATCGACCAGTGCGCGCAGGCGCGGTGCCAGGTCGAATTCGCCGGGGAACGGCTCGACTCCTGCGTTGACGTCGGCGACGACGGAGGGATTGATGTCAGCACCGATCACGCGGTGTCCCAGGCTCGCGTACTGTACAGCGAGCGGCAGACCGATCTTGCCAAGTCCGACTACCGTGATAGTCCGGAGTCCGGTCACAGCGTCACTCCCTGGCCCGTGGCGGCGCTGCGGAGCATGGCGTCGGCGATTCGGGTGACGGCCACGCCCTGCTCCATGGTCACGATGTCCGTGGGCCGTCCGAGGACGGCGTCACGGAAGGCCTCGTGCTCAAGCCGCAGGGGCTCCGGCTTGGCGATCGCATACCGGATCACGTCACCCTCCCGGACGCCCCGGAAGTTGGCCACCTCATCCCACTCCGTCGGCACCAGGCCGTTGGCGTAGAACGTAAGGTCGGCGCTGAGGGTATCGGCGACGAACGCACCCAGCTCACCGGAGATCACGGTGACCCGCTCCTTGAAGGGCGACACCCAGTTGACGAGATGGCTCGCGACGATGCCCCCCTCGAGCATGCCAGTCACGGACACGAGGTCCTCGAACTCGCGCCCCGAGCGGTGCGCCGTCTGCGCGAACACCGAGACGTAGGCGGCCTGGACGACCCACGACGTCAGGTCGATGTCGTGCGTCGCGAGGTCCTTGACGACGCCGACGTCGGCGATCCTGGCAGGGAAGGGCCCCTGGCGACGGGTCGCGACCTGGTAGACGGCGCCGAGATCGCCGTTGGAGATGCGTGCCCGTGCCGACTGGAGGGCCGGGTTGTAGCGCTCGACGTGCCCGACCGCACCGACCAGACCGCGCGAGGCGAAGGCCTGCGCGAGACGCTCGGCAGCGCCGGACTCGAACGCCAGCGGCTTCTCGATCAGGGCGTGGACGCCCGCGTCGGCCAGCTGCAGCCCGACCTGCTCGTGCAGGGCCGTGGGGACGGCCACGATGCAGTAGTCGACGCCGGCGCCGATGAGCGCCTCGAGGGAGGGGAACGTCGCCACGTCGGTGGTGTCGAGAGGCAGGCCCGGGTCCGCGACGCCCACGAACTCGACGCCGTCGAGGGCATTCAGCAGTCGTAGGTGATGGCGACCCATGACACCGAGCCCGACGAGTCCCGCGCGCAGGTTGGCCACGTCACGATCCTGCCGCAGCAGCGTCGTTGACGGCGGCCACGACCCGCTCGCGCTCGTCGGACGTAAGGCTTGGGTAGACCGGCAGGGACAGGCACTCCCGCGCCGCCGTCTCGGTCTCGGGCAGGTAGTGGTCACGCGCGAAGGCCGGCAGGCGGTGGTTAGGGATCGGGTAGTAGACCCCGGTGCCGACTCCACGATCGGCCAGCTGATCGGCGAACGCGTCCCGGTCGAGCCCAACCACCCTGATCGTGTACTGGTGGTAGACGTGCACAGCTCCATCCGCGACCGCAGGAGTAACCACTCCCCGGAGGTGTGCATCGTAGAAGGCAGCATTGTCCTGACGCTGACGCGTCCACTCGGGCAATCGTTGCAACTGCACCCGACCAATGGCAGCGTGAATGTCGGTCATCCGATTGTTGAAACCGACGATCTCGTTCTCGTATCGGCGCTCCTGGCCCTGGTTGCGTAGCAGTCTGATGGTGCGTGCGATCTGCGCGTCGCCCGTTGTCACCAGGCCACCCTCGCCGGTCGTCATGTTCTTGGTGGGGTAGAACGAGAAGGACCCCGCCACTCCCCACGCGCCGACTGGGATGCCATCAATCGATGCGGAGTGGGCCTGCGCGGCATCCTCGAAGAGCATTAGCCCATGCCGTTCGCACATCGCCGCGAGTTGACGTACGTCGGCGGGATGGCCATACAGGTGCACGGGCATCACGGCGCGGGTGCGCGGCCCGATGGCCGCCTCGACGGCCGCCGGGTCGAGGCAGAAGTGTCGGGGCTCGATGTCGACGAACACCGGCGTCGCGCCGGTGAGGGCCACGGAGTTCGCCGTGGCCGCGAAGGTGAAGGACGGGACGATCACCTCGTCCCCGGCACCGATCCCCGCTGCCAGCAGCGACAGGTGCAGCGCCGAGGTGCCCGAGTTGACGGCGACCGCATGCCGGCCGTCGACCACCTGAGCTGAGAACTCTTGCTCGAAGGAGGCGACCTCAGGGCCTTGCGCCAGCATCCCCGACTCGAGGACCCGGTCGACGGCGGCTCGCTCGGCGTCGCCGATCTGCGGACGAGCCGCCGGGATCGTGATCACGCGTCGACTGCTTCCACGAGGATCTCCGGTCCGGACAGGACGAAGTGTGCGCCCGTGCGAGGGCAGCGGAGCCGATGGGGATCTCCGTCGACCTCGACCAGCCTCTCGCCGGCCGGTCCCACCCAGCCGATGCGGCGCGCAGGCGCCCCCGCCACCATCGCGAAGTCGGGTACGTCGCGCACCACGACCGATCCGGCCGCTACAAGGG
>Ga0247836_1008730_pt1 | contig 10094 bp, 9 predicted proteins | sample LaCruzMarch2015__4_FD_187116 | JGI IMG/M metagenome (GOLD analysis project Ga0247836, IMG submission 187116) | Freshwater microbial communities from meromictic Lake La Cruz, Castile-La Mancha, Spain - LaCruzMarch2015_14m | ecosystem: Environmental > Aquatic > Freshwater > Lake | place: Spain...
CCGAAGTGATACGATTCACCCTGGTCGGTCAGTCTGCTTCTGAGGTGAGAAGAATAATCCAAGCAGAAGGTCATGAAAATGACAGCGAACCCACATTTCCACTTGCCAAAACCGGAGCCATATCAGACGTCTGAGATCAAGCTAGCGCCGCTGCTGCCTCAATCTCCGAGGTAGGCGGCGCGCACTTGCGGATTCTTGAGCAGAGCGGTGGCAGCGTCATTGAGGATGATGCTCCCAGTCTCCAGCACATAGCCGTGGTTGGAGATACTGAGGGCAAGGTTGGCATTTTGCTCGACGAGAAGGATGGTGAGTCCGCGCTCTTGATTGATGGCAGTGATTTGCTGGAAAATGGAACGTGTGAGCATGGGCGCGATGCCGAGCGAAGGCTCATCAAGCATGAGGCAGCGCGGTCGGCTCATGAGAGCGCGGGCGATGGCGAGCATCTGCTGCTCCCCGCCGGACATGGTGCCTGCGGGCTGATGCAGGCGCTCTTTAAGCCGGGGAAAGAGACCGAAGCTGTACTCCATGTCCTCAGCGATGCCGCTGCGGTCCTTGCGAAGGTAGGCACCCATGCGCAGGTTTTCAGCCACCGTGAGATTGGCAAACACCATGCGCCCTTCTGGCACATGGCACAGACCACGCGCGACGATTTGATGAGGAGGCAGGTTGGTGATGTCCTGTCCGTCAAAGCGGACCGTCCCAGCCTTCACCGGGATGAGGCCGCTGATGGCGCGCAGAGTGGTGGATTTACCCGCCCCGTTTGCACCAATCAATGTGACGATGCTTTTTTCCGGCACGGTCAATGAGATGCCGTGGATGGCTTTGATAGAGCCGTAACTGACTTGGATATCTTTGATTTCAAGCATCTAAAGGCTCCTCCTTTTTAGCTTCGCTGCCCAGATACGCCGCAATCACCTTCGGATCTCGCTGAATCTCGTCCGGCGTTCCCTCGGCGATCTTGATGCCGTATTCCAGGACGACGATGCGCTCGCAGATGCCCATGACGACTTTCATGTCGTGTTCCACGAGCAGGATGCCGATCTGGAACTTATCGCGGATGAAGCGGATGAGGTGCATGAGTTCCTCTTTCTCTGTGGGGTTCATGCCGGCGGCGGGTTCGTCGAGCAGGAGCAGCTTGGGCCGGGTGGCGAGGGCACGGATGATTTCGAGGCGGCGCTGGTCGCCGTAGCAGAGGGATTTGCAGGGGGTGTCGGCCTGGTCGCGGAGCTTGAAGATGTCGAGTAGGTCCAGTATCTCGTAGCGGAGTGTGGTTTCTTCATCGCGAAAGGCGGGGCCGCGCACCAGGGCGTGGGTGATGCCGTGCTGGAGGTGCATGATGCGTGCGGCGCGGACGTTATCAAAAACGCTGAGGCTGGCAAAGAGGCGGATGTTTTGAAAAGTGCGTGCGATGCCCAGGCGCGTGATCTGATGCGGACGATGCCCTGGCACGCTGACACACCCGAACTCGATGCTGCCGACAGTGGGCTGATAGACGCCGGTGATGAGGTTGAAGACGGTTGTTTTCCCCGCTCCGTTGGGGCCGATGAGTCCGATCAGCTCGCCGGGATTCACGATGAAGCTGAGATCGCCGACGGCGCGCAGTCCACCGAACTGGATGGTGACGTTATCGAGCTTCAGCGTGGCACTCATGCGCGGCGGTTCCCTTTCCATGAAAAGCCTGCGGGCAGCAGACCCTGCGGGCGGACGATCATCATGATGATGAGGATGAGGGCGAAGACGATCATGCGGTACTGCTCGAAGTCGCGCAGGAACTCATTGAGCACGGTCAGCACCACCGCTGCCACGACGACGCCGACGGTACTGCCCATGCCGCCGAGGATGACCATGACGACGACGTCCACGGATTTGAGGAAGTTGAAGCCGTCCGGCGCGATGGTGGTGCGCAGGTGGGCAAAGAGGCCACCGGCGAGTCCGGCGTAAAAGGCACCGATGACGAAGGCGATGACTTTGTAGCGGACGACGGGAATGCCCATGGAACCTGCGGCGATCTCGTCATCCCGCACGGCCAGAAAGCCGCGTCCGTAGGTGGAACGGACGAGCATGCTGATGCTGTAGATGGCGATGGCGGCGACGGCGAAGACCCAGAAGAAGTTGGTGTAAGGCTCGATGCTCTTCAGCCCCAGAGCACCTCCGAAAGGGCCGTCGCCAGCCGTGTTGGTGAGGACGACGCGGATGATCTCATTGAAACCGAGTGTGACGATGGCCAGGTAGTCCCCGCGCAGCCGGAGGGAGGGCATACCGACCAGCCAGCCGAGTAGGGCCGCACAACTGGCACCTATGATGAGGGCGATGCAAAAGGTGGCTCCCTCTGCAACCCACCCAGCCCCGCCGAAGACAACGAGCAGGGCTTTCCCCATCTGCAGAGTGACGATGGAGGAGCCGTAGGCACCCACGGCCATGAAGGCTGCGTGCCCAAGTGAGAACTGGCCGGTGTAGCCGTTCACGAGGTTCAGGCTGACGGCGAGGATGATGTTGATGCCGATATTGAGCAGGATGTCGAGGTAGTACTCGTCCAGGTTCCCTGAACATAAAGAGACGCCCAGGCTGGCGGCCAGCGCGGCGAGGAGGCAGAGTTGGGGGTGGTAATGCTTCATATCACACCTTCTCGCGCTCCACTTTCCCCAGCAGTCCGGAGGGTTTAAAAAGCAGGATCAAAATGAGGATGACGAAGGCCACTGCGTCACGGTAGCCGGAGGGGATGCCGATATTCTGGCTGTAACCGGCCACGAGGGTCTCGGTGATGCCGATGATGAGGCCGCCGAGTGCAGCGCCAGGGATATTGCCAATGCCGCCGAGGACGGCTGCGACGAAGGCTTTCAACCCCGGCAGGATGCCCATGAAAGGCTCGATGCTGGGATAAAGTGAGGCATAAAGGATGCCGCCTGCTGCGGCCAGGGCGGAGCCGAGGCCGAAGGTGAAGGAGATGACGACGCTGTTGTTCACGCCCATGAGGGCGGAGGCGGTGGGGTTCAGCGAAAGGGCGCGCATGGCCAGTCCCATGCGGGTATTCATCACGACCTGACGCAGGCCGAACATGAGGGCCAGGGCGGTGATGAGCACGATCAGCTGTGTTTGGGTCACATTCAGCGCGCCGATGCCGCCGACATTGCCTGCGGGGATGAGCGTGGGAAAGGGCCGTTGGGTGGCACCAAAGAAAAGCTGCGCGGTGTACTCGATCAGCAGGGAGACACCGATGGCGGTGATGAGCACGTTGAGCCGTGGCTTGTCCCGCAGCGGACGGTAAGCCAGGAACTCAATCGCGATGCCCAGGCCCGCACACAGCAGCATGGAGAGTAGGAGGACCAATGCGATGCCGAAGGGCCAGGGCAGCACCGCCAACAGTGGGGACAGGGCTTTGCTCAAATACAGGCCAGTGTAGGCACCGAGCATGAAGATGTCTCCGTGGGCGAAGTTGATGAACCGCAGCACGCCATAGACCATGGTGTAACCCAGGGCGATCAGGGCGTAGATGGACCCGAGAAAGAGGCCGTTTAGAAGCTGCTGGATGAACTGCTCCACGCGCGATCAGGGGGCCACGGTTTCGACATAGACGAACTTGCCGTCTTTGATCGTGAGAACCACGGCGGACTTGCTGGCGTTCCGCTGGGCATCAAGGGTGATTTTCCCCGTGATGCCCTCGTGATCTTTCGTGGCGGCGATGGCGTCCCGCAGCGCTTTGCCCTCGGTGGTGCCGGCCTTTTTGATCGCGGCAGCCAGGATCATGACGGAGTCATAACCGAGCGCGGCCATGGCGTCCGGAGTGGCCTTGTGCTTGGCCTGGTACTTCTTTACGAAGTCCTGAATGAGCGGTGACTGATCTTCTGGGGAGAAGTGGTTGGAGAAAAAGCTGCCTTCAATGGCTTTCCCGGCCACTTCGACGAGGGAGGGGGAATCCCAGCCGTCCCCGCCGAGCAAGGGGACCGCCATGCCGAGTTCACGCGACTGCACGGCGATGAGGCCGGTCTCGTTGTAGTAACCGGAGGCCACAATGGCATCTGGCGCACCGGCTTTCAGGGTGGTGAGCTGCGCTTTGAAGTCTTTGTCACCGCCGCTATAGCTCTGCTCGCCGACGATGGTGCCGCCGTTTTTGGTGAAGTACTCTTTGAAAAACTGGGTAAGCCCGACGCTGTAGTCCTGCTTCACATCGGTGAGGATGCCGACATTTTTCCAGCCACGGCTGAGGGCGAACTTGGCGATCACAGTGCCCTGGAAGGGGTCAATGAAGCAAACGCGGAAGATGTAGTCGCCGGTCTCGGTCACCTTCGGATTCGTCGAGGCGTGGGAAATCATGGGGATGCCTGCTTTTTGGCAGATCGGTCCCATCTCCAAAGAGCGACCGGAGGCCACCTCTCCCAGAATGGCGATGGCACCCTCACGCGAGATGAGCTTCTTCACCACGGTGCCGGCCTCGCCCTGCTTGGATTGATCGTCCTCGGTGATCATTTTTACCTGTTTCCCCAGCAGGCCGCCTGCGGCGTTGATCTCCTCGACGGCCATCGTGGTGCCAGCATGGGAGCTTTGACCAAAGGTGGCCGTGCCGCCAGTCAGGCAGGCGACTTCACCGATGATGATGGCCTCTGCGGGTGCAGAGCCAGATTTTTTGCAGCCCGTGAGGGCTAGCAGTGGGAGGCTGAAAAGAGCGGCGAGGCGGTGAAGTGAGGTCATGCACGCAAGGCTAAGCAGCAGTCTGCGTGCCGACAAGAAAGAATTGCCCTCCGTGTGAACAGATGCACCTGGCCCTTGCCGGTGCCGTCGTTTCGTGGCAGGGCTGTCACGTTCAGCATGAAATTCGCCGACCTGCACCGCATCTACCACCAGCCGTTCTTCAACCTCCTGAAGCAGGCCCGCGCCATTCACGAGGAGCACTGGACTGGCAATGAGGTGCAGCTTTGCACCCTGTTGAGTATCAAGACGGGCGGTTGCAGCGAGGATTGCGGCTACTGCGCGCAGAGCGCCCGCTACACTACCGGCGTGCAGGCGGAGAAGCTGATGGACAAGGAGCAGGTCATGGAAAAGGCGCGCGCGGCAAAGGCCAGCGGCTCCACGCGCTTCTGCATGGGCGCGGCGTGGAAAGGCGTGCGCGTGGGCACGGCGAAGTTTGACCAGGTGCTCGACATCGTGCGCGAGGTGGCCCCTCTGGGCATGGAGGTCTGCGTCACCCTCGGCCAGCTCGGCGGCGAGGAGGCGCGCCTGCTCAAGGAGGCCGGTGTTACCGCCTACAACCACAACATAGACACTAGTCCAGAGCATTACCCGAATGTCGTCAGCACCCACACTTATGACGACCGCCTCAGTACCATCCGCCACGCACAGGATGCGGGCATGTCCGTCTGCTGTGGCGGCATCCTCGGCCTGGGCGAGACCATTGAGGACCGCCTGAAAATGCTGGAGGTACTAAGCAGCTTCAATCCGCACCCGGAGAGCGTGCCGATCAATGCGCTGATGCCGATCAAAGGCACGCCGATGGGCGACCATGCGCAGGTGGACAGCTTCTCGCTCATTCGCATGATCGCCGTCACCCGCATCGCCATCCCGAGTGCGAAGGTGCGCCTGAGTGCGGGCCGCACGAATATGACGCCGGAGGCGCAGGCGCTGGCTTACTTCGCCGGTGCAAACTCGATCTTCTACGGCGACAAGCTGCTCACCGCTGCGAACCCGCGCGCGAACGAGGACATGGCATTGCTCAAGGAACTGGGCCTCACCGTGCAGGAACCGAATCTCGAGATGCAGGCTCCCTGTGCGGATGAGGTGCGGGAGCTCGCGCCCGCCTGTGCCGCCTGACCCATGACGCCGCCGCTAAGCGAGCATGGGTAGGGCGGCTGTGGGTAGGGCGGCTGGTCCTCCAGCCGCCGCCGTTGGGCCGAACAATAGGCGTATGTCTGCTGGTGTGATCGAAGCCGTTGTCGGCCTTCGACTATGGCTTGGAGGACCAAGCGCCCGACCTGACCAAGCGCCCTACCTTTCGTGTCAGTTCATCGCTGCTTCGATTTCCGCCGCCTCAATGGGGATGTGGGCCATGAGGTCGAGGTTACTGTGCTCGCCGATCAGGAGGTTGTTTTCCAGGCGGATGCCGAGGTTCTCCTCGCGGATGTAGATGCCGGGTTCGACGGTGAAGACCATGCCGGGCTGGACGGGTTTCCAGGTGTGACCGACATCGTGGACATCTAGGCCGAGGTGGTGGCTGGTGCCGTGGGGGAAGTACTTTTTGTAGGCGGGCTTGTCGGGGTCTTGCTTGTCAATGTCCTCCTGTGTTAGGAGACCGAGGCTGAGAAGCTCGTCCTCCATGATCTTGCCGACCTGCTCCTGGTATTCGCGGATGATGACGCCGGGGCGGAGCATCTGGCAGCATTGCTTGAAGACGCGCAGGACGGCATCATAGACCTGACGCTGGCGCGGGGTGAAGCGGCCATTGATAGGGATGGTGCGGGTGAGGTCGGCGTTGTAGTTGGCGTAGTTGGCGGCGACGTCGAGCAAGAGTAGCTCGCCATCCTGGCACTGGCAGTGGTTGGTTATGTAGTGGAGTACGCAGGCGTTGGCACCGCTGCCGATGATGGGCGTGTAGGCAAAGCCGCGGGCGCGCTGGCGGATGAATTCGTGGGACAGTTCAGCCTCGATCTCGAATTCATGCACGCCGGGTTTGACGAACTTCAGTAGCCGCTGGAAACCATCGCCAGTGATGCGGATGGCCTCGCGCAGCGCATTGAGCTCCTGGGGTTGCTTGAGGCAGCGCAGGTCGTGCATCAGGGGGGCGAGGCGGCGGAAGTCGTGCAGTGGATACTCCCGCAAGCAGCGGTGGGTGAAGCGCGCCTCGCGCGTCTCGGTGGGGAGGGTGGCACGGGGGTGCTCGTTGGAGTTTAAGAAAACCTGATCTGCCTGGCACATGACCTGGCGGAACTGGTTCTCGAAGTCCTGCAACCAATGGACGCGCTGGATGCTGGAGCGCTCCGCGGCCTGCTCCTTGGTGAGTTTTTCGCCTTCCCAAAGGGCGATTTGCTCATTGGTTTCGCGAACAAAAAGCATCTCCCGCTGCTTGGGGTCGGTGGCATCGGGAAAGAGGATGAGGATGGTCTCCTCCTGGTCCACGCCGCTGAGGTAATAAAGGTCGCTGTTTTGCACAAAGCCCATGCTGCCGTCGGCATTGGTCGGTAGCACATCATTGGCGTGTAGGATGGCCACGGAGCGCGGTGGCAGTTGCGTGTAGAGGCGTTGGCGGTTCAGGCAAAAGAAGTCCGCAGGAAGTGGCTGGTAACGCATGGGCTGTAGGATGCTAATCGTTGAACTGGAGGGAGTAGAGCTTTTGGTACAGGGCACTGCTGGCTAGCAGTTCGGCGTGGGTGCCTTTGGCGGCGACCACGCCGTCTTTCATGACGATGATCTGGTCGGCCTCTAGGATGGTGGACAGGCGGTGTGCGATGGCGATGACGGTCTTGCCCTCGGTGAGTTCGTGGATGGCCTGTTGGATGTGCTGCTCTGTCTCGGTATCGAGGGCGGAGGTGGCCTCGTCGAGCAAAAGGATGGGGGCGTTTCTGAGGACGGCGCGGGCGATGGAGAGGCGCTGCTTTTGGCCGCCGGAAAGATTGCAGCCGGAGTCACCGACGACGGCCTCATAACCGCCCTGGATTTGCATGATGAACTCGTGCGCGTGGGCCTTTTTCGCGGCGGCGATGATTTCCTCCTGAGTGGCGTCGAGCCGACCGTAGCGGATGTTTTCGCGGATGGTGTCGTGAAAGAGAAAGGTATCCTGGCTGACTATGCCGATGTTTCCGCGCACGCTGTCTTGGGTGACGCTGCGGATGTCTCTGCCGTCCATCAGCACACGCCCTGTGTCGGGGTCATAAAAGCGCAGCAGCAGGGAAAAAAGCGTGCTTTTCCCGGCACCGCTGGGGCCGACGAGGGCATAGAACCTGCCTGGGGAAAGATCGAGCTGGATACCGGTGACGGCGGCGCGGTCGAGCTTCTTCCCATCGGGTGCAGCGTAGGCGAAGGAGACGTTTTCGAACCGAATTTCGCCCTTAACACGCGGCAGAGCGGGCGCGCCGGGCGGGTCTTGGATGTCGGGCGTGCGGTCCAGCAGATTGACGACGTTGTTGACGGCTACGACGGTCTTTTGCATGAGGAGCTGGACGCGGCTCAGCTCCTTCGCAGGTGGATAGATCTGGGTGAGGGAAAAGACGACGGTGATGAACTTGTCTGCCTCCCAGTCCTTCCACCACCAATAGACCAGCCCGGCGGCGATGCCGAGGGAGGCGACGGATTCGACAATCGGACCGACCAACTCCATCGCACGCGTCCAGCGCATCATGTTGTGGGTCATGGAGGCATTGGCGCGGTCAAACCGGGCGACCTCGTACTCCTCCCTGGCATAGGCTTTGACCAGGCGGATTCCGGTGAAGGACTCATGCATCGCAGTCATCATGGCACCGACCTCCATCTCCTCCTTGGCACCGGACTTGCGCACGCGGCGACCGAGGGCGATGACGGGGCCGATGCACAGTGGGAAGACAAAGATACTCATCGCCGTGAAGAAGGGATACTGGGCGAAGAGCGTGGTGAGGATGGCAATGATGGTCAGCGGCCTGTTGGTGATGAGCTGGACGAGCTGCACGGCATTTGCCTGGGCCACGCGGGACTGGTTAAAGACCGTCTGCATCAGCTCGCCCGCGCGCGCAGTGCTGAAAAAGGCGGGGGACTGGCGCAGGATGCTGCGGAAGACGTCATTGCGCAGGTCGTAGAGCATTTTGTTTCCCACCCACGCCAGGCAGTACTTGTTGAGGTATTCGAGGAAGCCTTTGGTAAAGAGTAGCACCGGGATGCAGGCACAGGCGATGAGGACGCCGATGATGCCCACCGGGGTATCGTTGGCTAGGCCGAGCTTTTCGGCGAGGTTTAGATGGATGCCAAAGGGCAGGTCAATCATGCTCCCCAGCGTGGTGGACTGTCCACGCAGCACCAGGGAGAATATGATCTGGAAGGCCATGAGCATGACCGCATAAAAGCCCGCTGCCACGACGCCGATGAGCACCCCGATGATGAAGCGGCCCATCCAGGGCTTCAGGTAAGGAAGGATGCGCCGGTAGGGCATCTTCATCTCATCGAGATTGTCGGGCAGTTTGGGGGAGGATGCGGCGGCCATGCAGGGTGGAAAATCCGCCAGATGCGGCGGACTAGATGCCTACCACGGGGGGCACGGGCTGGGAAGCCCGTTTTGCTCCCAGCGACCTTGCAGGTTCAGCGGCGGGTGCGTGCGCGCACGCCATCAATCTCCTGGCGCGTGATCTCCATATCACGCTCCAGGCGGGTCTTTTCTCGCTTGGCTTCCCGGATCTGATCAAAGGTCCAGTAAGCGCAACTCAGGGATAGTGCCAAAAAGAGCACAAACAGCAGGTGGCTGAGGATAGACATCTGGCGCTCCTGAGATTTGCGCCGATCACGGTCGGTTTCCACGTCTAGCACACCCAGAAGGTCCATCCAGCGCAGTCGCCACATTTTCGGGTCTCTGCCGATGTGCAGGCACGCGAATCCCAGGGACAGAGTAAGGATGGCGGTGACTGCGAGTCCGATAGGCATGAAATAAAAGGGTAGGCACTGTTTAGACAGACCAGAGAACGGGCGTCAATCTATTTCATGGCGCGCGGTCCTCAATCAGACCGTTTGCGGGGATCCATGCCGGGCGAAAGCGCCCCCAATTCCACTGAGGTGGACCCCGAAATTAGGGCCAGTAGTGAAGTTATTAAGAAGTGAATTATAAGAGGGACATCCATTAGGCGGCGTATCGCAGCGAGGGCTTTTGGAAGAGGCCTTGATTCGTTCCGGGCTGTGTTGCAGCGAGCGCAGATAGGACTCAGCGGCTTTGCACATGGTTGGCTTGTCCCGGTGGGACAGTTTTCCCAGCGCGTGGATGTTCACCCCTTTCCAAACAAGTTCGTCGGGGTTATAATCTGAACTATAGAGCCTCTTGCAAAACCTTCAAGATGCAAGGTCGCGGAGAGTTTTTTCATCTCACGATGGCGGAGCTTTCATCGCATCGGATCACCCTTGGCTCTGAGTGCTCGGCATTGGCTTTCACGAGTGTG
>Ga0247836_1008737_pt1 | contig 10086 bp, 7 predicted proteins | sample LaCruzMarch2015__4_FD_187116 | JGI IMG/M metagenome (GOLD analysis project Ga0247836, IMG submission 187116) | Freshwater microbial communities from meromictic Lake La Cruz, Castile-La Mancha, Spain - LaCruzMarch2015_14m | ecosystem: Environmental > Aquatic > Freshwater > Lake | place: Spain...
CTTGAATTTCTGGATCAAATTCTCGGACAGGCCGCCGCAAAAGAAGAGCTCGCCCGGCTTCTCCGCCTCGCCTATGCCGCGCGTGAGCGCAAGCGGCAGGGAATTCCCCCCGGCGAGCAGAAATTCTCGGGGCTTATGGCCGGCCCGCCCGGCTCGGGACAGGTCCACGCGGCAAGGGTTTTCGCCGGTGCGCTTCATGCGATGGGCGAACTCCGCTCGCCTGATGTGATGCGATTTTCGCTGGCCGATGCCACGGTCACCGATCCGAGGGCCATCACAGCCGGCATTGTTGTGGTCGGAGCCTGGGAAGCCTCCGGCATTTCTCTGAAGTCCCCCGGTGCCTCCGAAGCCGTGCTCCGTCTGGTGCGTTCGCTGGACGGCTACGCGCATGTCATGCTGGAAGGGGACAGGCAGTCCCTTTCGGCCTTCGTCCGCTCCCGTCCGGAATTGTCCCGCGAGTTTGTGGTGGACCTGCCGTTCACTGCCTTCGGTCCTCCTGAGCTTGCCGCGCTCTTTGCTGCTCATTGCAAACGGGAACACATTCCTCTTGGCCTCGATGCCTCGCGCAAGCTCTCGGTCGTGCTTCACAGCCTGCACGACCGCCTGCAGCGGCGCTACACGGACCTCGACGGAATCGGAGGTCTTTTTGCTGAAGCCCGCCGCAATTACCTTGAACGCTGCGCCCGCGAGGGCCGCTTCGATCTCGAGTTGGAGGGCGGGGATATTGTGGCACCGCTCGATCGGGTGACCGCCGCTGCGCTCGAACGCTCCGCCGAGCTGGTTTCGATCTGCCCCTCGTGCGGTGCCGAAAACCCCTGGCTGCCGGGGTTTCGCGAGCAGTATTCCTGTTTGAGCTGTGGGCAGTCGTTCACTCCGGGCTGGGGCTTCTGGCGGAACTCCACATTTTTTCGCAAGCGCCGCGACGGCTCAGAGAATCTCCGATCGGGTGCCGTCGCACGCCGCAGGATGTTGTCCGACGCTGTTTAGGCATCTACGATTTGAATCTGCGCAAAAAGCGTAAGACTTCCGGAGACGATGCAGTGCCTCACGTCTGCAACGGACGCGAAGTGCCGGCTCGATTGGGGGCAAGGGGGGGATGCCGGCAGGATGCCGGCGTTCACGGCTCGGCTGGAGCCTCGCCCTCCCTTGTCAGAACCGATCAGGCAGAATTTTTTACAGGAGGAAACGAAGGAAACGGAGATTCAGGCATTCCGGGTCTGATTTGCAAACCCTGGGACCGCCGGCATCCTGCCGGCAGCCCTTGATTACAACCCATTTAACCATCCCTCCGCCCTTCGTTCTCTTCGTTTCCTTCCGTTAAAATCCGGTTTGGCTTGTATGCTGCTGCGGCACGGCGACATAGCGCCGTGGCTACAGGAAGCGACAGATGCCGTGGCCCGGTCCTTGTTCTGCCTCATTTTGCGCAGCAAAATTTACTAATCCGGCGGCGGGGGGAGACCGTTTCTCACCGGGTTTCCTTGCCCGCACACCAACCCTTGGCACCGGTGCCCGCCGGATTAGGCGTCAATCCATGGAGCGAGCTTCGACTGTATCGAGGGCTTCACGCACCGCCTGGGCCTGTGCCGCGGGAAGTTGGCCGGAGGAGAGAGCCTTGCGGTAGGCGGATGCTGCTTCGCTGGCATTCCCGACTCTCGCGTAGGATTGGCCCAGGAAAACAAGGTATCCGGCCTCGGGCAAGCCGGCATCGCGCGCGGCGGTGACAGCCTTCTCAAGGGACTCCGCTTCCGCACCAAAATCGTTTTGAGCCCTGAAAATTCGGGCGAGTAGAAAAAGCGTCTCCAGATCGCGGGGTGCGGCGCGAAGAGCGGTTTCCGCAGCCTGCCTCGCGGCATCAAGGTTGCCGGACTCCAAAAGAGCGTGGGCACGCAGGCTATGGGGAACGGAACCCCTTGCTCCGTGGCGGATCGCCGCATTGCAGCGTGAGATCACATCGCCCCAGCGGGACCTCGCCACCGCGAAACGTGCGGCATGCAATAACACGGTGGGGTTCCTTGGTGCCAGTTCCAAGGCCCGTTCAATGGCTTCGCGGGCCCGGGGCGTTTCACCCATGGCCTCGAAGCGGTCAGAGAGTTGGGCCAGGTACAGTGCCGTCTCGCGCGGCGAGGTGAGTTCGATGTCTTCCACTTCCGGGAGTTCTGAGTCGGCTCCGGCTTCCCTGAGAAACAACCAGCCGGAATTCGCGACCCGGTCCAGCCGCCAATCCGGTGAGGTGAGCAGGTGATCGAGCAGCGGGCGGTATTCCTGCAACGGCCCGACCAGCATCGCCCCGGTCCAGCCCCGCTCGCGCATCGCAACCCGCCACTCCGCAGGGCTTTGGCACCTCGTCGCGGAATCGATGGAGGGCGGGGAAATCCCCCGCGCGTCGCCCAGCAGTGCAAGCGCCTGGCGGGCAGAGGGATTGGTATAAACTTCGCCCCGGTCCGCCGGGATCGCCTCCACCAGCTCAAGGGGGATCGAAAGCCGCAGATCCGTCCGGTCCCTGTTCCAATTCAGCAACCCCCGGCCGGCCACCACCAGGGCAACAAATCCAAGCGCCAGCCAAAGGTACAGGCGAGGACGCCGACGGAGCCTGCGCGAATACCATAGGAGCACAAAGCTGAGCGCCGAAGCGGACACAAAAACAATGAGCCAGCGCGCGAGAGCCAGACCCCCGGCCCCGCCCTCCCGCCAGATAGCGGCGGCAGCACGGTCGATCAACCCTGCCCCCTCACTGGAAATCCCGCGAGCGGCCATAAGCATGTCGCCGGGTACCGGTGGTGCCGCGAGGCAACCCAGCGCAAACAGAAAGCCGCTGGCCAACGCCACGGTCCCGGCCAGCCAAATCCATTTGCTATTCACTGCCGACATGGAATCTTCATGAGTTCAATCCAACACAAAAAATCATCCTTCACCATGAGGCAACTCCTGACCTTCGCAATCGCCATGTCCATTTCCAGTATTTTCTCCCACGCCCAGCCACTCACCCCCGGCACCCAGGCTCCCGACATTACGGCTCCCGACCAGGACGCCAAGGAGGTCCGCTTCGCCGATGTTTATTCCAATGGCCTGACCCTTGTTTACTTCTACCCCAAAGCCGATACGCCCGGCTGCACTGCCCAGGCCTGCTCGCTCCGGGACTCGTTCGCAGGCCTCCAGAGTGAGGGCGTGACAATCCTTGGAGTCAGTGGCGATTCCCCGGAAGGTCAGAAAAAATTCCGCGAAAAATACGGGATCCCCTTCACCCTGATCTCCGACTCCAAAAGCGAAGTAGCCGCCGTCTTCGGCGTTCCCACCACACTCGGCATCCCGTCCCGTCAGTCGTTCATCATCAAAGACGGCAAGATCGCATGGGCCACGCCCAAAGCCCGCACCAAGGATGCCGCCGTCGAAGTTCAAGAGGCCCTGAACTCGCTCAAATAGAGAGCCACGGCGTTGTGCTCGCCCGCCGTGCCGTCTCAAACCCCCCGCACGCATCCCGCCACGGGCAGGCGTCTCGGACTGCCGCTACCGGGCAGAAAGCAAAATGTCGATTGTGTCGGGATCGTTGCTTTACATTTTCGCACGCAGCTTCTATTCACGAGGTCGCGCTGTCAACTAGCGCACCGAACGAAAACCAATAAAATCAATAAAATCGATGAAACCAATGAAAACAGTAACGGCTTTGGCAGCTTTCGGGCTGGCCCTGGGAATGATGGCAACGGGCACCGTGCGGGCCGATACGTTCGGCAGCGGTAATAACACGTTCACGATCGATTTCCAGACGGTGGGTAACGCGGGGAACGCGAACGACGCCGGGGCAGGCGGAGGAAACTACAGTTCGTCCTACGGCGGAGTCGCTTACGACTTCCGGATGGGGACCTACGAGATTTCGCAGGACATGATCACCAAGGCGACGAATCTTGGTCTGGCCAACGTGACGGCCGGGGCGCATGCCGGCAACAAGCCTGCAGCGGAGATCTCATGGTATGAGGCGGCAGCGTTCGTGAACTGGCTGAACTTACAAGTGGGTGCCCATGTGGCCTATGATCTGACGTTCGGCGGCGGTTGGTTCATGACGCTGTGGGGACCCGGCGAGCAGGCGAGCACCGGGGTGGCCAGCGGAACCAATCCGTATAGGCACAAGGACGCCTTTTACGTCCTGCCCAGCGAGGACGAGTGGTATAAATCGGCGTATCACCAGAACACGGGAGTGAATGCGGACTACTGGGACTACGCCACCGCCAGCAACACCATCCCCACCGCTGTGGGCAATGGAACCGCGGCAGGCACCGCTGTTTACGATGACCAAATTGGTCCAGCGGACATCACAGAGGCCGGTGGCCTGAGCTCCTACGGGACGATGGGCCAGAACGGGAACGTATGGGAATGGAGCGAGAGTGCATACACCGCTCCGAATGATTCTTGGTTTGAGGATCGCGCGCTCCGCGGTGGCCAGTGGATCGGCGGCGAGAGCTTCTTGCGCTCCTCGCACCGGACCGACCTCGACCCGTTCGGCGAGCAAACCGTCGTGGGTTTTCGAGTCGCGAGCGTCCCTGAACCCTCCGCTGCGCTGTTGGTATTGATGGCAGGTGGGGCGTGGCTCCTCAGGAGGCGTTCGAGCCGTTCCCTTTAATCTCTGCTCTCCGACCTTTTCTTCTTTGAGCCGGGGCGGCCTCCAGCCGCCCCGGCTCGAAAGGACACCGCAAAGCGGGCGAAGTTTTTTTCGAAAAACCCGAGCGCTCTGAGAAGAACCACCGTTCGCTCTTACGAAGCGGGTGCTGCTTCGGGTCGGCGGATTGCCCGGAAATAAAATTTGCGCATTCACCTTGTTTCTGATTCTCCGAATGGCTGCCCGCGGCATGCTCCGTGCTGGTTCCGGTTGACGAGGTAGGTTTGAAGGCTGAAAGTATTTTTACAGAAGGAAACGGAGATAATGAAGGAGGAGAGAAAAATCACTTTTTACCACGCCAAAATAATGCCGTGAGCAAAGCTTGAAATGGCATTTCAGCTCCGTCATTTTCCAGGCATGCCGATCCGAGTTTATGCCGACACATCGGTATTTGGCGGGGTGTTCGACCCGGAGTTTGAGGAGCCCAGCCGCATGTTTTTCGAGCAAGTTCGCGGGGGCAGGTTCCAGTTGGTCATTTCGGACACCATCCAAGCGGAAATCTTGCCTGCACCAGAGCTGGTGCGGCAATGGTGGGATGAGTTTCTGCTGTTGGCCGATTATGTTGATGTCAATCCGAGGTCTATCGCCTTGCAGGAGGCTTATTTGAAGGCTGGGATTGTAACGTCAAAATGGGAGGCAGACGCACTTCATGTTGCGGTGGCGACGGCCCACCGATGCCGGGTGATTGTCAGTTGGAATTTTCAGCACATCGTTCACTTCGACAAAATTCCGCTCTACAACGGCGTGAATTTGATCAATGGTTTTGGCACGATTTCAATCAATACCCCATCGGAAGTCATCAGCTATGAAGAATAAAACATTTGATTGCGTGGAAATGAAACGTCAGGCCCAGGAGCGAATTTATGAGGACACCCGCAACATGACAGCGCCAGAAAAGGTTGCCTTTTACAACCGGATCGGGGACGCAGCTCGTCAGCGCCAGGCTGAATTGAGGGCCAGATTGAAGCTGGCACCCCAACACGCCTGATCCTCGCGATGTCTCTCCGGCAGAGGCCCGCATTGCAGGCAGTCTTTGCGAAATAATAACTCTCCCGCACGGTCCAGAGTTTTGCCGAACGCATTGCACTGCGCCCCTGCGGCTGTTTGCCTGGAAACGGTCGATGGCTCTGCCGAATCCAATGTGGTTGCACTGAAAATACGACTCACCAGTTGCCGAAATTTCTGCCTTGACGCATTAACACGCATCAACATATATTGATATCTTAATATTTAACTTATGCCACGCACATACATCTTTTCCTCAGAATCCGTTGGCGAAGGCCATCCGGACAAAGTCAGCGATACAATTTCCGACGCGATTCTTGACGCGTGCCTTGGGGTGGACAAGTTGAGCCGGGTGGCGTGTGAGACCTTCGTGAAGAGCAACACGGTGGTTGTTGGAGGTGAGATCACGATTCCCAAGCTCCGTGGAGCCTCATTGGACTCGGTGCTGAACATCGGGAGCATCGTCCGCGAGGCAATCCGCGGGATCGGTTACGTCAACGATGATGATATTTTCCATGCGGACCGGGTTTTTATCAGCAATCTCCTGACCTCGCAGAGCGAGGATATTTCCCAGGGAGTGGACGCCAAGGGCGCGAAGGGCAAAAAAACCGCCGAGCAGGGAGCGGGGGATCAGGGGTTGATGTTCGGATATGCCTGCGACGAAACGCCCGAGCTGATGCCTGCGCCTATCATGTTTGCGCACCGCCTGGGCCGTGAGCTCACGAAGATTCGCAAGAGCGGTCGGGTGAAATGGCTGCGTCCCGATGCCAAGAGCCAGGTATCGGTTGTTTATGAGGATGGCAAGCCGGTGGCGGTCTCCAATGTGGTTATTTCGACCCAGCACACGGCGGACGTCGAGCACGCAGAAATCGAGCGTTTTCTTATCGAGAAGGTGATCAAGGCGGTTTTGCCGAAAAGCCTGCTGACTCCCCGCACGGAATATTTGATCAACCCGACCGGTCGCTTTGTCATTGGCGGTCCGCAAGGAGACAGTGGTCTCACCGGGCGCAAGATTATCGTCGACACGTACGGCGGGATGGGGCGCCACGGAGGCGGGGCCTTCTCCGGCAAGGATCCATCCAAGGTGGACCGCAGTGCGGCCTACATGGGGCGTTACGTCGCAAAAAACATCGTCGCTGCCGGGTTGGCACGGCGGGCAGAGGTTCAGTTTGCCTATGCCATCGGGCACCCCGAGCCGGTGAGCGTCCACATCGACACCTTTGGCACCCATACCGTGGCCGAGGAGAAGATCGAGAAAGCCGTGCTGGCCACCTTCGGTTTCAAGCCGGCAGATATTATCAAGCAGTTGAACCTTCTCCGTCCGATCTATTCCAAAACCACAAACTACGGCCACTTCGGCAAGGATGACCCGGCGCTCACCTGGGAAAAAACCGACCGGGCCGCCGCGCTGAAAAAAGCAGCGAAGTAGCAGAACCATTTTTATGCCCAAAAAAACACCACGCACCGCCCTGCCTGCAGCCGTTCTGGCCGAGGTCACCGCAGCCACCGCCAACCTCGCCAAATACGCCGCATCGACACCTGCCGGCAAGGACTACATCGTCTCCGACATCGCACTCGCCGATTGGGGCCGCAAAGAAATCTCCGTTGCCGAGCATGAGATGCCCGGCTTGGTCTCAGTCCGCAAAAAGTGGGCGAAGCAGCAACCGCTCAAGGGAGTCCGGGTCACCGGCTCGCTCCACATGACCATCCAGACCGCCGTGCTCATCGAAACGCTGGTCGCCCTGGGGGCTGAAGTGCGCTGGGCCAGTTGCAATATCTTCTCCACTCAGGACCACGCCGCAGCCGCCATCGCAGAAACCGGAACGCCGGTCTTCGCGTGGAAGGGTGAGACACTTGAGGAATATTGGGAACTCACGCTCAAGGCCATCACGTTCCCGGGGAACCTCGGGCCTCAGTTGGTGGTCGACGACGGTGGCGATGTCACTTTGCTCATTCACAAAGGTTACGAACTCGAGCAGGGCAGCAAGTGGGCCTACCAGCCCGCCGAGAACCATGAGGTTTCACTCGTCAAGGGACTCCTCCGCCGCGTGGCCAAGGAACGCCCCGGTTTCTGGACTAAAGTCGCCAAGGCATGGAAAGGCGTTTCGGAGGAAACGACCACCGGTGTCCACCGCCTCTACCAACTGGCCGAACAGGGCAAGCTTCTCATCCCGGCCATCAATGTGAACGACTCGGTCACCAAATCGAAATTCGACAACCTCTACGGTTGCCGCGAGTCCCTCGCGGACGGCCTCAAGCGGGCGACCGACGTCATGATCGCCGGCAAGGTCGCCGTCGTCTGCGGTTACGGGGATGTCGGCAAAGGCAGCGCCCACTCGCTCCGGGCCTACGGAGCACGGGTTGTCGTTACCGAAGTCGATCCCATCAATGCCCTCCAGGCCGCCATGGAAGGCTTCGAGGTCAATACCGTAGAAAGCACGCTCGGCGTCGGCGATATCTACGTCACCACAACGGGCAACAAGGACATCATCACGCTCGATCACATGCTCGCGATGAAGGATCAGGCCATCGTTTGCAACATCGGCCACTTCGACAACGAGATCCAGGTCGAGCAGCTCAAAAAGCACAAGGGAGTGCGCCTTGAGACGATCAAGCCGCAATACGACCGCTACTTCCTGCCCGGCGGGAAAAAGAGCATTTACCTGCTCGCCGACGGCCGCCTCGTCAACCTCGGGTGCGCCACAGGCCACCCCAGCTTCGTGATGTCCAACTCGTTCACCAACCAGACGCTCGCTCAAATCGACCTCTGGCAGAACCGCGACAAATACAAGAAGACCGTCTACCGGCTTCCCAAAAAACTGGACGAAGAAGTCGCAAGGCTCCACCTCGACAAAATCGGGGTCAAACTCACCAAGCTCACCAAGTCCCAGGCCGAATACCTCGGCATCCCGGTCGAGGGGCCCTACAAACCGGAACATTACCGGTACTAAACCCCGTTGACGACGGCCCGTACCGGCAGCCAGCGCCCTGCAACGGGCGCGGCAGCCGGGAGCGGACGGTCAACCCAAAAAAAGTGCAACTTTTTTGTTGCAATCCCTCTCCTTAAAGCCAATAACTACCGGTTCGCCTCAAATTGTACTCCGCACCGTCGCCACTTATCTAGATAAACCACTGCAGCGTCCCCGCGCGCGCCCGTCCCGAGAGGCGGACCCGAGCTGGGGCGTTTTTGTGTTTTTCAGAGATCAGGGGGATGATTCGGAGACCTGCCTTGCCGGCGATCCAAACCAACACGCATACTAATCATGTCTGAGCGCATCAACTTCGGTAAACTTCAGGAAGCCATCGAACCCCCGAATCTGATCGAGCTGCAGATTCATTCGTATGACGAATTTTTTCAGAGCGGCGTCGATCCTTCCAAGCGCAAGAACGTCGGACTTCAGGCCGTGTTCAAGGAATTTTTTCCGATTTACGGTTTTGAGGACAAGTCGAGCCTTGATTTTGTGAGCTACACCATCGAGGAGCCGAAAGTTTCCGCGATCGAGTGCCAGCGCGAGGGCCAGACCTACAGTGCGCCGCTTTATGTGACCTTCCGCTACAAGGATGAAAGGAGCTCGAAGGAGGAAAAAGTTTACATGGGCGAGCTGCCGCTCATGACCCCTCAGGGCACCTTCGTGGTCAACGGGGCCGAGCGGGTGGTCGTCTCGCAGCTTCACCGTTCGCCCGGCATTTGCTTTGAAACCAGTGTCCATCTCAACGGCAAGATCCTCCATGGGTTCCGCATCATTCCCGACCGCGGTTCGTGGATTGAAGTGCAGTTTGACACCAGCGACCTGCTTTACGTTTACCTCGACCGCCGCAAACGCCGCCGGAAGTTTCTCGCGACAACCTTTCTCCGCACGCTCGGGTTCCCGAGCGACGAAGGAATCATCAAGCTGTTTTACGATATCATCCCGCTCAAACTCAGCGAGACACTCGATGAGGAGGAAATCGCAACCAAGGTTCTCATCGCGGACGTTCTTGACGGCGAGATCACTGTCGCGCGGGCTTTCGAGCCGCTGAATGCATCCACGGTCCGGGAATTAATGGCCCTTGGTCACAAGACCGTGAACGTCGTGGACACGAAGGAAGACGACACGATCATCAAGTCCCTGAAAAAGGACCCCGCCCACGACGAGGAGGAAGCTCTCAAGGACATTTACCGCAAGCTCCGCCCCGGCGACCCTCCCACCGTGCAAAATGCAAGGGGGATGCTCAAACGGCTTTTTCACGACCCGAAGCGCTACGACCTCGGCCGCGTCGGACGTCACAAGATCAACCAGAAGCTCGGGTTGGACGTCAGCAACGAGGAGCGCACCCTTACGAAGGAAGATTTCATCTCCGCGATGAAGTATCTCGTCAATCTCCGCAAAGGGGAGGGGATGATTGATGATATCGACCACCTCGGCAGCCGCCGTGTCCGTACCGTCGGTGAG
>Ga0247836_1008762_pt1 | contig 10063 bp, 7 predicted proteins | sample LaCruzMarch2015__4_FD_187116 | JGI IMG/M metagenome (GOLD analysis project Ga0247836, IMG submission 187116) | Freshwater microbial communities from meromictic Lake La Cruz, Castile-La Mancha, Spain - LaCruzMarch2015_14m | ecosystem: Environmental > Aquatic > Freshwater > Lake | place: Spain...
CGACCCCGAGCCCGACAGCGCCACCGACGCCACCAGGTCCCTTGTCTCGTGCGGAATCCATGACCCCTGTCCAACAGCCACGGCCAGAGCCGACGAAGATGTCAGAGTCTCCACGACCGCGAGCCTTGAGGGCGCCGGCAAGACCTGAGGCGGCGCCGCGCAAGGTCCAGTCGCCCCGCGGCTCCTGGCAGCCCCCAACGCTTGGGATCGGCGTTGTCAACATCGGAGCCCCACGGCTCGCTTCCGGCGCCCGACCCGCCGTGGCGGTCCTGTGCATCCCGAGCACGTCGTGCTCTGCCCAAGGATCCTCTCTGACGATCACGGCCGAGGCGGATACGGTGGTGGTCACCTGGACTGCCCCTGCCTCACGCGAATGGCGAGCCTGGCATGCGGACAGCGTCTACTCGCCGGCTTCCGGAGGCTGAATGTCGGACTGGGCATTTAGCCTGCGTCAAACCCGTCCTGGAGGCCCTGTGATCGCTCTCTTCGTCCTGTTCGCTCTGGCACTCGTCGTGGGGACTATCGGCGGCCTCTTGGCCGTAGCAGTCGCAATCGTCCGTGCAGCCAGGTCTGCTCGGCGAACGCGGAGGTCACGGCGCGACGCGAGCGTAGCCACGCGGGCAATGGACCATCACGTGAAACGAGAGCATGCCGAGTTCCAGCGGATCGTGAACCAGGAGTGGCCACGGGACTAGCCGAATTACGTCACGATCTGTCTGTGTCCAGCTCTTCCATTCGGCGCCGCCGGTCATCAAGCGTTTCACCTTCGAACAGCCAATACTCCGTTCCCGCAACGGACGTGCTGGTGTAACCCAGTTCCTGCAGGATGGTCGCCGCAGAGGCGCTCAGACTGGTGGTCTGCCCTCGAAATTCGATTCGCGTGTCATCGAGCACCGTGGCGACGAAGTCGGAGCCCTTCGAGAACAGAAGCAGAGACCCCGCAGGGATATCCGCTGCGCTGAACCGGAACCGCGGTCGGATCTTCCGTGCAGCGACCAACGCCTGGACATCACTCGCATCCTGCACCACCTGACCTTTGGGGGTCACGTCCTCCACTGCCAACAGCTCGAGAATCACCTTCGCGCGGTATGGGTCCAAGCGAAAGAACTCGCGCGACTTGCGCACGCGGTGGTCCCCGAAGGCTTCGTGAAGAGCGCGCTCGACCCTTGCCATGTCATCTACTCGTGCCGCGTAGTAGCACTCAAAGGGCAGCGGAACCCCCGTCGTATCCAGCCCGAGCATGCGACTCTCGACCGGCGTGGTTGTCATACCGATCTTCACCAGCCCCGGCATCGCCTCGTTGGTGAGGATGTAGACGAAGCTCATGCGAGTGCTCACTATGCAGTCGTTACGAGCGACATGAGCTGGGCGTAGTCAGTAACGACGTCGTAGCGAACGTCCTCTCCGCCCCTGCTCGTTAGTTCAGCGAAGAACTTACGCGCGCACTCGATCTTGGTCTCCTCGACACCTCGCAACTGCAGCGAAGACAAGGAGCCCTTTGTCTCAGCAACGAAATAGACGTGTTTGACACTTCCCGTCACGAAAGCAATGGCCCAGTCGGGGTTGTAGTTACCTACCGGGGTGGGGATGAAGAATCCCCGTGGAAGCTTCGTGTAGACGGCCACCTCAGCGCTGACATCTAACTGCTCTGCGAATGCCGCCTCCCCCTTGGAGTCGGGTATGACGTACTCGTAGACGCTCTTTCCTAGCGGACCGACAGCCGACCGAAGATCCTGCTTGGTCTGGTTCTCCGTGAAGATGCTGGTGTCGAAGCGTTCATCAAGGGTGTCGTAGGTGAGGTGCTCGACTACGACGGTCGCCTTCTGCTCGTTGATGTGTCGAGCGGTCTCGGTGATGAACTGCTCTGGGTTGACCCTGAACTTCGCGAATGTTTCGGGTGTGATCGCCATGAGGATCGCCGCGACAGTCTTGCGGATGAGCTGGGTCTTGTCGGTGATTTCCCCAATGAGGTCGTACTGGACTTGGGAACTGACTGAGACTCGTTCCTTCGCCTGCTTGCTTTCAGTGAGCGTGAATCCGGTCTTGGATTCCAGATCATCAACTTCGATGCTGGAGCGCTGCTCCCCGACCTCTACGGTGTAGGTCAGCGACGCGACTACCAGATGCTTGTCGAGTGCGTGGACGCACTTGCTAATGAGTTCCCCGGAATCGAAGGCGACCTGATACACGGCCTTGTGATTGATCTTGCCCCAAAGCGCCTGGAATTCCTTCCGCTCGAAATTCTTTCGATTGAACGGGATGCGCTTGGCAATTCGCCCATTCTCGGCACGTGGGATGTCGTGAATGAGTTGCATGAGAAGGTCCGGTAAACCGCCCATGACGGGTGCGAGGATCGCGGCGACGATCTCCGGGGGTGCCTGGAGCACGCCCGCCTCTATGTGTTCCTTGGCGACTTCCGTGAGGTTCTCGTCCAGATCAACGTAGTCGACCTTCTCAAGGTAGCGGTGCAGAGCATTGGCGAGCTTTTCGTCAATGACGACCGTGTTCCCGTCGTTGTCCGTGATGATCCTTCCAACGAAGAACGCCTTCGTGGCCTTTCGCGGGCGGCTCGAGAGGGTGTCCGCAATCTCTTTTTGCAGTCCATCCACGAAAGCGGTGTAGGACTCGTCGGTGACAACCGTCAGTTGGTTGATCTCATGGACAGTGGCTGGACTATCCATGCGGTCACCATGCTGATTCACGGCCAGGCGCAGGCCGCGGCCGATCTCCTGCCGGCGTGATGTGATGTTGTCGCTGCGCTTGAGCATGCCCATGACGAAGACGTTGGGATTGTCCCAGCCTTCGCGCAGCGCTGAGTGGGAGAAGATGAAGCGGACGGGTTCCTCGAAAGACAGCAAGCGTTCCTTGTCTCTGAGAATCAGGTCGTAAGCGTCGACGTCGTTCGCTTGGCCGGCATCGTCGCCCTTGGCCGACACGGTCGGGTCGATTTGCCTTTTGGACTTCTTGTCGATCGAGAAATAACCTTGGTGGACGGCGCGGGCAGCATCGCGCTGCAGGTACTCACGCAGGCCTTCACCGGCTGTGCCGCTGCCCTCCCCTAGATCGAGTTCACTCAGAACTTCGGCAACGGCTGCTTCGTACTCCTCTTCGAACATGAGGGCGTAATCCCCGAGCGTGTCCTCACGGTCGTAGTCGCGGTACTTGGCGACTTCATCAATGAAGAATAGGGAGAGAACCTTGATGTCTTGGTCGAAGAGTGTGAGTTCCTTGTCGAGGTGCGCGCGAATAGCTTCACGGATCTGGATTCGTCGCTTGGCATCCTCGGTTACGTCCGCTGTGGCCTGTCCGACCTCGAGGACATCGCCGTTGTTGAGTTCGATCACGCCTCGAATGGCGTCAATGTCCGTCACGAGCAGTGCCTGCCCTTGAGGCTTGTAGGCCTCGATCCCGTTGGCGAGATCGTGCAGGTTCGTACCTTGTTCGATCCGCTTGCGATGCCGCGTGATTGCTCCTCCGGCAGTCTGCACCTCCAATTCGAGCATCGCGGTGGGCTTGGCGCCCTTTGCGACCATGATGCTGTCCAGGTACATGTACGCGACGGTTCCGGCGAGCCCTTGAACCTTGATGCCTCGCACGTAGATCTTTTTCACAAGTTTGGCGTTGTAAGCGTCCACGGCATCGAGTCGGTGCACCTTGTTGTGCTCGACCTTGTGAGTGGCCGAGTACCGCAGGATCATGAGCGGATTGAATCGGCTGAGGGCTTCAAGTGATTTAGCAGCACTGATGCGTTGCGGCTCGTCAATGATGACGATCGGTCGGTTAGCGCTGATGACATCGATGGGCTTCCGGGACTGGAAGTCATCAAGTTCTTCGTAGATGCGTCGGTTGTCCTTGCCAGTGGCGTTGAAGGCCTGAATATTGATGATCATGACCTGAACGCCGGAGTCGCTGGAAAACCTCTCGACCTCGTGTAGGCGCTTGGAGTCGTAGATGAAAGCGCGTGGCTTGGTGCCGTATTCAGCCTGGAAGTGTTCCGAGGTCAGGTCGAAGGACTTCCGCACTCCTTCGCGAATGGCGATGCTCGGCACCACAATGATGAACTTGCTCCACCCGTAGCGGCGGTGCATTTCCATGATTGTCTTAATGTAGACATACGTCTTCCCCGTGCCAGTCTCCATCTCAACGTCCAGATTCGGGACACGCGGTCCCGCCGCACTAAACACCAGTGAGTCCGATCGCGACAACTGCTCTCTGGCTTGGACCTCCCGAATGTTGCTCAGCAACTGATCGTCATTGAGCACGATGGGAGCATTCCGGAGCCCGGAGTCCTCGAACATGGACACATCTGCTGTGCGAGCCTTACCCGGATCGAGCAGGTACTTCTCCGGCGCCACGTAAGGCTGCCCAGCGAAGCAGTCCACCACAGAATTCACCGCATCGGTCTGGTAACCCTGGACCTTGAACTGCAACTTCATTAGATGACCCTCAGCTGGGTGTCGGGCGACAACTCTCGAAAGATCTGTTCGGCATTAATGCGGGAAGCATCCGTCGAGAAGCCCGCGTCTGAGAACACGGCCCGGAGTGGACATCGCAAAGCAATATCTCTAATGAGCTCGTTCGTGAGCTGATTGGAGAAGCAGGCTAGGAGGCCATCATCTGCCACGGAGAATACGCGGAAACCGTCCACATCCTCGGCTGAGATTCGCTCACCGAGATCGAGTCCCCAATCCACCAGCACCTGGAAGAGTAGGTCATCATCACTGCGATCCTGCTTCACGTTGACGACGGTGTCCAACAGCGAGTCTTGCTCAAGGTCGTCGGGCGTTGCGAGAGTGTCAATCAAATTGGAGGTCGCTATGTGCAGTGAGCGAAACCCCGTGTCGAGACTTGCCCCCAGCATCCCCGAATCTTGCCGCACCTGAGCGCATGCTCGACGCAGACGTTCACGTGAGATGGCGGCGATGGAGTCAAAGTCGGGATGCTCTACTGGCTCATCCAATTGCACAAGGATGAAGCGCCGGCGGCCTCCATCTGACGCGTTCAGCTCCATGATCGCGTGTCCAGTGGATCCGGATCCGGCAAAGAAGTCCACGATGAGAGCATCTGGGTTCTGGCGAGTGATGGCGCCGATCCAACGGGTAAGCACGGCAGTGTCCTTGGGGAAGTCGAAAACATCTGCTCCGATGAGATCGTTTAGCTTCTTGGATCCTGGCATGCGTGACTGAGTGAAGGTGGGGTACGGGACTCGATCACTCTGGTCCGCAAGGAACCGCTTGATGCGCGGTGAGGTTGTCTCGTCTGGGCCGAAGAGTACCCGCCCCTGTGCGATGAGATCGTCCATTGTTTCGCGTGAGTAGCGCCATCCGTTTGCCGGCGTCCGCACTGCCTTCCTAGTAGCGGGGTGCCTAACCTCATACATGAGGTTAGGACGTGGATTTGGGCTCGTAATGTTGTCGGCCTGAAACACGCGACCCTCATCGTCAATCTGGTCGTACCGGAACACTGCCGGCTCCAAGTCGGCCTTGATCGCCCTGACTCCGCTGCGGAATATTGCCGTTGCCTTTGCTGGATCGCCCTTTGACTCTTGCCATGCGCGGCGAGCGACTGCCTCAACTTCCTCAAGGCCGGGCTTGAGCTCCTTCCAGCGAGTGTCCAGAGACCGAAGCACGCTCTCGTTCTTGGCGTAGATCAGCATGTAGTCCACGCCCCCTGCGGTGTATCGCGCATCGTTCTTCCCCGTGCCTTGCCAGGTCACGTTTGCGATGAAGTTCTGCGCGCCGAGAACTTGGTCAAGGAGGAGTCGAAGGTTGCCGTGCTCGTGGTCATCGATGGCGACGATCATGACGCCATCGTCGGAAAGCAGGCTTCGCGCAATTTTGAGCCGCGAATACATCATGCTGAGCCAGTCGGAGTGGAATCTGCCGTTCGATTCGGTGTTCGCGACGAGGCGTTGTCCGGTCTCCGATTGTTGACCTGAGCGGACGAGATAGCCCGAATTGGACTCCGCGAAGTCGTCTTCGTAGATGAAGTCGTTCCCCGTGTTGTACGGCGGGTCGATGTAGATCAGGTTGACCTTGCCAAGATACGACTCTTGAAGAATCTTGAGTGCCTCGAGGTTGTCTCCTTCGATGAACAAGTTTCGGGTGGTGTCGAAGTCGACGGATTCATCTCGCAGGGGGCGGAGAGTGGAGCGCGTGGGCGAGTTTGCAGCCACGATGGCCTTGCGCTTCCCAGGCCAGTCAAGTTGATAACGCTCCTGAGGCCCCTCCACCACCCTGTCCGATAGCTCCTGGCGCAGCAGGTCGAAGTCGACCGCGCGGACTACAACCCCGCTCACGTCAATCTTCTCCGTCATGACGTGAGGGAAGTTCGCCGCAATGATGCCAACGCTGGCTTCCAACAAGTTCGGAGATCTGGGCTCGATTAGATCCACCACATTCGCTCCCGTTCAAACGTCCCGAGTACCAGCAGGCCAGCTAGATCCACTAGATGACCTTTACCTGGCTGTCGGGTGACAGCTCTCGAAAGATCTGTTCGACATTGATTCGCTCAGCATCGGTCTTGAAACTGGAGTCGCGGAAGGCGGCGCGAAGCGGCTTCTGAGCGGCAATGAGCCGAACAGTCTCATTCGACACGGCCGAACTGAAACAGGCAATCAATGCACTGTCATCAACGATGGCCACCGACGTCCCGCCAAGCTTGGCTGTCTCGATTGCTAGCGAGAGGTCCAGACCCCAGTCAAGAATTACTTGGGTGAGGAGGTCCATTTCGGTTCTGTCAGCTTCGAGGTTGTCGATCATCCTCTCGAGACTTGTTTGCTGCGTGGCGTCGGGAGTCGCAACGACTTGCCTGTATCCCCCAGAGTCAACCTTAAACGCTCTGAATCCTGCGTCGAAATCATTTCCACTCATCAAGAGCGATTCCGCCGTGCGAGAAGCAGCCATATCGATCCGATGCCGCGCGCGATTGGAGATAGTCGGCAAACCTGGTAAATCCTTGACTGATCCCATTTCATGCAATTCTGCTAACTGGACCATGATCCATCTTCGTGATCCCGCGTCTTCCGCGTTGACTTGCATCACTGCGTGTGCGGTTGTACCCGATCCCGCGAAGAAGTCCATCACTATGGAGTCCTGATAGGTTGCCATGCGGATCAACTGAGCGACCAAATCGACAGGCTTTGGAAAGTCGAAAAGGGCGGGGTCGACACCTATCTTCTTCAAGTCAGCTGAGCCCGCACTCGTAGAAATATCCATGATCAGATCTTTGACGTTTGTCGAGTCAACGTCACGGACCTTCGTATAGACCCTCCACCCTGCGGGGGATTCGACAAATGCGAGGTTGTGAGACTCTGACTCGACCTTCTTTGAGCTCCAGCGATATGCATGGAATTGATGTTTACCATTGCTATTGGCATGCGGCGCAATCTTGACGTAGCCGCTGTGGACGTGCTCGCTCGAAACCGCGGACGTCTTGACATCCCCCGTGGATGGGTCGAAATAGATATCGAAGACCAAGTTTGGTCGCGTCTCTTCGTTGAATGCAGAATTCGTGTTATACAACTCGTTCTTGAGTACGTATGGTCCATGCTCGTCATGTTCAGCCGTGTAATTCATCCCCTTGTAGACAGTTGGCATTAGGCGCTTCAGCCTGCTTGCGGAATCACGAAACTCCATGGTCCCGTCAATCTTCCGTGCATAGCAGAGGATGTATTCCTTCGTACCTACTGCACCGTGACCACCGATTTGCCGGCCTTTAAGATTGCTCACCCAGACAAACGAGTTGAGGAAATTCCTCTCCCCAAAAACTTCATTCAGAAGTTTCTGGAGATTCGTGAATTCATTGTCATCGATCGATACACAAATGATGCCGTCATCGCTAAGGAAGTTGCGGGCCAACCTGAGTCGTGAATACATCATGCTGAGCCAGTCAGAGTGGAATCGACCGTTGGCTTCGGTGTTCGCCAACAGCTTGGCACCTGAATCATCTAATTGACCTGTGCGCTCCAGGTACTCTCTATTCGACTCCGCGAAGTCATCGTTGTAGATGAAGTCGTTCCCGGTGTTGTAGGGCGGGTCGATATAGATGAGTTTGACTTTACCAATATACGACTCTTGCAGGATTTTGAGCGCCTCGAGGTTGTCCCCTTCGATAAAGAGGTTCTTGGTGGTATCGAAGTTGATGGATTCCTCCATCATGGGACGCAAGGTCGACCGAGTCGGCGCGTTCGCGACGAGCATGGCTGCCCGCTTTCCTGGCCAGTCCAGGACGTACCGTTCCCGGGGGCCTTCCACCACATGATCGGAGAGTTCTTGGCGGAGGGCATCGAAATCGATCGCGCGCGTGACGTTGCCCTCGGCGTCCAGGGCCTCCGTCATCACCTGGGGGAAAAGCTCGGCAATCGCCCCGATATTGGCTTGTGCGAGATCACGCGTATGCGCCCCGACCTTTTCCATCAATCCCGTTCCCCCACCTGGTTCCTGTTTCGTGCTTAGTGGCCTGCGACGTGCGTCACAGTGTCATATTCGGTCATCCGTTCACGGAGCTCACGTCGGATCTCCATCTTCCGATTCAGTTGTTTCTCCTTCGCCATGCGGGACTCCAGCACCTTGATCTGACGGGCCAGTGCCTGCGCATGGTCAATCCTGCCGAGTGTCTCTGACAGTGCCTCCCCCGGCCTCGATTCTAAGGGAAGGAGTGGGCTCAGCAGTTGGCTGTACAACCCCAACAGATCGAGTGCTTGAGGCAATCCGCGCCTAGCCGTGTCAGCAGGAAGCCACTCCCCGGAGAATCTGGACCCTAGTTTCGGACCCTTCACGCCGGGGACTTTCCCGGAGGCCCGCGTCCGGACACCATCTGACCCGTACTCCTCGAAGATGATCGGGGTCTGCACGGCTGCATCGATTACATCAAGGACGGCCCCGCTGATCTCACGGCCGGGCTTCGCATCAACAGCGAACACCTGAATCTCGGGCACGATGCTTGTGCCGGCCAAGCGGATTGTCTGTGGGGAGAGCTTGTGTGACCACGTGATGCGTTCGACTTCTGAGACGAAGGCCTCTCGGACCCGAGTGGAGATCTTGGCCTTCTCGTAGAACTTGGTCTTTGGGACCACCCGGCCGACCCTCGTCGGGGAGGGCCATTGCCATAGGACCTCGCTCATTCGGCGAACCCGACGGTCCGGTCGGGTTCAACTACGGCGAGGAAGGCGACGAGTTCGAAGTCGTCCAGGCCGGCAAATGCGTGCGCGTCTCAACGGTCTTGTCAGGGGTCATGAATGACCAGATTGGCCGGTACCAGCCAACAGTGGCGATCGCCCAGTCTCGACTTGGGAATGAGCTTCCGTCCGCTCGGGCGGCGGGGGCCCACGACTCGTCCTGGACTCGCTCCTCGACACGGATGGCCGCGATCGCCGCGAGCGGGAGAGGCGAGTTGTCCCACGTGACGAACCACGCACCATCGCCGTCAAGGTCGCTCCCGGATTCGAATGCCCCCAGAATCGGGTGCACGGCCCAATCCGATGACGGCACGTCAATGCAGATGGTGTCGCTGGTCATGTCTGCCCCCAGAGCGGCGGTTCCCGATGCGTGAACTCAAGTTGCCCATCGACGAGCACCCTCCACGTGGCGTTGCATGCTCCGCACACGTAGTCCGGATTCCAAGCCTCGACGAGGCAGCCGCCTAGTACTTCATGCGGTCCGGGGTTACCTGAGGGCAGCCCGTAGGAAATGTGCCGACCCCGAGACCCACAGTTTTCGCAATCGACGTTGAGGCCAAAGGACTCAAGAGCCCATCGACGAATATTGCCCGTGAGCGGAGCATGAAGGACAGGGGCGAAGCCCGCAGGGTCCACGCCTTCGCTCCTGACGCGGAGGTCCCCCAGAGTGATCACGACCTGTGTCCTCTCCGTCAGGACGACGTCGAAGACTCGCTGGGGGAACCACACCACTGGTTCGGTGTCCCCCTCGCTGGTGCCGATGTAGATCAGGCAATCCCCCGGGTGCACGGGTCCAGTCAGGCCTCGGGTGGAGGATTCCGCGAGCGGGAGCACCGTCGTCTCGATGACCCATCGATCACTGCCGCGCACCGGGTCGTATGTGCA
>Ga0247836_1008769_pt1 | contig 10056 bp, 13 predicted proteins | sample LaCruzMarch2015__4_FD_187116 | JGI IMG/M metagenome (GOLD analysis project Ga0247836, IMG submission 187116) | Freshwater microbial communities from meromictic Lake La Cruz, Castile-La Mancha, Spain - LaCruzMarch2015_14m | ecosystem: Environmental > Aquatic > Freshwater > Lake | place: Spain...
GTTGAGTTCGCCTCTCCTCATCCCAGAATCCACGCTGTCCCATTCAGCTACGTTGAACTCTATAGATTGTATCGTGCTAACTGAGGATTGTCATGGGTGTTGAGGGATTTTTCGAGGCGCCCATAAGTCGTTTCCATCGACATAGTCGTTGTTGTATTTCCAGTCAAGTGCTCCAGTGTTGTATGGCGGGTCGATGTAGATGCAATCAACCTTCCCCGCACATGTGTAGAGTAGTGTTTCCAACGCGTGGTAGTTCTCTGCGTTGATGATGGAGTGAAAGGGCTTATCGCCACCACGCTCGATGCGCCCTACCGAACGCAACCCAGGGTAGATCGGCTGTCCAAACTCGCGGACCACGATCAGCTCGTTAACCGGGCGCTCGGCTGTCAGAACTTGACCGGCGCCGTCTCTGCGGGCGAGTTGTGCGACGCCATTGGTGACCTTGCGAACCTGCCACATTGGTGAGTCGACGTCGTCACGGACTTCCACAGTCGCGCCACGGCGAACCGTCAAATCGGGCAGGCGCAACTTTTCCGGGAGGTGTCGCTCGAAAACCAGACCGAGTTCCCGTTCACCACGTAAAGGTGCGATCTCGCGCTCCAGGTCCGCCCGCAAGGCAACGTCCTGGATGCGGGCAAGCAGGTCGTCGAGTGCGGCCACAGGTCCCAGTTTGGGGTCATCCCGCCAGACCTTAGCTGCGCTGTCGTTTTGGCGTCACGTCTTTGACCACTTTGCACGATCGGCGCTCACGACAGGGTAGGCCTGTCGCCTCAGTCCTATCTGATGCCTGGCAGTTCCAGATTGGGATCGCAGACCACCAGTTTTGCACGATCAACTAGAAGCTGGACCCCCGTATGGAAGACGACAGGGGTGATTTGCTCATATCTGCACCGTTTGTTGTTGATGGAAGTGGCTCAAATTTTGGTCCATCTGCTATCAGAGCAGGGTGCTAGCCAGCTGCCCAGACAACTCCGGACAAATCAGATCTGCCGCCTGCCGCGCCTCGCTGAGCACCTGAACCAGCAGCTTGGGCGATTCCTTGAGCAGCTCGATCCAGTGGCCCAGATAGGCGGCATGGCTCTCGATTTCGCTGCCGATCTCCAGCCGATCGCCCAGCAGCACCGCCCCCAGCTCGGCGACCAGCTCCTCGCGGGCATAGCGCGGCTTGCCAAAGGCACCGCCCAGATCCCTCTTCAGGCGGGACTCATGGCCAGTGGAGTGGATCTGCTCATGGGCCCAGGTGGTGCAGAACGCGGCGGGCGAATGGAAGCTGGCGCGATCGGGCAGCTGGATCCGATCGATGCCGGGTAGATAGCAGGCCCGATCCCCTCCAAAGCTGACCGGCACCGGCCAGGCCCCCAGCACGGCTTCTGCCGCTTCCAGGCGCTCGGGCTCTGGCTTGAGCTCCACTCCTTCCGCTGCTTTGCGGGCTTCGATCAGGGCGGGAAGGGCCTCGCCTTCGAGATCGGCGACATTGAAGACCGCCACCGGCCGGTAGCTGGCCCAGCTGCGCAGGGTGACTTCACCGCCAACGCCTGGCTCCTCGCGGCTGTGGAGCTGGGGCCGCAGGATGTGCACCGCTTTGCTGCCCTTGCGGGGGAAGATGCCCAGCTTCCTGGCCTCCGCAAAGCCACACCAGAACGGGGTGGCGGAACCCCGAATGTGCATGCCGAGGGTGAGCAGGATCGGATTGGCGCCGCGGTAGCGATGACCCGAGAGCAGATTGACGTGATGGCCCCCGCCGGTGCCATCCCAGGGCCGCCGCCAGGGGGCTGATCCGGCCTCCATCAGCTCGATCAAGGAGGCGACGATCTTCTCCTCGGCCGTGGGGCCATCGAAGGTTTTGCGAGAGCGGGACTTGGACGCGGCCATGAAAGGCAAAGCGCGGGACGCCCGAGTGGTGCCCCGCGACGGCAAGGGCGGCGACGGCGCCTGTCGCCGAGCCGCTTGCGTCAGCCCTTGCCCGTGGGGCGACCATGAGGAGGCCCGCGCGACCCATCCCCAGGGGGGTCAGTCCCGCAGCAGATCGCCGCTGGTCCAGCCACCGGTGCGCCGCACCCGTGACGGGCGGGAGAGCGTGGTCTTGGTCATCTGCCGATCGAAGCTGCCCCGCGAGGGGGCCATGGCGACGGAGAAGGCAACACCCTGTGCGCCGACGACCTGCTGGGTCCACACGCCAGCGCGGGGCTTGGCGTGAACCCGGGCGATCTGAGTCGGGGCCTTCATCGATTTGGCGCTGATCATGGTGGAGGGCATGGCTGCTGCGCTGATACCTCCTGCTACCCGTGGCACGACAGGCCGGCACTCCCGCCAGGATTTGGTGGACCGCCCATCATCGATGCTGCTCCTCTGCCCCTTTTCTCCCCTTACGGCCGCCAAGATCGCCGGGCTGCAGGCCACGGTGCTGCTGCTGCTCACCTGCCTGATCAAGGCCAGGATCCAGATCAAGGTCGCTTCCGCGCTGGGATTGTTTCTGCTGGCCCTGCAGACGCTCGTGTTCCTGGCCGCCTCTGGCGTCCTGGGCCTGGCGGCCCTCGCCGCTGGGGCCTACTCCCTGAACCGTCGCCAAGCGCAGGCGGCGTGACGGCGCTGCCGCCATGGCGGCCGTTGCTGCGCGGGGCCCGCGCACGGGAAGGCCGCTCACCAGCGGCGCGGTGGTTGCAGCTCGCCACCGTCGCTCCCGATGGCAGCGCACGGGTTCGCACCTTGGTGTTCCGTGGCTGGGCCGATAGCGCCGAGTTGGATCTACTCACGGACGGCCGCAGCGCCAAACCGGCTGAGCTCCGGCAGCAGCCCGCCGTCGAATTGTGCTGGCTGCTGCCAAAGGCCCGCTGTCAGTTCCGCCTGCGCGGGGCGGTTCTGACCTTGCCTGCTGCTGTGGAACTTGAGGAGCGGCAACGGCACTGGGACGGCCTTCCCCCCGCTGGCCGCGCTCTTTGGGGCTGGCCCGAACCCGGAGCATTGCTCGATTCCGCAGCGGCCTTCCCGGCCGAGCTCGCCGACGACACCCCGTTGCCGGCGCATTTCCAGCTGCTGCGCATCGCTCTGGAGCAGGTGGAGCTGCTGGAGCTGAGGGATCATCCGCACCAGCGCCGTCGCTGGCGTCGCGATGGCGGTTGGAGTGAGGAGTGCCTGAATCCCTGAGTGGGCGGCTGCAGCGCCATGCTGAGAACCTGATACAGGACCGTGTGTGATTCTTGGGCAGCCATCTCCAGCACCAACGGAAGTGGTTGGTATGTGTTGCGCATCACGCTTCCGCCGCTGATGGTCTGACTAGGAAGGGCTTACCGAACCAGCCTCCATGGAATCATTGGGAAAACCCCTCGACACGGAGGCGATTCGCCAGTCCTCAGCAGGGTTCCTCATCACACCCGAGATGGATTTCCGTAAGGAAACCATCTATTTTATCATCATCGATCGTTTTCAGAACAGTTGTTTTGATAACGATCAGGTAGGCCGAGAGGGCCTCTTTGATCCCAGCCGTAGCCGCTGGGGCCATTACTGGGGAGGTGACCTCCGTGGTGTCATCGATCGGGCCGACTACCTCCAGTCGCTTGGAATCACGGCCATCTGGCTCTCTCCTCTGTTTGAGCAAGTGGATGATATCCAGCATGACCGCGCTCCCATGCATGGTTATTGGACCAGAGACTTCAAGCGGATCAATCCTCATTTTGTTAGTGCGGAAGATTCAAAATCGCTGGCTGAATCTCGGACGTTGCGGGAGCTAGTAGAGACATTCCATTCCAGGGGAATCAAGCTGATACTGGATATTGTCTGCAACCACAGCTCGCCGGACATCAATGGGAGCAAGGGGGTTCTGTACGACGATGGCGTGCTCATTGCTGACTTTAACAACGATACCAATAACTTTTATCACCACTTCTCAGAAATTTCTGATTGGAACGACGAGTTTCAGTTGCTCAATCATGAAATGCTAGGACTGGCCACGTTCAATGAAAATAACATCGATTTCCGCAACTACATCAAGTCAGCGATTATTGCATGGCTGGATGCGGGGTTTGATGCACTGCGAGTCGATACCGTCAAGCACATGCCGATCTGGTTTTGGCAGGAATTCGTCACCGACATCCGGCGTCACCACCCTGAGACATTCATCTTTGGAGAATACGGCTTTGGCAGCCCTTTTGATGGTCGCACCCTTGAGTATGCCAATAGCACCGGAATGTCGATCTTGGATTTCGGGCTTGCCTATGGAATCCGTGATGCATTTTCAGGACAACAGGGTTCAAATGGATTTCACCATGTCCAGTCCGTGCTGGATCTGGATCATGTCTACAAACGTTCGACTGAACTGGTGACGTTCATCGATAATCACGATATGCCCAGGTTTCTTTCCGTCTCGAAATCCAGGGAGAACCTTGAACTCGCTACGATTCTGCTGATGACCCTGCGCGGCATTCCCTCGCTCTTTTATGGCACGGAACAGTATTTGTTCAACAATACTGACGGCGGGGAAGATCCCTACAACCGGCCAATGATGGATCATTGGGATCAGACAGGTTGCTTGTTTGCCATCATTCGTGAATTGGCAAATCTGCGTCTGACCAATCGCGCTCTTGCCTACGGTTCCCATCACCAGAAGTTCCTCAGCAATGCGGTCTATGCCTACACTCGGTGCTATAGGGGCTCCAGGGTGTTTGTCTTGCTGAACCAGGGGGATGCCACAACACTCTCGATCAGCAACATGGATTTTCCAGATGGTCTGCATCACTGCGTTCTCAGTGGAACGCTCGTGAAGGTTGAGAACGGTGTGATTCATGACCTTCACGTACCGGCTAAAGGATCCTTGGTGCTGAGCGTGATCGGAGCTGCCGTTGAGGGGACTGCCATCGTCAAGTTTCAGCTCAATAACTATTTCACGAGCCCTGGGGAGTGGATTGCTGTGACTGGCGATGTCCCTGAGCTTGGCTGCTGGGATCTTCGCAAAAGTGTTGCCTTGGAGTTCATCAATGGGGACACCTGGTTTAATGAAGTTCCCTTCGATGAATCGGCGGGTCAGCCCATGTGCTTCAAGTTTGTGGTTCTCAAGGAGGGTTCAGGAGACCTCGCCAGGCATGCCCACTACGAGAATGTGCTGCATCGTCGTTTTCTCTTGCCTGCCGCTGGCCGGGTGAAACTCGAAGTTGACTGGGAAGGATTCTGATCCATTGCCTACAGCACAGGTGCTGGATAAAACTTAGGCATGCCAAGATCTCAATAGAAAAAAATGGGTGATCGGCAGATCAGCTGAACGCATCCAAAGGGCATTTAGCCCTTGATATCCAGGATTGCAGGTAGCTTGTTCAGTGCTTAGCTGGTTTCCACTGATTAACGGGATTTCGTTGCCAGTTGCGCAATAAGCAAAGGCCGAGAAATCCATCAACGGATTCTGCTGAGTTGTTGAGAAATCCTTAACCATCGCTGATTAACGTTTAAGGGTTGTCTTGCGCACACGCATGGCCGCCACTCCTCCTCATTCTGGTCTGCCCGTTCGTGCCATTCATGGCGATCTCAAGCCCAATGCTGTATCCACAGGGGACCTGTTGGCCGGCATGACCGCGCACCGCTCTCTCACCGTGGGCACCCAGGCGGACGGTGCCAGCGTGCACGACCACCGTCATAACCAGAGCGAGGACTCTCTCCACGGTCCCACCTGCGAGCCCGCCGAGCGGGTTTGGTGGGTACGGCGCTTGCCTGGGGCCATGGGCTGTGAGGCCAACTGATGGCCTCGGCTGCGTCGTCGTCCACCTCCGCTGGCTGCCACTCTGAGGTGGTGCTTGTGCGTCACGGAGAAACCGCATGGAGCCTCTCCGGGCAGCACACCGGCCTCACGGATATCCCCCTCACAGCGCATGGCGAGGAGGTGGCACGTGGGCTGAACTCTGCCCTGGCGAGCCGGGACTTCAAGCAGGTGCTGTGCAGCCCCCTGCGCCGGGCGCGGGACACCTGCGAGCTGGCCGGTCTAGGCGGCCGCGCCCTCATCGAACCCGATCTCTGTGAGTGGGACTACGGCTCCTATGAGGGCCGCACCCCGGCGGAGATCCGGGTGGATGCCCCCGACTGGTTGGTGTTCCGCGACGGTTGTCCTGGTGGGGAGTCGCCGCAGGCCATCGGTGCCCGGGTGGATCGGGTGATTGAGCGGGTGCGGGCGGTGGATGGTCCGGTGGCTCTTTTCGCCCACGGCCATGTCCTGCGGGTGTTCGGGGCCCGCTGGATCGGCTTGCCGACCTCAGGAGGGTCCCACTTCATGCTCGATCCATCCACCCTCTCCGTTCTCGCCTGGTATCGGGGGGTGCCGGCAATTCGTTGCTGGAACGCCCCCCTGGATCTCAATCCTGAGCGGACGTCCTGAGCCGCCCCCCTGGGTCTTCGCATCCCGGACACCTGTTCAGGCTTACTTGAGGATTGTTTCTCCACTCCACCGCTTCAGCCCAGCCCATCCCCTCACCCGCACTTGACGGCGGCTTCTCCCCATGAACAAGACCTGGCAGCGCTACCAAGATTGGCTGGTTCACCTCCCTGAACTTGATCTCTATCTCGATGTCAGCCGAATGGGAGTGGAGGAGGCGGATCTCACCCGGCTCAGTGGCGACTTTGAGCGGGCCTTCGATGCCATGGAGGCCCTTGAAGCTGGAGCCATCGCCAATCCGGATGAAAATCGGATGGTGGGGCACTACTGGCTGCGCGATCCGCAGCGCGCCCCTAGCCCCGAAATCAGCGAGGCGATCAGCAGCGGTTTTGATGCGATCGTGCAGTTTGCCACTGATATCCACCTCGGGCGGATCACCCCGCCTGAAGCAGACCGCTTCACCGACCTGTTGGCGATCGGCATCGGCGGCTCGGCCCTTGGGCCCCAGTTTGTGGCGGCGGCCCTGGCACCGGATCAGCCACCCCTGAAGATCCACTTCATCGACAACACCGACCCGGCCGGGATCGACCGGGTGCTGGCCGGCCTGGAGGGTCGCTTAAGCAGCACCCTGGTGATCGATACCAGCAAGTCCGGTGGCACACCGGAACCGCGAAACGGCATGCTCGAAGTGAGGCATGCCTTCGAGCGGGAGGGTCTCGATTTCACCCGCCACGCCGTGGCGATCACGATGCCGGGCAGTCGCATGGACGAGCTTGCACGGCACGAGCACTGGCTGGGCGAGTTCGCCATGCACGACTGGGTGGGCGGCCGCACCTCGGAGCTCTCGGCCGTTGGCCTGCTGCCGGCAGCGCTGCAGGGCATCCAAATCCAGGCCCTGCTGGAGGGGGCGCGGCTGATGGATGCCGCCACCCGCGTGCGCGACATCCGCCGCAACCCGGCGGTGCTGCTCGCCCTCTGCTGGCACTGCGCCGGAGAGGGTCGCGGCAGCAAGGACATGGTCGTGTTGCCCTACAAGGACAGCCTGCTGCTGTTCAGCCGTTACCTGCAGCAGCTGGTGATGGAATCGCTCGGCAAGGAGCGCGACCTTGACGGCCGCATCGTGCATCAGGGCCTGGCCGTCTACGGCAACAAGGGTTCCACCGACCAGCACGCCTATGTGCAGCAGCTGCGAGAGGGGATCCCCAACTTCTTCGCCACCTTCATTGAGGTGCTGGAAGACCGCTGTGGCGACTCGATCGATGTGGAGCAAGGCGTGACTTCCGGGGATTTCCTCTCCGGCTTCCTGCTGGGCACACGTCAAGCCCTGCACGAGAACGATCGCGGCTCGATCACGATCACGATCCCCCGCGTCGATGGTCAGCGGGTTGGGGCATTGATCGCGCTCTACGAGCGGGCAGTGGGTTACTACGCCTCACTGGTGAATATCAACGCTTACCACCAGCCCGGCGTCGAGGCGGGCAAGAAAGCTGCCGCTGCGATCCTTGCGCTCCAATGCCGTGTTTTAGAGGTGCTGCAGTCCTCCGACTCCCCTCGCTCACTGCAGGAGCTGGCAGCGGATGCCGACGCCAGCGATCGAATTGAAACCGTCTACCAGGTGCTACGCCACCGGGCTGCTAACGACCCCCGAATCGAAACCAGCGGAGATCCTTCCCGTCCCGACTCCCTGCGCTTCCGCCACAGACAACCCGCTCTGAAGTCGTAAGGCTCACCACCTCTCCGTCCACCTCGCCGATCGTTCTGCCCGCCTGCCGGCCGTCAGTTGACGCAAAAGGCATAGAGCCATGCCAGCCCATGGTCAGATCGGCATTGCTTGAGCCAACCTGACGCTGCCAGCGTCAGCTCTTGCCCGTGGGACCACCACAAGGAAGCCCGCGCGACCCATCCCCAGGGGGGTCAGTCCCGCAGCAGATCTCCGCTGCTCCAGCCACCAGTGCGCCGCACCCGTGACGGCCTGGACATGGTGCTCTTGGTCATCTGCCGATCGAAGCTGCCCCGCGAGGGGGCCATGGCGACGGAGAAGGCAACACCCGGTGCGCCGACGACCTGCTGGGGCCACACGCCAGCGCGGGGCTTGGCGTGAACCCGGGCGATCTGAGTCGGGGCCTTCATCGATTTGGCGCTGATCATGGTCGCGGGCATGGCATGGCTCCTTGTGTTCAGACTCCATTGCCAGGGCACGGTTGCCGCTGGCAATGGGTGTTGACGTCTTGCGGCTGCGCTGATGCCTCCTGCTACTCGTGGCTCTGCCACTGGCGCTGCCACCCGTGATCAGCTCGGGCCTGCGCTGGGTGAGAAGCCCATGCCGTCAGACCCAGCAGGCCCATGGCGCGTGACGGCCAGGATCAGTGGCGGCCTGGTGCAGATCAGCAACAATCACGAGTCGCGGGTGATCCGCAAGGCGGAAGTGGAGACCTACCTGTGCCAGGGCAAACCCTGGTGACAGGCGGGGCCTGAGGGGCTCAGCGGGCCTGTGCGGTGCCTTACGCCGCCGGCACCCAGTTATCAACATGCAGGCCGCTCACCTGGGCAAACTCGCGGCTGTTGTTGGTGATCAGCTTGGCCTGCAGGCTCAGGGCATGGGCCGCGATCATCGTGTCGAGCGAGCCGATCGGGGTGCCCCGGCGTTCCAGCTCTGCACGCAGGTCGCCATAGGCCCAGGCGGCGCGGTCGTCAAACGGCAGAATTGTGAGTGGGGCCAGAAACATCTCCAGAGCCTGGCGGTTGCGCGCCGAACCACTCTTGGCTACCCCAAAGGCCAGCTCGGCGGCTACCACACTGCAGAGGCCGATCTCTCCGAGCCGGTAGTGCTTGAACCGCTCCAATACCGCTGGTGGCTTGGCATTGATGATGTAGATGCAAATGTTGGTATCGAGCAAGATCATGGGCTGATCGCCTCCCGGATCTGCTCCTCGGGTTGCTGGCGCGTGATCACAAATCCCGGCTCAAAGGCAGCCAGCCCCGCCTCCAGGGTTTCCCATGGATCATCGATGGGCAGCAGCAGCACCCCATTGCCGAAATGCTTCACCACCACCTCGCTGCCGCTGAAGCGGTACTCCTTCGGCAGTCGTACCGCCTGGCTGCGGCCCGACTGGAACAGACGTGCGGTGTCCATGGCAGGCCCTGATCGGGTAGTGACCCATGGTAGCTACCACGGATGGAACTCGGCTCACGGCGACAAGGGTTCGAGCTGCGCAGGCCCCACGCACGATCCATGCCCTTGTCGCTGCGTGAGCCGGCCAGCGGCACAACCTGTTGAAGCGGGTGGGCGCCCTGAGCGGCCCCATCAGTGACCCTCAGGCGGCCTGGCCCCAGCCCTGCCGCTGCAGCTCCGCCGCAGCCAGTGGCTCTGTTGCCATGGCGGCCTGGACCCGCTCGATTTCTGCCTCATGGGCGGCTTCCAGCGCGGCATCGATCTCTTGGATGCGGGCCAGGAACTGCTCCATCGCGGGGATCAACTCTTCCTCCAGCAGGGTGATCTCTTCTTCTCCATAGGGGTGATCGATCCAGAGACGGCGGATCGGCTTGCCCCGGTGGCTGCGTAGCAGCCGGGTAAGCGCCAGGTGGCAGGAGTGGACCAGGGCGACGGGATCCTGGCGGGAGAGGGAATCGAGCCAGAGGGACATGGGACCTGGCGCCGTGGCGCAGCGATGGGACGCCAGCAGCACCGCCGGATCAGGCAAGGGGCG
>Ga0247836_1008784_pt1 | contig 10042 bp, 3 predicted proteins | sample LaCruzMarch2015__4_FD_187116 | JGI IMG/M metagenome (GOLD analysis project Ga0247836, IMG submission 187116) | Freshwater microbial communities from meromictic Lake La Cruz, Castile-La Mancha, Spain - LaCruzMarch2015_14m | ecosystem: Environmental > Aquatic > Freshwater > Lake | place: Spain...
TGGAGCGGCTGCACGCCTCTCAGCGGGCGCTCGCGCGACTCAGCCCCGATGACATCGAGCTTGAGCGTCAGCGGATTGAACGAGCACTTTCAAAACAGCTGGAAAGGAAGCAGGACGCTGAGACAAAGCGGCAGTTGGCCCACGTACGGCTCGAACTCGAGGGCACCGTTGACCCTCGCGAGGAACTTGCAAGGGCCGCTGCCCGGCGGAGGATCGCTGAGGCCGAGCAGGCCCGTACGGCCCGAGAGGCAGCTGCGATTCAGCTCTTGGCCGCGCTCTTTGGAGAAAAGAAGCGCGAGGTTGAGGGCAGGTTCGTGGCCCCCCTCATCAACCGGGTGCGGGCCTATCTCCAGAGGCTCTACGGCGACGAAACGGACATTAGCGTCGACTACGAGGACGGGCGGTTCAGCCGGCTCACGCTCTCCCGCCGTGGCGTCGGCGATGCGACATTCGAGTTCTCCCAGTTGAGTGCAGGTGCCAAGGAGCAGGTAGCGGCGAGTTTCAGGTTGGCGATGGCTGAAGTGTTGGCCGAGGATTACGACGGCTGCTTACCGGTCGTGTTCGACGATGCGTTCGTGAACAGCGATTCCGACCGACAGCGGGTCCTCCAGCGTCTGCTCGACCTCGCCGCGAGCAGGGGGCTCCAGGTGATCGTGCTGGCCTGCCGGCCGGAAGGCTACGCGAGCCTCGGGGCCGACACCGTGCTGCTCGACGCCAACCCCTTTGTGAGGCCTTAGGCTGCGGAGGTCAGGCTGACAACCGGATCTGATCAGGTCCGACCCGCGACGCATCCCGCTTCCGGAAGACAAGCCACGCAATCATGTTCAGGCCCGGAAATGCGGCCTGCCAACGGCCGACGAATTCCCAGCCGATCATGTCGATGCGATCACCGGCATCCGGGTTGAGCGGCCTCTCGTCGTCAAAGACATTGCCGAAGCCTTGTCCGCCGGAAAGAACCACGTTCACTGGGTCTTGGCTAAGCCAAGGAATCGTGATCGCGGCGTAGGACCAGTCGCTGTCGCAGATCATGGTGGTGACGTTCGTCTTCGTGCTGAACACAACGCCCTAGACCGGTGACTAGGCCAGCGATGCAACCACACAGCCCAGCCGGATCCTGCGTCTTGGTCTCGATTGCGAGAAGACGACATGTAGCGGCGGTCTTGATCGCCCCGCCAAAGAGTAGAAGTACGGGCTATAAGGTTGGAGTACGCTCCGGCGACCCAAGTTGGGGGCGGCGTCAAAAAGAAAAGATCTAACATCCTGCACGGATTAAGAAACGGGGAGGACGTCACCCCAGGTGATTCCTCAAATTGCTCTGCGACCGATTCGGTCCGGCCTCGAGGCTTCCGGGTACGTCTGTGAAGCCTAGCAATCGATCACGGTGCACAAGCGTTCCAGATGCAACGCCTTGTCGAGCGCGGTACTCTAACTCTCCTGGGGTACTCAGTTCATATGCCGGTTTGTCAGCAAGGAATATCTGACCATGAGCGTTGCCGACCGACTTCTCCACGAACTCTACCGGCAGGAAGAGCCGTGTTTGCAGGAAAACGCGTGGGAACGACTAAGGATTTCTGTTCGCTCGCTCCGGGAGGCGTTGGGGTTAAGCGACGCTGATAGGGCCGACCTCCTTAATGCAATCGTCGAACTGCGTAAGCAGGGGAAGGTCATGCTGTTCCCGGACTGGGATCGGTGGAATCAAGACGAGGATGAGCGAGATGGGGCAACCCTGGAGTCCGAAACGCAGTGGGAGTCAGTGGGGGAGATCGACATCTCCCCGCCCCAATGGAAACGCCGTCTCGTATTCCTTCCTTCGATGGATAACGTGGAGCACTGGTTCTTAAGGTCGAGGATGGCTGAGACGATACGCCTGCTCTCTTTCAACCGTGAGCGGTTTGGCCTTGAACCCAGCACCGCCCACATCGGCTACCTCCGGCAGGAGAGAAAACGCCCAAGCTGGAATGTGTCCGTCGCCGACGCGGTGGGCCACATGCAGCACAAATGCGATGTGGGTGAGTTTCCTGGTGCCGATTCAAGCCTCCTCAAGGCCGCGATCGCGGTGGTCGGTGATGGTTTGCGACGAACTGATCCTCCACGACTGAATATAGCCGCTTTTCAAGAGCGGGCTTGGGCCGAAATCCTACGCTCTTTATTCGGTGGGCAGCATCGACCCGAAGCCACGATGATTACCGCCGGCGTGAGTTCCGGGAAGACTTATGCATTTCTTCTACCTGCTTTAACTCTGCTGGTTTACCGTGTCCTACAAAATCAGGGTGGTAAGCCGCGAGTGCTTGTGGTGTACCCAAGGGTAAGCCTTGTCGAAGACCAATTCCGAAACCTGGAGAATCTTTTGAGTGGTGTGAACGCTGCCCTGGCCGTAGCCCATCCAGGTCGCTCGCTCACCAACCAACCCGCCCTGGACGCCGCATCGCTTCTCGGGCACCCGTTTGGGATGAAGGGAAGACCTCTTGGCGATGTGATTCCGCTAGTTCGAACAGAACGGATCGAGTTAATCCTCACGACCCCCGAGTCGCTCAAGAAACGGATGGTCGATCCGCGAGCTGTGGGTGACTTTCTGCGGGACGTCGAAATAGTGGTGTTGGACGAGGTCCACTTGATGGAGGGGCTCGCTGGCTGCCAACAGGTCTACTTGCTTCGGCGGCTTCGCGAACTCCTCCGAGAACTCCGAGGCAATCCTACGTTTCGACCGGCTTGGGTTGGGGCCAGCGCGACGCTTGCCCGGCCGGTCGAGCATGCTGCACGTGTTTTCAGTGTGCCGGCCGAGCGTGACCATGTCGCCCACGTCCAACCGCTACCCGCAGAAATGGAGCCTTTCTCTCTCTTTCACCATGTGTTCGTACACACCCGTGTCGGCAAGCCAGCCATCTCGGCCGTTACCAACGGCCTGAGTTGCCTTATTCACAACCGAAATGATGGTACTGCCCACACGCATTACGCAGATCCCGTCGGACTTGTGCCGAACGATGCCAAGGAGATGCCCAAGACGATCACTTTTGTTGACTCTCTCAGCACGATAGGCAGGCTTGACTTCACGACCCGTGACAACGAACGGTGCCGCGATGCAGACAAGGTCAGCCCGTACCCGTATTACACATGGTTCTATCGCCCGGCAAGTCGGCTCCGCGCGGTTAGTAGCGAATTCAACACGAGAGCGAAGCGGGAAGCAGTCGAAGCGGTCCGTTCCTGGTGTCAGAAGTGTTACCACGGGATTCCGGCGCGGGTTGATGCAGAGGCGCTACAACAACTTCCGGATCACCTGCGCACGCGAAAGTCGATGAACGAAGAAACATATAAGCATAAGCGGCAGGCGACACCACCGGGGTTGCCTGAATTGGTCCAGTCCTTGAGTGGGCAGGTCGGAAACCTCGAACGGTGCCCTTTCCATCGGGCTGGGGTGTGCTGGTGGTTCTCCGGCGACCGGGGCGACCGCCATACTGTCGGCAAGGTGCCGCTGTACATCGACCAGAACCGTACTGTTGCCTACACGAGCCGGAGCGAGGAAGCTAACGTCCATGGGCTTAGAGACGATGTAAATGATTACTTTGGTCGTGTCGGGCGGGGACGCGGGGGGCTGTGGTCGCTGACGCAAGCAAGCGAGTCACAGTATCCGACTCTGCCGACTGAGCCGCAGCGGACCTGCACCATGATCGCTTCACCGAAGATTGAAGTAGGAGTTGACTTTAATAACGTTCGGGATGGACTGACCCACAAGGCGATCCGGTCAGTCGCCTCATTCCAGCAGAAAGTTGGACGGGTAGGCAGGGAAGGTGGCACTGATTGCTTGATCGCCACCTTCCTTGCGCATCGTTCGACCGATGCCCACTTCGCGCATCATCCGGAACGTTTGATCGACAGCCGTTACCTCGACCCGATCCCGCTCGCTGGGGAAAACCCAGACGCTCGGGCCACCCACCTATTCACGGCCATTCTTGAATACCTTGGCACACGCCAACCCGGACAACTGCCGGATGAAGGCGAACGCCTGAATGTGATCGGTCCCGACAGCGCCCGGGAGCCAACACCGTGGGAGGCAAAGGTTCGGGCCTGCCACGCTTACCTGGATACAAATCGAAGGAAGGTAAAGCGGTACATCCTGCGGGCCACAGCCGTAGACCCATCGGCCGCACCCGCGCCGAACGATGTCAGCGAGGCGGACCGTGCGATCGACGTATTCCGCGAGGTGCTGGAAGTATTCCTGATTGATCTCACCCCGGCGTTCAGCGATCAGAAGACTGCAGCACACTGGTTAAAGCTAAACCGCCGGCCGAGTCAGGTGGCGGCGCTGGCCGATGCGCTCGTAAAGCGAGATGAGGTGCTGGACGGCCTCCGAGACCACGAAGCTCGTGGGGGCTTGCCCGCTGCCATCGCTGCGGCGGTCACTCGATTGCGGAAGGCAGTTGAGGAAAATGACGACATAGAGGTGGCCGCGGCCGGTCCGGCACTCCAGGCTGCGGTCGTCGTTGAGATCGTTGTTCCTGGGGCCGACACAGATAGACTCGCGAAACTGATAGGGTTCGACGCTCCGGCTCGTGCCGCTGTTGTTGGTCTGCCACGTCTGCCTTCTGATCAACTCAGCACGCTCCTCTTCGCGCGAGAGGTGGTGAATGCCTTCTTTAGCGGAAACCTCAATCCGCAGGAGGAGTTGTACTACCTGCACGACGTCCTCACGCGACTCGTTCCGTTCCGGAAGTTCTACCCGTACGGGCTACTTCGCACCCACTTCCAGCCTATGCAGGGGCGGAACGTGATTATGCGGCTGCCGCAGGGAGCCAACGGTAACTATGAGCAAGACGAGGAGTCATTGGCCGCAGCCCTTTACGAGTTGCTCCCCGGCACGTGGAACTACCGCTGGGGCCGCGGGTACAAGTCCCCCTGCGGACGAATTGAGCAAATGGCGTCCGGCGAGTGGTGCGTGATCCTCGACCGGATTGCAGACCGAGCAGCATTTCAGGACACGGGAAACCACCTGTCAGCAGCCGATCTACCGCCCGAAATGCCACGTATTTCGGGCCGGGATATACCCATGCTTAGGCCGGTTCAGTTGACGCTGCAAACCACCTCCAGCCAACCAGTTGTTCGACCGCAGGACGGTCTGATAGGCGATCGGGATGAGGCCGATCCCGTAGGCACGGATGATGACGAGGAACTACCACGCTGCCCGACGCTACCGAGGGCGTTCCCGGCGACGTGGTATCGCATTCAGCCGTCGGCCGGCTCAATGCCCGCGATAGTTGGGGAGGCTGCGCCCGGGTCTGCATGCCCGGCCCCACACACCTTCCCCGCCTTCGGCCGCGTCTGGCTCGACCGGGTCGAGTTCGACGATCGGATGACGGTAGACCATTACGTGTACGCCCTGGACCGAGCGACGGGCACCCGGGTCGAGTCGCCACGCCTGCACTACCGTCGCGGCAGCGACCCGGTCCCGGTCGTCATCGGTGACAGGCTCAGCCGGACAGATGGCCTTCGGTTCCACATTGCATCGGCCGCTGTCGCCACGGTCGTCGACAATGCGATCGCATTGACTGGGCCGATCCGAGGAGAGATCACGCTGCGGGCTCTGCGCCGCTTCGCAGCGAAGGTGATCGGGTGCGACCCGTTCCGCGCTGATCTGTTGCGAAAGGTAGTGGCAACCGCCTTCCTAGACGGCGGTGGGAAACTGGACGGGTTCGATTCGGCGGCCGTACGGGCTGTACTGACGGCTATAGACCTGTCCGCCTACGAAAAGATCACCAGCCGTCTCGTGGCCGGGGCGTTCGCCGGCGATGATCCGGCCAAAGTGCCCATTGGAGTACAGCGGCACCGTGAGTGGTATGACCGGGCGAAGGAGGACTTCTTTCGGCTCCGAACATCGGTTTCGCAGTTTACCGACGATACCGTACGTGAGACAGGCCGTGACCTGCTAACACATACCCTGGCCGTAGTGGGGCTCGACGCGGCGGCTCAATTGGTTGGGGCCGGAGACGATGATCTTGGATACTTCCATGATGCGGCGCGCGGAGAGTTCTACCTATTTGACCAGGTAGAGGGTGGTAACGGCTACACAGAGACCGTGCGGGACTACCTGCACATACCGCCGCTTCGACGAATCTTGGCCACCCGAGAGAACGGCAGCGATCTGCCGACGACAGATTGGTTTGGGCTGGTCGATCAAATCACCACAGCCTGCCCTGCTCAACTCGCGACCCGTGTCGTGTTCGAGGCATGCAAATGCGGAGTGACCGGCCACGGCGCCTTGCAATTGCCGTCCCGTATGCCAGTTCGGGACCTTCAGGCTCGAATCCGCCACGAGTTTGATGGCGTGACAGGATCGGCCGGCGTGATCCGCTGCCTCATTGTGGCTTTTCCCGGAGTCTTCAGTGCATGGTCTGATCTGCTCTGGCTCCAAGTCGTTCCAGAGTATTTTGCGCAACGGGTGTGCGGGGGCAGTTTGCCTGCCCACTCTTTCTCCGACCTCGTTACCCGATCTCGCTTGTGTGTGACCGGGTGTCTGGAGTGCGTGGACAATGCAGAAAGGTCCGTCTATGGGCCGCTTGCATCCGCTGAACACGTGAGTCGTCCGTTGCTCGACTCGGCTATAAGTCTCGTCCGCCAGAGGGAACCAAGCGCCTTTCACTCCATCGTCCCCGGGGCAGACCTTGGTCACGAACTCCAGGCTCGGGCTGGACAGTCGGTGACCGGACTCGACGGTGGTCCGGCAACTATCACGGTTGTGGAGGACGGAGTTCCACGCGATGTGTTGGTCACCCAAGTGCTGAGCGTAGTCGGTGTCGCTCCGGACGCCACCCCCGACCCATTACTCAAGCCGAAGGGAGATGGATATACGGTCCAACTTCCGTTCATCGCATCCTACCGAGATGAGAGGGGCAATTCATGAGCACTATTGACGGATTCATTGCCCCAGTTTTCACAGAAGTGCTGCTCACTGCGTTGGCGCGACAGCGCGTTAATCCCGATTTCCCTGACGCGTTGGTGCTTGGCTCGCCCTGGCTGTCAGACGTCGAGTTGTTCCCTGGTATTTTCGCTGGCACGTTCCCTTATCTCTTAGCTGGTATTGAACCAGAGGAGGTTGCCACGCTGGGCGAGTACTTGAAATGTTGGCGAAAAGCCAACGGCGTTGCCACGATCGTAGTCCAGGGTTACCACCCTGACAACTCACCAGCGAAGACGTCGCGGAAACACAACGGCACAGAGCTAAAGTTCCTACAAGACTGCAATAACATTGGAGTCGAAGTTCTAATTGCCCACAAACTTCACGATAAGTTTTGCCTTGTCCCCGATGTAGTTCTCAGTGGATCCGCCAACTATACCTATGGAGGATTGTACGGTCATCGGGAGCGACTCAACCTTCATAATCGCTCCTCAGCCCCTCAAGACTTCGACACGTCTCGTGTTGCCTGCCTGAACCACGTGACTGCGGCGCGGGCGGCAGGGCTTTGTCATCCACCAACCCAACCGCATGGGGTCGCGGGTGACACAACATTTGACGAACTAAGAAAATGTTACCAAGGCGGGTGGATGTGATCCCGACTGTGTTCACCCCGACCCTGTGGGAAGGGTTATTGGGGGTCGTTACCGAGTTACTCATTAACGGCGCCACGGCAGTGGTATTGGTTGGACGGCCACAAGACGACCTGCCGGACGATGAATCGACCAAGGCGTTCGACGATCTCCGTGCTTTGCTGAACGCAGGTCTGTGGGTGGATTCTGGGGTCCCGATCGGCGAGGATCGCAGAGGGGCGGCCACAGTCCGGGTTCCGAACCCCCGTGACAGTCGCTGCGAACTACCGCGTCGTTTGCGACTGGTCGATTTGTCGCCTGCCGCCGCGGTACTCCAAGCGTTCACGCTACTGCGCGTACGATTTTATCCCGGCAACCTGTCTGATAAGCCGGAGATGCGACTCTTCGCACCGGCCGATCACCCGACTGTCGTTGACACCCTATATCTCATTGGGGATGCGTTCACGGAGCGTTATCCCATCCAGGCATCCCTGCACCGAGACGGGATAAATGTAATCCTAGGCCTGACCGGTGAGCCTGCCCCAGTGCCGGGCGGATGGGCGTGGCCGCGAGAAGATTACCGTCGTTGCCGCGACGCCAGTCTGCTGGTCCGTCCACTCCGTGAGGCACTTAACGGATCAGTTCGCCCACTCACTGTGCCACGGTGCATGATAGGTGGTGAGGCGGTGAGAACCCGGTTGCCGGAGGGTGGCAAAGCGATCACGCGGATGGCGTGGGTAGATCGACTGGATCAACTCGCGATACCACCGGAGGGGGAAGCGATCGGACTCGTCGGAAGCCTCGGTGAACATCGGACGGACTCGCCGAACCGCAGTGGGACTCTTGTTGGATTCGTTGGCGAGGCAATCGAGTCGTTGACGGGAGTCCGTGCGGACGCGATGGTGCGACCGGAACCGATTGAGCCAGAACCGAGCGGACGGGTAACCGTGTGGTTCGAAGGGCTCGGGGGCGTCCGGGAGATTGGTGCTAACGCGTACTACTATCGATTCGGTCGCCGCGGCCTGCTCTTCGACGCCGGCGTAGACGCGAATCGCGACGGATGGCTGGGTGTTCCTGCGCTTGAAAGAATCGGGCCACTCAACGCGATCGTCCTCACGCATGCCCATCTTGACCATGTCGGTGCAGTCCCGCTGTTACTCGCCGCCTTCCCAGGCGTTCCAGTGTATTGCACCCGAGCCACTTACGAGTTGCTGGCCCCGACATTCGACGGTAGCAAGGCAGCGTGGGAGGAACAAAAGGTACGGGGTGAGTTACCGGCCATGTCCAAGGGGTTGGCGGACCGGATCAACGCGGGCCGCTTTCGTCTGATAGATTTTGGCCAAACGACGGCCGTCCCAGAGATCCCCGGGCTCACGCTTGCCTTCTGGAACGCCGGGCACATGGTTGGGGCGGTCTATACCGACCTAGCGTTCGGCGGTATGAGCATCGCCCATACGGGCGACATCAGCCTGCTCGACCTCACTGTCCAAGCGGGCCTCGATCTCGCCGGTCGGGAAGCGGACCATGTCGTCATGGAGGGTACCTACGGCTACAACCCGCAGTCCAACCGCGCTAGCCGGCAGGCCGCTATCGACGCTCTACTCGCGGCGGTTGAACAGCGAGTGACAGCCGGCGGGGTAGTGCTGATCCCGTCTTTCACGCTCGGCCGAGCACAGGAACTGGTCGCCCTACTTGCCGGTTTAAACGCGCGGATGGGCCTGCGGGTGCCAATCCGAACCGTCGGGATGATCAACCAGGTCAACGAATTAATCCGTATCCACTTAAGTGAATTTCTGCCCGGTCTGAGCACCGAAAGCTTCCGTGACGTAAGTTGCCTCGACTTACAGCGGATACCTGACAAGGATGCTCGCCAACTGGCGGATGCAGCGAACCTGCGCGAACTTTCCGCGACTGGGCCATGCGTGGTCGTGGCCAGTCACGGCATGATGTCCGAGAACACCGGTTCGTATCGGCTCGGACGCGCGATCCTGACATCCGCTGATCCGCGGCACGCCATTTTTCTGTGTGGCTACATGGACCCCCGCACGCCCGGATTTCGCCTCCGTTCCCAGGCCGCCCGTAATGTGATTGACTTCGGTTACGGCGACCCGATCGTCCGTGCCATTCCTCCTGAGTCGATCGTCCCGTTCTCGATGTCGAGTCACGCTAGTTTCGAGGAACTGGTTGAGGTGGCTGAGCAAGTCGCGCGAAAAACGTTAGTCTTAGTCCACGGAGAGGGAGAAGGATTAGATAAACTGAAGTCGCACCTAGAAGAGGTGTATCTGGCTTGCCGCCGTACAGTCACAGTTCACGCGCCGGGGGGTGGGCAACGGGTAGTCTTCGGCACAGTAGATGCTCCTTCAGACTGGGACCGCGATGTTCCCATAGTTACCGAGTTCGCGTCACTTGCACCAGAACGGCGATCGGTTAAACCAGGATGGATAGTTCACGAACTGATCCCTGATGGCAATTGGAGTTGGGCAGTAATCCCGTTTGGCCAAGACACCGCCCGAGTCGGTCTTCGTGC
>Ga0247836_1008792_pt1 | contig 10033 bp, 7 predicted proteins | sample LaCruzMarch2015__4_FD_187116 | JGI IMG/M metagenome (GOLD analysis project Ga0247836, IMG submission 187116) | Freshwater microbial communities from meromictic Lake La Cruz, Castile-La Mancha, Spain - LaCruzMarch2015_14m | ecosystem: Environmental > Aquatic > Freshwater > Lake | place: Spain...
ATTGCCTCCAGGTCACCCTGAAAGCCCGTCTGCGCCCCCTCGCGCCGGGGCTGACCCCACGGTCGGCCTTGGAGAAATTCGCCGCCATCCAGATGGTCGACGTGCACCTGCCGACCACCGACGGCCGCACCCTCATCTTGAGTCGTTACACCGAGCCCGAGCCCGACCAGCAACTGCTGCTCGAGCGGCTGAATCTCCAACTGCCCGCGCAACCGCCACCGAGGATCACCGCCGCGCTCCAAGCCAGCATACACTAATCGACTTGTAGTGCCGACCTTTGACTCTATGGTTTAAGCCAAACAATGGCTTATGCGAAAAATGGGCGCGAATAGTCGAAGACGGGCTAGTGCGCACGGACGACCCGGAGCCGAAAGCGACAGTTGCGTTGCTCGGTCGGCTGCTGGGCGGCGACGAGAGTACCGCGCCATCGGTTGCGAAGGGTGCCGCGGCGGCCCTGGCTGGCGAGATGCGCCGTTATCTGCAACTTCATCCCCAGTATCGGCGCGTCAGGGTTCACGCCCTGCGAGCCGGGGATGCGATGCCGGTTGCGCGCGCCCTGGGTCATGCCTTGAAATCGCCGACCAAGGACGGGGATGAACCGGAAGACGGCGACAATCACCTCTGCTATGAACTCGATCTGTTTCCAGGCGCCGGGCAGGTCAACGCCCAGACCGGGCGCTTCCTGTCCGCTACCGCGGAGCGTCGCCGCAGCGGTGCCGGTGCGGTGCCGGAGGGGGATCGCTGGTTGCTGGAAAGCGTGACTCGTCCGGGCGGTGTGACCCTGCCGCGGCTGCGCTGGGCACGGCGCACCGACGCTAGGCCCACGACCCCCGCCCATGTCGGCATCGCCTTCGATGTCTTCGCCTCCCGCGTGGAGTGCCGCGCGCAGGCCGATCTGCCCGCCGATGGCGTGCTGGAGGCCCATGGCCTGATGCTGATGCCGCGCCGGGAGTTCCACGTCGCACCGACGCCCCACTGGCTGAGCTTCGTCCCGCCAAACCCGGACGGGGAGAAGCATCCAGTGACCGGCATCTTGACCAAGCGCCAGGTGAGTCTCCATGCGCACATCCTGAAGGCCACGGCTCGCCATCTGGGCGGCGGGGCGGATGATTGGCCGGTCTTGGTAACCGAGGTTTCCGCGGATCAAGCAGACCTGCTACAAGAACTGCACCGCCTGTGCGACTGGGTGGTCACGGCGGACCGCAACGCCGGAATCGAATATTTCGACTCCCCACGCGAACTGCCCCTTGTCTATGCGAACTACATCATCGACTGTGTGCCGGAACGCGATGATCTGGGATTCATGCAGCTGATTACCTCGACCAGCAGCTTCGACGAAGTCGTCAATCTGCTGGACGACGCACTCGGTGAGATGGGCCTGTCCGCCAGTCCGCGCAATTGCACCTATCTGCTGGAGGCACTCAAGTCGGTCAGCGGCCGGCTGGCACTGCGGTTGGCCGGGGCCGGCAATGCAGCGCAGGAGATGATTGCAGTGGCACTGGCGCAACAACACTGCGCAGGGGCGACCGTCGGCGACCCGGCTTGGCTGCCGCTGGCCGACGGGTTCCTGATCCCGCTCGACGACGTGCCTCAGTTGTTCCGGGACCCGGGGAAGCTGGTCGAAGGCGGCGAGCAGCGGGCCGATCTGCTCTATGTGAGCACGACCAGGAAAGGTGGTCTGCGATTGGCCTTCGTGGAGGTGAAGTTCCGGCGCTATCTCAAGACCGCCCGGTCTCCGGATCTCGCGACGGGGATGGAGCGCCAGATCGCGGCGTCCTGCCAGCGCTGGAGCCAGCTCTTCGGCACCCGGACGTCGGCCCTGGAAAAGACCGTCAACCGCGCCTGGTTGGCGCGCATCCTGCGCTTCTATGCACGCAAGGGCCGTCGGCACGGGCTGGCGGAGGAGGCGTTCAACACCGCCCTGCGGGAGATCGACCGGGTGGTGCGGCGGGAGGCTGACTTGCCCGATGGGTTGGATCTCCAGCGGATCGGCTTCGTCTTTTGCCCGGAATACGGCGGTCGGCAGCCGGTGCCGATCGCGCACGACGGTGAGGCCCGGTTGTGGCTGTTCGGGCCGGATATCTTGCCCGAGCCGCGGGCGGCGGCGCGGGATGACGGAGAAAGTCCTGATGGGGAGAGGCCTGAGACGGCGAGCGGGGCGGGCGATTCCGATGCTCTACTGACACTGGTGCGCGGTGTAACAGAACCACTGGGGTTCCGGGCTGCGGTCCCTGACCTTGAACTGCCACCAACTGAGCACGACCGCTCGGCGCAGAGCGCCTCAGACGGGCCTGACACCGCGGAGCGGTGTCAGGAGCGTGCGATGCCTGTTGTCGAAGATGCCGCAAGCCGCTTGGCGGCGGCAACGGGCGAGGCAACGGTGCTGCTTGGTCACCGGGAGTCGGGCGACGAGCCGGTGATCTGGCGCGCCAACATTCGGGCCAATCCGCATCTGATGATCCTGGGTCAACCCGGGATGGGCAAGACCACCAGCCTGATCAACATCTGTCTTCAGCTTGAAGAACAGGGGGTGACGCCCATCGTTTTCTCCTATCACGAGGACATTGACGAGAAACTGGGGTCCGCGCTGGCCGAGCCGCCGCTGGTTGTGCGTTACGCGGGCCTGGGTTTCAATCCGATGGAGGTGATCGGAGACAATCCCCTCGCTTATCTGGACAACGTCGGGATGCTGCGCGATATTTTCTCGGCGATCTTCCCGGACTTGGGCGACGTCCAGCTCGGGCGGCTGCGCGAGGCGTTGAAGCAGAGCTATCTGGACCAGGGCTGGTCACCGAGCCGGACCGGCGAAGTCCCGGCGTTCCACACCTTCCTGGACCGACTGCGCACCGAGGAGAAACCCGATAAGGGCTTGCTCACCCGGTTGGACGAGCTGGACGACTACGGGTTATTCGATGCCGGCAGTGGGGCGCCGACCCTGCTGGATCAGAAGCGACTCTCCCTGATCGCGATCCACGACACGCAGAACGAGCACTTGCAGCGCGCCTTCGCGACCTTCGTCCTCCACAATCTGTATCAGGGGATGTTCCGCCGCGGTACTCAGGGGCGCATCACCCACGCGGTGATCTTCGACGAGGCCCATCGCGCCGCGCGCCTCAAGCTGATTCCGACCATGGTCAAGGAGTGTCGCAAGTACGGCATCGCCTTTGTGATCGCATCGCAGGAGGCCAAGGACTTTGATCCCTCGCTATTCACCGCGGTCGCCAATTATCTGGCCCTGCGTCTGAATGAGCCCGACGCCAAGCTGATGGCCAAGAGCTTCGCGGGCGCGGACAAGGTCGGGCTTTATACCGACCGCATCAAGCAGATGCCCAAGTACCAGGCGATGTATTACGGGGAAGGGCTGCGGGCGCCGATCCGCGTGGCGCTGGGGCAGTACCAAGCGCAGGATTAAGGCGCAGATCCGTTCGTCCGCGTCGAGTCGTTCGCGCCAGGCGGCGGCAACGATGCGCAGGGTCTGGTCAGTTGGGTCCAGGAAGGCGATGTTCTCGAAGCGGTCCTGGACCTTGGTCCATTCGTAAGGATGGGTGGAGCAAGACCACACGGGATCGCTGACATCTGCGGCGGCGGGCAAGGAGCCTTGGCGATGCATCCAAAAATTGCCGTAAAAAACCGCTCTGCGATCTTACTTAACATAATATACATTATCGGCAATCACGAGTGTACGCCTTGAGGGCGCTGCACCAGCGTTACCTTTTCCGCCGTGGTTCTTTCGGCACGGGCTGGCTTTGATCATCGTCCCGACCATTGGAGGTCGAGGCTTTGCTGGAAAAAGTCGCGCAGCGAGCCTGTGGGAGCGGCGTCCCGCCGCGATGGGGCCGCGCGCGTAACCGCAGCGTTCGAGGTCACCGCGGCACCGCTCGCGGCGGGACGCCGCTCCCACGGGGACATTCCGAGCGGCGCGAGGATGAAAACGGTCGGCGCGTTTCACCCCGCCCGGAGCGTATTCCGGTCTGCGGGGATCAGGGCACGCCGGCCACCAGATGTATCACGGACGGCCTCTCCCCCCGGTGCCGACATACCCTGCCCCCTGCCTTCCTTGGTCTGTTGAGATGATGGCGCGCTATGTCAGGGCGGTTTGGCGGTTGGGTCCGGATTGTTAGTTGTTGGCTTCCGGATCAATGTTCTGGCTCCAGCGATTGAAGTGACGCTCAAGGTCTTCCGTGCGCGGTTGCGCGCTTTTGTCCACGGGTAGAGGGTCGACTCCTTCAGGTCAACTGTGTCCGGTTCGAGTTCGGTCTTTTCGTTCGTCCGCTTTGATCACTCGACGACACCTGATTTTGTCGAGCTGGGATTAGGTCGCAGGCTGTCAACAACACCGGACGCCAAATCGGCAGATCGAAGATCAAGGCCGGGAAGCAGGAACCGGATCGGGAGGTTGGTGCGGGGGCAACTTGCCGTCACCGACAGTGATGCCAAGCACGTTGGCCACCGCGCGCTCCTGACCGTCGCTGGGTTGATTGAGCACCTGCAGGCGCTGCGTGCCTGGATCGCGCAGGACCATCACGGAGCTGCCGCCGCCGTCGAGGTTGATGGCCGTCTTGGCGCCCAGACGGATCATCTCATTGGCCAATTCGTCATAACGCATACCGACCGAATGGCTCGGGCTGCGGCCGTCGATGACCAGAATCAGCAGTCGCGTGCGCTTGGCATCGAGCCCGACCGCGGTGCGCGGATGGCGATCCTGGTTCTGCCGCGGCACGCTTTTTCCGTTGTCGACGAGCATGACGTTGCCGGCAATGAGTTGCTGGATGTCGTTCGCGGCTTTGCCGATCGTCTCGATCGAGACCTGTCCCCTGCCCCGCACGACCAGACAAGGCCGCTTCTTGTTGCTGGTCGACCAGCGCTTGCGGTCGCTGACCGCCGGTCCGATGACGTTCGCCCAGCCTTCCGGCGCTGTGCGGTAGAAATCGCCGTTCACCGCCAGGTCGAACCCTTCGCGGGCGGCGATCCGGGTCGGAGTCATGAGCGTGGTTTCCCACTCGCCCGGCCCGTCCGGGTCGGGGCCGCCGGGGACGACCCGGATGCTCAACCGCGGGTTGGCGAGGTCCACCTCGGCGATGAACAAACGCACCGGCGGATCCTGCCTTATCTCTTGCCGATAGGTGATGCCGGGAAACGGCGTCTCATCCGTAATCTGAGCCGATAAGGCTCCGGCCCGGACCGCCACCAAGAGGCCGAGGACGATGCTTGCTATTCTCAACACTGGATGCGTCCATCCTCAATGTGAACGATCCGATCGGCCAGATCGCCGACCCGCGGGTCATGGGTCACCACCACCACCGCGCGTCCCTGCTCGTGGGCCAACTGCGCCAACAGCTTGACCACGGCGCGACCATTGATCGAGTCCAGCGCGGCGGTCGGCTCGTCGGCGAGCAGGATCGGCGGGTCGCCGGCCAGGGCGCGGGCGATCGCCACCCGCTGCTTCTCGCCACCGGAGAGTTGCCGGGGGAAGTTGCGCAAACGCCCGCCTAGCCCGACGCGCTCCAACAGCGCCGGCGCCTCCCCAAGGCCGCGCCCCTTCAATTCCAGCGCGACCTGGATGTTCTCCTCCGCGGTCAGGGCCGGAAACAGGTTATAGCTCTGGAAGATAAAGCCCATGCGCTGGAGCCGCAGCCGCGCCAGCGCGGGATTGGATAGCCCCCCAACCAGCCGACCCTCCACCCGAACCTCGCCGACGGTGGGGTGCAGCAGGCAACCCAGGATCATGAGCAGCGTGGTCTTGCCGCTTCCCGACGGCCCCATCAGTGCCTGGATCTCGCCCGCGTTGGCCTGAAAGTCCACACCGTCCAGAGCGCGCACGGCGGTCTCCCCGCTCCCGTAAACCAGGGTCAGATCGCGCGCTTCGAGCGCCGGTTCGCTCATCGCTGAAAGACCATCGCCGGGTCGATGTCCATGGCCTTGCGGATGGAGATGACAGAGGCCAGCACGCACATCACCAGGGTCACGCCAAAGAGCCCGACGGCCAGGCTGGGTGGTACCAGCACGAGTGCAGCCCCGGACTCGCTGGCCTTGGCCAGCAGCAACGACACGGCGATCCCCGGCAGGTGACCCAAGGTGGCGCTGATCACCGCCTGACTCAGGATCACCTTGTAGACGAAGGCGCGCGGCGCACCCATGGCGCGCAAGGTGCCGAATTCAGGCAGATGATCCACCGTGGTGGCGTACAGCACTTGGGCGACGATGACCATCCCCACGAGCAGACCCAAGACGGCTGAAACCAGCACCGAGGCGCCGGCGCCCGTGGCGAACATCCAGTAATCCCGGGTACGAGCGGCAAATTGCTCGCTCAGATTGACGTCGGTCCGCGGCAGAATGCGGGCCAGGGCATCCCGCACCAGCACAGGGTCGGCACCGGGCTCAAAGGTGCCGATGACATAGTTGGTCTCGGACTCGGCAAACTGCGTCAGGTGCTGCGCGGTCCGATACGAGGCGAAGACCCAGGGATTGGTGGTGAAGGAACGGATACCCTGGGTAAACCCAACCACGCGCGCCCGCTGGCCGCGGATCTCGACTGTCGTTCCGAGCGCGCCGACCCCGAGCGTCTCGGCAAAGAGACGGTCGATCATCACCGTATCCGGCCGCCGCAGGTCCTCCAGGTGACCCGCCACGATGTTCCAGGGCCCGGCCAGACCCGTATTGAGGTCAGACCCCACGATCAGGACGCTTTCCTCACCCCCGCCGGGCTTCTTCCAGATCGCGAACTGGACCAACAGGGCTTCCGCATGGGCAACACCAGGCACCGAGCGCGCCAGATACAACTCGCGCTCATTGAGCGGCATCGTGATCTCGAAGTTGCGGGAACCCTTGGGAACAACCCAAAAGTCCGCGCGGGTGTGGCGGATCACATTGGTGGCGCTGTCGGAAAAGCCCAGGAAGAGCCCCAACTGCATCGCGATCAGGACCACCGCAAAGCTGATCCCCACCAGGGTGACGACGAAGCGCGAGCGGTCATGGGCGAGGTTGCGCCAGGCCAGAAGCCCGGCCATTCCCATACCCCAGCGGAAGCGTTGGCCGTTCATTGGGGAAGCGCGAGCACGATAAAGGCATCGACCCGCAACCCCACCGGCATGGCGATTCCCGGCTCCAGGTCGATGAGCACTTCCAGCACGCGGCTGTCCTTGCGCTCCGCAGGATCGTCGGAGACGATTTGCTTACGCCCCATGAGATTGCCGATACGGACAACCTTGCCGGGGATGCGGCGTTCGCCATAGGCGGTGGCCTCGATGTAGGCATTCTGACCCAGGCGCAGTAAATCAATGTCCGCTTCATCCACCTCCGCGCGCACCCGCAGTTGCGACAGGTCGCCGACCGCCAGGATGGGCGTGTCGCCCATCTCGGTGACCTGCTCCCCGGCACGCCGGAAGCGGCGCAACACCACCCCGTCGATCGGACTGCGCACAAATGACTTCTCATAGATCGCGCGTGCCTCCGCCAGCCGCGCCTGGCCCAGGGCGAGCTCCGCCTCGGCCCGGGCTTGCTCGTCCTCCCGCGCCGGACTGTCGACCACTGCCTGATGGGCCTGAGCGCGCGCGACCTGGGCACGGGCGATATCCAGCGCACTGCGCGCGTTATCCAGCTCCTGGCCGCTGCCGAGCCGTTTGTCGGCCAAGCCCTGCTGACGCCCCACCTCGCGCTCGGCACGCGCCAATACTGCCTGCGCCTCGCGCACCGCGGCGGCGGCCTCCTCCCGTTCGGACGGACGTGCCCCGTTGATCACACGGTCCAGCGCCGCCCGCGCGATCCCGACATTGGCCGCGGCCGCCTGCACGCGCGCCAGATGGTCGTCATTCTCCAGGGTGGCCACCACCTGCCCCCGACGGACCGGTTGACCGTCGTCCAACGCCACCTCGGCCAGCCGTCCGGTCATGGCCGCGGCGACGCGGATCTCCTCCGAAGCGGGCTCAATCCGGCCCAGGGCGGCGATGATGGTGCGCGGCGCGGGGGCGGGCAAGTCGCGGGCGGCCGGTGCCGCACGAGCCATCGCCGTGGCTGTCAGTGCCCAAATAAGGATCAGGCACCACCGCAGCAGAAGCCGCGGCAGGAGGGATGTGGACGGGAGGCGACGCTGCATGGACTCGACTGCGTGTGTGAATTTCGCCGGTGGTGATCCGGGTTGGGGCTAGGGTAACCCGAGCGGCCCGTTCAGGTCGACGAAACCGGCATCTGAGGTGTAAGGCGCTTCCCCGGAGGCGTGCCCGTAAGGCGAGGGATATGAAGCATCAAACAGGCTGAAGCAGCGTTTAGGACGGTCCGGCCGGAACGAGAATCAAGGCCGCCAAGCGTTTCCGGTTAAAGTAATGGGTCGAGTCGGCGTCAAACGCGAGAATCGGACCTAGCGGCGGGTTTCAAACCCGCCCCCTACACCAAGAGTCTGTCTGGATATCAGGTACGAAGGCGCTATGCCGAAACAGGACATTCTGCAGGAGTTGCACCTCGATGACGAGGCCCGCGAGGGCGGCGGGCAACCTTGGCTTTGGTGGCTCTTGCTGGTCCTGGTGAGCGGCGGGATCGCGGTCGGCGGCTACGTCACGCTGTTCAGTCAAACCCGAACGGTCGAGACGGTGCTGGCCGAAGCGTCGGGCGTTGGAGCGGCGACCGTGCTCGACGCTACCGGGTATGTGATCGCGCGGCGCCAGGCCACAGTGTCGAGCAAGATCTCGGGCAAACTTGCCGAGGTGCTGATCGAGGAAGGCGTCCAGGTCGCGACCGGTCAGATATTGGCGCGCCTGGATGATACCGACGCCAGGGCGCAACTCGATCTGGCGCAGGCGCGGCTGTCGGCGGCCCGGTCCCAACTCGATCAACTCCGGATCGCGTTGGAGCAGGCCCGGCGCGACCTCAAGCGCCAGGAGGGACTGGGGGCCAGACAACTGACCTCGGAAGAGTTACTGGAAAACGCACGCACCCAGGTCGAGACCCGGGCCGCCCTGCTCGAAGCCCAGCGCAGTCAGGTACGGGTGGCGGAGGCGGAGCTTGTGGTCGCCCAGGTGGCGGTCGACAACACCATCGTGCGCGCCCCCTTCACCGGCGTGGTCGTCGCCAAGGCGGCCCAACTTGGCGAGATCGTGTCGCCCATGTCCGCCGGCGGCGGCTTCACCCGCACCGGCATCGGGACCATCGTCGACATGGACTCGCTGGAGATCGAGGTCGACGTGAACGAGTCATTCATCAATCGCGTCAAGCCGGATCAACCGGTGCAGGCGGTGCTGGATGCCTATCCCGACTGGAAGATCCCGGCCGCGGTGATCGCCATCATCCCCACCGCCGACCGCGCCAAAGCGACCGTCAAGGTGCGGATCGCGATCATGGTCAAGGACCCGCGCCTGCTGCCCGAGATGGGCGTGCGGGTGTCCTTCCTGGAGGAACTCGCCCAGGCCAGGGAAGGGGCGCTGGTGCCCGCCGGCGCCATCGTCGCGCGCGCGGACCACAGCCTGGTCTTCGTGCTGGATGGCGATCGAGTCCGCGAGCGCCGCGTCACCTTGGGCGAGGTGCTCGGCGAGCGCCGTGAGGTCCTGCGGGGACTGGCGGCCGGCGAGGCGGTGGTACGTGATCCGTCGCCCGGTCTGGCGGACGGCGAACGCGTGACCAGGCGCGACGGCACCTAAACCTCGCCTAAGCCGGGATGCGTAATTTCTCTTCCTCTGGATCCAGCGTCGTCTTCGTCCAGAGGCGGTCGGCAACCGCAAACGGGTCGACGTTAATCGTGTGCGCAAAGTCGCTCACCCGGGCGACCAACTCCGCCGCGGTGGCATGGCAATGATGGTACGTGACATCCTCACGCAGCCAGCGCCACAGCGCTTCAACGGGCATGAAGTCTGGGCTATAGCTCGGCAGCGGCTGCAGGGTGATCGACAGTGCCTGCGCCAGGTCGATGACGGCGCCGGCGCCGTTTGAGCGCCTGACGGAGCGTTTCACGACTGACGCGGCGCTCAAAGCGCGTCTCGATCCAGGCCACGAGGCGCTTGAGGGTCCAGCGTGGCGGGGCGGTGTGTTGCGCCAGTTCCTCACTGGG
>Ga0247836_1008802_pt1 | contig 10025 bp, 7 predicted proteins | sample LaCruzMarch2015__4_FD_187116 | JGI IMG/M metagenome (GOLD analysis project Ga0247836, IMG submission 187116) | Freshwater microbial communities from meromictic Lake La Cruz, Castile-La Mancha, Spain - LaCruzMarch2015_14m | ecosystem: Environmental > Aquatic > Freshwater > Lake | place: Spain...
GCGTTCTCTATCTCCGCCGACTCCAGGGCATGCAGGATCGGGGCGCCCGCCTGATACTCTTTCACCGTTAACTTGACGCGATACGCGCTCCGACCAATCGTCACCGGCGCGTAGAGCCGCAGGATCGATCCCGCCGCGGCGAGTTCGAGGTCAGGGTGTCGGCTTGGCGGCCGTCGTCACCTGGACTGCCAGCCGCGCGAGAGCACGGGCGCCGATCCGCCGGCACTGCTCCGGACATCCCCTCGTCGAGCCCCAGGGCGAACCCGGCCGGCGTTGCCCAAGGTCCAGTAGGCCCTGCCGGTGACGATCCCGCCGCGGCGAGTTCGAGGTCAGGGTGTCGGCTTGGCGGCCGTTGTCACCTGGACTGCCAGCCGCGCGAGAGCACGGGCGCCGATCCGCCGGCACTGCTCCGGACATCCCCTCGTCGAGATCCAGGGCGAACCCGGTCGGGCGGCCCTGGACAGCCGCGAAAGCCCCTCATTTTTCCTCGCACTGTCCCTTTAATGTCCCATAGCGACAACGCGAGCCATCAAAAACCAACAGAACTATAGCGATGCAGTACAGGACCGACGGATTACTTATCAGTTGTGGCCTTTTCTTGCCCCCTATTGCACACTCTAAGCTGTCATTGGAGCGCGCCCTATAGTGGACCCCATGCTCCTGTCCGATCTCGTTCGTCGTCTTGACCCCGCGGATCGCTTCCAGACCGACTTTGGCCTTGAAGGATGCCGTGTACGTCTTGCGCTTCGCTTCGCCCATTCTGATATGCCCCTTTTGGTTCGACGCGAGCTTAAATTACTGTCCGGTTTTCGGGGTCCACTATACTCCGCGGTCGGGCAACTCTACCAACCGGAGGACAAGGACGAACTGCTCTACTACAAGGAGGCCCGCGACGGCCAGATCCTGGAGGAGGGCATCACCGAGGCCGGCGCCCTGGCCTCCTGGATCGCCGCCGCGACTAGCTACAGCACCCACGGTGTGCCGATGCTGCCCTTCTACATCTTCTATTCAGTCTTCGGCTACCGGCGCATCGGCGATCTGGTTTGGGCCGCCGGCGATTCGCGCTGTCGGGGCTTCCTGATCGGCGCCACCGCCGGCCGCACCACCCTCTCGGGCGAGGGTCTGCAGCACCAGGACGGCTCCAGCCACCTGCTATTCTCGGTCGTACCCAATTGCGTGGCCTACGATCCCTGCTACGGCTACGAGCTGGCCGCCATTGTGCAGGACGGTATGCGGCGGATGCTCGAGGACCAGGAGGACGTCTTCTACTATGTCACGGTGACGAACGAGAACTATGTCCACCCCGCCATGCCGGAGGGTGCGCAGGAAGGTATCCTGCGCGGCCTGTACCGGCTGCGGCTGGCCGCGGACCGCCAGGGCGGGCCGCGCGTGCAGCTGCTGGGGGCCGGCACCCTGCTGCGCGAGGGGTTGGCCGCCGCCGAGTTGCTGGAGGAAGACTGGGGCGTGGCCGCGGATGTGTGGAGCGTCACCAGCTTCACGGAGCTGCGCCGCGACGGACTCGACGCCGAGCGGCGCAATCGTCTGCACCCGAGCGCAGTGCCCGACCTGAGCTGGGTCGAGCAATGCCTGGCGCCGACCGCGGGCCCCGTGGTCGCCGTGAGCGACTACCTGCGCACGGTACCGGATCTCATTCGCACCTGGGTGCCGCGCCGCTATGTCACCTTGGGCACCGACGGGTATGGGCGCAGCGACACCCGTGCCGCGTTACGCCGCTTCTTTGAGGTGGATCGGCACCACATCGCCGTCGCCGCGCTCAAGGCCGTGGCTGACGATGGTTCCATCGAACAATCCAGGGTCGAGGAGGCTATCGCGCGGTATGGGATCGATACGGGCGGCCCGAATCCTTGGGATTGCTGAGCCGCCGTCAAGAAGGCGGCGCGGCACGTCCTGGAGTTGACGGATGAGCAACTCGCGGCGCTGGTCCGCAACGGCCAATTTTCGGAGGTTGACGACGATGACCAAGCAGTACCGTAGCGACGCGCTGGCCTCGATCCACGAAACCATGGAGGCCCTCCACGAGGTTGGCGCCATCGACAATCAGACCATGCGCGAGTTTGACGACTCATGCCTGACGCCGGTCGAACCGCTCTCGCCCGCAGCCATCCGGGCGTTGCGCGAGCGTGAGCATCTCTCTCAGCCGGTCTTTGCCCGCTACCTCAACGTCAGCAAGAACCTCGTCTCGGACTGGGAGCGAGGCATCAAGCGCCCCGGCGGCCCGGCGCTGCGGCTCTTGACCGTCATCGAGAAGAAAGGGATTCAAGCCATCGCTTGAAATACGGGCCACTACAAAAAGGGCTCTGACTTTGATGTACCCTTATTGTGGCATGTCCCCTATTTCTTGCTGAGCCCTGCCGCCACGCCGCCTGGGCTCCGCCCCTGCTTGCAGCTAGGTCTAGATTGGCCTAATTTGACCGAATGAGACCACCACACAAACAACAAGACCCGGCTCCCAACTCCCTGCCAAGAGCCCAGGCCGCAACCGGCCGCGAACCAGAATGACCATCGGTATGAACGCAATCGAATTTCAAGCCATTGCCCACGACGGAGTTCTCGACATCCCGGCGGAACATCGCCGTCGACTGGACGGCAAGACGGTGCGCGTTGTCCTAGTGGATGCCGAATCCCAGGACGCCGGCGGCAACGAGACCCTATTTGCGCGCCTGCGCCGGGTGCGCATTCAGGGGCCGACGGATCTCTCGACCAACCACGACGCTTACAGCGTCGGCGAGCAGGATGCCTGAATCCGTCTTCATCGATACCGGCTACATCCTCGCGCTGGTAAACGAGAACGATCAGCACCATGCCGAGGCGCTGGTGCTCTCGCAGCGGTACGACGGCCAGCCGGTCGTGATCACCGATGCCGTGCTGCTGGAGATCGGCAATGCCCTGTCCCGAATGGACCGAACCGCCGCCGTGCAGATCATTCAGGATCTCCGCGACGCTTCGGAGGCGACCTTGGTGAGCCTGACGCCCGAGTTGTTCGAATCGGCGTTCCTACGAGGCCAAGCTACTGATCGTCGGCGAGGGCGGGGCCGGTAAGACCAGCCTGCTGCGCCGCCTGTTCCTGCCCGAGCTGGGCCTGCCCGCCGAGGACGAGACCACCCGCGGCATCGACATCCACCGGCACGAGTTCCGGACCTCGGACAGACGCAGCTTCCGGCTCAATGCCTGGGACTTCGGCGGCCAGCAGATTTATCACGCCACGCACCAGTTCTTTCTGACCAGGCGCTCACTCTATGTGCTGGTCGACGATACGCGTAGCGACAACAAATCGATCCATGACGAGGGCTTTAAGTTTTGGCTGGAGGTGGTCGACACATTCAGCGAGGGAAGCCCACTGCTGATCTTTCAGAACGAGAAGGGCGGGCGGAGCAAGCAGATCGACGAGGCGGGCATCAAGGGGCGCTTTCCCAATGTGCAGCAGGTCCTCCGGGGCAACCTGGAACATCCGGGGGCGGCGGACGGCCTGCGCCAAGCGGTGGAATACTTCGCCAGGCGCTTGCCGCATATCGGCGAGGACGTGCCGGCCAAGTGGGTCGCGATTCGCCGGGATCTGGAGGCGTTGGCGCATTCCCGGCCCTATATCCAACTCGACGAATATCTCGCGGTCTACGGACGTCATCTGGAATTGGACCGCGAGAAGGCGCTGCTATTGAGCCAATACCTGCATGACCTGGGAGTGTTCCTGCACTTCCGGGAGCCGCGGGAGCTGGGCCGAACGGTGTTCCTGCAGAACCAATGGGTGACGGATGCGGTGTTTCGCATCCTGGACGACGAGCAGGTGAAGGAACGGCGGGGCCGGTTCACGCTGGCTGATTGTGATCGCCTGTGGTGCGACCGCGGCTACGCGGACAAGGACCTTGAGCTGCGTGCCCTGATGGCCCGGTTCGAGCTCTGCTATCCGCTGCCCGACACCAAGCCGGAGACCTGGCTGGCCCCCCAACACCTGTCGCCGTCCAAGCCGCCCGCGTTGAGCGATTGGGCCAGGACCGGCGACCTGATGTTGACCTACCGTTACGCGTTTCTGCCCCGCGGACTGGTCAGCCGGCTCATCGTGCGGATGCACCGTTTCGTCAAGCAGCCGGATCTCTGCTGGTCACGCGGTGCGCTGTTCGAGCACGACGGGACGGCGGTGCTGGTGGAGACGACCGTGCGCGGCAACGAGATCGCGCTACGCGCCCGCGGTCCGGAACACAAGGCGCTGCTCAGCATCATCGCGAGCGACCTGGATGCGCTGAACGCGAGCTTTCCGGGGCTCAAGGACAAGGTCGGGAAGTGGGTGCCGTGCATCTGCCGGACCTGTGCGGATCTGACGGAGCCCGCGATGTTCGCGCAGAAGGAACTGATCGAGCGCAAGGCGCGGAGCAAGCGGACCATCGAGTGTCCCAAGCCGCCCGATTACGCCGATGTCGCGGTGCTCGCACTGCTCGACGGGCTGGAGCCGACGCGGTTGCCGGAGTGGGCCCGCGAGCTGCCGGCGGTCGATGCGCCTTTTGCCGTCGCGGTGTCGTTCCCTGGCGAGCATCGGAGCCTGGTGCTGGACGTCGTTGAGTGTCTTGCCGGGGTCCTCGGACGCCACCGGGTCTTTTATGATGCCTGGTACGAGGCCCGGCTGCTCGGCAGCGGCGGCGATCTGAAGCTGCAAGACTGCTACAAGCAGGCCGAGCTGGTCGTTCCCTTCTTCTCCCGGCATTACGCCAAACCCTGGTGCGCGCTGGAGTGGGAGACCATCCGCGGTGTGCTGCTAACCCGCCGCGCGGAGGATGCAGTCATCCCGGTCCATCTCGACGATACCGAGATCCCCGGCTGGCCTGCCGTGAGCTTTGGCATCAAGCCCAACGGCCGAACTGCCGAACAGATCGCGGGACTGATCCTGGATGCATACCGGCTGCGCCATCCGGCCTGGTGACGGAACTCGTGTAGGGCGGAACGCGCTAGCGGCCCCGCCTTCTATACCGGCCGGGTCCTTGGCGACCGCCAGCGAATTCCGACCAGGAACGCGGCGGGGGGAAGTATCGGGATACCGCGCCAAGGGTGCATCCGCATGAGGTGCGGATCGCGGCGCTCACCAGGACCCCCGTATCCAGCACCACGCGTTTAGCGAAGCTCATGGACCAATCGGTCGCTATCCGCGTCGGTCAAGGCCGCCGCCTCCGGCGCAGCAATTCCAAATTTGGGCAGCATCGCGCAGCCCCCCTGGTGGATGCGGCGCGCACGACCGGCGTGCCGGGTCCCTGACACCGAGCGGCGCGCCTTATCCACCCTACAGCGGGCCGGTTTTGTAGGGTGGATAAGCGCAGCGCATCCACCATCAGTCTCGCTGCCGGCACGCTGTCGGCGGGCAGCCACCCAACATTGGAACTGCAACCCCCGGCGAGGTTGCGGTCGTGCGCCGATCGTTGGCGTACCATCTCACCGCTTCTTCGCGGCGCGTGCTTAAGTCCGCAAGCGCCTTGAGGTCGTGCCCGCAGACCACGTAGGCAACCGGCCGGCCGCGCCGGGTAATCTCAATGGGCTCCCGTTGTGCCTGATCGATCAGTTCCCCGAAGCGGTTTTTGGGCCTCGACCGATCGTAGAGACAGTTGTTTCCGACATCTTCGCGCCTTTGCTCGATGAGCAGCTCGCCCAGTACCTGGCGGCAACAGGGCGGCGAGGCGTTCGAGAAAAAGAAGGTCGCATCGAGCAGATGCGCTCGCTGGTCCAGCCCATCCCGGCGACCGGTTAACCTCGACGCCTCCCGCGACCGGCCAGGGCGCCAGCGCGTCGCCGGCGGGCGTGGTTGTCCGCACGCGAGGTTTCTGAGAACTCCTCTCAAATTGGATACCGCTGGTGCCCGCGCCCGCGCGAAAACGTCTGCGCTTCAGGCTCGCCGGCCCCCGGCCCAGCCCCGCGGCGCCCGCGAAAAACGTCGCAGCGCAAATGGCTCTTAGGAGTTAATTAAATCCAATACATACTATAAGAAGAAAACGTTGTAGCTCGCTTTAGATCATGCTCTTAATGATTATTGAAGCAAACAAGCATTTAAATTGAAATGCCTCTACCTTGACGAATTTAGAAATATGTCATATGCTAATTAGCGCGGCGCTATGTCTGGATTGCACTTCCGCGGTCGGCTGTTCCTGCGGATCCTTGTCGGTTGCTGCCGGTCGTTCTTCACGCGGCCATTGTCGGCACCGATTCTCAGGGGTGTTGTGCCGCACGCTTGTTCAATCGATCTGCGGGGTGCGAAGAATGCGACCCGTTTCTGAATTGGTCTGAGATGTCCGCATACACTTGGGATTCGGCATCAGGAGCGGGTTGTAACCACAACTTGAGGTGAATTGGATAGGACCAAGTTAAAATGAAAAGGCATTCCTGGTATCGGAATCTCCGGCAGTGGGGTCTCGCCGTCTTCGTCACGATCGGTTCGGGGGGAGCGTTCGCGCAATCCACCGCCGCGGTCGGTGACGCTGGGGCCAAGATCGAATCCGAACTTATACAGACATTGCAGACCAAAGGCACCAGTGCCTTCTATGTCCACTTTGAACAGAAGGCGGACTTGAGTTCGGTCTATGGCTTCGCGATGACCTGGGAAGAGCGCGGGCAGTATGTCTATGACACCCTCAGGGCGACCGCGCAGTCCAGCCAGGCAGAGGCGCAGCAACTGCTCGCCGCGGCCGGGTTGAAATCGACCTCGTTCTTCGTCGGCAACCTCCTCTATGTCGAGCGGGCCGATCTGGCCGTCGCCCAGGCGCTCGCCCGGCTCCCCGGGGTCACGGCCCTGAAGCTGCCGCGGACCTTCGAGATCGATCTGCCGATCATCGGCGGCGGTGCCGACATCAGCAATCAGCCCGCCGGCAGCCTCGCGTGGGGTATCGTGGATACCAACGCCGACGCCTTTTGGTCAACCTATGCGAAAGAGGGTGAGGGTATTGTCGTCGCCAACATCGATACCGGGGTGCAGTGGAACCATCCCGCGCTGGTGAATGCCTTCAAGTGCGGGAGCGCCGCGGCCGACCCGACCTGCTGGGCGGACCCCTCCAACATCTGTGGTTCGGCCGGCGCCTGCGACAACAACGGCCATGGCACCCATACCATGGGAACCATGGTCGGCGCGAACGATTCCAGCCTCGCCTGGCAGGCGGGCATGGCCCCCGGGGCCAAGTGGATTGCCTGCAAGGGCTGTGAATCCAACAGTTGCTCCGACCTTGCGCTGAATACCTGTGCCGACTGGCTCCTGGCCCCGGGCGGCAATACGGCCAACCGCCCTCATGTCGTCAATAATTCCTGGGGCGGCGACGGCGGCAATACCTGGTATCAGAGCAAGGTGGATGCGTGGCGGGCGGCCGGTATCTTCCCGGCGTTTTCCGCAGGAAACGATGGGTCAAACGGTTGCGGCTCGCTGGGGTCACCTGGTGATTATCAGGCCTCCTTCGCCTCGGCCGCGCACGACAGTGCGCGCGCGATTGCCTACTTCTCCAGCCGCGGCCCCTCGGCATTTGGCCATGATCCCTATACCAAGGCCAATATCTCCGCGCCCGGCGTCAATGTGTGCTCGTCCCTGCCCGGTGACAGTTGGAGTTGCGACTATAGCGGCACCTCGATGGCGAGCCCGCACAGCGCGGGCGCCGTCGCCCTGCTGTGGTCCTGCAATCCCAATCTGATCGGCCAGATCGATCAGACCGTCCAGGCCCTCCAAGGCAATGCCGATACCCCACCCGCCGGTGACTGCGGTGCCCCGCCCGAAGAACCGGGCAATTACACCTATGGCTACGGCTATCTGAACGTGCTGGCGGCCGGCGGGCTCGTGTGCGGCGACCCCCCCCCGGCGGGCAAGCTGGAGCTGAATCCCACCTCCCTGACGGCCACGGTGGCCCTGGGGAAGAGCCGGACCCTGCCCTTGGACCTGTCCAACACCGGCGGTCAGACGCTGAATTTCGCGATCACCGAGCAATCGGTAACGGCAAGCGCCCAGATGACTGGCACCGCCAAGATCGCGATTCCGACCTTTACCGGTCTGATCCCGGTTTCGGAGGTTCCAGCGTCCACCGGACCGGCGCCACGTGACGCCATCAAAGACTTGTCTGCGGCCGCTCCCGCGCCGGCGCAGCCGTTGGGGACTCTGAGTGGCGCGCCGGCCTTTGCCATGGACGTCTATCCCGGCGAGAATCTGGTCAGCATTCCCAGTGTCGATGTTCCTGGAACCTGGAACGTCATCGCCAACAAACCTGGCACCTCCTATTTAGCCGGGGACTTCATCGGCGGCGATTTCACCAAGCTCTATGCCCTCGATTACGCGACCAACCAGTTGCACAGTCTGGATACGGTCACCGGAGCCACCACGGTGATCGCTGCCGCCGCGCCGATTGCCGGTGAAACCTGGACCGGCATGAGCGGGGGGAGTAATGGGGTCATGTATGCCTCCGGGAGTGTCTGTGGATCATCATCGACGCTCTACAGCGTCAACCTCACGACCGGCGAGCCAACGGTGATCGGTCCCATCACCAATGGCCCCTGCATCATCGATATCGCCATGTCGCCGGACAACACGTTCATCTATGGCGTAGATATCATGAACAATGTCCTGGTGCGTATCGATCCGGCGACCGCTGCCGGCACGGTGGTTGGCTCGGTCGGGGTCGACGCCAATTATGCCCAAGGAATGGACTTCGATGATGCCTCCGGCATCCTGTACTGGGCGGCCTGGACCAGTGATAGCGGTGCGGGCGAGATGCGGGTGATCGACATCACCACGGGCAACAGCGCCCTGGTCGGCGCCTTCCCGGGCGGCGCCGAGACGGACGTCCTGGCCATCGCCACGGGTGGGGTGGTGGATGTCCCCTGGCTCAGTGAGAGTCCGACGTCCGGCGTTCTGGCACCTACGGCGCATCAAGTTGTCAACGTGACCTTCGATGCCGGCGTCGACGGGATGACGGTCGGCGTTTACCAGTCCAAGCTGAACGTCCGGACCGATACACCCGATGGTACGCTGAGCGTTCCGGTGGAGTTGACCGTGGTCGACGCCGTGGTGGCCGATTTCGTCGTCGATTTCGGCAGCACCGGCCTGTGGCTCTACACCCTGAATGATCTGGGTGCGACCAGCAATGATCCGGACGCGACCATTGATGGTGCTTGGGACAGGATCCACGACGGGAATGCGGAAGGTCTGGCTGGCTGGTCGGGCGGGCTGGCGGTAGACTTAGGCACCAAAGGTCTCTGGAACTACAACGGCGCGACCTGGAAAAAGGTCTATCCCCTCAGTCCCATCAACGGTGGACTGGCAAACTGGGCGGGCGGGCTAGCGGTGGACTTCGGCACCAAGGTCCTCGTGAACTATGACGGTAAGTCCCTTAAATGGCTCCATACCGGGATGTCCGGCAAGGGTGTAATGGCCGGATGGTCAAAGGGGTTGGCGGTCGACCTCGGCCCGAGCGGCCTCTGGAACTATAACGGCACGACCTGGGCAAGGATCAATGTCAACCGACCCGATGTTCGTGGACTGGCCGCCTGGAGCGGTGGGCTGGCGGCGGACTTCGGCGGCACCAAGGGTCTCTGGAGCTATGACGGCACCGACTGGAAGAGTATCCATACCGGGAATCCCGGCGATGGCGGAATCGCCGGATGGACGAATGGGTTGGTGGCGGACTTTGACTCCAACGGGCTTTGGAACTATGACGGCACGACTTGGACGAAACTCAGTGCCTGGAATGCCGGCAAGGGCGGCGTAAGCGAATGGAGCGGTGGTCTGATGGTCGACTTTGACGGCAGAGGTCTATGGAACTTCGACGGTGAGGTCTGGCGCAGACTCATCAGCGGCATCGATGCCGAGGCGCTGAGTGCGGTGAGTTGGCCTGGTAAGTAAGCAGCAGGACGGCTGGAAAGCCCCGCTTCTTGGCTAAGTAACGAGGCATAAATTAGTTATACATCTTTATTAAGAAAAACCGTTAGGATCAACCACGTAATTCCATTGTCCGAGGGTCAGGTCATGCCGGATAAACTGATCTTTGATCTCCCGGAAGCCGTCG
>Ga0247836_1008808_pt1 | contig 10024 bp, 10 predicted proteins | sample LaCruzMarch2015__4_FD_187116 | JGI IMG/M metagenome (GOLD analysis project Ga0247836, IMG submission 187116) | Freshwater microbial communities from meromictic Lake La Cruz, Castile-La Mancha, Spain - LaCruzMarch2015_14m | ecosystem: Environmental > Aquatic > Freshwater > Lake | place: Spain...
TTCCCATAATATGCAAAATTTATTAATCTTTACATAGTATTTTTACACTCTTCATTATCGATGTTTCTTCTAAAGGAATAAAAGCAGACAGGTCCAATATAATACGACTAAAATCATCTCGACATAAAGATAACCCATGGACGAACACAGCTTCAATAAATAAAAGTAATTCATAGCTGGAAAGATCCTAATATAAAATATCGCTTACCAAAATTAAGATGTCAATGGTTTAATAAAACTGAGACTTCAATGGAGCAGATCAAAGGAATTTACTAGGAATTTTATCAACCATCTGTTTTGGACGTTGGAACACAAATTTATTTACAAATCATACCTGAGGCTAAAGATCTTGAGTATACTGGAATGCCAATTACAAAGATTATTGGACCTCTACAGCTTGCTGGAGAAACTTAAGAGCAGGCTAAATAATTACTGGAGGCTGGAAAATCTACCTTTTTTATTTAGTTTAAAGAATTATCATTAACTAAATTGGAGGATGAAGATTTAGATGCAGGAGATGGGAAAGTAGCATTAAAAGAGTGTTTGCTGAAAGTTGTCGGTAACAAAATGCTCATCCATGGAAAAAAAGTTAATAGCTCTAAATCTTAAGTTCTGCTTTAGATTTAAGTAAAAAATGACTACCCTCAACTGCAATTGGATCGAACATGTGGTAAATTTCTGAATATTCTCTTTAGTCCAAGCTAATATGCAATAGTGGCTCTACAGAATAATAAGGTTCGAGATGTTCTTTCTTTGCTAGTAAAAATGATCGCACAGAAATCAAATAAAAAAGAAGAAGACAAAAATTAAAGCCATGTAGAAAATATGGAAACTTCAAAGATAGTATAAACTCATGAGGTCAAAAAATAAAATGCTAAAATATAGTAATAATAAAAAAAAGCTTAAGAAACTCCATTGTCTCCTCAAACAAAAGAAAAGGACGTTGGAAATCAATCTATTATTCTTGTCTAAATGAAAAGCAAAATAATTAAGCTTTAATAATAAAATTTCAAAAAATCTAAATAAATTGAAGATTATAAGTCTAAAACAGTAGATCTCACGAAACTAAATGCCATTTTAGAAAAAGAAAAATCATCTTTTAGAAAATAAATATCGGAGTATGAGAAGAAAATAACTGCCTTAACTTAACTGAAAGAAAAATAGAAAGAAGAAATGTGTTATCTCCGAAATTAATGTAGATTGAAATAATAAAATTGCGAAGTATTGAAGAAAAAGCTTCATTAGCTATAAATGAAACTATCATAATTAAATAGAAAATATTAACTAAATGAATCTTAACGAGTATAATACCATAAGTATAATAAAATGGGCATTAGAGAAGCACTTAACTTATTGATGCTAAAAGACAAAGAATTATAGTAGCTTTCTCTAAAATAATCATATAAACAAAGTGAATAAGATCAAAGACAACAGTAAAATCTTGAATTAAAGTCCCAACTATAGCTTTATGAATCTCTTAACAAAAATTTAACAAAAAAACTCTAATCCGTACAGTAGGCTCAACTTTTGGCCAAATAAAAGGCTTCATTTTCTAAGTAATAATAAAATAACCAATTAATTTTTCAAATTTCCAAGCTAAAATAATAGATTTCATTAAAATTAATCTAAATTTAATTATTAAATAAAGACAAAGATCTCTTGAAAGGACAAATTAAGGAATTGATTGAATAAAATATGGTATTAAGGACTAAAGATAAGAGTAGCAAAAATTAGTTGAAACTTGAAGTTGTAGAACTCAAGAAATTAGTTAATAGATTTGCAGAAACAATTACTTAAAAAGATCAATAAATTTATAATCTTCGGACAGCAAATAAAACCTTAAATAAAGCGCTTCTTGAGGTAAAAAAATGATCTTTTATTTATTTTTTACTTTATGTGATTTAATTTTTAGCTTAAGTAGTAAAAAATCCTTCAATCATTTTTATTGATAGAAAAGAAGTGTATCCTCTATTTTTCGATAAAAATATGATTATTTTTAATGGGTTTTTTTATTGCCAACACAAAATACTAAATATACATTATTCCATTAAGAATAAAACCTCAAAAACATTTCCCTAAAAAATCCTCTTCCCAATAAGTTTTTAAACGTTTTTATCTAATCAGTTATTGGATTTCAATCAAAGATTAACGAAGAATATACATCATATCTCTTGAGATTCCTTCCTCAGGCCTGCTACTGTAGATATTAAATTGGTTAGACTTACTATTTGGGCAAGAAGAGTATTTTGACTAATAACAACCTCATTTTCACCTTCCCCCATACACTAAGTTTTCTACAGCATTTGTAACAGATTGTAAATGTGATAATTGGATATGGAGTTAGATCGCATCATCATTCCATTGGTCTGAATATTGTTAGATATACGTCTGATAATTGAAGAGTGGGAAGGGTGGAAAATGATGAGCTATGATTGAAAGAGAGGAAGGTCTTGGGTGCAGCAACACGCAGCAGTTGAGTAAATCGGCCCAACATCACCGTAATTAAATAATAATCTGGGTTCATTGATAACTTTCTCACATATAATATTAGACATATCAATGGAAAGGAGTGATAAAATGAGATCTCAATCGACGAGAAAAACACTATAAACAAATCTTCCCACCTTAAAAAGTTCGATGCTGAGTAAAGCTATGATGGCATTATCGAAGGTAGATATCGATAGTAGAGCGATACAAAAATAGCAGCGAGAGCGGGCAATGAGATCGACAACTGGCATTTTCTAAAAGGAGCATCATAGATCTCAATCTGGTCTTGCCAATCGTAAAAATAAAGATAGTCCAATAGAGAATAAGATACAGGGTAAACAAATTTATGATCTACCATCATCTAGTTCATTTAAGCTGCATTTGAAAGATATAAAAGAAGAGCTGGAATCACAAACATTTCAACCATTGGTTATCGATAAATCGAAAATTTCATCAAAAGCATATGGAATAATTAAAGGGTATTCGGCGAATTCTCATTCAGGTCCACTTTTAAACTATAACTAGGATAGAATATGTATCGTTACAAATCTCACGAAAACTAATTCTAAATAAAGGCAGATATCTTTCTTTGCAGTATATGATGGGAACACAGGTATTTTGAAAGCAGATTTTATGAGAGATAATTTTCACATTCTGTTTTTAGAGGATGTATCAATAACTCCAGATATATAATCTGCATTGAGGAGAACCCTACAAAGAGTAGGTAAAATATTTAATGAAGATTATCGATTTCATGGCGATTAATCCAGTGTTTCATTTATTATTCTTGTAGTAGTAAGTAATCATACTGTCTATATAGATTAAGATATTTACTATTTACAATCAGGGCAATGTAAATCAGTATTTTCTCAAAATTTTGGGCAAACAATTTTCTTTCCTTCGCGGAATTAAACGGCGCTATTGACGAAAGAAGCATCAAAAAAAGCGAAATCGATCAGTGATATCGCTCGAACTCGGAAGAGTATCAAATAAATGGGAGAAGTTTAACTGCGGCAATATAAAAATAGTGATGCTGTAGACTTCATCCTCTTAGGTAGTAAAGGTGTGGTCACAGAGGTGAAGGCGTTTTCGAGAACCTCCGAGTGAAAGAAATAGGCCGTCGCTTATGGCTATACCTTCTGCAAAACAAAGAATAGTCCATTCATTTCGCGCTAGGTGAAGCTAACAACCTTCTACTCAATGATGTCTTTTCGACCCCCACGGGAAAAAATGCCTCGATAATAATAGTCGGATTTCAAAGCGCTTCCGATTGCTTTTAGCATTAGGACTAGAAGTAAAAGATTAGATTACCATACATGTTGGAATGATTATAATCTTTATATAAGACAGCTCTTATAAATGAACCAGCAGGACTACTACATGTTCCAGCATTCCAGTAGGTTTACTGGAACACTGACTGGGCAACCGCAGTACAATAATCGATATGGCCAACCATTCGAGATGAATACTTCAACCCAACATCGTCAATTTCATGAGATGAAGGCAGAAATGCCGAGTGATGTTTTGGAGTTATTCAAGGCAAACTAAATTGCATTTTTGAAGGCTCCAGTTAAGCCCAAATGCAGAAAACTTGATCCTGTTACTTCCACATGCAAAGATATCAACGATATGTTTGACATCCCCAATGAAAATTTGATGTAAAAATAACGTGGGGAGACCCGATAATAGAAGAGGCTACGTGTAGCCCAAGAAAGAAAAGAGAGGAACTAGCATCGCATCGATTTAGAGATGGAATAGTGGAACCCTTTTGAAGATGAGAGTATCACATCTGATCCCGAGCGCACCCTATTCGTAGCCCGTCTTAGCTATAAAACCACCTAGAAGTCACTACGCTTCGAATTCGAGGTAAGTTTCCCTCACCCAGAAGTATGGATTGATAAAATCTGTTCGCATCATACGAGATGAAAAAGGATAATCACGAGGATATGGCTTTATTGAATTCGATAGCAAGGAAGACTTTGTTGCCGCTTACAAAAGCGCTAACCACCGCAAAATTGACAATCGTAAGATTATCGTCGATTTCTAAAGAGGTAAGATAAAAAGGAGTTAGGAAGAACGCTGTTGAAGTGGAGACCAAGACGATTCGCTGGTGGAAAAGGATATCTCAGACTTACAAGAGAAGAAGTTGAGGTCCTTGATAAATAGGAACGCAATAAGAAAAAAAAACAATAAACTGAAGAGAGAGAAAGATCCCGCAGTCCCAAGCGTCATAATGAGGATCGTGATCGTGATCGCAAAAGAAAAAACAGCCGAGATAGAAAAGAAAAGCGAGATCGACGTGATAAAGATAGAGGAGGAGATCGAGAAAGAGAGAGAGGTCACAGACATAGAGATGAGGATATATGATCTCCTAATCAATAGCCTTAAACTAATTATAATAAACGTTTTTAGAATGAGAGTACGAAAACCTTCTAATTCCCTTCCACTTGGTTTCGCTGACCAACTTCTTGATTTATAGATGAAATTGTAAGATTAAGAGAGCCTTGAACTTGTTCAAACCCTCACGCAGCTTTATAGAGTATTTTGACTTATAGTAAGATAGGAGTAGACTTTTATCTCGAATGTGACATGAAAAAAGCTTAGTACATGCAGAGAAAACTCAATCATCTTACTGCACGTGCTGTCGAGTTATCTGCAGTCGAAAATAGACCTCCAAGCAGAGTCATTTTTGAGAAAAAAATGAAATAGTAGGTCTAAAAACTAAACGAATATTAGGGTGCATACTTAGCTTCTCTTGTTAATCAATCACAACGTTCCCAAAAAAAAATACAATAATGCGTCTTGGCAGACCTCACAAAGCAATAAAGACAATTTCAAGATAGGATGTTAAAAAGAATTAAAAGTGCTGGTAAGCTATGACTTCTTTTTCATACTTTTATTAATAAATTTGGCGATATTAAATTCATATTTAAATCAACTTAGTTTTATTAGTGATGTCAGAAATCCATCAGGGTAGAAATCCTAAAGTCTTCTCCATTCAGGTTAGCGGAATTCGTTGTACGAATTGCGCCGGAAAAATAAAGAAGGCACTCACTGAGGGCCTGTCTGAAGCTGATGTAAAAATTTGTGTCAACATCATGCAAGAGAAGGTTAATCTCACGCTCTTCAAGGATCAAACGGTCTACTAAGCTGTTCAAATTTTGAAGGATATCGGATTCCCTCCAATCGGATAACCTATTCCAGTCTCTGGAGGTGATGATACCCTAAGAAATATAGCTTTTTAGGTCATAAAAAATGAGGAAAGCAAGCAACTCTAAGGACAAATAGCAAGCGTACTTGGAGTTATCAGGTGTACTATTCAAGAATCATATGATTTTCTCAAAGTGAGTACAACCTATAATTGTGAGATATTAAAAGGGAGGGAGCTTGCTGATATAATAGAAAAAGCGGATCCTCAATATAAGGTAATAAATGACAGAATAGATTCATTTTCTAAAGGCGGTAATGTTGAAAAAGAGTCAAATGGAATATGGCTCACTGCTGTTCTATGCCTTTACCTTCTTGTTGTCAATATGATACTTCCCATGTTACCATTTACAAAATAGTGGTTTAAAAACGTTGATATGTTCCCTGAAGCTTGGGGTATATATTCATTGATTGTAATCGTTAATACTCTCATCACTTTCTTCGTCATGATTGCATATGCTAGAGGGTTTATTGTAAGGGCCTTTAAAAATTATGTGTAATATGGTGTTACAAATATGGAAACATTAATCGCTTTAGGGTCAATTAGCGCTTTTGCCCTCTTCTTATTTTTCGTCATCAGATATAGCATTGAATACTATCAAGGAACACTTCACATGGTTGATATGGCTATTATGGATATTAATGAAGCTCTTACTTCAGCTTCTATTATAGTATTGGTTGTTACAATTGGAAAATATTTTGAGGGAAAAGTTAAGAGAAAAATAGCTAAACTAACTGAAAAGATTTTTCCAGAAAGCACTCTTTTTAAGGAAATGCAAGTTAAATATGTTTAGCTTAGAAATAGAAATTTGGTCATCCTCAATGAAAGATCATATGATATATCTCTTATTGAAAAGAATGATATTCTTCGAGCAGCTCCTGGAAGAGCCCTTGTTGATTGTATTGTCATCAGTGGATCAATAAAAGCAAGGCAAAGCGCAAGAACAGGCTGTTAAGATATTGTAGAACTTAAGAAAGGAGATAGGCTTGAATCTGGTGCTTAAATTTTGTAAGCTAATGATAGTTTGGTTATCGTTGAAAATGTTCTTGAGAAAAGTTTACTTATCGAAATTGGAACACAGATTAAACTTGCTCAAAACCAAGAGCAAAGTGAATAAAGTGGTATTCAAGCAGTTTGCAAGACTATTTCTAATTTATTTGTCAAAGGAGTTATCATTCTCAGTCTTATCACTATTCTGACTTGGTCACTTCTTTTATTCTTCGGAGCAGTCTCTGTTAGCATGTGTGACGTTTGCTGGGTTGTCGAAAGAGGAATTGGAGTTTTGGTCGCTTCATGTCCTTGTGCTCTTGGACTTGCAGTACCAAGTGTAATTGCTATTATCCTAAACCTTGCAACAAAAAGCGGAGTACTTGTTAAAAATAATAGTATTTTCTAAAAAATGAAAAAGACAAAGAAGATAGCATTTGATAAAACTGGAACACTATTTACTAGAATCAGTAAGATAGAAGAGTCTCAACCATTGTCGAAAGCATTTACAGAAAATAAATATTGGGAAATCATATCAATAGTTTAAAAATAGATTAGGCATCCTCTTGCTGAAATTCTCTATAAAGTTGCTTTCGAGAAGAGTCAAGTCGTCGGTACCAATTACAGTTTTATTCTTCTCGAAAAGCCCAAAGTTCAGAAAGAAGGTATAACTGCAAAACTACTTGATAAAACAACAAATCGTCCTCTTGATATCATGATTGGCAACAAATCCTTATTGAAAAATTATAACATCCCTATTCCAGCATACAAAAAATAGTCAGATGGATCTACTTAGCTTTTCCTCGCCGCTAATTAATAAGCTCTTATGGTACATTTAAGTTTATTTAGGTCATTCTTTTAAATACTCACTCCAATCTAAGAATCTAAGCAAAAGATGTCGTAACTAAATTAAGAAAATAAGGATTATAAGTCCACATCCTTTCTGGAGATTCAGCCGAAAGCGTCTAAAAACTCGGATAATTTTTATAGATCCCTTTCGAATGTCTTCATCCCTAACAAAGTGCATTCATGAAAATGAAATGGATCAAAGATAATCAATAAAATGGAGAACATGTTATTATGATTGGTGATGGTCTCAATGATATTCCTTGCCTTCAGGAGGCTGGCATTGGTATTAGTATTAATGCTAAATCGGAGCTGAATATTAATGCTGCAGATGTTGTTATTTTATCATAGAACTTATATAAGATATTGGCTCTTGTTAGATTTTTGAAGAGGGCTAATCTTTTCATCAGTCTCAATTTATTCTGGGCATTCGCTTATAACATTGTAATTATGCCTATTGTTGCTGGAGCATTCTATCATTGGGATATATTCGTTTCACCAGTCTGGTCAAGTGTAGCAATGAGTGGATCTTCACTATTTGTTGTAGGATTCTCTCATTTCCTATCGTTCTTCCATTATGATGACAGCTTCCATATCAAAAAGGAGGATAAAGATAAAAGTATTGCAATCAATTATCACGATCAAAGTGGCTCTGCTCGAGCAATACACAATCAGGAGAATACTTTGGGAGAAGAGAGATTGATGAGTGACGAAATTTTACCATGATTTATTTAGAGGGCATTATTTTATCAATTGAAAATTTACTATTTAGATAGTATTAAAATAAAATGATTTTTAGATTGAATAAAGCTAGGATTATTTAAGTAAAAAAAGGTTAAAAAAATGACAAATAAAGAAGAATATAAATAATATAAAGTAAAAAAGAAGAACAGAATAATAATTATGATCATATGAACTTTAATACTCATATGAAGACTTCAGTCAGCCAAAATCCATCTTTATAAAACGCTTTAATATTCAGTAAAAAAGATAAATCTTGAGATAAAGTACTTTTTATAGATACGAATGAGCTGACTTTTTCTATATTAAATTATATTGAGATATCTCTAATGAATCGTAGCTCTATTTCCCCCCAAGCCAAGTCTAAAGGAAAACAACTTGGAAGAGTGCCATCAGCAGGATTACTTAGTACCCTGAACAAAAGCTTCGGAGATAAGATTCCAGTTGCTGCAATTACTGCAGCCTCTAAATACTACGGAAAGGGTCGTCCTCTTCGCAAAGATGATCGAACTCTCAAAAGACTCTCCAATAATGGATCTGATGTATCCACTGCTGCTCTTAATGCCTTCCTCGCCACAGAGACCCACGAAAAAGGCAAACCTTTGTCAGAAGAGGCAGTAAAGAGAATCTTTGCTTCATTTGCCAATGAAGGAAAATTATCCTTCTAATATCTACTCAAACTCAGTGAAAGTACTGGAGTAGCTTTGACTGAAAAGATGGCAAAACTTATTGTTAGAAAGTACGGTAAGCGTAAAGACCATTTAACAGCTGAAGATTGTGTCCAATCTGCAGCAAGAAAGAGCTCAGCTGGGAGAAGCACATCGAAGTCTCCCAAGAAATGATTTATTTTGATAATTTTGAGGCTAATTATTTGGAAAAATCTGAATAGCGCTTTTTTCGATCCATACAGATACGATTATTGTTGTTTACGTATTGAATATTAATTAGTTTCTCATATCAAATGAAGGCATATATCGCCATTCTTTTACTAATTTGCACTTGCAACTCACTTTACTTCGGAATAACTGGGAAACCTTTTTGCTTCGACATCGAGTAAGAACCTGGAAAGACGATCAAGTTTTGGTATGAAGTAACAGGTGAGAAACCTGAAGAAACTCAAGTTCATATTGTAAGTTCAAATCAAAACGCCGCGATTAGTTTGAGAGGTGCAACTAATAAGACAGAACAAAGTGGAGATTCTGCACTTAATGTATGCTTTGTATCTACTGATGGTGGGTATAAATCTGTTTCCGTTGACTTTTATACACACGACAAAGCTCATTTACTTGAACTTGCAAAGAAGAGTGAAATATACTAACTTCATACAAAACTTATAGATGTTGGTGAAGGATTGAAAGAGATTACTAAAAACGAGCTCTTCGAAGAACAGCGCCAGATTATCCATTCTGAAATTATCACTAATCATGAAAATAAGGTCAAGAATTTTGCTATTGCCAAGCTACTCGCTATCATTGTTGTTGCAGTCGGTCAATTGTATCTTCTCAAGAAGATGCTTGATAAGCAAGGACAGGGATATCAACCAGTTTGATCCTTATATGCTTCAATCTTTAAAATTCATAAAGTTAAACTTGATATCTATAATCATGATGCAACAGGTTGATAAGGTTGTGCATTTCCTTTGAAGAATCCTTTCATTATCCATAATTGAATCAAAGCAGAAGAAAGTAAAAAAGCAATTTTGATAACGCCTGCCCATTTAATATGGCTTTCAGATTGTTCAAGGGTATTCTTATG
>Ga0247836_1008812_pt1 | contig 10021 bp, 11 predicted proteins | sample LaCruzMarch2015__4_FD_187116 | JGI IMG/M metagenome (GOLD analysis project Ga0247836, IMG submission 187116) | Freshwater microbial communities from meromictic Lake La Cruz, Castile-La Mancha, Spain - LaCruzMarch2015_14m | ecosystem: Environmental > Aquatic > Freshwater > Lake | place: Spain...
CTTGCTACTGGCGGCTCGCCCGCTCCGCCAACAGCGACAACGGCGGGCCTTGGGTTCGCCAATGACGCGGGGCTCCCACGCTACCGGAACCGCGCTCGGCATTCATGCAGCCTTGCCGGAAGGACACGAAGATGGTCGTCTGGAGATCGACAACAACACCGCGGAGAACTGCATCCGGCCCTTCGTCACCGGTCGCAAAAACTGGCTCTTCTCCGGCAGCCCCAAGGGCGCCGAGGTCAGCGCCACCCTCTACAGCCTGGTGGAAACGGCCAAAGCCAACGGCCTGGAACCCTGGGTGTACCTCAACCACCTCTTCGAGCACCTGCCGACGGCCAAGACCCCGGAGGCCATCGCCGCGCTGCTGCCTCACAATTTGAAATTAGACGACCTGAAACGGGGAGGGTCAATCCTGTAGTTGCCCGGACGCTTACCTTCATCCTGGCTGGCGCGGTCCGGAGACCAGGCATGACGATCGCACTTTCAAGGTTGGGCGGGGACGTGCTGTTCGGCGGTTATCGATCGCTTGCGCAAGTTCCGCATTTGACTCGCTGCTTGTCGCGCGCGGCGATTGTGCTTGCAGGGTTTCATCGGTACGCGGCTGGGCTAGCGTTCGTCGGGTGTTCCAAGGCACAGCTGCAAAAGGTGCGCGACCTGCTGACGACAGCGCCGACGGTTCGTCATCGGTATTTTCGCCGGCACCGAATCTTCTCCAACCTGGAATCCGCGGCCTTCGGCCTCTCGGCCGAGGTCCTAGGGCTAGATGCGGATTTTTTCGCGCCTGACTGTGCGCTCGACGCGACCCTCGACGATCTCGAACCGCTGGCTGCCTTCAGCCGACCAGAAAGCCGCTATTACATGGGCAATATGATCTTGCGCGATGCGGGTGTCTTCGGGATCGCCCATGGCCGGGAGATTCGTGTGCCCTTAGTGGAACGGGCTTTCTTGACACCGTGTTCGCACTGCCGGGGGCGTGGCGGCCCCTGCGTGGCGCACAAAGTAGGCCCCTGCTTGCAGATGCCATGCACGGTCTACTGAACCCCAACAAGGCTTGCCAAATCGCCGCTTCAGCCTGCCGCAGGCCGCGTGGATGGCCGGGCGGTTGCGCCCGGATTTCGAGCATCGGGTGGACTGCGTCACTGTGTCCGGTCTGTTGAACGCGCCTGCTGTGCATGCGCTTTCGCAAGACTTTCAGGATGACCCGAAAGGTCCCAAACGGTCGCGGGTCTGGACCTTGGGCGTGTTTGGAGCCTGGCTGGGCTTTAATGGCTCAACGCGCTGAGATCCCATCAATGGCGCCACAACTGGGCGTGATCCACACGGTTGGGTCACTGCGCCAGAGTGCAGGCGGTCCGAGCCGAACGGTCACCGCATTGTGCCGTGAGCTCGGGCGCCTTGGCATGCAAGTGGACTTGCTGAGCCAAGATGCCGCGGGAGCAGGCGCTGACGAGAACCTGCGGCCGCCGGTCGACCTGGTGACGACCACGCTTGCGTCGGCTTATCGGTTGCCCTATGTCGGCAAGCCCTGGTCACCCTCGTTCCGCGCAATGCTGCGCAAGTGCTGCCATCAGTCGCAGGGGAAGCTGATCCACGACAATGGTATCTGGTTACCGACGAACCATGCGGCCGCGATGGTTGCGCGCAAAGTCGACATCCCACTGATCGTCAGTACGCATGGGATGTTGGAGCCGTGGTCGCTGAGCCACAGGGCCTGGAAGAAACGCCTGGCTTGGAGGCTTTATCAGCATCGCGACCTCCTGACCGCTAGGGTGCTGCATGCAACCGCTCAGCAGGAGGCCGACAATCTACGCTGGCTTGGTCTACGGCAACCCATCGCCATCATTCCTAACGGGGTAGACCTGCCGGCGTGGTCTGAGGATTCGAAGGTCCAAGAGGTGCCGCGCATTGCCCTGTTCTTGTCGCGTATTCATCCCATCAAAGGCTTACTCAATCTGGTCGACGCTTGGAGGGTCGCCCGGCCCTGCGGATGGCGCGTGATCATTGCAGGACCGGACGAGGAAGGACACCGCGCGGTGGTCGAGGAGCGGATTAAGGCAGCCGGTTTGGCAGCTGATTTTGAATTCGTCGGGGCCGTGGATGGTTCTGACAAGACCGCCCTCTACTGCCGTGCCGATCTCTTCGTGCTGCCGAGCTTCACAGAAAATTTCGGCGTCGTCGTCGCCGAAGCGTTGGCATGTGGCGTGCCGGTAATTACGACTAAGGGGACTCCTTGGGGAGGTTTGGTAACCCATCGCTGTGGCTGGTGGGTTGAGATCGGCTCGGAACCCTTGATCGGCGCGTTACTAGAGGCGACAAGCTTACCCCCGGCTGTTATCGGGGAGATGGGGAAGCGGGGCCGATCATATGTTGAGCAGCATTTTGGCTGGCCAGGAATCGCGCGAGAGATGCTTGCGGTATATCGCTGGGTGCTGGGACAGGCGGAGAAGCCGCCTTGCATCCTATTAGACTGATCGCACCCATCGTCTTATTCAATGCCCACTGAGCAAGGCCGCCCATGTTGGCGCTGTTTTTTTACGGCCGGAGACAGGATGCAAGTGTTTAATCCCAGTAATGCACTCGATATTGAGCAATGTCGGCGGCTTCGCCCGTACAACAGGCGCGAATATGTTGGGCGGGTGTTATGGGGTCTGGCGACCCCCTTGTTTCGCTTCAGCCCCCGGCCTTTGTTCGGCTGGCGGCGCCAGTTGCTGCGCTGGTTCGGGGCGCGGATTGGTCGTAACGCCCACGTGTATCCCAGCGCACGGATCTATCTGCCGTGGAACCTAACGATGGGTGACCAGGCCAGCATTGGTGAGTGGGCATTGATCTACAACCTTGGCTTGGTCTCGATCGGTGATCGGGCAACTATCTCCCATCGCGCTCACCTTTGTGCCGGAACCCACGATTATCGCGATCCGAGCATGCCATTGCTGCGGCTGCCGATCGAGATCGGACCGCAGGCATGGGTGTGTGCTGACGCGTTCATAGGGCCAGGGCGACGCGTCGGTGAGGGAGCGATCGTCGGAGCGGCGGCGGTAGTCGTCCAGGATGTTCTGCCCTGGACGATCGTTGCCGGTAATCCCGCGCGGGTGATTAACTCGCGTTTGTTTAACGCCATGTCTGAACAGAGAGCCGCGTGACCGCGGGTAATATGTGTTGATCCGACATGTTTATGACTAAGCAGCTATGCATTGTTTATGCCGGGAGCAGTCGGGGAACTGCGTTGCGAGCCCGAACTCGGACATGCTGAGCAAAGAAATCTGTTGTTGCAATGAAGCGCTCTGGCAGTGTTTGCCCGAGCTGACTCAAAGACTTGGAGATTGACTATGATTTCTCGGCACGTAAGGGACGTGTATTTTGCGCTTATGGTGGTCCCGATGCGTTTTTCAGCGTCAGCCTATCGGGCGTTATTGTCTCCGAAAAGTTTAAATGACGTGTGTGTAAAAGTTCATCTTGGCCCGGGTCAAAAGGGTTATAAGCCGGGCTGGATTAATGTTGACGCCAATTTTCTCTCAACCAAGATTGATGTTTGGGCGGATCTGCGCGAGAAGCTTCCCTTTCGTAATCAATCGGTGGATGTGTTTTACTCGCATCATGTGATAGAACATTTGCCGGATAGCAGTCTTCTCTATCACTTCCGTGAAATGCATCGCTGCTTGAAGTCCGGCGGGATTATACGTATCGGGGGGCCGAATGGTGATGAGGCAATTCGTAATTTTCTGATCGATAATCATGATTGGTTTGGTGATTTTCCTGATAAACATCATAGCATTGGCGGGCGACTGGTAAGCGACTGGTAAACTTCCTCCTTTGTCGTGGTGAACATCTTACAATCCTAACGCGGTCGTATTTGTCGGAGCTTCTGGGTGAGGCTGGATTCGATGCTATCACGTTCCGAGCTCCGATTACTGATACAGGTTATGCCGATTTGCTTAATGACGCACTTACTGGAGAGTGGGAGTCGACACCAGAGGCTCCACATACGCTGATGGTAGAGGCGATTAAATCATTTTAAATGGATTTGGCAATCCATCATCTCGCTGATAGCGGGGCTTGCCTTGCTCCTGCTGAAGTCAAATAGGTTATCATGCCAATCCTATGAGCATATCCATCCTACTTCTGACGCTCAACGAAGAAGCGAATCTGCCGGCCTGCCTTGCCGCCGTCAACTGGTCGGACGATGTCGTTGTGCTCGACTCATTTAGTCAGGACAATTCCGTCGACGTTGCTGAGCGACTTGGCGCGCGCGTCTATCGACGGGCATTTGATACGTTTGCCGGACAGCGCAACTACGCTCTGGATCACATCGACTTTAAGTATGATTGGATCCTGCACCTGGATGCCGACGAGATCATTACGCCTGAGTTGCAGGCCGAAATGCTCGCCGCGGTCTGGTTCGGTCACTTAGACGCGTATCGTATCCCGTCTAAGATGATGTTCTTTGGCCGGTGGTTGCGATACTCCGGCATGTATCCCAGCTATCAGGTTAGGCTGGGGCATCGGGAGCGGTTCCGTTTCAAGCAGGTCGGCCATGGTCAGCGCGAGGACCTGGCGCCGGAGCGGGTTGGCACACTGTCTGAGCCCTACCTACATTATTCATTCTCAAAGGGGCTGAGCGAGTGGTTCGACAAGCACAACCGCTATGCCAGCGATGAGGCCAAGGAAACGGTCCGGCTGTTGGGTGAAAGTCGAACAATCGAATGGAGCGCAGTGTGGTCGCGGGATCGAATGCGTCGCCGTCGCGCGCTCAAGGAGTTGTCCTACCGCATGCCGCTTCGTCCATCGCTGCGTTTTCTCTACATGTACCTGCTGCGCGGTGGCTTCCTGGATGGCCGTGCGGGCCTGACCTATTGTCGGCTGCTGTCGATCTACGAGTATCTGATCGTGCTCAAGACGCGGGAACTGTTCACCGGACAACGGCCGGCTTCAGCAGTGCCGGATCACTCACCTGAAAACTGAGTGCGATCATTCCTCCCGCTCCCTCCCACGCTCCGGTTCCGGTGTGAGAGTGTCATGTGGACGCGCTGCACACAACGCTACGGAGAATCGGTTTATGCAGCGCTAACCTGACTTCTACACATGTTTCGGACGCATCGATGCAAACACATCTCTCCAAGAACATCCTCGTCACTGGCGGCGCCGGTTATATCGGCAGCCATGCCTGCAAGGCGCTCCATCGGGCAGGCTATCAGCCGATCGCCTGCGATAACCTAGTCTATGGTCACCCTTGGGCCGTTAAATGGGGACCATTAGAACAGGGCGATATTGCCGATCGGCCATGGCTGGACGCTCTGATTGAGCGCTACCTACCTTTGGCCGTGATGCATTTCGCGGCCTATGCCTACGTGGGCGAGTCGATTCTGGACCCGGGCAAGTATTACCGCAACAATGTGGCCGGGACCCTGACGTTGCTTGAAGCCGTGCGTGATCACGGGATCGGCCACTTCATATTTTCAAGCACCTGCGCGACTTACGGCATCCCCGCACAGATGCCGATCGCCGAGGACTGCCCGCAGGTGCCGATCAACCCCTACGGGGCATCGAAACTGATGATCGAGCGGATGCTGGCAGATTTCGAGCGCGCCCATGGCCTGCGTTCGATTGTATTACGCTATTTCAATGCGGCCGGCGCCGATCCCGACGGCGAGATCGGCGAGGAGCATAACCCGGAGAGCCATCTCATCCCGCTGGCCATCCAGGCCGCGCAATTCGGTGAACCAGAACTAGCGATTTTCGGCACTGACTATCCAACCCCAGATGGCACTGCCGTGCGGGACTATATCCATGTAGCCGACTTAGCGGATGCGCATGTGCGCGCGTTGGATGACCTCTTGGCAGGCGGGGTGAGTGTCGCGCTCAACTTGGGCACCGGTATGGGGTTTTCAGTGCGGCAGGTGGTCCAAGCCATTGAGGAATCGACTGGCCAGCGAGTTCCGGTGCGGGAGTCTCCTCGCCGTGCCGGCGATCCGCCGGTGTTGGTTGCCGATCCGGCCTACGCGATGCGGCGACTTGGGTGGCAGCCACGGTATTCGACGCTAGATCAGATCGTTGGGACGGCTTGGCGGTGGCACGAGGGTAACCGTTTAGCCCCTCGCCCTGCGGTAGAGGGTTCGTCGAGACAATGGGTTAGGCCCCCCTCCCCCCGCGGGGGCTAAACGGTTGCATGTCTGATCGTTCGTCCCGGGATGACGGGCGCGACCGGTAATGTCTATTGCGGCCTGCACGAATTCTGAGGACATGGCGCTGGTGCTCCATGCCTTGCGGCCGGACGATCAGTTCGTCGATATTGGGGCGAATGTGGGCTCTTACTCGATGCTCGGGGGGCGGCAGGTGCGCGCGTCCTCGCGATCGAGCCGATCCCGGGTACCTTCGCCTGGTTGACGCGAAACATCGCGGTGAACGGGCTGGGCGAGCGGGTGCGGGCGCTCAACCTGGGGCTGGGGCGGCGGGAGGGTCGGCTGCGCTTCACTGGCGGATTGGATACGGTCAATCACGTGCTCGCCGAAGGTGAGTTGGCCGGGGATGCGCTGGAGGTGCCGGTGCGCACCCTGGATGCGGTGCTGACGGTCAGTCGCCGACCCTGATCAAGATGGATGTCGAGGGGTTCGAGCGCGAGGTGCTGGCCGGGGCGGTGCGGACCTTGGCCGATCGGGGGCTGTTGGCGGTGATCATGGAGCTGAACGGCAGCGGTGGGCGGTATGGGTTCGATGAGGAGGCGTTGCATGGGGCGATGCTGGGGCAGGGGTTCGAGACCTTCCGCTATCGGCCGTTCGAGCGGGTGTTGGAGCCGCTGCATGGGGCGCGTTCGGGGGGAGGGAATACGCTTTATGTCAGGGATGCTGGGCGGTTGGCAGAGCGGGTGCGCTCGGCGCCGCGGTTTCGGCTGGGGATTGGTGGGGAGATTTGAGGCCGCGGGGCCGCGGTGGGGAGCGAGATCGGGCCTCGATTTTAACTGCGGGCACGCGCCTTGCGGCAACCACTTCGTAGAGGCGAATCGGGGGTGCTGACAATTGGGTGGCGATCGCGTCTGCTTGGGTTAGGGCGGACCATGGCCAAAGCCCGCCGGAGGGCCTAGCGGTAGATTCCTGGAGATCGCGCCAGTCGGGACGGGGTTTGAAAGCCCGTCCGGAACCTTTGGGGCCTGGCAGACAACACCAAGGTCAGGACGGGAGACCAGCAGCGATCTAGTGGGAAGGGTCCTAGGCCCCGGGAGTTCGTCGGACCGGCGCAGCCCCGTCTCAGGAGCCGACCGGGGGATTGTCGCCTTTCAGCAGTGCCTTGAGGCGCTCGACCTCGGCAAGGGCAGCGTCTTTCGCTTGCAGTGCGGTTTCTTTGGCTTGCCGTTCCTCTTCCAAGGCCTGCCGTTGCTCCTCAAACGCCTGCTGTTGCTCCTCAAACGCCTGCTGTTGCTCCTCAAACGCCTGCTGAATCGAGCGTCGTTCTCGTTCAATGGCGCGCTGTTGGCGCAGGAAGTCCTGCCGCGCCTGATAGACATCGTAGGCGCGTTCTTTCTCGGAAAAGGCTTTCAGGGTATTCATGGCTTGCCTCATTTCAGGGGTCTGCATCCACGCGGGGAGCCGGTCGGCGTCCAGGTGCTCGCCCTCTTTGAAGAACTTGAGCCAGCGTTGCTCTTCGGTCGTGATCTGCTCGGCGGCGAATTTGTTCAGTTCCAGGAGGTAAATCCCGCCGTGGTTGAGCAGACACTGGCCGCGCTCGTCGCGCAGGCGGTAGCGATGAGTGTAATAGGCGTCGCCCGGCAGGAGGTCTTCGCCCAGGATCCAGATGGAGTAGGCGGGTTTGAGCTTGCCGTAGTCCTCGCCGCTCTGCAACTGATGATTGTAGAGGTCGTTCCAGGTGTACAGGACGCGCCCGAGCAGGGCCGCGTAGGTCAACAACTGGATCTCGATCTGAAAGCGCCGGGCGCGGTCGTCATGGGCCTTGATATCGACGATGCTCAGTTTATCGGAGAGAAATTCGCGTTCGTTGTAGGGGTTGAGGATCTGCACCTGGGTGACCGGGTCCTGCAGATCGGGACCCAGGATGGCGTTGAGAAAGTGGATCAGCAGGTTGCGGTTCTCCTCAGACCCCAGAAGGGCCTTGAAGACACAGTCGATCTTGGGGTCGATGGGGTGGCGCATGGGGGGAGTTTAAAGGGGATTGGTGACGCGGACAATCGGGGAGGGCATGGTGAAAACCCTGGCACTGGCTCCCGGCTTCGCACCTGAGATCCGGGACAGGCCCCTGGTGTAGGGGCGGGTTTGAAACGAAATGTCGCGGTGAACGGGCTGGGTGAGCGGGTGCGGGCGCTCAACCTGGGGCTGGGGCGGCGGGAGGGTCGGCTGCGCTTCACTGGCGGGCCGGTATGGGTTCGATGAGGAGGCGTTGCATGGGGCGATGCTGGGGCAGGGGTTCGAGACCGTCCGCTATCGGCCGTTCGGTCGGGTGTTGGAGCCGCTGCGTGGGGCGCGTTCGGGGGGAGGGAACACGGTTTACGTCAGGGATGCTGGGCGGTTGGCGGAGCGGGTGCGGTCGGCGCCGCGGTTTCGGCTGGGGATTGGCGGGGAGATTTGAGGCCGCGGGGCCGCGGTGGGGAGTGAGGACGGGGCCTTGATCACGACTCCGGCCACCAGCCGCTGCGGCGGTGGCCAATCATCCGCGGGTGGCCAAGGCCGTGTGCCCGTGGGGTCCGCTATGCGGACCGACGCTCCCGCGGTGACCGCAGTGGCCGGACCGATGATTGCGGCCGGAACGGTGGTGATCGTCGGCGTCAGCGCCACCGCCCCGGCTTGCGCCTAATGCCCGGTGCGTTTGAGCCAGGCTTTGACCTGTTCGGGGTCTAACCCGCGCAAGCGGTCTTCGGCGGCCAGCCCGCGTAAGCGGTCCTCTACACCCATCCGCTCCAGCAGTGCTTGGCGCTGTTCGGGGCTGAGTGCCTGCGTATCTTCGATGATCATGGGCCAGGTGTCGTGTAAGAGGTCGTGCAGCGTGTAAGCCATGTCGGGAAGCTCCAGACGGTGGACGTTGGCAAGATGGTAGCGCAGCAGTTGCGCGGCCGGGCTGTGCGGCCGGTAGTGGGCCAGTCCGTAGCGGATTCGATCCATCTCGCTGGCGAACAGTTCCCAGGGGGCATTGCGCGGGTGCTGGGCCAGGGCGTTCAGGACGATCAGCCGGATCCGGCGGCTGCCCCAGCCGAGATCGTAGATGCCGGGCCAGGCGCTGGGGGTCCGGGCCGCGGCGGGGAGTTGCCGAAACAGCTTCCCAGGATGGCGGGTGGCGACGGCATAGAGACGGAAATCCGCCTCCGGCAGCAGCCGATAGCCCGCGGTCGGCGGTTCCACGGCGGCGTCGGTGTCAGCGGCTGTCGGTCGGCCCGTGGCGGCCTGGATGGAGGCGAGTTTGCGATAGGTGACGTAGTGGCCGATCAGCTCTTCGAGCGCCCAGCCGTCCAGCGGTTCCTGTTTGGACTTGTAGCTCAAGACATTGTGGGCGGTGAGGTTCTCCAGCCCGTCGGGCAGGTCGGCCAGGGCTGCCGCCGCAGTGGCCGCCGCGGCGCCGGGTAAGCGTTCGATAATCAGCACGTCCAGCCGCTGGCTCTTGAGCGCGAGCTCCTTTTCCAACTCCACGCGCCAGGGGCGGCCGGTGAAGAGGTCGGTCAGGGCGATGCCGAAGAGTCGATGCCAGGGGGTGTGATCACGCATCGGCGCATAGTACCGTAGCGCGGCCTGGATCATGAGCACCGCTCTGCCAACGCCATGCCCTTGCGGTCACCCGTCGCGGCCGGGGGGCCGCTCCTACGGCGGTTGGCTCAGGAGTCGGCCGTGGGGTTGTTGCCTCTCAGCAGCGCGGTGAGGCGCTCGACCTCGCCAAGGGCGGCTTCTTTGGCCTGTCGTTCGGTCTCCCGAGCGGCGCGTTCCTGCGCGAGCGTGGCGCTCTGCTGCGCGAGTGCGGCGTTCTTCTGTTCGAGCGCGGCGCTCTGCTGCGCGAGCGCGGCATTCTTCTGTTCGAGCGAGGCGCTCTGCTGCGC
>Ga0247836_1008820_pt1 | contig 10013 bp, 10 predicted proteins | sample LaCruzMarch2015__4_FD_187116 | JGI IMG/M metagenome (GOLD analysis project Ga0247836, IMG submission 187116) | Freshwater microbial communities from meromictic Lake La Cruz, Castile-La Mancha, Spain - LaCruzMarch2015_14m | ecosystem: Environmental > Aquatic > Freshwater > Lake | place: Spain...
AAACTACGCCATTTGCTTCCTTCAGATTCTACCTCACGGTAGACACCCTTGCATAGGCTCATTATTCCCATCGACGGGGCTAACAGCGGACTTGCACCGCCTAGATGTGCGCCATGTCTGGCGCACCTAACCGAAAAAGCATGGGAATTATCCCATGCTTTTTTATACCCAGTGTTATCCGCGTATTATTTTTATGTTGCTCGTGGATAAGCTTTGCCACATCAGAAGATGCTGAAAATTAGTGTAAACTTAAAATCAAGGTTCTTAAACCACTCCAAACAATTCCTACGCTAATGGCTAATAAAATAAATGCCGTTAGCCGCGTTACGACATTGGTTCCAGTTTTACCTAATTTGAGAAAAATTCGATCGGCTAATGCATAGCAAATCCCAACGAGAATAAATACTGCGATAATTCCTAAAGTTGCACCAAGATAACTGACTAAATTATTTTGCTCAGCATCGAGATTAATATTGGCGGCTAAAGCCACGGTAACCGCCATTGCACCCGCTCCAGCCGTAATTGGCATGGTTAGTGGAAAGAATGTAATGTCGTTGCTACTTTGCTCGGCAGAACTGATTGCTTCTTGTTCATTGGGCGTGGCTGGAGCATTTAACATTTGCCATGCGGTTGCAAAAACCAATAAACCACCAGCGATTTGCAAGCTTGCCATGGAAATACCAAAGAAATTCAGAATGTATGAGCCTAAGAAAAAAACTATCGTGAGTAAAACCGCACCATACATTGCGACTCGCCACGCCATTTTGCGGCGTTGTTGAGCTGGATAATTTTGGGTCATTGCCAGAAAAACGGCGGACATTCCAATTGGATTAAGAATAGAAAATAATGAAATGAAGGTATAGGTGAAATTATGATAAACATCATAAAAAAGAGAATACATGTTAATGGCCTATAAATTTTTTGAGCGATTGAGCGCGTAATTATACCCAAATTAATTTAGCAAAAGCTCTTTAGTTGTCGTTTGGGCGAAAATATTGTTTTATTGAGTATCAAATTTGCGCAAATTTTTTGCGGTTGTTGCTGTATAATATATTGTTTTAATTGTGTAAATATAAAAAACAATCACGAAATAAATTTAATTTAAATTTAACATGATGCATTGCATATAATACTGCCAGTTATAAAATTAATCCATCTAGAGGAACTGTAATGTTAAGAAAAATTATTCGTGCAATTATCCCATCTAAAGGTGAGGTGTTTTTTAATCTATTTGTGGCTGGTGCAGAAAATGTTCATCAAACTGCCAATATTTTTGCGAATATTATTAGCGCTAAAGATAAGGCTACTGAGGCGCAGTTATCAAGCGAACTCCGCCAACAAAAACAAAAAGGTTTGGAAATTGAGAAAAAAGTCATGGTTGAATTAAACAACCAATTTATCACGCCAATTGATCGCGGAGATATTCAAGAATTGTCGGTGTTATTATTGAAATTAACCAAACGGATTGTAAAAACTAATACTAAATTACAAATTTATGGCATCGATATTAAAGTCGATGATTGCCTAATTGGCAGTGCAACCACCCTGCAAAATATTACCAAAGTTTTAGTCGATATTATGCAAGCTTTGAAGGATGGTAATTACGATCGGATTAGTAACGATGAGCAGTTAACCGATGAATTTGAAGAAAATGGGGTGGAAGATTTACGCCGTGCGATGAAAGAAATGTATTCGGGAAATTACGATACGATGATGATTTTAAAGCTTAAAGAAATTTATAAAAGCATCGAAAATGCAATTGACACCAGTGCTTCAATCGCGGACTTAGTGATGCAAATTTCTGTGAAGGATATGTAAGCATGGCGCTCTCGTTTTTTCTGTTAGCGTTAATTGCGGTGGCTTTAATCTTTGAATTTATTAACGGTTTTCATGATACTGCCAATGTGGTTGCTACGCCAATTGCCACCCGCTCGTTATCTCCCTATCAAGCAATTATCATTGCCGCAATTTTTAATTTCATTGGTGCTTATTTTAGCACTGGGGTAGCCAAAACAATTACCAGCGGCTTATTTGATGCGCATTTTGTGACCCATGCGTTGTTGGCATCGGCCTTAATTTCGGCGATTGGTTGGAATTTAATCACGTGGTGGTTGGGAATTCCATCGAGTTCATCACATGCGCTAATTGGTTCACTAATTGGTGGAGTAATTGTTAGTGGTGATGGTTTTGCCGCAATAAAATGGTCGGGATTATTCCAAAAAGTTGTGTTACCAATGTTGTTTTCACCGATAGTTGCGTTCTTTTTAGCCCTCACGATTATGGTCATCATGTCGTTAGTGCTACGTAAAAATACCAATCCACGGAAGACCAATAATTTCATTCGTGAAATTCAAGTTTTATCTTCGAGCTTATTGGCATTTAGTCATGGTTCAAACGATTCACAAAAAACCATGGCGGTCATTACCTTAGCTTTATTTAGTTTTGGTGTGGTGAGTTCAACAAGTGCAATTCCGGGTTGGGTAGTTATTATTTGCGCTATGGCAATGGCCGCAGGAACTTTAGCTGGCGGAATGCGCATTATCAAAACCTTGAGTAGCCGCTTAGCTAAATTAAAACCCGCCAATGGCTTTTCGGCTGAGCTTAGTTCTGGTGCACTGATTTTGGCAGCCTCACATTTTGGTTTGCCAGTTAGTACCACCCAAGCAGCTTCGGGTTCAATTATGGGTGCGGGCTATAATGGACGCGGGATTAATTGGATGGTGGTGCGCTCAATGGTAACCGCATGGTTTTTAACTTTGCCAGTTACCGCATTACTTTCCGCTGCGATTTACAAAGTAGTAATTTTGGTTTTTCTCTAAATTGAGTTAATTGGTGAGCCAAAAAAACAAGTCTAGTCAATCGATTAAAGAGCGCAAGGGGATTGCACCATATTTGTATGTTGAATATAAGCACTCCAGCATTCGGAGTTTAATTGTGAAGCAATATGGACGCATGTTGTTAATCAAATTAGCCTCAGGACGCTACACCGCGATGCATGAATTAGGTTTGGGGAATCCTGAGGTAGAAATAATTTACCGTAATGAAATTGAAGAAAAATTACCGCAGTGTTTTTATAGCAAATTAGAGGCTAAAGCCTATATTTTAGATATTTATGCGCGCAAAAACACCGACTTTATTATATAAAAGGAATCGTTGATGTTCAAGAAAATAGTTTATAGTTTAATGCTTGCAGGTGCTTTAGGCGCGGCAAGTGCCGAGTCTGCCATTAATAATGCGACTCCACCGCAAAATTATCCAACGGTAGCGAGTCCGCAAACAAAATTGTTTAAAGCCGCACCAAGTTTAAAAACGCAAACGCCGATCAAGCATTTAGTGATAATTTTTCAGGAAAATGTTTCCTTTGATCGTTATTTTGCAACTTATCCCCGTGCATTGAATTTAGCTAATGAAACGCCATTTCACGCCAAAGCGGGTACACCGAGCGTAAACGGTTTGACGCCGCAATTAATTGAGAGTAATCCGAATAGCATTAAACCTTATCGGATGGCGGGTAATTTTCAACCCTGCTCACAAGATCATGATTACCCAATGGAAATTAAAGCCAATAACGGCGGTTTGCTGAATAAATTTGTCGAGTATGGCAGTTACCAAGATGCGAATTATCAGCAAAAATGCCTTGGTGAAGTCATGGGCTATTATGATGGTAATACTGTTACTGCAATGTGGAATTATGCCCAGAATTTTGCGCTTAATGATAATTCATTTGGCACAACCTTTGGTCCATCTACACCCGGAGCTTTAAATTTGGTGGCAGGAACTACTGGACCAGTGGTATCACCAACTGGCGAACGTGAAGTAATTGAAAATGGACATATGATTGAAGATCCAAATCCATTTTACGATGATTGCTCTTATGGGACGAGTAAATCAGGCGATACTGGTACGGCGGTAGCTTATTTTACGGCTGGTAAAAATATTGGCGATGTCCTTTCCGCTAAAGGTATTGCATGGGGTTGGTTCCAAGGCGGCTTTAAGGCCGATAGTTATCAAGGCCTTAGTGCACAATGTAATAAAATTACCGCTAATCATTTTGGGGTGAAAAAATCCGATTATAATCCGCATCATGAACCATTTCAATATTATGCGAGTACCGCTAATCCGCACCATTTAGCGCCGAGTGCGACTAAATTAATTGGTAGTGATGATCAAGCCAATCACCAATACGATATGAGTGACTTTTGGTTAGCCGCTAAGGCGGGTAAATTACCTGCGGTAAGCTATTTAAAAGCGCCAAATTATCAAGATGGGCATGGTGGTTATTCTAATCCGTTGGATGAACAGGAGTGGTTGGTTAATAATCTGAATCAATTACAACAATTGCCTGAGTGGAAAGATACGGCTGTAATTATCATGTATGATGACACCGATGGCGATTATGATCATGTTGCACCGCCTAAATCGCAGTTTGATGATATTGTTGGGCGGCGTGGTTTTGGTCCGCGCTTGCCATTTTTGTTGATTTCGCCGTACGCTAAAAATAATTATGTTGATCATACTTTGACCGATCAATCTTCGGTGTTGAAATTTATCGAGTATAATTGGGGGATTCCTGCCTTGGGTGCAGATCGTGCCGATCAATATGCCGGTTCAATTTTGAATATGTTTGATTTTAATAAAAAAACTGCGAGTCCAAAATTGTTCTTAGATCCTAAAACTGGCGTGGTTGTGCCTAATCTTATTAAATAGTTCAATTCGATGGAGATATGAATGAAAAAATTAATTTTAAGTCTGAGTTTATGTGGTTTAGTGGCATTTAGTTATGCGACAAATGATGCGTCAGCGCCGATTGTAGCAGGCGTTCCGCATGCGGCAGGTAGTCAGTATGTGGAAAATTATGCTCATCGTGGTGCGCGCAGTTTTTCACCTGAAAATACCTTACCAGCCTATAAAACTGGTCTAGCGGTTGGTACCAATTGGGTGGATATGGATATTGGGATTACCAAAGATGGTGTGATTTTGGTTGATCATGATCTGTGGTTAAATCCAGATATTTTGCGCAAGGATGGCAAATTTTGGGCACCGAGCAAGCAAAGTTTTTATGCGCAGTTAGAAAGTGCCGCTGGTGGAATTAATAAAAATATTCAACCCTATTTAGTCAAAAATTTAACTTTAGCCGAGTTGGAACAATATGATGCGGGTATGCTTAATCCACAAAGTCCGTATGCCAAATATTTCCCCGATCAATTTGCGCTTAATGGCACAAAAATGCCCACTTTGCAGGCGGTAGTCGATTATGTGAATCAAGCCACTAATAAGCAAGTTGGTTTCCAAATTGAAATTAAAAATGACCCAAGTCATCCAAAATGGACGGTCTCTGCGCACGAATTTGCCAAGAAAGTTAATGAATTCTTAGTTAAAAATGATTTGGTTGCGCGTGCCGAGATTCAATCTTTTGATTGGCAACCGCTGTATGATTTGCATAAATTGAATCCGCAGGTGAAATTAGCCTTCTTGGTTGGTGGTGACGATATTGAACGGATGCATAGCACGGATAAGAAAGCCGCTGGTTTGTGGAGTGGCGGTAAGCTATTGAAAGATTATAATAATTCATTACCACAAATGATTAAAGCCTTGGGTGGTTCATGCTATGAGCCACAAGACACGGCATTAACTAAAGCCGATCTCGACGAAGCTCATCGATTGGGCTTGAAAGTGGTAGTCTGGACTTGGCCGGAAAATTCGGGTGGCGCATTTGATCCTGTGCTCGTGGATAAATTGATTAGTTGGGGCGTGGATGGAATTATCACCGATGACCCTGCACGACTTAATTCGATGCTAGCCGCACGTGGTTTGCCAGTACCACAAGGATTTAAGGTTAATCCTTAACTCATGGTCTAGATTTAGATTGATTCCGCTGCCAAATTTGGTGGCGGTTTTTTTACGTCAGTAAGCTGCCAAAGGTCGATTGATTAGATCAAATTAATTTAGATGCGTGTCTGATTTACTGCACTCACAATATCAGCCATGATTTTTTGTAGGCTAATTGAGTTACCTGATCGTGGAATATTAATAAAGTTATCAATTAGTTGGAACAGCTCTAAGTGGCTTTTCTGTGAGTTATCAATGCTCAACATCCTCTCGTTTTGCTGGAAAACTACGTTAAAGATTTGTTGTTTGAGCTTAAATAATTCGAGGTTTTGGCTGAAATGTTTGCGTTGACGGCTGAAATCGGAGTCTTTTCTTTTATAGAGTTCGGTTTCGCTACAAGTTAATAAAATAAAAAACTGCTCGCCAAAATTGACTTCGTTAGTTTCTAAAGTCTTAAAAAACTCTAAATAGGCATCACTGTTATAATTTAGCTCACAAACTACGGCGCTATGAATTAGGTATTCCAGAATGCTGGTATCAAAAATTGCATTTTCAAATCCACCTGCATATTGATTTAAAATCGCGGTAATTATTACGCGTTGGTTGGCTAAGAAATCCACACAGTTGTCAGGTGCACTAAATGGCAAAATGAGTTCGCGGAGTGTTTCACTCATGATGTGAAATCCCTTAGTTTGCCCAATGTAGCTTGCCAGCGTGGTTTTACCGACCGCAGTTACGCCATCAAGATTTATTAGCATGGTTTATTCCTGAAATATTATCTAATGAAAGTCTGAATTAGACAGTTTAATTTGTAATTGTGCGCTATTTAAATTGAGCTAGCTGAATTATTTCTTGCCGTATATTACATATCATATGTAATATACGATATAATAGATCTAAAATATAAATTATAATAAGAGGTTAGTAATGAAAATAATAAGCAAACCAACAGATTATTTCCCCGCAACTTTAGCCAAAGAAGAAAGTTTTTGTAATCGAGTGCAAGAGCGGCAAGAAATCCTCAATAATATACTAAAATGCAAGCACACGATTTTATCATCTCCGCGAAGATATGGAAAAACAAGTCTAATTTATCAAGTTGTTGCGGAGAATAATTTACCCTGTGCCAAAGTAGATCTATTTATGGCAGTGGATGATGCGAGTATTTGTAAATTTATTACTAACGCTGTCGAGCGAGTGATTAAAGAAATTATTCCATTCAACACTCAAGTCTCGAATAAGCTACTGGCAATTTTCCACGCCTTTGATGTATCGGTTAAATTGGGTGATAAAACCTATGGGTTATCATTTAAATCATCGCCAGTAATTCAATCGGCCAATGAGAGCTATGTTGCTCATATTTATGAGGCCTTGAAATCATTATCGGAATTAGCTAAACTAGAGCAAAAAACCGTGGTTGTGTTTTTAGATGAATTTCAGGAAATAACCGCTGGTAATTCATGTGATGCGATTATGGGCGCAATTCGCAATGTTGCTCAAGAAGCGGATTATTTAGCCTTTATATTTTCTGGTAGTAAACGGCATTTACTTTCCGCGCTATTTAACGAAAAACGTAAACCACTCTATATGATGTGTACCAACTTAGTATTAGAAAGAATCAAGGTTAAAGAATACAAAGAGCATTTAAATAATTTAGCTGTTCGGCGCTGGGGTGATAAGTTAGATCCTAACTGTATTGCTTTAATTATGAGATATACGGAAGCTCATGCTTATTATGTTAATTTGCTGTGTAGCGCGCTATGGGAGCTTGATCATCTAGCATCGATTGATGAGGTTAATGACATTTGGCTAAATTGCGTGAGTCATGAGAAAAGCCGCATTGTTGATGAATTAAATAATCTCACTCATTCACAAAAAGACATCTTAAAAGGAATTGCGCTATATCCTACAGATAAGCCGACAGGTATCGAATTTACAAAAATGCTTAAGCGTCCAGTATCGACTATTAATCAATCCATTAAATCTCTAGTTGAAAAAGATATGATTTGTAAACTTGAAAATGAAGATCCAGAACTAGCATATATGAAACGTGGAGTATATTGGATATTAGATCCGATGATAAGGTTTATTATACTTAGCTCAGCACTTTGATTTGAATTATCTTCTGCAAAGTCATACCTCATTTTTCGGTTGTGGTTTTTATCAATACTTAAGAAACGCCAACTCGGGATAAGGAATTAAAGATATAAAAAATCCACCATTACACTTATAGTTGTTAAAATGAGTTTCTCACAAAACAAGTTACAACTGACGGAGCAATGATGGATTTAGTAGAATTATATGTTATTATCGATGATTTTTGCAAGGCATTCATGCCTAGATACCTAAAAATTCTGAAAAATAAAAAGCAAATTACCAGGGTTAGAACTGGAATGCTTTCAACCAGTGAGATAGTCTGGATTGTTTTATTATTTCAAGAGTCAGGGTTTGCTTGCTTCAAATGGTATTATGACAATAAAGTCTTAACTGAATACCGCTGTTATTTTAAGCAGCTACCAAGTTATAACCGATTTATCGAGCTAATCCCAAATAGCTTACTCGTCTTATTAAGGCTATTCAATTACTTAACTTACTTGAACCGCCGTAATTCCAGTGGTATTGAATATATAGATAGCACCAAAATAGGCGTATGTCACAATAAACGAATTCGTAGCAATAAAGTTTTTAGTGGAGTAGCGGAAATAGGTAAGTCCACTATGGGGTGGTTTTTTGGTTTTAAACTACATATTACTTGCGATACTTCGGGTAATTTAACGGGTATGTCAATTACTAAAGGCAATGTTGATGACAGAGTCCCGGTTGTGAAGTTAATCAATGGATTTAAAGGCAAACTCTTTGCTGACAAAGGTTATTTGAGTAAAAAATTAGCGGCACAACTTGCGGCTATTGGCGTAACTCTTATAACTACAGCACGAAACAATATGAAATCGAGATTAATGCCTGCTGAGCTTTTTGACGTTATCATGTTGAAGAAACGCTCCATCATTGAATCAGTTTTTAACTTGTTAAAGAACCGCTTGCAGCTTTGTCATACTAGACATCGGAGTATTGCCAATTTTGTAGTACACATAATTTCAGTTATTACTGGCTATCAGCTATTTGCTAATAAGCCTAAAATCACTTTAAATAATTTAATATGCCAATCGGCTTAAACCGAGTTGGCGTTAAGAAGAATGATTTTAGCCGACTTGTGCGGTGTGAGTAAAGTTTGTAACATGAGCCAAGCTTAATTGCGCGTGAGGCTATTTATGCAAGAATAAGAAACATATATCCACAAATAGCTATAGATTAATTCAATCACATCCAGATATAATACGCACATCTTAAACAAATAACATTTAAGCTAGTAATGATTTGAAATTTTATTTTATATAAATCAATCAATGAAATAATCTGGTTTAGCTAGTTTTCAAAGGATAGATATGAATAAAGTACTAATTACGCTGGTATCAGTTTTAATGTTGAGTGCTTGTAATAGTGGTGGGAGCAATCCATCGGGGAATAGCAGCGCTAATTTAAATAATTCTCACACTCAATCAACACAAATTATCACACCTACCGTTCCTGTTGGCTATGAAAAAGATGCCGAGTCGTGTCATAGCAATGGTGGACTCTTATTAGTTGGTACGGTTGCCGCAACTCCAGTTTATAAAAGCGGTTCACTGCGTCAAGGTGTTGAATTATCGCATACGCACATTACGATTAATCCACTTGGCACGACTAATCCAAATGCGGCTTATGATATGGCAGTAGATAATGCGTTTGCCGCGGGCTATGATGCTGCTCAACCGAATAAAGCCGTACCAGCACCATTATCAAGTTTAATGATCGGCACACTGATCGAAGCTTGTGGTTTGACCTATTCGAATGGCAATGGCGCAATTAAGCAAGGAATTCATTTCGTACACTTAAATGATCAGCCAATTATCCCAAATGTCACCGCCAATGGCTGGGTGAAAGTTGTCAATCCCGATGGAACCTTAAGTGATAATCTGGAGGGGAGTGCAGAATATTCTTATTTGTGGAATTAAGCTGTCTCGAATCGGGTAAGACCGCCCTCACGGGCGGGACTTCCCACACCACCGTACGTGCGTTGTCGCATACGGCGGTTTTAATTAAAGTTATAACTAGCAATCTTCTTTTCCAAACTCACTAGCCCGCTT
>Ga0247836_1008824_pt1 | contig 10010 bp, 9 predicted proteins | sample LaCruzMarch2015__4_FD_187116 | JGI IMG/M metagenome (GOLD analysis project Ga0247836, IMG submission 187116) | Freshwater microbial communities from meromictic Lake La Cruz, Castile-La Mancha, Spain - LaCruzMarch2015_14m | ecosystem: Environmental > Aquatic > Freshwater > Lake | place: Spain...
CTTCATCGGTTCGGGCGTCATCGAGGCTGGCTGCAAAACTGTCGTCGCAAAACGCTTCAAAAACTCCGGCATGTTTTGGTCCCTCCAAGGCGCTCAAAACGTCCTCGACCTCCGAACCTCTCTCCTGTGCAACCGCTTTGACTCCCAGTGGTCCGCCAGAAATCAAATAGCCGCATGAACCTCCGTAACTTTCCCGTCATGCACCCCCGGCCGGGCCTGCGCTGCGATTTGCGTTGTCAATTGAGCCCGGGGTTTGCATGCTGGCACGAGTGCTCGAGCTCAAAGATGTCACATTGTTTATCGGAAGCGGGGACGATGTCCGGCCGTTGCTTTCAGATGTCAACGCCTCGTTTCCCAGAGGGCATTTCGGTGCGATCATTGGATCCTCGGGCTGCGGGAAAAGCACCCTCCTCAAGGTGATCACCGGCATCGCCCCGGGCGATGAGGAGGGAACGATTTTTTGGAATGGCAGAAATGTCACCGAGGAGGACTTTTCCCCGTCGGAGATCGGATATGTCCCCCAGTTCAGCATCGCCCACGAGGAATTGACCGTGCGCGAGTGCGTCGGCTATGCCATGCGCCTCCGGGTGCGGGGGATGCACCCGCCGGCACTCGCGGAGGCGGTCGAGGGGATTCTGGAGGAAGTCGGAATGGCCGAAGTCCGCAACCAGCCTGTGAGCGTGCTCTCCGGCGGCCAGAAGCGGCGTCTCGCGCTCGCGATGGAGCTGGTGAGCAAGCCGGCCATGCTGCTTTGCGACGAGGTGACGAGCGGTCTCGACCCCCAGTCGGAGGACGAGATCGTCCGCCTCTTGCACGGGCTGAGCCGGACCGAGGGCCGGGTCGTCCTCTCTGTGACCCACAGCCTCCGTCATCTGGAGCTCTACGATTCGGTGCTCGTGCTGCACGAGGGCGTCGTCGCTTACCATGGCCCCTCCCAGTTTCTCACCCATTACTTCCGCACGGAAGATGCCAGGGATCTCTACTCCCAGCTCGGGCGGCGGAGCACGAAGGAGTGGGCTCAATCCTGGAAAAAGCACCGCCATGCATTTTTAGAAGCCAAAGGGGGCATGGATTGGGTGAGCCCGGTCAGCTTTGACAGCGCAGGGCCAAAGGAGGAGGAGGAGACCATCGAATCCCCCGCCCACGAGGCGATCCCCTCCACAGCCCTTCCCGTGCCGGGCCCGCTCAGCCAGTTCTTCACCCTGCTCGCCCGGCGCCTCAAAATCTTTTTCCGGGCAAAGGCGCAGCTCGCCCTCCAGCTCGGCCTCATCTTCGGATTCCCGGTCCTCGTGGCAGTCTTCGCGTGGAACGGCCTGCCTGCGGTCAAAAACCTGAGCATGGGCCTCGGGCTCGATGTCGTGCAGCAACTCGTCGAGGCAAAGGATTTCCTCATCCAGTCGAGCAAGGTCGGAAGCCTGGTGTCCGGGATCGTCATGTTCCAGGTCGTGCTCCTGACGCTCATGGGGGCAAACAATTCAGGCCGCGAAATCGCATCCGAGCGGCTGATCTTCGAGAAGGAAAAGCTCTCCGGCCTGAGCCCCCTGAGTTACGTCGCAGGGAAGGCGGTCTTCCTCGGATTCCTCGTGCTCGCCCAGTCGCTCTGGATGGGCCTCTTCGTGCATTACGTCTGCGGCTTTCCGGGCGAACTCGGCCCCCAGCTCGTCTTTCTGACCCTCGTCAACGCGGCGATGACATCCGTCTGCCTCGCCGTCTCCAGCTTCCTGAGCTCCGCCGAGCAGGCCTCGCTTGTCTCGATCTACCTCGTCGGGTTTCAGCTCCCTCTTTCGGGGGCCGTCCTGGCTTTGCCGGACTTCCTCGGCAGCCTCGTCCGCCCGTTCATCGCCGCCTACTGGAGCTGGTCCGGCGTCCTTCAGACGCTCAAAGGTGAGCGCTACTACGATATCGTCCAGATGGTCGTTCAGACCGCCCTCTCTCCCGCATCCCTCTGCATCTGGGTCCTCTGCTCACACGTCGTCATCGGCCTGTTCGCCGCGTGGATCGGCTGCCAGCGCCGGTGCTTGAAGTAGCCTCCCGGACATTTTCGCCCGCACCAATTACCGCTTGACCCGCATTTCCCCGCGTGTAGCTTTTGCTCATTCTTGTAGCGTATGCTACTTTCAGGCGTCTTGCTAAATACAACGGATAACAATGATACGGAAAAAATGGATATCTCCCCTGGCGCCGATCTTCCTCGCGACGTGCGTGGCGGGAGCGGCGCCCGCATTCGGCCGGGAACAAATCAAGGCGGTTGCGACCATCGGCATGGTGGCCGATCTGGTCAGGCAAGTCGGGGGCGATCGGGTTGCGGTGGATCAGCTCATGGGGCCGGGCGTTGACCCGCACCTCTACAAGCCGACACCCGGGGATGCCGCCCGGCTCAGCAAGGCCGATGCTGTATTTTACAGCGGACTCATGCTGGAAGGCCGCATGGGCGACCTCTTTGCCAGGCTCGCCCGCTCCGGAAAGAAGGTCTATCCCACCACGGAATCGGTGACGGAGAGCCGCCTGACGGAGCCCGAAGAGTTCAAGGGGCACTACGATCCTCACATTTGGTTTGACGTGGGCATGTGGGCGGAAACCGTTCCGACCATCATCAAGGGACTCAGCGAAGCCGACCCATCCGGCAGGGAAACCTATGAACGGAACGGTGCCGAACTGTTGTCCCGTCTGGCCAAGCTGGATGAGTGGTGCAGGGACACCTCCTCCCGGCTTCCCGAAGACAGGCGCATCCTCGTCACCAGCCACGACGCCTACAATTACTTCGGCCGGGCCTACGGTTTCAAGGTCGTGGGCCTGCAAGGGGTCTCAACTGTTTCGGAAGCCGCTCTGGCGGACATGGCGGATCTCGTGGACTTCATCAAGGAGCAAAAGGTGAAAGCCATCTTTGTTGAAACCAGCGTCAATCCAGCCGCCATCCAGCGCGTGGCCGGGGATGCCGGAGTCAAAATCGGCGGGGAACTTTATTCCGATGCGATGGGCGAACCCGGCGAATTGAAGGGAGGCTTCGATGTCGGCACCTACGAGGGGATGGTGCGCCACAACCTCACCACCATCGTCAACGCCCTCGACTGATCCCGGGATATAACATCCACCTCACGATGACCGAATCCTCTCCGTCGCCCGCCCCCCTGGAAATTCACGACCTAACGGTGGCGTATCACAAGAAGCCGGTTCTCTACGGGATCGACCTGAACATTCCCCGGGGGAGCCTCATCGGCATCATCGGCCCGAACGGCGCCGGCAAATCAACCCTCATCAAGGCCGTCATGGGCCTGCTGCCGGTTTCCAGCGGGTGGATCAAAGTCTTCGGAAAGCCCTACAAGGAAAACTTCCATCGAGTCGGTTATGTCCCGCAGCGCGAATCCGTGGATTGGGATTTTCCCGTCAGCGTCATGGATGTCGTGCTCATGGGCCGCTACGGGCATCTGCGGCTTGCCCAGCGCCCGACGAAGCAGGACAGGGAGATTGCGAAGGACTGCCTGGAAAAAGTGAACCTCCTCCCGTTTGCCGGCCGGCAGATCAGCAATCTTTCCGGCGGCCAGCAACAACGGGTTTTCCTCGCCCGGGCTCTTGCGCAGGATAGCGATCTCTACCTCATGGACGAGCCGTTTGTGGGCGTGGATGCCGCCACGGAAGAAGCCATCATCACCCTGCTGAGGGAGCTGAAATCACGCGGCAAGACGCTGCTGGTCGTCCATCATGACCTCGCTGGTGCGAGGGAGTATTTCGACCGGTTGATCCTCCTGAACATGCGGCTCGTCGCCTTTGGCCCGACGCAGGAGGTCTTCACCCCTGAAATCCTGCAAACGACCTACGGCGGCCGGCTCACCATACTTTCCGACGTGGCGCAGACCCTTGGAGCGCAACCATGAGGCGGCTTCTGCCAGTCGTTCTGCTGGCAATAATATTCGTCGCGCCGGAAGCGGCGCACGCAGCCCGCATCAGCGAGCTTTCGGACTCCACGATGGCGGAGCGCGCCTTGCGATTCCTCACCTTCCAAGACCCCTCGCTGCGCAACGCGCTGGCCGGCTCCATGCTGCTGGGCATTTGTTGCGGTCTCATGGGGGCATTTCTCGTGGTGCGCAAGATGGCTCTAATGGGGGACGCGCTTTCCCATGCGGTGCTGCCCGGCGTGGCATTGGGGTTCCTCTGGAACATGACGAAAGACCCGCTCGCAATCTTCGTCGGCGCGACATTGTCCGGATTGCTCGGTGCCGGAACGGTGCAGTTGATCCGCCACACAACAAGGCACAAGGAGGACGCCGCGCTCGGTTTCGTCCTCGCCTCGTTTTTTGGAGTCGGCATCTGCCTGTTCACCATGATCCAGAATATTCCGGGCGGAAACAAAAGCGGGCTGGACAAGTTCATGTTCGGGCAGGCGGCCGCCCTCAGCCAGGGCGATGTTCTGCTTCTCGCCGCCGTGACCGTGCTCGCCGCCGGCGCGGTGCTGCTCTTTTACAAAGAGTATACCCTCACAAGCTTCGATACGGGTTTTGCCCGCTCCCTCGGGATGCCCGTGCAGTTTTTTCATTACAGCCTCATGCTCCTGCTGGCCTTCGCCATCGTCTCCTCGCTGCAAGCCGTGGGAGTGGTGCTGGTGTCCGCGATGCTGGTCATCCCGGCATCCACCGCCTTTTTGCTGACCGACCGCTTCGGCCTCATGCTCCTGCTTGCAGCCATTTTCGGCCTTTGCTCGGGGGCCATCGGTTCGTTTTTCTCCTTCGTCGGGCGCAACCTGCCCACCGGTCCGTTCATGGTGCTGGCCGCGGCTTCGCTTTTTGCGGGGGCGCTGTTGCTTGGCCCCCGGCACGGCATCCTTTCCCGCTGGTGGCGGCAGCGCTCGCGATCGGCCCGCATCCGGCGGGAAAATACACTCAAGGCCATCTACCAGGTGCTTGAGGATGACGGATTTCGCCGCGAAGCGGCCGGCGTTTCGGAACTGGCGGAACGCCGCCGGGAAACGCGGGAGGAGGCCATGAGACAGATTGCCTCCGTGCGCAAAAGCGGTTTTGTCACGGCGCTCGGCGATGCCGTTTCCTTTACCCCGAAGGGTTGGCAGCGCGCCTGCGAAATTGTCCGCAACCACCGGCTGTGGGAACTATACCTGACGAACGCCGCGCACATCGCCGCCGACCACGTGCACGAGGATGCCGAAGTGATCGAGCACGTCCTTGGCGAGGAAATTGTTCTCAAGCTCGAAAAGCGGCTGAACTATGCCCGCCGCGATCCCCATGGAAAATTGATTCCCGGCCTGAAAGACATTCGCATGGGCCGCGCTTCCCGCCGGCCCTCCCGCGCGACCGGCTTTGGTCCGGACATCTCCCCGGTCTGATTTGATGAGTCCTCTCATTCCTGCCTTTGATTGGCGCAGCGTTTTCATCCGGCCCTGGACGGAGGATCTTTCCGGCACGCTGTGGATCATGCTCATGGGCTTCTTTGTCACCGCCGCCTGCGGGCTTGTGGGCAACTATCTCCTGCTGCGCCGCATGGCGCTCGTCGGCGATGCCATCAGCCACAGCATCCTTCCCGGTCTCGTCGTGGCGTTCCTGATCTTCAAGCATGTGTCCGTCTGGGTGTCGTTCGCCGGCGCCCTGGCGGCGGCCGCACTCACGGTGGCGGTCATCGAGTTCATCCACAGGCAATCCCGTGTCAAGCCCGACTCGGCCATCTGCATCACGTTCACGACCCTTTTTGCTCTGGGAGTCGTGCTCATGAGCATGCTGGAAACCAAAGGCTCCCTCCACATCGACGCCGAATGCGTGCTCTATGGGGAAATCGCTTTTGTCTCGCTGGAGCCCCCCGTCGTTTGGAATGGATGGGAGCTCGGCCCTCCATCTGTCCTTCATATGGCTGCGGTGCTCGGCGCCGTCGCCCTGGCCATTATCGTGTTCTACAAGGAATTGCTCGTGACCGCTTTCGATGCAGGCCTTGCAAAGTCCCTCGGGATGCGTGTCGGTGTCTGGCACTACGGGCTCATGGGGGGGCTCGCCATCGTCGTGGTCTCCGCGTTCGAATCCGTGGGCGCCATCCTCGCGGTGGCCATGCTGATCGTTCCGCCGATGTTCGCCGGGCAGCTCAGCGACCGGTTGTCAGTCCGCCTGGGATTGACCGTCCTTCATGCCGCCCTCAGCGCCCTTGCCGGCTTTCATCTTTCCGTCTGGCTGAACTGCTCCACGGCCGGAGCGATGGTGGTGGCGGCGGCTCTGCTTTTTGTCGCCGTGTGGATCTCCTCCCAATGCGGAAAGCTCATGCGGCCTGATCTCCGCGGGGAGGTGCCGGCAATTCCCGGGCTCCCCTCCGAATCAGGGCGAACAGGTTTTCGCAGCCCTTGAGGATTCCCCGGGCGTCCGCCCGGCGTCACGGGATTTTCGCCCCAGAAACCTTTCCATGGCCAAAAGCGTCTCATCACTCACATGGTGTTCTATTCCCTCGGCGTCTGCGCGGGCTGCAGAGGGGGAGACACCCAGGGCTTCCAGGAATGCCACCACTTTCTCGTGCCGTGCCCGCGCCTTGCCGGCCAGCCGCCTCCCTGAGTCGGTGAGAAAGATCGACCGGTAGGGCTCGGTGCTCACGAGCCCCTCGCGCTGAAGCCGCTGGACAGTCCGGATCACCGTGACGTGCGTCACCCCGAGTGATTTGGCGAGGTCGGTCGCGCGGGCCTCCCCGCGCATCGCGATCAGGTCCGCAATCGCCTCCACATAATCCTGTGCGCGCTCCTGGGCATGCTGCTGGCGCGTCAGTTGCTGATAGGTCGCCGTCTCCGGACCGCCCCCGCCGGCAAGGGCCGCAGCACCCGCGGGTTTCTGTTTTTTCAGAACCATCAATGACAGTATCCCTCAAGCTTTCCCCATTGACAACTCTCCGCTGCGGCGTTTAGCGTGCCGCCCCAGATGTAGCATGCGCTACATTTACAGCCAGACCCAGACAGCCATTCATGAAGTCCGAAATACAGGAACCGTCAGATGACATGGAGGGGTGGAAGCGGCAGGTCGCGGAGGTCAGCCTGCCCGAGGTGCACCGCACGATATTTGTGCCGGGGAAGGTTTCGTTCTGGCGGAAGATGCTGGCCTTTGCCGGTCCGGGATTCCTGGTGGCTGTGGGCTACATGGATCCCGGCAACTGGGCAACGGATCTCGCGGGTGGCGCGCAGTTCGGCTACACGCTGCTCTCCGTCATCCTGATCTCCAACCTGATGGCGATCCTGCTCCAGCATCTGTGCGTGAAGCTGGGGGTGGCCACCGGGAGGGACCTCGCCCAGGCGTGCCGCGACCATTATCCGAAGCCGGTGGTGTGGTTCCTGTGGGTGCTGTGCGAACTGGCGATCGCCGCCTGCGATCTGGCCGAGGTGGTCGGCTCGGCGATCGCGCTCCAGCTGCTCTTCGGAATTCCTCTCGTCTGGGGATGCGTCATCACCTGCCTGGACGTCCTGGCGGTTCTCTATCTCCAGAACAAGGGGTTCCGCTATGTTGAGGCGATCGTGATCACTCTGATCCTCACGATCGGAGCCTGTTTCGCAGCCGAGCTCATGTTTGCCAAGCCCAGCATGGCTGGGGTGATGCTCGGGTTCGTCCCGAGTTCGGAGATCCTCACGAACCACGGCATGCTCTACGTCAGCATCGGCATCCTGGGCGCGACTGTCATGCCCCACAACCTGTATCTCCATTCCTCGATCGTGCAGACGCGGATGTTCGCGCGGACGCCTGAAGGCCGGCGAGAGGCGATCAAGTTCGCGACGATCGATTCCTCCGCAGCCTTGATGTTTGCGCTCTTCATCAACGCCGCCATCCTGATTCTGGCTGCGGCGACCTTCCATTGGTCCGGACATCAGGATGTGGCCGAGATCCAGGATGCCTACAAGCTGCTGAGCCCGACCCTGGGTGTGGGGGTGGCGAGCACGTTGTTTGCGGTGGCCCTGCTCGCCTCCGGGCAGAATTCCACGCTTACCGGCACCCTCGCCGGGCAGATTGTGATGGAGGGTTTTCTCAACTTCCGCATCACCCCGTGGCTCCGCCGCCTCGTCACACGTGGCATCGCGATCATCCCGGCCGTCTGCATCATCGGGTATTTCGGGGAGAGCAAGACGACCGACCTCCTTGTGGCCAGCCAGGTTGTCCTGAGCATGCAGCTCGGATTTGCCGTCTGGCCGCTCATGCGCTTCACCTGCGAGAAGGCCAAGATGGGGGAATTCGTCAACCCTCTCTGGATCACGATCCTGGGATGGACGGCCACCCTCCTCATCATTACACTCAACTTGAAACTTCTTTTCGACTCCTTCGCACCGGAACCCGTCCGCCGGGCCTTCTACAGCGCCATCGGGCTCCCCATCGAATAACCCCATGTATCACACCATCTTGATTCCTGTGGAAAACAGCCGTGCGGACCGGACGATCCTCGAACATGTCAGGCCCCTCGCCAGGCTTGCAGGCTCAAGGCTTCTCCTCCTTCACGTCGCCAACGGTTGGGTGGCCCGGAATTTCGAGCAGCTCAAGCTGGCTGAAGGCGAGGAGATCCAGGAGGACCGCGCCTACCTCGAGCGCACGGCAGAAGAACTCCGGAAGGAGGGATTTGAAGTGGAAAGCATTCTTGCCATGGGCGAACCCTCCACCGAGATCGTCAAGTTCGCAAAGTCCCACACCGTCGACCTCATCGCCATGGCCACCCACGGGCACCGGCTCGTCGGCGACCTGATCTACGGCAGCACGGCCGACAAAGTCCGCCACCTCGTGGAGATCCCGGTCCTCCTCCTCAAGGCCAGGGATTATATTCAACGTTGAAACCTCGACAAGCCGCTGCCCCCCCGCATCATTGTCGGAACTCCGACTCCATCCCGTTGTTCAGAATACACTTCATGAAAAACGCCCGACTCCTCCTGATTTTGACACTCGGCCTGACATCGGCGCTACAAGCCGCCCGTGTCACCGGCGACCCCGCCAGCGAAGAAGACGCCGCACCTTCGGCAAGACGCGAACGCATCCGCGTCGATCCGCCCACGCGGGTGGTGGAATACAAGACGGCAGGCGGCCAGAAGCTCACGCTCGATATTTTTGAACCGGCGGGTCACAAGCCCACGGATCACAGGCCCTGCTTTGTCACGATCCACGGCGGCGGCTGGGTGCATGGATCGGCAAAATCCTTCGCCTGCTTTGCGCAGGACTTCGCCAAGCGGGGCTACGTCGGCATCAGCGTGGAATACCGCCTTCTCGACAAGAACGGTGGCGGCCCCACCACCGTTTTTGATTGCGTGAAAGACGGGCGCTCGGCAATCCGCTACATCCGCTCGCACGCGGCCGAACTTGGTATCGATCCAAAGAAAATCGCGGTGAGCGGCGGTTCAGCTGGAGGCCAAGTTGCGGCTGGAACCGCGCTGTTCGACGGCACCGACGAAGCGGGCGAGGACACAGGAGTCTCCTGCGTGCCGGATGCGCTCGTCCTGTATTTTCCGGTCATCGACACCTCGACAGAGGGTTATGGAAACGCGAAGTGCGGCGATCGGTGGCAGGAAATCTCGCCGTTGCTCCGCGTGAAGGCCGGCCTGCCGCCGACGATCATCTTCCATGGCACGGCGGATAGAATCACGCCATTCAAGGGAGCTCAGGCGTTTGTCGAAGCCATGAAAAAGGCCGGCAACCGGTGCGAGTTTGTGGTGAATGAGGGCGGTGCCCATGGCTACCTCATGCCCATGAAGGGCGTCCCAATCTTCAATGAATCCATGCAAAAAACTGCGGGCTTTCTGGATTCGCTGGGATGGAATGTCGCGAAGTAGGCCTCGGATTTTTCCAGAGGAAGCACCTCCCCTCTCCTCTGACTTGCTGACCTTGAAGTCGAAAACGGGGCCACTGAAAATCGAATGCGAACCCATTCGCTCTGAAGGAGCGCAAACCCCGGAGTCCCTTCTAACCTAACTTCCCCGGCGGAAGGCCTGAAGGGCCGATAAACACAGGGGGTCCGATATTTTTCGGGCTACAGCTGTGCGCCGGAGGGGAAGGCAGCCCACTTGGGAGGGGTGGCGA
>Ga0247836_1008825_pt1 | contig 10007 bp, 11 predicted proteins | sample LaCruzMarch2015__4_FD_187116 | JGI IMG/M metagenome (GOLD analysis project Ga0247836, IMG submission 187116) | Freshwater microbial communities from meromictic Lake La Cruz, Castile-La Mancha, Spain - LaCruzMarch2015_14m | ecosystem: Environmental > Aquatic > Freshwater > Lake | place: Spain...
GGGTCCATATATTGCACCATATAGGCGGGAATTTACACCTTCATAGGGCATATTTCCGAGATAGGCACCTCGATGTGTAGAGAAGTAATCCTTTATTTGGTAGCCTAAACAAATTGAATATTGCTTTGACCAGCTGCTGTCCGAGAAGGTGGAGCTAGAAGTGAAGAAGCATATATCTACAATTTATCCTCCTTCCCAATCTTAACCACTCGTATTGCCTAAAGTGCGTGGAAATAGAAGCTCGAAATAGCTGCTTGTTGAACTGCTGGTGACAATTTTATCTAGACTTGTAATTCTATCCTTCGTTAAAGTATTTGGCCTCCCTGATGAAATATAGTAGTCTCCGATGGAGCAAGTATAAACACCATTAGAGGGACTAGTCGAACGCCTAAGGATTAGTGTATCATAATTCGAAAATGAAGTGGGCGTCATAAACTGGATACCTGAGTGAACGCAGGATGACCTAGCCAAGAGAATCGATCGAATCCGATTCTGATACTGTAGCCTGGGATGGGAGCACCACCAGTACTGGGTACATAAGTTGTATCTCCTTCAAGAGCGAATGTAATAGGCACATCTTTCAGGTAAGGTGTTTGCCCTAAAGCGCAGATCATCATCGCTAAAACTAAAAGCAATTTCATGATAATTATTATATTTTATAGAGTATCGATCACCAATCTTCTTCTTGCTTTAAACGTTGAATTTGAAGCTGCTTTCTCACTTCTCGAAGAGTTACTTCGGGGGTTGGTTTTTAGATTCCCCAAACACTATGGCTTTCTCTTTTGTCTGCCTTTTTTTCGCTTTTTAACCTTAAGGTTATATTCTTGTATTTGAGAGACTAGAGGTGGTTTATTTGTTCATCCATTGAAAGATTATTGAATTCTATAGCTTTCATCCCAAGTAGGTTTTCAGCGTGCTCTCCTATTACATCAATGCTGCAGCTACCTGTATAATCTCCGAAGGTAACATTGAGAGCATGAGTCAATATAGTTTAGACTATTTTTTTGCAATGAAGGCATTCGAATAAGCTCATCTCCTTCCTCTCAGCAGGTTTTTTGCAGTTTTTGCAAGCATAATATGATTTTTTCTTCAAAATCTCCAGTGCCCAAACACTATATGATACATAAATTACTCGAGTGATGAATATAGCCTTTAATCTTCTGTTCTTTTACATATTTCTCTAAGATCATGTACAGTTCGATGAGTAAACGCAAACATGCTGATATTTTTAAAGACCTGCTGATGCCAATCAGGATGAAGAAGTGTTTGATGTATTTGCGAAAGCGCTGGAAGCTCATGGGGGTGAGGTTTTTACTAGAAGTAGTAGCTTTTATAGGTTGAATTAAGGCGGCAGATATTTTGTTGACGGAAGATTTGAAAATTATGAAGTATTATTACCATTCCTATTTGGACTTATCTCTATTAGTTATTTAGGAATAACATAAAATCGACCTCCATTTTCTTGACAGGATCTCCAAGAGTTGCAGTATACTTTGTTTTACTCTTGAATTGCTATTTAGATTTTATTCTTCTGACTGCTCCAAGGACATTTACAATAGCACCGTGTTCTTAATCGAGTATTTGATCAATTCGTATAAATTTTCTCGTGACAGGTCTGAATTTATCAGCACCCTGAGGGATGATTGATGAATTACGATCGAATGTTATTTGAAGTTACTTTTATTTGAGTGCTACTTTGATTTACCCAGATGAAAAGAGATAGCAATTCCCAACAATCAATCCTTCTCTTGCTTGCTAAGCGTCACTTACAAAGAGAACACATTTGATTTATCCTCCAATTTCATCAGACATTATGAAATTAGCTGCAAATAGACCATTTTGACATTCAACGATACTGATATAGTTTACTCTTCCTAACAAAACCCATCCATTAGCTCTTTCATAGAGATCCTTTATGTAGCAGCTTCTTTCTAACTCTTCTTTCGATTGAATAATGGGACTATTTGGCTTGCTTGCTGATTTGCTCTCATCTATATTGAGTATGTCCATAAACCTCTATGGCTATGCAGATAATTCTTATGACTAGCTAGCCAACCTCAATAGCTTCTTATCAGAACCTTCAAGGTTGATGCTTATAACCTTCTTTTAGGCCTCGGTCTTGGTTTTATCGACCTAAATTTTCTTTTAGACTTATGATTTAGGCTCATCTCGATGTGGAGTTGGTACTTCTTTTGTTTGTCTCTTTATTGGTTTTTGCTCTTCTAAATTTTGTTTGACTATCTTCCTTGGAGCTGGATGATCAGATTGTGGAAATACTTCTCGATTCAAGAAATCTTGCAAAGTTGTGGGAGGTTGTCCGAGAAGTCTTCGAAGAGATGTGGAAACGATATCTAGTGTTTTGCAGGTTCTAAGTAAGAAAGTATTACATCGGATGGAAGCGATCTTAGAACTTCGCAGTAACCTGAACAAGATTATAGTCAGAAAGCTCAAGTTACTATCCACAATCAAAGCGCGCTCCAATATAAACTGCTCCATCAGTGACGCAGAAGCGATAGACTCCACGTTGGTATAGATCCTTCTTCACGCTGAAAGCCTGCAGCATGAAGGGACCCTCAAAGCCCGCACTAATATGTAGAATGGCGTTCTAAGACAACAGCTACATTCTGATTAAAACAGATTGATTATTAACATGTGAGGATTTGCGCAATTCTGAATCTAAAAGCAGTACTTTAATCTGATTCCCTCTTTTATATTTACTACAGACTATTTATTATATTCATTTAGATGAGCCAGCAAAAACAATAGAATCTTACCCAAACGACTTCTCTTGATGATTACATGTTTGTTCTGAGAAGTGCCAACAACGGCAGTAAGTCTGCATTTAATGCGCAGTATCTATTTGGCAATCCTACCTCGAATATGTACTCTCATAATAAATAAGATCTGGTACTTCCAAACTGCAGCAAATTGCCCCAACAGTGATGGGAATCAAACATCAATTTATGGATACTTTCTTTCTACCTTTTGATGAAGTAAACTTCAAAAAACACAGCCATAAGAGCCCGAAAATGTTTTCAAGAACTCCTTGACCTACAGAATAAGCCTTGAGTATGCAAATGAGGACAAAACAAGCATCGTAACATGATTGATATACAGTATCAACCACGACCAGACCACCATGAGTGTAGGGTTTGCAGATCTCGATTTGAAGACTATATAGAGGTAATCTTTTTGTTACATAGCATATCAATAACCCATATCATATCGAGGCCAAAAATAAAAATCAATATACTTCGATGATCAGGGATTTTTGTGAAGAATTTACTCGAAACCAAGCTTCCTTGATGAGTTCTAGGTCTCTAATGTCGAAAATGAAGCCTTAGCATTGCACAAAGGCATACTAGCCGGAGTAAGATTAAGATCAGCCTTTATTTTACTGCATGGAAGAGCTCGATTTTGATGATAGAATGCTCAGAAAGGATTGAAGCTGGAATGATTATCTACTTTTTGTTTTCTTCAATTAATTATCACTTTACTATACATATCTATTAAGATTTCTGATGTAAGCTACAAAGAATCCTTTTGATCACCTTCTAACAGAAAGGGAGGTTGATGGTAAAAAGGTGAGATATTATGATTTGCTAAAGTTAGGTGATGAGAGAATCACATCTCTTCCGATCGCTGTAAAAGTTCTTCTTGAATGTGCCCTACGTAATTGCGATGAATTCAACGTTACTAAAGAGGATGTTGAAAACATCATCAATTGGAAAGTAACATCCACCACCAACGTATTTCTTATATCATTAAGACTGAAATTCCTTTCAAGCCCTCAAGAGTTATTCTACAAGATTTAACTGGAGTACCTTTGGTTGTTGATCTTGCAGCTATGAGGGACGCTGTCGCCAGATTAGGAGGTGATTCATCAAAAGTCAATCCTTTATGCCCTGTAGATTTGGTCATTGATCATTCTCTACAAGTAGATTTTGCACGTAGTGCTGACTCTTTACATCTCAATGAGGAAAAATAATTCGCAAGAAATAGAGAAAGATTCTAATTCTTGAAATGGGGTCAATCAGCCTTCCAAAATTTCTCTATCGTTCCTCCAGGGTATCGATAAAATCATATAGATTCGGTATTGTCCATCAAGTAAACCTTGAATATTTGGCAAGAGTTGTATTCGATAGAGATGGACTACTCTACCCAGATAGTGTTGTCGGAACTGACTCACATACTACAATGATTAATGGATTGGGTGTTGTTGGATGGGGAGTAGGTGGAATATAAGCTGAAGCAGTTATGCTTGGTCAATGCACTTCTATGGTCTTACCCGAAGTTATTGGTTTTAAGTTGACTGGAGAGCTTAAGAAGGGATCAACTGCAACTGATTTGGTACTTCTTTGCACTAAAATGCTTAGAAAGAAAGGAGTTGTTGACAAGTTTGTTGAATTCTATGGCAGCGGAGTTAAAAATCTTAGTCTTGCTGATAGAGCTACAATCAGTAATATGGCACCAGAGTATGGAGCAACTATTGGTCTATTCCCAGTAGATGAAAAAACTTTAGACTATTTGAGGCAAACTGGCAGAACTGAAGAAAAGATTAACCTTGTTCGAACATATTTAACTGCTCAAGGACTTTTTAGAGATTTCGAAAAGGATGCTGATCTTCAATACTCAAGTATTCTTGAACTTGATCTCTCAACTGTCTAGCCTTGTGTATCTGGCCCCAAAAGACCTCATGACTATGTAGCCCTCAGTGACCTTAAAAAAGATTGGAATTCATCATTAACCAACCCTGTTGGTTTCAAAGGATTTGGCTTAAAATAAGAAGTCCTATCATAAAAGGTAAAGTTCAACTTCAAGGGAGAAGATTTCTAACTTACTCATGGATCTGTTGTTATCGCTGCTATTACTTCTTGTACAAATACCTCCAATCCTGGAGTTATGTTATCAGCAGCTCTTCTATGTAAAAAAGCTTTTGAAAGAGGTATAAAGATCAAACCTTATATCAAAACATCTCTTTCCCCTGGTTCTCAAGCTGTTTCAAGGTATTATGAGAAGAGTGGATTAGTTCAATATTTAAATTAGATGGGATTCTATCATGTTGGATATGGTTGTATGACTTGTATTGGTAACTCAGGAGAGATTCTCAAGGAAGTAGAAGATGCCATCAAAGAAGGTGATCTTTGTGCTGCATCAGTACTTTCTGGAAATCGTAACTTTGAAGGTAGAGTTCATCCATTTACAAAGGCTAATTTCTTAGCTTCACCACCACTTGTTGTTGCCTTTGCCATTGCAGGAACTGTAAATATCGATTTCGATACTGAACCTATTGCTGTTGATAGCGAAGGACGTGAAGTATTCCTACGTTAATTGTGGCCTTCAAGATAAGAAATTGAAAAGATATAAAAAGAGATTATTACTCCATAAATCTTCTTAGAAACCTATAGTAAACTTAGCAAAGGGACAGATAGATGGAATAGCCTCAATGTTGAAAAGACAACACATTTTGAATGGAAAGAATCTTCTACTTATATTCATGATCCTCCTTTCTTTAAGCCAGTTGAGAAATAGCTCCCTCCACTTAAGCCTATTTCAAATGCTTATATATTAGCTGTTTTCGGAGATTCTATTACAACAGATCATATTTCCCCTGCAGGAAACATTGCAAATAGTTCTCCAGCAGCACGTTTCTTAAAAGGAAGAGGAATTGAAAAGAAAGATTTTAACACATATGGTGCCCGAAGAGGAAACGATCTCATTATGGCTCGTGGAACATTTGCTAATATTAGAATTCTCAACAAAATGCTTAATGGAAAAGTTGGTCCCCAAACGATTCATGTTCCATCTGGTGAATAACTTGATATATTTGATGCTGCTGAGCGATATCAAAATGATGGGCAAGAGACAGTAATCTTTGGAGGAAAATAATATGGATCTGGATCAAGTAGAGATTGGGCTGCAAAAGGACCTTATCTCCTTGGAGTGAAGGCAGTTATCACTGAAAGTTTCGAAAGAATTCATAGAAGTAATTTGGTTGGAATGGGAATTTTACCTTTAACTTTCTTGCCAGGAGAGAGTGCAGCAACACACGAGATAAAAGGAACTGAAAAAGTTACCATTTTATTGGATGTATAGAACATTACTCCAAGCCAATAAGTTACCATCTAACTTTCGACAGGTAAAAGCTTCAAAGTGAAAAGCAATCTGAAAACAGATGTCTAAATCACCTACTTCAAGAACAAAGGTATCTTACCCTTCGTTTTGAGAGAAGAAATCAAGCATAAATGATGTATTCCGATATATTGACCTTTCTTTAGAATGATTTCGAGTGTATTTGAACTGTATATGTTTTATAATATTCCTTTAACCTATTAGTCTAAATTAGAATTGCCGCCATGATGTTCCAAAATCAGCAAAACAATCAATAGAGAGAGTCAGTGGCAGAGCTTAGAAACTGTTTTCAAAATATCTACTATCTAGCAGATTATCAAGAGTTCAAATCACTAATAGCAATGATCAAGCATGTTCAATTATAGTATATCAATAAGATTAGTCAAACGACCCATCATTTTAGAAGATTAGATGAAAATGTTTCTGCAGCCATTTATGAAAAATGCTTGCAGATTAAGAAGAGAAATTAAGGATTAAAGGCAAATGTGCTCAATCTTAGGGCGACCCTTTCACGTCTCATGAATCATAATAAGCAGAGTAGTGATAAATAGGATCATTACAAAAGAGTAGTTGAATAAATAAGTGAAAAGAAGATAGCTCTCCAGAGCAAGATTAAAAATTATCAAGGAAGGAATATTGCGAATACGAATATTAAAAACATCGATGTACTTAATAGTGAAGGTTTGATAGATTTGAAAAATAGAGTAGTTTGGTTGGAAAAATAGACGATTTATTTGAAAAAGGAAGTTGAACTTTGGAAAGACTACTATTATCAGAGATGATTCACTTTTCTAACCTTATTTATAAACTATTCTCAATAAACATATGCGCAAAAGAGTTTATAAGGATCAATACAACCTGTGTGTTGGCTTTTTGGAAGATTTCTGCAGGTATCCCTCTACTTCTCTTAAATCTTTATAAATTTCATCATTATTAATCTCTTCATAAATATTTTCATCTGTAAAAGGTACATTTTCCAGTCTCTTTCTATAAAGATAATCTTCGAATATTGCATTTAAATTTTTCCTCATTGCCAAATACTCATTAGTTTCTTTGTTTGACCATTATTAATGTATTTCGTAAGACCAATTTTTATTTTCTGTGATTCCTTGCCTCATTATTCCTCTTGGCTATCCACGAGAATTCCAAATTTTTACAAGATTATCTGAACCTGCCGAAACAATTAATTTTTCAGAAGATTAGTTGATCAATGCAACATAGTTAACTCTATCAGCGTGTCCCCTAATTTGCAATTTTTGCTTTATATTTCCTGGAGGAACAATATTATTCGATTCATGATGGGTAAAATCATGAGTATTTGATGAGTTTTCTCCAGTACCTATATAGTTATAATCCTCTATTCTGTAGGCATTCTTATTACCAATCATTTAAGTAGTAACTGGCTTAATTTCCTTATCGTGGATGAAGCCCGATATATCGACTATTCTTATATAACCGAACTCATCTCCTAAAATCAATTAGCAGGTTATCATTTCGGTCTATTTGTTTTGTTCATAATGGCAAGAAACATATGTTATTTGAGAAGATTTTTGAATGCTGTACATATTTTTCCATTGAGTAAGTAATTTATAAGGATTTTTAAGGTGATATTTAGTCGAGAATAAATAAATGGTACCCTTGATATCAACAAGAACTAATAGGGGGAGAGGGTCGATGAATAAAGCTGAACTAATTTCACTTGGAATAATGATTTGGCTCTCAAGAAATCCTTTTTCGAAATCCCATAATCTGCAAACATTTGTTTTAAAGAAGGTAGCAATACAATACTGTGTAAAGCTGAATGATCCTCCACTTAACTCTTTCTAAGAAACATTGTTTATGTTTCTCATGACATTTTCGCGAGCCTCAATACGTTCTAATTTATGAGTATCATTATGAATTTTAATTCTTTTATCCCATCCTCCTGATATGAGCAATGAATCTTTATTGTTATAGATCAAAAGAGAAATTTCATGTGAATGTGAAGAGTATACATTAATGAGGAGTCCTGAAAAGAGATCGATTGAAATAATTTAACCTTAAATAGTCCCTAAAAAACACCTTCTTTCACGATTATCGAGTTATATTATTGAAATATCTCCTTTTACTAGATTCCTATAATTTTTTGTTTGAATTCCTTTGGTTATCGACCAGACTTTTAGGTTTTTACGTGAACCGATATAGACTTAAAGATTTTTGCTGCTATATTTTATAGCAGTTATATCATGGTCATCAGTTAGTCTAGGGTCGTAGTTTACGACATACTCATAAAATCTAACTTTTTTTGTCCATATAAGGGCTAGGTTGGATTAATTTTTGTATGCAATGTTAATAGTTGTGTTTGCTGGGAAATTTTAATAGATGACTATGTTTTGAAGTAGTTGGTAATTCTCACTGCTCCATATTTTCATTATTGATTTAGCATCCATAGAAATGATTATTTGATATTTCTTAGGGCATTATACATTCATCAAAGGAGCTTAATGCCCTTCTAATCTTGCGACTGGATGCTCAAGATAAGCATTCCAAACGAGAATATCAAAATCAAAGCTACAAGATACGATAAGTTTATGATGTATCGATACTGCAACTCCTTTAATACCTTTATAATGACCATCCAACTCCTTACTAAGGTGCAAGCCATTATCTCTCATCTAGTAAAGCCGAACTCTACTATCATTTGCGCCGGTAACCAGGATATCTAATACCTCCATTACATCAATACATGTGATATCTGGCTGCGATTAAACAACCTTATTGATACTGAAGAATTTATATTGATGTTAAGGCTTTAATTATCTGATTCTACGTTCTTATTACTTTAGACCTTATTTATTCTTTTTGTCTAGAACTGATAATATGCGTGATAGGGCGAATTAATAGATATGGCCGTTTGTGCTTGCGCATACTAGTCGATCTTGGTAGCCTCCCTCTCCGAAAAGCTGAAGAAAATAGATGTTGTCTGGTACACTGAATCTGCGGACAAGAGTATGGTCAACATTTTCATAAAAGCTTAGGTACTTGTCATTTGACGCTAAGCAGTATACTCTGTAGCGCTCGATAAATATAACATTATTGATGAGAGGGCCTCCACAGGTTAAATGATCTATTCTTTTGTAGCTTTTCTTTTATAATATTTCGACGTTTTTCTTCCCATTTGCCAAGATAGCAAGATTCGGAGATCCTTCAAGCTTGAAGACCCGTTCAGCTGGGAGTTATAGCTCGTTAAGCTTAGCAGCTGGAACAAACTGGAATTCTTCTTTGTAGAGCGTACCTTACTCTCGATCGATAAGGTAGTTGGTAAAATCCTCGAATTTTATTTTTTACAAGCTGAGTGAGGGAGGTGTACTGCTTAAGGTCGATGAGTAAAAATAGTTCGATAAAAGTCAAGATTTCTCGTGCATACTTTTTCCAATTAGTCTGTTGGAAGAGGACATCGACCATAATGACTACAAATTGGCTTGAGTCGACTAATCCTTTATACAAATCGAATCCTTTTTTGATTTTTCCCAGCACTTATGGTTCTAGTTCCTTCAATATATCATGCTTTAGATTCACATCAAGAACTGGAAGTACTTCCTTCTATTCGACTAGAAGCTAGGTTAGTAAAACTCCTTCTCCTCGCTTCATCGATTATATTCAAATAATAAAAGATGAAACCTTTGTAAAAATCAAAAATAGAGTATTTTTATTTAATAGAACAATGATTGAGTCAAAAGATAATAAAATATGAGTAATAATCAACGAATATTACTTTTTTACTATTTTTTTGTCGCTTTCAATCTTCCAATCAAATTTTATACCTCTCTATAAGACATATTTCTTTTGATAGGAATATTGTTTTTCAATACAATCTTACCATTATAATCCTTCTC
>Ga0247836_1008826_pt1 | contig 10006 bp, 10 predicted proteins | sample LaCruzMarch2015__4_FD_187116 | JGI IMG/M metagenome (GOLD analysis project Ga0247836, IMG submission 187116) | Freshwater microbial communities from meromictic Lake La Cruz, Castile-La Mancha, Spain - LaCruzMarch2015_14m | ecosystem: Environmental > Aquatic > Freshwater > Lake | place: Spain...
TCTGCACCGGTTGCAACACCTGCTGCAACACCAGCGCCTAAGGCGAAGAAGGGCGTTCGTTCAATTCCACGACGCCGGGTTGTCAGCGTAGATAAATCTCCTTCTGGCCGTGAACGTCATGATGAGAAGATAACTGTCTACCTATCCCCCGATGAACTCTTTGATCTCGATCAAGCACGTCTATCACTACGTGGAGATCTAGGTCTTGCCGTTGATCGCGGTCGTATCGTTCGCGAATCTATCGCTGTCATCATTGCCGATCTTGAACAAAAGGGTGATCAGAGCATTCTTGCGCGCAGACTACGCGGTATTTAATCGCTAACGTGCACGTGGATGTGCGCTGCTGTAACTCTGTCGGATTTTGTCGATCGTAACAAGGGTGTATATCTGAGTCGTTGTTACCGATGAATGGCCTAGAAGTTCCTGGACCACTCTTATATCCGCTCCACCGTCTAGGAGATGGGTTGCATACGAGTGTCTAAATACATGTGGACTTACCTTGCCTTCCAAGCCACACGCTCGCGCCGCCTGCAAGACGATATTCCATGCACTCTGGCGAGACAGCCGACCTCCACGTGAATTAAGAAAGAGCGCGTTCTCACCCTTTGCACTCTTTGCAAGCAAGCCAGGACGCGTACGAACTAGGTAATTATCGAGAGCTGTGAGAGCAAAGCTTCCGATGGGAACGATTCTCTCTTTAGAACCTTTACCTCGTAACTTAATTGTTTGAATAACTTCGTTGTCGCTCTCCACTTTCGCTAAATCGTTGAGATTAATCCCAATGATTTCTGAGACTCGTCCGCCCGTGGAGTAGAGCAGCTCCAGCAGTGCAACATCACGAAAAGATGTTGCCTCGCTTAAAGACTTCGCACTCTCAATCAGAGAAGAAACCTCATCAACTGTTAAAGCTTTCGGTAGCTTGCGCGCAACTTTGTGGGATGAGATCTCCCCTGTAGGAAGATTCAGGTCATACTCTCGAGCACAATAAATCAGAAAAGATTTCACCGCAGAATTAGTCCGATTGATACTGCTAATCGCAAGAGAACGATCCTTTAGCCACACCTCAAATTCCGACAACGTCGATGCGGTTATGTCACGCACGTGGGTATTTGTGGCCTTAAGGAACTGCAGGAAATACCGAAGATCTCGCGAATATGAAAGTAGTGAATTTTCTGAAAGCCCTCTTTCAATACGCAAATGATCAAGAAAGGATGTGCGTGCGAGTTCGGTATTAAGACTAATAACCATGAGCTTGAGCAACAGCCGGATACATCACTTTTCCGTCATGAACGTTCAGTCCAGAGGCTAAAGACTTATCAGCCGCTGTAGCTGCATGCCAACCAAGATTGGCTAACGCCAGCGCATACGGAAGTGTCGCATTTGTGAGGGCATAAGTGGATGCAACCGGAACAGCTCCAGGCATATTTGCAACACAGTAGAAAATTGATTGATGTACCTGAAACGTCGGTTCTGCATGGGTTGTTGGCTTTGAATCTGCAAAACAACCACCTTGATCGATCGCAATATCAACAAGAACTGATCCGGGTTTCATCTGCGCAACTTGTGCATTACTCACAAGCTTTGGGGCTTTAGCGCCATGGACAAGCACTGCGCCGATAACCAGATCTGCGCTCTTTAGTTCGCGATCAACTCCGTGAAAAGAAGAAGCAAGTGTTTTGATTCGTCCGCCATAGATTGTGTCAATGTATGCAAGTCGCGGGAGTGAGCGATCGACAATCGTTACATCGGCTCCCATACCCATGGCGATTACCGCAGCGTTAAGTCCTGCAACTCCCCCGCCAATCACAAGGACGCGTGCGGGTGCTACTCCAGGTACTCCACCCATCAGGACGCCACGACCACCATGAGGTTTTTGTAGAGCGCTTGCGCCCACTTGGGCAGCCAGACGACCAGCAACCTCGGACATTGGAGCTAGTAAAGGAAGTGTTCCATTTATTTCAACAGTTTCGTATGCAATCGCAGTGGTTTTGCTGGCAAGAAGTGCATCTGTGCAGGCTTTTGATGCCGCTAGATGAAGGTAGGTAAAGAGGATTTGATCCTTACGAAGTCTGGAGTACTCAATTTCAATTGGCTCTTTCACCTTGAGAATCATCTCAGCTGATGCCCAAATCTTCTCAACGTCTTCTTCAATAACTGCCCCTGCTGCAATGTAATCAGCATCACTCAGTGCTGAACCTACGCCAGCGCCTTTTTCAATTACTACTTTGTGGCCCGCACGAACTAACTCGGCTGCACCTTCCGGAGTGAGAGCAACTCGAGATTCATGAACCTTTATCTCTTTCGGAACGCCAACAATCATGACTTAATCCTTTGCTTTAATTGCCGCATCGATAAGACCAATGAAAAGTGGGTGTGGACGCGTTGGTCTTGATCGCAACTCTGGATGTGCCTGTGTTCCCACGTAATAAGGATGTACCTCTCGCGGCAATTCCACAAACTCCACCAAATCGAGTTCACGGTTTATTCCAGAGAAGACTAAGCCGGCATCGCTTAGCTTGTTTCTGTACTCATTGTTTACTTCATAGCGATGACGGTGGCGTTCATCAATCGTCTCAGAGCCATAAAGAGCGGCCACAATAGATCCTTTGGTCAGCTCGGCTCGGTAGAGACCAAGTCGCATAGTGCCGCCCATATCGGCCTGCCCCGCGAGTATCTCTTCTTGTCCCACCATAGTGGCGATGACATGCGAACCCTTTTCAGGATCAAACTCGGCTGAGTTAGCATCTTTAATTCCGGCGAGATTTCGTGCTGCCTCAATCACCATGCATTGCAAACCAAGACAGAGCCCGAGTGTTGGGATCTTATTTTCGCGTGTATAGGTGAGGGCGCCGAGTTTTCCTTCGATACCTCTTACGCCAAAACCACCGGGAACACAGATTGCATCAACGCCACTGAGGGCTTTGGCCGCACCTTGTGGTGTATCGCATTCATCGCTTGGAACCCATAACAACTCAACTTTTGCGTTATGTGCAAAACCGCCGGCACGAAGTGCTTCTGAAACCGAAAGATACGCATCAGGTAAATCAATATATTTTCCAACGAGCGCTACTTTGACGTGGTGCTCTGGATGATGAACCTTCTTGAGGAGATCATCCCACTCGCCCCAAACAACATCATGGCCGCCTAAACTCAAGCGGCGAACGACATATGAATCAAGCCCTTCGCTAAATAAAACCTTCGGAATGTCGTAAATACTTGGTGCATCAACTGCAGCTACTACTGCCTCTAAATCCACATCGCACATAAGCGAAATCTTCTTCTTGATCGAATCAGGAATTGCACGATCTGAGCGGAGGACTACTGCATCCGGTGCGATACCGATACTGCGCAGCGCAGCAATGCTATGTTGAGTTGGCTTAGTCTTTAATTCGCCGGAAGGTCCGATGTATGGAACGAGAGAAATGTGCAGGTAGAAAACATTATCGCGGCCAACTTCTTGGCGAAGCTGTCGAGCAGCTTCTAAAAATGGTTGCGATTCAATATCGCCAACAGTTCCACCGATTTCAGTAATGACCACATCGATATCCGGTGCCGACATTGCGAGAATACGTTCTTTAATTTCGTTGGTGATATGCGGAATTACCTGTACCGTCTCGCCCAAGTACTCTCCACGACGTTCTCGTGCGATGACGCGTGAGTAGATCTGTCCGGTTGTCACATTTGCTGAACCTTCGAGATTGCGATCAAGGAAACGCTCGTAATGACCGATATCGAGATCTGTCTCTGCGCCATCATCGGTTACGAAAACTTCACCGTGCTGAAAAGGGTTCATCGTTCCCGGATCTACATTCAGATATGGATCAAGCTTTTGCATTGTTACGCGGATGCCGCGAGATACCAGGAGCCTTCCGAGACTAGATGCTGTGAGTCCTTTGCCTAAACTTGAGGCGACTCCCCCGGTTACAAAAATATGCTTCGTCACATGTGCTTGGCCCATGGAAGTCAAACCTATCAGGGTCTGAGGCTACTTACCTCGCATAGCGAGCAGTTCGGCTGCGTGTTCCTGGGCACTCACCGATTCATCTAAGCCCGCCAACATTCGAGCGATCTCGGAGACCCTGGCCTTCTCATCTAACTGGCTGACGCCTGATTGCACGATCTGCCCATCACTATCTTTGGCCACGACAAAATGACGATCGGCCCAAGCTGCCACCTGAGGTAGATGCGTCACAACAATTACCTGCGCATGTTGTGAGAGGGCGTAAAGTCGTCGGCCAACTTCAATTGCTGCCTTTCCTCCCACGCCAGCATCGACCTCATCAAAGATATATGTTCCGACTGGAGCTGATGCTGCAATGACAACCTCTAACGCCAACATGATGCGAGACATTTCTCCACCCGATGCGCCCTTACCAAGTGCGACCTTGGGTCCATCCATGTGCGCTTGAATCGACATGACAATTTCATCACATCCGGTGATTGTGAAATCACCTTCTTTCATTGCTCCTTCATAGTTAGGAGAAAGTACATCAGCATAAAAGCGAGTATGTGGCATCGACAAACCAGCAATCTCGGCAGTGACTTCATCGCTGAGTTTTCCACCTGCACTCACTCGAGCAGCGCTGACCTTCTTGGCGCTAGCTAAAAGTTTGGCTTTAATCACCTTGATCTCTGACTCTAATTCAGCAATACGATCTTGCCCACCGTTGAGATCAGCAATCATCTCTTTCGCACTTTTGACTCGAAGCGCGAGTTCGGCCATCTCATCATCTACAGATCCAGCACCACCCCACTTTTTTACAAAAGCGATCAATGCAGCTTTTCTCTCTTGCAAATAATCTAAACGAGAGGGATCAGCTTCCAATGAGGCCAGATATGAAACCAAGGCGGCATGAGCATCATCGATCAGATAGAAACTTTCAGAGACGCTGCCCGCAATCTCATCGAGTGCCTGATCTTTTCCTTTGGCAGCCTCCAAAAACTTTCGAGCCTGACCCAAAACTGTGAGCACGCCTGACTCTTCTTCGCCGATCGCCGAACTTGCCCCGGAAGCGGCAATCCGAAGATCCTCAACGCTAGCGAGTTTTCTAATCTCATCGTCAACAGCTGCATATTCATTACGGGTTGGCTTAAGGGATGCCCATTGTTTTGCTAATAATTCAAGGTCTGCAATCTGTGAATCTCTTGCAGAGGCATTGGTAACCAAAGCCTTGAGTTTGGCTTTCATTTCGTTATACGTGTTAAACACTTCTACATATTCAGCAAGTACGGATTGGAGATCGCCTCCCGCGAAGAGATCCAGCAGCTCTCGCTGTCTCACACTCTTTACGATCTGCGTATTTGCCGACTGTCCATGAATGGCAATCAGCGGTTCAGTGATCTCGCCAAGAGTTGAAGCGTTTACCGTGGCTCCGGATGCCGTCGCCTTACTCTTGCCATCACTTGAGACTGAACGAGTGAGAACGAGAGAACCGTCTTCAACTATTCCGCCTAAGTCCTCGATCTGCGCCGACAATGCAGTGGGAATAGAGAAAGTGGCGGATGTGACAAGACGTTCGGAGCCATGACGAACAAGGGCGCTATCAGATTTTGCTCCAAGCAACAGTGAGAGCGCTGTCAGAATCATTGTCTTACCAGCACCAGTCTCGCCGGTGAGAACATTTAAGCCTCGACTCAGTTCGAGAGAACTCGTATCAATGATTCCAAGATTTCGAATTGAAATCTCTTCTAGATAAGAGCGATCACTCACCGCGCCAACCCTCTACAGGTAATTTAAATTTCGCCACCAGGCGGTCTGTAAAAAGCGTTGGTTGCACGTGCGCAAGCAAAATCACTGATTCATCGCCAGTGATAGTTACGCGATCCCCTTCGATGAGTGGGAACTCACGAAGTGCATCAGCAGAGAGCATTGCAGCCGAAGATTCAACCTCGACGACAATTTCAGAACGATGGGAAACAACCATGGGACGCGAGAAGAGTGCATGGGCACTGATCGGAAGCAGGACAACTGCATCTAGATTCGGCCACAAGATTGGGCCTCCCGCGGAAAATGCATAAGCGGTTGATCCGGTTGGCGTTGCAGCGATGAGGCCATCACAACCCCAGCGAGACAACGGTCTGCGATCAACCTGCACCAAAAGCTCAACCATCGTGCTCTCGGTGCGTTCAATAGTCACTTCATTGAGCGACCAGCCCGTAGAGACCTGCTCTCCATCTCGCTCTACTGAATATGCAAGAACCATACGTGGATCTGTCGCGTAGCTCTTCGCAATGACGCTGGCAGCAACTGCCTCTAACGAAAGTTTCTCAACTTCTGCCATGAAACCAACATGTCCGAGATTGACACCCAGTAATGGAATTTTACGGAGACGAGAAATTTCGGCCCCACGCAAAATAGTTCCATCTCCGCCAAGAACAATAACTATCTCCGCTTCCGGGAGTTGATCTACCGAAACCGTCTCAATTCCGGAAATCTTTACTGCAGAAGAGGTGAACAATTCAAATGATTGCTTAGCCAACAAACCTGCAAGAGTTGTTGCAGCTTGTACTGCTTCGGGACGAGTCGCATTAACAACGAGAATTGCTTTACGTGAACTCATTAGGCAGGCCCCATCTCTATGGCGTGATCCAGTGCGCTCTCATCAATAGCGGGTGCACCTCTGCGAAGCCATAAGAAGTATTCAACATTTCCGGCAGGTCCAGGAAGTGGACTTGCTGCAATTCCCATCGTTCCTAAACCAACATCATAGGCAGATTGAGCAACATCTAGAACAGCTGAACGCCGTAGCGCCGGATCACGAACTACACCACCAGCACCTAAACGTTCACGGCCAACCTCAAATTGTGGCTTAACCATAAGGAGAAAATCAGCCGATGGCTTTGAAACTGCAGCGAGTGCAGGCAGCACAAGTGATAGTGAAATAAATGAAAGGTCTGCAACGACGATTTCAACATCTTCTCCGACCATATCCCCCGTTAGATGACGGATGTTGGTGCGATCCAGAATAACTACGCGTTCGTCTTGTCGTAGCTCCCAGGCGAGTTGCCCATAACCGACATCGACGGCGATAACTTTCTTCGCCCCTTTGCGAAGAAGTACATCAGTGAAACCTCCAGTGGACGCGCCAGCATCAAGACAGACCTTGCCTTCCACCACAACATCTGTGAAAACTTCCAAAGCTCCGGCTAACTTGTGGCCGCCTCGCGAAACAAAATCATCACGTTTACCGGCAAGAACAATTGAGGTCTCAGCGTCAACCTGTGTCGCAGGCTTGGTCGCTGGGATTCCATTTACAAGAACAGAACGAGACTCGATGAGATCGGCGGCTTGTTCGCGAGAACGCGCCAACTCACGCCGCACCAATTCCGCATCTAGTCGCGTCTTCATCTATCTCCTTGTACTCCCACTCTCTTAGGTCTTAGAGACCGTCGATAGTTGAGAGAGCCTCATGTAACTTCCCATGGAGAGCTTCAAAACGGGCTGAGTGCTCGCTCAAATCGCTCGAATCAATCTCGCTCAGCTCTGCCTTCACATCGTCAACGAGTGTTACTTCAACACTAGAAGTGCTTTGCTCTTGCTCATCGTTCATCTCAAAGCTCACTTCTTAACTCCACTCTTTTTCTTTGCTGGTGCAGCTTTCTTTGCTGGTGCAGCTTTCTTTGCTGGTGCAGCTTTCTTTGCTGGTGCAGCTTTCTTTGCTGGTGCAGCTTTCTTTGCTGGTGCCATCGCATCAACGCGAGCGACTAGACGATCAAACTCTTCACGCTTCACAAAGCCCATTTTAAGAACAGTGGCCTCAACTTCATCATGAATCTTCGACTTGAGAGAATCCGCACTCTCGCGAGCCCAAGCATTGAGAGCAGCCGCAACTTCTTGCGGAGTCTTCTCTCCATCAGAGAGTTTGGTTAAATATGTTTTCAGGGACGAGAAAAGATCGTTGGACATTCTGTGCCTCTCACTCAAGGAACCCTGGAGATAAGGGTTGCTACTGTCCTAGAGTATCTATATCCGCGCGATCTCGGCTGCCTCAACCTGCCAGCGACTTGCAACACCTGTTGGTCCAGACCAGAAACGACGATGGATGGAGCCTGAAATTTCTATCCACTCGCCCTCTTTGAGAGTCAGAGCACTTCTACGCATCTTCGAACTCCACGCGGCGATATCGAGAGTATCCACGCCACCACGTTCTAGCCGTGAGACGATAAGTCGAAACTCAACAACTTTGTCACCACTTGGCAACTCTTTCTCAATTGCCTGCGCAGAGACTCTGCCTCGAAGCAGGAGATCATTAAGCGAGTAATCCAAATCATCATCGATCTTCTTTTCAGAAACTTTGCTTGCCATTGGCCGAACCACCCTCATGCGATTGTAGATACCTTCTACATCTTCGCGTATGGGTGGGATCATCTAGCTCTGGACTGACAATCGCGTATATCAATTAAATCGATGTGGATAAATTATCTACTGGCGCGCACGATCGTATGCATCTGTGCTCTCATCCTCATCGAGATCGGCACATGCGGAAAACCATTGACGTGCTTCATCTAAGCGACCAGCACTAGCTAGAGCGTCAGCGTAGGCATAGTGGAGACGAATCGACCATGGCTCGTTCTTCACCTTGAGCTCTTTGCAGGTCAAAGTAATAACTGCAGCATCAAATTCTCCAAGATCACGTCGAGCACCCGAAGCTACGATTCGCATCTCAATCTCTTCTGCTTTGGCAAGACGAGAAACTTCTGGAGAGCCAGCAAGAGCAAGCGCCTTCAGCGGTTTACCGAGCCCTCTCTCGCAATCGGCCAGTACGGGCCACATGGATACATCGCCTGAAATGCGATGAGCTGCGCGAAGTTCTTTTAGCGCGATTTCATAGTGTCCTGCGCGATAGGCTGCATATCCAGCGCTCTCTCGAACAATTGCGAGTCTCCCCGCGTGATGTGCGGCAGCAACACCGTGTTTATGTGCAAGCTCTGGATCAACATCCATATATAGATTGATACATGCTAAATGCCGTGCGACTACCTTTGCATTTTCTGCCGAAAGACTTAATAACTCGGCGCGAACACTCTTCTCAAGTTCTTCGCCAGTAATGTCATCTGGAATATCTGGTTCGAAAATTCGTGGACGCACGCGCGATGGATCGCGTTCTATTGGAGCAGGGCGAAACCCGCGTGGATCACTAGCTTCACGACCTGCACGTACATCGCGAGTGGCCCCTGGACGATCAGTACGACCACCGCGGCCGGGGCGTGAATCTGAAGGTGGACGACCTGATGAAGATGGACGACCTGATGAAGATGGACGACCTGAACTTCGCGAATCTCTCTCGTCGCTCATCGCTCCTCATTTCTTTTCATTGGAAACTAAATATAAATATATCTGTGTGAAAATAAAAAAGGGGCGCTTGAAAACAAGCGCCCCTTTTTATAAAAGAAGTCCGGCAACGTTCTACTCTCCCACAAGGTCACCCTTGCAGTACCATCGACGCTGAGAGGCTTAACTTCCGGGTTCGGAATGGGACCGGGTGTTTCCCTCTCGCTATGGTCGCCGAAACGCTATTGAGTTATGTCAATAAACCATTTACGAAAGATGAAGATATGACTCTTCTATCTTGTTTCGTGGTTCTCGACCGTATCTCGAGAACCACACAGTGGACGCGTAGCAACTTTGTAGTTAAATCCTCGACCTATTAGTAGTGGTCAGCTCCAAGCCTTGCGGCTCTTCCACTTCCACCCTATCAACCCAGTCGTCTACTGGGGGTCTTACCTGGTAAACCAGTGAGAAACCTAATCTTGAAGCGAGCTTCCCGCTTAGATGCTTTCAGCGGTTATCCCTTCCGAACGTAGCTAATCGGCGGTGCTCCTGGCGGAACAACCGACACACCAGAGGTTCGTCCAACCCGGTCCTCTCGTACTAGGGTTAGCCCTTCTCAAGTTTCTTACGCGCACAGAAGATAGGGACCGAACTGTCTCACGACGTTCTGAACCCAGCTCGCGTGCCTCTTTAATGGGCGAACAGCCCAACCCTTGGGACCTACTCCAGCCCCAG
>Ga0247836_1008829_pt1 | contig 10004 bp, 8 predicted proteins | sample LaCruzMarch2015__4_FD_187116 | JGI IMG/M metagenome (GOLD analysis project Ga0247836, IMG submission 187116) | Freshwater microbial communities from meromictic Lake La Cruz, Castile-La Mancha, Spain - LaCruzMarch2015_14m | ecosystem: Environmental > Aquatic > Freshwater > Lake | place: Spain...
AGCCAAGATCGCGCGCGCCCGCGATCAGTTGCTGACGTTTTGCGACTTCCCCGGCGAGGTCGAGGTCACCAACAACGGCTCGGAGCGCAAACTCAGACCTTGCGTGATCCAAATCCCTTCGACGTCATCCTCGCTACAGCCAGGAACCACTTTTCACCGCCAATTTTTCAGTTTCGATGTATGCCCGATGCCGGGGTTCATGGTGTTAGAGGGATCAAGAGAACAGTAAAATTCCGCCAAGATAGGTTTTGCCTCGTAGAGATGCCCGACATTGTGCTCAGCGGGAAACTCGATGCCGCGGCCAGAAAGATGGGCGATGATCTTGCGCTCGATGTGCAGCCAGCCGGCGCCCTTCTTGACGGCGTAGTCGTAGTGGAAGACTTGGCAGAAGAAGTGCCCGCACAAGATTCGGCGCTCGATACTTGTCTTGACGTCCTCGGGCAGCGTCTCACGCCAGTCAATTGTGTTCCTGGGCAGCGCAAGGTCCAGCGCAACGATGTTCTCGACCGAGTCAGGATGGACGGCGCGGTACCTGATCGACGCGCCACCGACGGCGTACCGGTGCCTGAAGGCCGCTGCCGCCTCCGCTTCGTCGCACTCGAAGAAGTCGCCGGACGAGGACGGAAAGATTGACGCCAAGTGCCGCCGTGCTTCTTCGATTCCCCCACCGGCCATGCGCAGCAGGATGTGATGCTCGTACTTGTCGCGGAACGCATTCATACGAGTTGGAAGGTGGTTGGGCAGTACTCGGCACAGCGCCTGCAGGATTCTATCCGAGACATTGGCACCGAGCCCCAGACGGCGGGTCACGGCGTCGAACCGGCCCTTCAACGCAAAGGCGAGCGGGATCTGTTCGGTGCCGGCATATTTAAGGAAGAGGTAGAGGTCCTTGCCATATTCCTCGGCGACCTCATAAGCGTCCCTGTGGAGGTACTCGCCGACAGCCGGCAAATGAACGAACTCACTGAGAATGTGACGCCGCAGATTCGTCAGTTCCAGGAAATCGTTGGAGCCGACGTAGAATGACGTAGAAGGCCCCGCACTCGGAAACGTATCGAGGCGAACTGCGAAGACGCAGAGCTTGCCGGCGCTGCCGGCGGCTTCAAACAGCAGACGGGGGTCGTTGTTGAAGCGCGCCGCGCCGGGGGCATCAATGTCGCGCACAATACGCGAATAGTCCGGGTCAGAGGCCAGCCGTCCGAACTCATTGCGGATATCTTCAGGCCCATACTCCCCCCTGTCCAGGCGCCCAAGGATAGCCTCGGGGGTCTCGCCGAGTTCGATCCCCAGGTGATTGACCAGCGTCACCCGACCGTCCGGCTCGACACGGCCGAACAGCGCCAGTTGCGTGAAGGCAGGCCCTCGCTGGAGCAGTGCGCCGCCCGAGTTGTTGCAGACCCCCCCTACGACCGAAGCGCCAATCGTCGTCGACCCGATCACCGAGTGCGGCTCTCGCCCGAGTGGCCGAATTTTGCGCTCGAGTTCGTACAACGTCGTCCCGGCAAGGCAGAGCACCTGCTCGCCACCGTTGATCAGGTCAACCCGGTGGACGCGAAGGGTGTTGATGATGACCACATCGCGATCATAATCACCGTCTGGCGTCGAGCCACCGTTCAGTCCGGTGTTGGCCGCCTGCACGATAACGATGCACCCCGCCTCGACGGCAGCCGTGAGGACCTTCCACTGCTCGACCAAAGTACCGGGGCGAACGACCGCGAGAACCTCGCCTTCGCCGTAGCGATACCCTCTCCGGAAACGCCGCGTCCGCCTTTCGCCGATGAGAACGTGCTCACGACCAACGATGGAGCGCAACTGGCCGACGAGCGACCCGTGATCTGAGCGAGAGTGCGCGATCTGGTCCATCAGGTTCACTAGTCTTCCTTTAATGGGCGCCGCTACGCCCTGGTGCCAAATTCACCAGCCGGGCTACCCATTTGTTGAGTGGAATTTCCACATCCTTCAGTCATCCCGAGAGCGGCAACGGGGTCGTAGATCTTTGACTTGCCCAGCGACACCAATGTCGCGCGAAACGTCCTCGGCAGTTTCGCGGTCTCAGACCGCTCTTGATTGAACCCGATTAGGCCGGTCAAAATCACAGGTTGCTTGTGTACCACCGCGCTAGCACTCCGAAGCATCAATGTGGCGATCGGGCCACTTCAAAAGCAGACAGCCAGGACGATCTTGCCTCCTGCGCGTCGAATCGCGTCGATGGCGCCACTGCAGGTGTCCCGAGTTCTGGGGTACCTGGCATGCCAATCTGGCAGTAGTCTCGGCGCTGGTGTGTGCCGTCGAAAGTCCATCGCGTATTGGTTGATAGTTGGATGACCAGGGCACCCGACTGGTGCCCTGGCCCTATTTCAAGAGAGGGTCGAGGTGTCGAAATAGGCTCGTACCTCGCGGAAACGTCCTGCTTCGATCTCGACAATGTTCACCCCAACAAACGCCATCCGTCGCCCCGAATAGTCGGTTAGAGCAGCACTCCACTCAATCACACCCTGCCGATCGAGGCGCAGGTCACGGACGATTTCTACCTCTAGGATTGGAAACCGGCGGCAGGACTCGTCGTAAAATGTACGAATCTGATCGTGACCGACAAGAACTTGACCGTTAGGCACGAAGACAGCATTCCGGTGGTAGTGCGCCAGCACCTTTTCAACATTGCGCTCGATCTCGGCGGCCCAATACGATTGGGCCACCTCTCGAGGCGATGCGTCGTTTGCCGGCAGACTAATCACCACTTGCCACCGGTGTCGCTGTCGATCTTCGCGTATTTGGCGATGTTGGTTTCATCGACGATGAACAACTCGGTATACAGCGGATCGGCCGGTTCCTTGCCGTCGCGTATCTTTTCGACAAGAACGTCGATCGCGGTCTTGCCGAAGCCATACCAGGAGTAACCGACGAGGGCGTTGCAGTACCCCTGCTCGACGGCCGCAATCGCCCCGCTTAGTGCGTCGAGTGACACACAAATTCCTCCCTTCGAAACAAATTCCTTGAGCTGCGGCATGGTCTTAAGGTCAGCAAAGAAGGGCCACATGCCCACAAAGAAATAGGCGGCGAGGTCCGGCGTAGCGTTGATCCGCTGTTCAACCAGCTCCACTGCCTTCTGAACATCGTCGTAGTTCGGATCGGTGGCGATGACCTCAAGCGATGGTTGTTCGGCCATGGCTCGCAAAAACCCGTCGCGTCGTTGCTCCAAATTGAGTGCACCAGGCGTGCCGGTCAGGATGGCGACTTTGCCCGACTTTACGCGCTTGATCACTTCTTTGCCAGCCGCGTAGCCCGCAGCTTCCTGATCGATTGCCACGTTTGTGAGGCGTTTTGAGTCGGGCGAATCCGCGTCCCAAGTAATCACCGGCACACCGGCATCTACCGCTCGATTAATGGCGGGCAGCAGCGCGGCGGGATCGTTGCACGACACGCAGATGCCACCCACCCCCTGAACGACCAGATCGTCAAGGATTTGCGACTGCGCGGCAGCATCGGTCGTGGTTGGGCCAACCCAGCGGAACGAAACACCGCCGATCTCTGCGGCACGATCCTGAGCCCCAGCGCGGGTGATCTCGAAGACCGGATTGTTCAATGCCTTCGGCACGAAGGCGAGATCGATATCACCGCTCGCCATTGCCATCTTCGGCATGAACAGCGTCGCACTCACGCCGCCGATCGCTATGGCGACACCTCCCTTGAGAATAGAGCGCCGATCCATACTTCCTTGCTTAGTCATAGTTTCCTCCTGGTTGAGTTGAATGCCCGCCAGCTACTTCCTCAGCCGGTCGAGCAGGGCTGCAGCAACGATCACGGCACCTATAAACGTTTGCTGCCAATAGGTTGGCACCGTGAGTAGAACGAGCGCGTTGTTGACGAGCGCAATCAATAACGCCCCAAGAACGACGCCGAAGGCAGAGCCAATTCCGCCCGCAAGGCTTGCGCCACCAATGACGACTGACGCGATGATCGTTAGTTCGTAACCGACCGCCGCGTTGCTGACCGCGGCACCAAGCCGAGCCGTCAGCAGAACTCCTGCGAGACCTGCAAGTGCTCCGCCAGCAATGAATGCGGCGTACTGGAGACGCTTTACGGCAACACCGGCAAGGCGGGCCGCAGCCTCGTTACCGCCGATCGCGTAGATTTCGCGTCCGGCTCCGGTGAAGCGCAGGAAGGCGGCCACGGACAGCACGATTACAGCAAGAATGATGACCGGAATCGGAACCCCCAGCACCGTGCCGGAGCCTAAGAACAGGAAGAGATCGGGAAATCCGGTAACTGTGCCGCCCTCGGTTAGACCAACAGTGATGCCGCGCGCAACCTGAAGGGTGCCCAGCGTCACGATGAAGGACGTGATGCCGAAGCGAACGCTGAAAATGGCATTCACCAGGCCGAAAGCTGCCCCGGTGCCAATTCCTGCCGCCATTGCCACCCACATATCCTGTCCGGACGCCAGCAAAAGCGCTGTCACCATGCCCGACAGGCCCATGACGGATCCGGACGACAAGTCGATCCGCCCCATAATGATAACGAGAAGCTGACCGATCGATGCTATGCCGACAAAGGAAAAGCCCAAGAGGACGCTACTGAGATTGCGTGGGCTCAGGAATGCAGGCGATTGATAGGCCAGCAGAGCGCCGCCAATCATGATGGCAAGCAGCAGACGGACTTCAGCAACCGACCAGAGACGGTTTAGTCTGTCGGCGAGTCCGCTGGCCGGAGTTGCCGTCGTGCGGTGGTGATCACGCTGGGTCATGAGCGTCTTCTTTCGTTCGCGGTCTTGGGGTCGCCAGCTGCATGATGCGCTGCGGTGTGGCCTCGTCCTTCTTCAGGACGCCGGTCATCTTGCCTTCGCAGAACACCGCAACACGGTGTGACAGGGCGCGCACCTCGTCGAGTTCGGAGGAGACGATGATGATCGCCGTGCCTTCCGCTGCAAGGCGTATGATCCGGCGGTGGATGTCGTCCTTGGCTCCGACATCGACGCCTCTTGTCGGCTCGGCAATGACCAGCAGTTGGGGAGTTGACTGCACGCAGCGCGCCACTATGACCTTCTGCTGATTGCCTCCCGAAAGCGTGGTGATCAGTTGGGCCGGAGAGGCAAGACGGACGTCGTACTCGCCGATCAGCGCCTCAGTCCGTTTCCGCAATGCGCGCAGATTGAGGATCCCGGCCCGCTGAAAGAGGCGGTACCTTCCAACATGAAGATTGTCGTGCACGCTCATGGTCGGAATAATGGCCTGCAACTTACGTTCTTCCGGCACCAGCGCAACGCCGCGCCGTGCCGCGTCATGAGGCGATGCGAACCGCGCGGCGGTGCCCTTCAGAACAAAGGACCCGGCAATCAGCGGATCGGCGCCGGCAACAGCGGTCGCTGCCTCGTGCATCCCCGACCCGATCAAACCGGCGAAGCCGAGAATCTCTCCTGCACGGATATCGAATGTCAGCTGCGAGACGCGGCGCGTTGCCGCCCCGTCGGCGGAAAAGATCAAGTCCGTCCTCGGCGCTGCAAGCTCGTTAGCGTAAAGCGCGACCGGCCTGTCCACCATCAGGTGAATGATCCGGTCGATGTCAGCTTCGGCTCTAGCCAGTTCGGCCACCTGACGGCCATCGCGCAGAACCGTGATGCTGTCGGCCAGCCGCACTATTTCCGGCAGGTGGTGGGAGATGTAGAGAATGCCGTGCCCCTCGTTGCGCAGCGTCTCTACGAGGCTAAGAAGGCGCTCCACTTCGGCGGGGGGGAGGGCCGAGGTTGGCTCATCGAAAATGATGTAGCGTGCTCCGAGCGCCAGCGCCTTGGCGATCTCAAGCAGCTGGGCTTCGGCCGCCGAGAGGCTGGCCGCCGGTGTCGCCGAGCTGGCCCGCAGGCCCACTCGCTCAAGGACGCTTGCAACGAACGCGGCCTCTCGACGCGAACCGCGAAGAGCGCGGGGAGCGCCCGGAGGCCGGACCAGCATGAGGTTGTCCGCAATGCTCAGGGCCGGAACGACATGCAGTTCCTGATGAACGATGGCAATCCCCGCTAGTGCGGCGGCTCGGGGACTGCTCAGATCGATTGGCTGCCCGTCGATCCGGATCGTGCCGCCGCTGGGCACGACGATCCCTGACAGCATCTTCATGAGTGTAGACTTGCCTGCGCCATTCTCACCCACGACCGCGTGCACCTCGCCCGGTATCACACGCAGATTGACCCCTTCGACTACAGTGATCTGGCCATAGGTCTTCGTCAGACCTTCCGCCTGCAGCCCCTCACGCATCGGCTGGCCTCAAGAGTAGCTTCACCGCCAGCCGAGCCTCGATAATTTCGAGTGCCCGCGCGAAATCCCACATCGGCAGGTCGTGAGTAACGATTGCGGAAGGGTCGATCTTTCCGCTTTCGATAAGACCAATGACCTCTGGCCAGATGCCGGGGCTGCCCAGGGCGCCGCGCAGCGTCAGGTCGTTGATCACGATCCGGTCAAGATCAAGTCCCTTGGGCGGTGTGCATCCGCAAAGACCCTGCAAAACAATCGTCGCACCGGGAGCTGCCGCCGCAATAGCCGCATCAACCGCTGCCGGGTTGCCGCTTGCCTCCAAGACCACTGTCGGGCGCCGTCCGCCGCCCGCCCGCAGCAGCGCCTCGGGAACACTTTCGGAACGAGCGTCAATTGCCGCATCCGCGCCAAGGCGAAGCGCGAGATCAAGCCTAGCACGGTCGGCTCCGACGACGAATACTTTATGCGCTCCAAAAGCTCTGGCGACCTGAAGCAACAACAACCCGATCGGGCCGTCGCCCATTACCGCCACCTGGCTCGTTGGGCCGACACCACCGAGGTGGACTCCATTTAGGGCAACCGCCGACGGCTCCACGAGGGCCGCCGAGCGGACATTGATACGGTTCGAAATCCTATGCACCGCCGTGGCGGGCAGCACCATCTGCTCGGCGAGCCCGCCGTCGCGATTCATAACCCCGGTTTCGGTACGGCTGGTGCACCGATGATAGGCCCCGGACGAACAGGTCTCGCAGGTCATGCAGCCTATGCTGACCTCACCCACGACCCGGTCGCCGAGTTCAAGGCCTGTCACTCCCTTTCCAAGAACGGATATCTCGCCAACCCACTCGTGCCCTATTGTGATCGGAAACGCTGCCATTCCGCTTGAATAGTAGGCCATGTGGCCCTTGATGATCTCGATATCAGTCCCGCAGATTCCGACAGCAAGTACCCGGATTCCGACCTCACCGACGGCGGGCTCAGGACGTGAGATTTCGACCAATTCGACGTGGCCCGGCCCAAGGACGCGAACCGCCTTCATCGTATGTTCTCTTCGCTCTCGGAAATCAGCTTCTCAACGCTGTGCCCGACCCGGTCGAGGTGCTCACGCGTAGCCCGATCTGCGACATCGGGTTGACGTTTTGAGATCGCCACAACGATCGCGCGGTGTTCCTGACAGGTCTTTTCCCTCAGGGACATATAGCCGATCTTGTCAATGTAGAGCCGCCGCAGAAGCTCGTTGATCGGACGGGTGACAATTAGGAAGAACGGATTGTGCGTGGCTGCGGACAGCAGTTCGTGGAAAGCGATGTCCAGCTCAATTGTGCGGCTTCGGTCGATGTCCGGCGCTGCCATCAGTTCGAGATTGCTCTGCAGTTTTTGCAAATCTTCCTCGGTACGTTCGGCCGCCGCAAGGCTTGCGATGGCGCACTCCAGTGTCAGCCGAACCTGCAGCAGCTGAGGCAATGAAACATTGTTCATCTGGAGTTGGGCGATGAGCGACTCGGCGACGCCATGCCCGTCTGGCGCCCGCACTGTCATGCCGCGGCGAGGCCGGACTTCCACGATCCCTCTGCTCACAAGAAGCGCTGCGGCCTCACGGACGACCGTTCGGCTCACCCCGAAGTCCTTCATCAGTTCGGGCTCAGTCGGCAGTTTCATCCCAACTTTCAACTGTTGGTCAATGATCCTGGTCTGAAGCCGGTCAGCGACGGTCCTCGAAAGCCGCTCGTTCTCGATCACAAAAAGCACCTCGTTTCATCGTTTCATACGATGTTTATTTTGACCGGTAAAGTGCCTCTGTGAGAGTCTTTTGATGTGCACGGGTTATTCTGAGAGAACACAGGCTCTCGGCGAGAGGGGCATTCGGTTTTGCTAACCGAGCTTGAGCAGATTCTCGTGTAACGCGACGATCCGCCCACCCTCGCTCGCCGACACACGACACCTCTGAACACCGAGCATCGAGAACTCGGGCGAATGCAACTTACTCCCGCCATCTCGCGGCTTTGGTCAGTTTCAAGGCATACTCAGCTTCGCATCGGATCGTGTCGTGCCCTCGGAGGTGGTGCAACTGAGTATCGCGGTGGTCGCCGGCGCTTTCCGATGGGGTTGACGTTGCAAGCGCCGCCGGTCAATCGTCATCAGCGGGCGCGCGAGCCCTAGGCCTACGGAGCATGGATGAAGCTTCTTCGACGTATCCTGTTGTGGGTGGGGATCCTGTTTGGCCTGCTCGTGCTGGGGCTGGTCAGTGTTGTCGTGCTTGATGATGCGATAGACGCCGGCCGGCTCGAAGCAGTGACCAACACGACGGTTCCAGGGGTGAACGGAAACCCGGATGTGCGCGCCTATGTTGCAAGGCCGAAGGGAAACGGACCGTTCCCGACCGTCATCATGATCCATGAGTTTTTCGGGTTGAATGCGGACATCGTCAGTAAGGCGGACCTGCTTGCGCAGCAGGGCTATGTTGTGATCGCACCCGATACCTTCCGCGGTTCGTCCACCTCGTTGATTCCGCGCGCGATTTACCAGGTGTTGACCACAAAGCCCGAAGCCATAAACGCGGATGTGGATTCGGTGTTCGCGTGGGCCGGGGCACAGCCTGAGGTCTATCCCGGCCGGATCGCCGTGCTCGGCTTTTGTTACGGCGGGCGCGCTTCGCTGGCGTACAGCCTTCACAACAACAAGATTGCCGCGACCGTCGTCTTCTACGGTTCGCCCGAAACCGACCCGGAGATCTTGGCAACCCTGCCCGGCCCCGTGCTGGGGATTTTCGGCGGGGCGGATCAGTCCATTCCATTGGCGGATGTAAACGCCTTCGAGAAGGGGCTCGAAGCTGCAGGCATCCCGCACCGGATCTCGATCTACGACGGACAGCCGCATGCCTTCGTCCGCGGGGCGGAGGAGATCAATGCCGGCGGCGCGCAGGGCCAAGCCTGGGCTGAGATGCTTGCATTCCTCGAGGCGAAGATGAGGGAAAGTTCCAGCCCGACTCAGGCCGGGGAGGCCTCCGCCTACCTCGCTCCCTTCGATGCGAACTACTACCTGAGGCTCGTTTTCGAGCACGCCTTCGGGCACGCCACGCACATTGACAAGGAAGATTCCATTTAAAATAGGAGTCTGCTCGTCGAACGGCTATCATTGCCAGGCCGCTACCAATCCGCCCGGCGCGATGTGCTTGGGCAGTTGCAAAAGGGGGCGGGCTTTCACCCGCCCCCCTTCTTAGGCTGGCTAGATCACATCGGCGGGAGAAGAGCCGAGTTGATGATGTGGATGACGCCATTCGATGCCGTAACAGGCATGCGGCGGTGTAGCATCCGGCGCCAGCAGGCTCACCCAGAACACTGCGGGTTGAGCCTCGGTTGCTGTGATAGGGTGTGGGCGTAGGCCCCGTCCGCCGGTTGCGCAGCCTGGCGATGATCCAACGCTGGACAAGGAGAACTGCCCCCCGACCTTGGCCTTGTCGCGGGTTGATCTCGGCTCAGGGCAGCGGGCGCAAACCTCTCGCCATCGCCGCGTGACACAGGCGTCCGACTTCAAAGGCAGCCCTGTCAAAGGAGGCATAGGATCGGATCGCCACGCGGGCCCTTCCGCCCTTCTGTCCCGACAGGATCTCCACGATGAACCAGCCAAACAAGTCCGCGCTGAGTTCGGCCCGCCAGAAGCGGATAGGGTCCGAAACCTGGAAGGAATGTTCAAGGTAGACCGGTTCGAAAAGTCCCTCATCATCAACTTTCTGGAAGCGTGACTTGTCCAAGAAAGGCGCTA
>Ga0247836_1008834_pt1 | contig 9997 bp, 4 predicted proteins | sample LaCruzMarch2015__4_FD_187116 | JGI IMG/M metagenome (GOLD analysis project Ga0247836, IMG submission 187116) | Freshwater microbial communities from meromictic Lake La Cruz, Castile-La Mancha, Spain - LaCruzMarch2015_14m | ecosystem: Environmental > Aquatic > Freshwater > Lake | place: Spain...
ACATATAGTAGCCTTATATACACCAGCCTTTGGGCTGTGTCTCAGCGTCGACTTAATTCTTTAGTAAGTCGCTCTCTTCGTTTTCTGTGCCCAAGGCCTCCGTCATCTCCATCACCTCCGCCATGCCGTGTCCTTCCTGCTGGTACAGGCGGTAGTTAACTTCCTTGTTCTTGAGGAACTTCCAGGTTGTGTAGGAGTTGATTAACAAATCCGCTGCCAGTCTAATCAGAATAAAATCGATCTGCGACATCATAAGCGATATAGAGATCACGGACGCGAATGAGGCGTAGAGGCTGTATAATTGTAAAAGAACATAGATCGTCCACTTGGAGTAGGGGATGTATTTGGTTTTATGGTCCTGAACACAATTTTGAATGAATGGTATTAAAGAGTCCGAGCTAAAGTCGTTTATGCATGTCGATACGAACGACGCAATCGCCACCATCCACCATCGGGTCCAGCTATTCAAAGACAGAGCCATGAGCTTGGTTTTTTCACTCGGCCCCACGTGGAAGAAGTCCGAGTGAAACATATCGATGCTCTGGAAGCCGATCAGCGCGATGCACATCCAGGTAATGAGGAGGCCCACCGTAATCTTCTTATTCTCAAACGCGTGATCGAGGCACCCCATGCGACTGCCGCGGCGGGCGCTTTAATACCGAGGCCGCGCGTGCGCCCCGACTGGGGCCATCAGCTTCGCCTGAATCCTCTGGGAATAACCCGTCAAAACGGCGAGGACCTCGTGAGATCGTCGCCGCCCCTCCCGATCGACGACTCGCTCCTGCTCCGCATCTCCCCGAGCAACGGCGGCGGCACCAGGGCGGTGTCGCTCTTGCACCGCGGCTCCGCCTGCGGGAAGGACTCCGTGGCGAACGCGTGGTGCTGCTTGAGCCGCTGCCCCTGGGCGACGACGCGCTGCCGGATCTCGCACATGAGGGCGTGCGTGTCGCTGTTGTTGAGGATGATGCGGCTCTGCGTCGCGATCTCCGCCTGCAGGGCGTCGGCGCGGAGGGTCTGCTCCTTGAGCCGGGCCTCGGCCTGCGCGAGCTGCGTGGCCACGACGACGCCGTCGAACACCATCCACAGCGCCGTGAGGGCCCAGCCCAGGGCGATGTGCATCGGGCGGATGTAGATGGAGAACAGCTCGTTGAGAGCCACGGAAAGGAGGAAGAGCGCGCCCCAGCGGACGCAGGAGTGGATAATCATCGCGGTGGGGCGGGTGGGTTATTTATATGCGAGGCGCGCCAGCTCGGATTGCAGGGCTGTGATCTCGCAAGCTACTTGTCCTTGCCTAATCGGTTCGAAAAACACCAACTCGCTTTTGTCAACGTAGAATTTGAACCCAAACCACACATGAGACGCGATCTGCTTGCACGCTGTTGTCCAAAACGCCGTGTCGTCGCTCGACTCCGGCTGTCCAATGTGGTACCTCTGCTGTCCCCCGTAGTCACGACCAACTTCCAGGTTGCTCCTATCCATGCTGCAGTACACGTCAATGGGACCGTATGAAAATAACCAGTAGGCAAATGCTTCTGGCCGGCCATCGTCACTGTTACTCACTGAGTGAACCACTCCATTGATCTTAAACCCTACCAGCAGGGGAATTAGTATTACCATCGCCAGCACACAGCGCTGCCTCTTAAATACTTTTCTATATAAACCCCGCCGCCACTGGCGTAGGCGCATGGACTCGGACTCGGCCCAGCGGGTGCACTTCTGGACGAGGGCGGCCTGGAGCGGGTAGAGGAGGGTCCAGTCGTTGATGGTGCGCGCCAGCGTGGTGCCCGCCGAGGGGCTGACCTCGCAGATGATCCTGCTTTTGGAATACCACCGAACACGACCATTAGTGTCGTGGTGGGGCGGCTGGGTTATTTATATGCGAGGCGTGCCAGCTCGGATCGCAGGGCCGCGATCTCAGCGTTTATGCGCGATCCAGCACTCGTCTTTTCGAAGAATATCAATATGGTCCCCCCGTCGGTGTAGAACCTGTGTTGTTTTTCACTTAGGTAATAAAATATTCTCTCGCATGCAGTTGTCCAAAACGTTGTGTCGTCTTGTGTGTCTGGCTTCCCAATGGAGTATTCCTGTGCCCCGTCGGCGTGATCAACCCTCAGGCCGCGCAGTTCGACGCTGGAGTAGACATTGATGGGGCCATATGAAAATATGAACTTGTTTGGGTCTCCTTCTGGAGGGGCGACGGCAGGATCTGGTGAGTAAGGGACTCCATTGATTGTAAACCACATCACAGGGGCGGCGGCTGCCATCGCCAGCACGCGGCGCGGCCTCTTAAATACTTTTCTATATAAACCCCGCCGCCACCGGTGTCCATATGACGATGCGAGACCTGGTGTGCCGGCTCAACCGGCTCGCGGGTGATGATCAATTCTCCTACCATGGCCTGCGAACCACCGCGACGCCACCGCCCCCCGGCCGCCCGCTCGTCGTGCTGTCCGGCGACATCTCCGACGTGGACGGGTTCTACGGCCTCGCCAAGTACGCGCAGTCCGGCGCCGACGTGCTGTTTTGCATGACGTATCCGGCGTATGTGCTTGGGCCGAACACGGGGCTGGATCTGACTGACGAGGCCGACAGGGGTGCGCTGGAGAAAAACACGTTGCAGGCCCCTGGAATGGGGTACAAATACGGGGTGCAAGACGTGATCAAGGCGACGAGATACAAGTTTGGAAGCGCTGCCAACCATAACGAGACGTTTAACGACTATGCCAGCATCCTCAAAAAGTACACCACGACCCCGGACGTCAGCATGAGCGGCTATCTTTTTGAGAAGGCCCTGACGCACCTGGCCTTTTTCCTGGCCGTGAAGGTGTGGGACGAGGCGGCTGCCACGGGGCGGCTGTTTTTCCGAATCGGTGGGATCAACACCGTGAACCCGTTTGCGGCACTCGTCATCAAGAACGAGTTGTTCGTCTACGCGACGCTGGCGAAGGATAATGGGTATCTGAAAGCGGTGGACGGGTTCCTTAGCAAACACAAGCAGATCTACGAGGATGAGGTGTTCGACAAGGATTTCAACAAGGTCGTCGACGACCCCATCGCGCGCGCGGAGTCGCTCTACGTGGACTTCTCCGGGTCGGCGGCCTTCTTCACCTCGTCAATGCAGGCTGCGCTGGCGGCGCGCAGCGACCGGATCCGCGCGGCCTTCATTATGGGCGGGGTCTTCTCCGACGCGCCGCCGCTCACCATGTCGTCCATCCCCGGCGTGCTCAACCGGTTCAGCTGCGCCACGATGAACCAGCTCTACAGCCCCAACCTCACCGCTGCGCTGTTTTACTTCCTGAAACGCCACAAGATCCCCACCTTCACCGTGTGCAACAATGCAGTGGAGGACCTGGCCACGTTTGCTGATGCCGACAAGACGCAGAAAACGGACGCCGGGTGGGAGACGTTTCTGAGGGCGAACGGCATCGGCGGCGCGTTCCTCGTGGAGCTCGCGCGCACGTACTACAACGCGCCGTTCAACCCGCCGCGCAAGCCCTTCGACTTCTACACTGCGAAATCGCTGGTGGAGCACCTACGCGGCAGTTTTTTACCCTCTCCAAATAAGTTCCTGCACTTCAATCCGACGTACGGCGTCACCCTGGTGGGCCCCTCCGCGACAGCGACGGAGGCGGTCACGTCGTACGTCGCACAGGTCGTCGCAGCGAAGAAGGGGGGCGAGGATGCTCGAAATCTGGAGATCGCGACCATCACGCGGCTCCCCGTCGGCGATTACGCGACCCTCGCGGTGCGGGACCTCGTCTTCCCCTCCCCCAGCTAATCCCGTGAGGAGTGCACGAACAGAACGAGCGCCAGCAGCGTGTTGAGCGCGAACTGGACGGCGCCCATGGCGACGCCGAGGACGGCCGGGGCGAGCCACATGAGGACGATGATGGCGATGATGATCGGGGCGGAGTTGACGAGGGTGATGGCGAAGCACACGCGCTGGGCGAGGCGCATGGACTCGGACTCGGCCCAGCGGGTGCACTTCCGGACGAGGGCGGCCTGGAGCGGGTAGAGGAGGGTCCAGTCGTTGATGGTGCGGGCCAGCGTGGTGCCCGCGGAGGGGCTGACCTCGCAGATGATCCAGGCGAGGTGGTCGCTCGGGGAGTTGAAGCCCACGACCGGGTCGGCCCTGCACGAGCGCATGCACTCCTTGGCGGCGCACCCCGGCTGGGTGACGAGCTCCGGGGGCCACTCGATGGAGGACGGGATGACGTACTCGATGGCGGCGACGACGTCGTCCAGCAGGCACGCGGGGATGAGCGGGCTGCAGGTGAAGGCGTAGCCGTAGGCGAGGTACAGGACCCAGGGGACGAAGGAGAGGCCCAGGACGAGGTCGACGTACGGGATCTCGACGATCCTGGCGATGAAGCTGATGGCGACGAAGACGACGCCGACCTGGAGGACGGTGAGGATCAGGGAGCGGCGCTGGGAGCAGGTCTGGACCACGACGAAGTCGCACTGGACGAAGGACTTGGCGTACGGGAGCCACGGGGAGGTCTCGACGAAGGAGCGGACGGCGTCGACGTCGAGCCACGAGCGGGTGAGGGACTGGAGGAAGCCCTCGAGGTCGGCGGCGCTGCCCAGGTCCGGCATGGACGCGTTCGCGGTGATGGGGACGACGGTGGGCCACACGATGGGCTGGACGTCCGGGCGCGGGGTGGTGTAGGAGGCGATGGTGGTGGCCAGCGCGTTCTTGAACACGGCGAGGGCGGTGGACACGACGGCGCACGACGGGGAGGTGCCCTGCTTGTTCCAGTACTTGTAGTTGGGCGGCCACACGTAGGGCCCCTTGCTCCACTCGTAGGCCATGTCGGAGTCGACGGCGTCGGTGACGGCCATGAGGGAGCGCCCCCCCGTCGTCGCGTTGTGCTGCGAGGCGTTGGGGATGGGCTCCTGGAGCGTGGGCCCGCTGTAGTAAAAGGTGCGGTTGATGAAGAAGTCGCGGGTCTTGTCGAGGACCGACGCGTTGGTCCAGATCTCCCGCGGCACGAGCTGCGTCCAGTAGAGGACGGCGATGTAGACGGGCTGGGAGACCTCGGAGTGCAGCAGGACGCTGTTGACGATGGAGGGCAGGCGCGCGGCGATGTCGGCGATGGAGTCCGGGGCGAGCAGGGCGTCGAGCAGGTCCCGCCACGACACGAGGAAGTAGGGGCTGACGTGGGTCATGTTCTCGTCGGCGACGACCTTGGCCCCGATGTCGCGCCAGCGCCAGCACTCGTCGCGGTGGTAGCGCTCGAGGACGCCCAGGGGGTCGGCGGCGAGCACGAGGGCGCGGCACGGCTGGCCCCCGCCCTCCCATGCCGACGCGTTGGTGAGGAGGAGCTGCCCCTCACCGCCCTCACCGAGGAGGAATCGCCGCCTCTGCAGCAGCGACAGGCCCACCACGAGGGGCATGGACACGGTCGCGGAGGTGTAGACCTGCATGCAGTAGGACTGGGCCTGGTTGAGCAGCAGGCACGGCGCGGACGCGAGGGTGCGGTAGGAGGTGGTGTAGGCGTTGGTGGTGCCGAGGGCGGCGTTGCTGGAGGCGGTGGAGGCGATCAGGCAGAGCTCGGCGGCGTTGGGGCTCACGCGCTGGCCGACGCCCAGGCAGACCTGGTTGGACACCGGCCTCAGCAGGCAGCTGCACTGGCCGGCGCCGCTGCCGTCGGAGACGAGGCAGATGGGGTGGGCGCACTGGCGGCACGGGACGTTGCCGTAGGAGGGCTGGAGGTAGGTGTCGACGTACTGGCAGTCGATGGAGTCGTCCTCGAGGGTGCACTCCTCGTGCGACGCGCACGGCGAGACGCCCGCGGGGAAGACGTTGCAGCTGCAGAGCTTGGTGAGGGTGTTGCAGCCGAACTTGATCATGGACGAGGCCCCCACGCACATGCCGCAGTTGATGAGGGAGAGGTCGTCGGCGAGGCAGGTGTCCGCGGCGGAGCAGCCGAGGGAGCCGATGCCGGGCTCGACGCCCGCCAGGCAGCGCGTGGCCACGGGCAGGAGGCTGGAGCCGGCCTCGTCCTCCACGTAGTGGATGTCGCAGGAGAAGAGGGTGGACTTGGAGCACGGGACGTTGCTCTTGATGATGGTCTGGGCGGAGGCGATGTCGGCGGTGAGGTAGCCGAGCTTGCCGAAGGTGACGCGGTTGAGGATGCGGACGAAGGGCAGCGCCACGTACTGGAGGAACCCCAGGCACGCGGCGCGGGTCCAGCACAGCACGACGTAGACGATGTCGTTGATGAGGGCGTGGATGAGGGTGCACATGAACTTGATGGCGCCCTCCAGCCACTTGCCGAGGGGCCCGCTCATGACGACGCGGTAGAAGATGTCGCCGAAGGCGTTGAACACGGAGATGAACTTGTTCTTGATGAGGGTGAGGAGCGCGCCCATCTGGCGGAGGGTCTCCTGGCGCCTGGAGTCGCTCTGGCCGATCATCGAGAAGAGGTGCAGCCCCAGCTTGGCGACGTAGTAGTTGAGCTCCACGAGCTGCTTCATGATGAGGCGCACGGTCTGGATGACGTCCACCAGGACGTTGAGCTTGACGGCGGCGCAGCTCTCGAGGCTGCGGGCGGTGGCCGCGAGGACCTCGGCGGCGTCGAAGTCCGGGGTGCACGCGCCCGCGACGGAGTTGTTGTAGAAGGTCTGGACGGTGGACCGGACGAACTCGCCGTTGTCCACGGCGTAGGTGGAGGGCTGGTAGAAGAAGAGCTGCTGGCGGCACTGGCCCGAGTAGAGGCAGTTGGCCTCGTAGACCTGGTAGCGGCCGTCCTGGACGGTCCTGCAGAACTGGTCCAGGGTGGCGTCCAGGTCGCACACGTTGATGTCGCGCGTGAGGTTGCCCGCGAACCGGGACCGCGACATGGCCTCGACGCACGCCGGGCCGCGGCGGGTTGGCACCGCCCACTCCTCGCGGGGGATCGCGCCGTCGCAGGTGGTGGCGCCCGTGTCCTTGTCCTGGAGGCACGCGACCCACGGCTCGGTCCACCTGGTCTGGTTGGCGCCGCTGTCGCTGGGGAGGGAGGGGAAGTCCTTCATGAACACCCCGGCCCAGAAGGTCGGCAGGCTCCAGTCGGCGGTGGCCTCGCACTCGGTGGCGTTGCCGCACAGGCGGAAGCGGAGGTCGGCGGCCAGCGCGCGGGAGGCCTCCCGGCGGGTGGGCTGGCCGTAGCTCACCTCGCTGGGGACGACGCTCCCGCCGGCGCGGTAGGACGGGGGCATGCGGCAGTCGGCGAGCCTCGGCCGCGTGGCGGCGCCCAGGAGCGCGCTGAGGGTGCGGGCGCGCATCCGGGTCACGGGCCGATGGGTCGGCGGGGCCGCGCACGCGAACGACGCGTCGTCCTCGAGGAGGTAGCACCCCGCGAGGGGTCCCGCGGAGATGATCGGCCAGCCCATGGCGCACGCGCCGCCGCGGTCGAGGGTGGTTCGCTTGGACGGGGCGATCCGGGCGGAGTTCCAGTAGCGGTACTTGAAGGGCGGCAGCCGGTCCAGGAGGCCGCACGACGGCGGGGCGTAGCGCTCGGGGACCGTGGAGCCGTCGCGCAGGGTGCCGCCGGCGTAGGGCCAGTCCACCTGCTGGGCGCACGGCGACGGGTCGGCGACGCTCGAGAGGCGCCAGCCGCCCATGAGGGCGTCCAGGTCCGTGGCGCACGACGCGAGGCAGGCGGTCCCCGGCGCGCGGCACGCGCAGAAGCCGTTGAGCGTGGTGTAGGCGCCCAGGACCGGGGCGGGGTCCTTGGCGAAGGCCATGCGGAGGGAGGAGGCCCGCTGGGTGGGGTGGACCCTGGAGCCGTACAGCACCTGCGTGCGGGCGGGGTCCGGCACCATCGGGCGGAAGGAGGGGTCCGCTCCGTGGTAGAACGCCCTTCGGCGCAGCGGGCAGTCCCAGGCGGCGCACGCCGGGTCCGGGTGCGTGGTGCGGAGCGCGTCGACCTCGAACGCCTCCTGGATGTTCACCCACCGCAGGTTGATGGACGGCTGCTGGCTCAGGCCGAAGGCCGCGTCCGCGAACGCGTCGGCGTAGGACCGCAGGGGCATGCCCACGATGTTGAGGACGGGCTGGCCATGGGAGACGGCCAGCACCATGCTGAGGTAGTGGCCGCCGATGTCGTACGGGCTGAGGGCGATGCTGGACACGGTGGCGCTGTCGGTCGCGAGCTTCCCCGCGAACAGCGTGTTGTCCCTCAGGCCCGCGGGCATGCCCTGGAGCGACGCCCACGGCACCCGCTTGTAGACGCTGTCGACCGGCTGGCCGTCGTAGACGGACTGGGAGCGGCCCAGCATCCCCTGGGGGTTGTCGCACTGCGACGCGGCCGGCGGGGTCTTGCCGCACAGGTTGGAGGGGGCGGCGCTCGACTCCGACAGCCCGCGAACGGAGAGGCCGTCGTCGCACGGCATCCTGAGGCCGCCCTCGAGGGCGTTGATGTCGGTGGCGCCGGCGTCGCAGCCGCTGCAGACCGACGAGACCACGCGGGAGAAGTCACGGACGTCGGTGTCGCAGCCCGCGAGCGGCTCGAAGGCGCCGAGGAGCCCCGGGTTGAGCACGTCCACGACGGTTTGCGACCCCACGTACCGGCGGTAGCAGATGTTGTCGGCCATGTTGCCCTGCAGGCACCACCGGTCGTCCAGCAGGTCGCTGACGAACATGCCGGTCTTGTTGCCGGCCATGGCCTCCCACGCCGGGATGGAGGGCTGCGTCAGCTGGGAGCGGAACACCTTCCACACGAGCGTGGCGCCCGGGTCGATGGCGATGCCGTCGCTGACCTTGTAGCTCCTGGCGAAGAAGGAGCGCAGGTTCCGCCGCCGGGCGTCGTAGCTGCAGTTGGTGAAGTCCGGCATCAGGCCCGTGGCCCCGCAGGTGGGCGCCGCCAGCTCCATGCCCTGGCTGTAGACGACGACGGGCAGCGGGTTGTACGAGTAGGGGGACTGGAAGGCCGCGAACTGCATGAAGGCCGGGACCGCGTACGACAGCCCCACGGCCGGCACGCCCAGCGCCACCGCCTGGGCCGCGAGCCACCGGGCGCCCTGGAGCGCGACGCCGATGGGCGCGGGGTCGGTGCGCAGGAAGGCGGCGACGTCGGCCGTGAGGTTGTTCCAGCCGTCCAGGGCGCTGAGGGCCTCCAGCGGCAGGCGGGGCGAGTCGATCATGCAGTTGTGGTCGCCGCCGCAGTACCGGCTGGTGACCAGCGGGCAGTCCACGCACGTGAACAGGCCGGAGCGCATCTCCACCGAGATGTTGCCCGCCGGGCACGTCGGCGCCGTCCGGCACGGCGAGCAGGCCCCGCTGGACGCCACGCACGAGCCGCAGTGGAACGCGGGCCGGGTCTTGGAGCGCCGGGGCTGGAGGCCCAGGTACATGTGGTCGAACGGGCTCACGGCGGTGTCGCCGCTCGCGGCCACGTCCAGCGCGATCCGCGTGTGCAGGCTGTCGTTGCGCACCAGGTTCTGGTACGCCGTCCGGCGCGGCACGGCGAAGGCGTCGTTGGACTGCCCCGGGCACGCGGCCAGCGGGGTGGAGGCGTAGGTGGCGTACTCGTCGGCCAGCCGGCACAGCCGCGTGGGGGACGCCGTGCAGGGGACGATGAGTGTGGAGTAGGTGTAGGTGAGCATGCGGCCGGTGAGCTGCGAGTCGCGGTGGGCCTTGCCCTTGCACGGGTCCGTGGCGTCGTCGCTCAGGCAGTCGGCGAGGAGCGGGTGGTGGAACTGCCACTTCTCGGCGCACCCGCACCCGTTGACGTTCTCGTCGCGGAACTGCTCCTCGGTGGACCAGGTGCCGGGGGTGCACACCTTCTTGTCGCTGCCGAGCCAGTCGAAAAACAGCTTCTGGTGGTTGATCGCCACGCACAGGTCCATCGCACCCCCGGTGGCCTCGCCCGGATACATGGCGCAGCCGAGCACGGGGTCGGTCTTGATCTTGGCGCACGTCGCCTGGACCGCCTGGTCGGTCCACCTGCTCACCGACATGGTGCCAACCTCGGTGTCGCTCACGGTGACGGCGCACTCGCTCGAATCGTCC
>Ga0247836_1008844_pt1 | contig 9991 bp, 3 predicted proteins | sample LaCruzMarch2015__4_FD_187116 | JGI IMG/M metagenome (GOLD analysis project Ga0247836, IMG submission 187116) | Freshwater microbial communities from meromictic Lake La Cruz, Castile-La Mancha, Spain - LaCruzMarch2015_14m | ecosystem: Environmental > Aquatic > Freshwater > Lake | place: Spain...
ATAAATTGATGGTATAATTATTCATGTTCGACAAATAAAAGGGTTCTAAGAGGGAAGGAAAGATGAGCAAAGTTCATCAACGTGAAATTTAAGATCTTCAAAGAGTATTTCTTGTATTATGGTGTAGGATATTGAAGCTCTTAATCGTCGCTATGGAGATAACCAGCATCACTAATCAGATGATGAAAACTAGTTTGTGTAAGGATAATATTAGGTAGGGATAAGAAAGGGAAAAAATGGTGGACTAGGTTTGAGGAACGCCATTTTCCTATTGTTTCTGAAAGGGATCTTCGGGAACTAAAGGAAGGAATTTCTTCAGGCAGACTCTAAATATCGCCCAAATAAAGCCTACTCCTTAGTTATGCTCAAGAGCGAATATTAAACTAATCGGATTTACTCTCTCATCCTTAACTTATAACAGTTCTCTTTCACTCATAAAAACCTCCTTATCGCGGATTACTCACTTATGAGCTGGAACAAGTTCAATCCCATTTGAGCGCTATTCCCGAAGAACAACTTGAGAATAATCCGTTTAGGATCTCATCTTATAGAGTACCTCAGCCTCAAACTTCTAGCTCACCCCTTATTCCAATATAAGAACTTCACCTTTAGCTGGTTGCTATCAATGATGATCCAGACTTTTGCAAAGTCGCACATGATTATCAGAGGGTAATTTCATAGAATCCTCAAAGAAATCAAGTAGATATCGAATTGATGATGTGGGAGAAATAATTGATAAGCGTAGCAAATTAAAATAAAGTAGGCTGGGAGGGGCTAATAAAAGCATTACGTGAAGAAATAAGATATATACCTGCTTCATAGGAGTAAATAGGGCGTATTCAATAACGACTTATGTGGGTGACAATCTTGAAATATTTTTAGCATGGCCATGCTGATAAAACAATGCAAATGCTACAAGTACTTATTGACAATTAAAAATTATTGAGACCTGCCAAAGGAAACGACACCACTAATAAGAAGAAGCTTTTTTAGACAGACTGCAAGATATGTTTTTGCTCTGCTAATAGCGATTCAAATCAAGTGTTATACTGTGACTAATGCAATACTAGTTTCCATCTTGCTTGCTATGGACTCAAAGAAATACCAAAAGAAGACAAATATTACTGTGATTGTTGCCGATTAAAGAAAACTAGTACCTATAAAAGGCCTATTTGCCAGATTTGTAGTAAACCTAATTTCCCAATGAAACAATTGGATAAGCATTATTATCATGTCACTTGTCTCATACTATTAAATCTTGGTAGATATATCATCATTTAGTTCGCATCAAAGGAGGATCACTTGCTCTTAGAGATGGGTTCTCTCATTCACGTATCGTCGATATGGTTGTTGATAGCTAGATAGAAAGACAGGAATGTTAATTTTGTGCCCAATCTTCGGGCGGAATACAAGGATATCGGTTGAGATGTTCTCATCCTCTTTGTCCGACAAGCGCACATCCTATATGCGCTTATATTAATGGATGTTCTTATAATCTTCGCCGTGATCAATTCAACTAAAAGCTTTAAGTCAAATTCGTCTGCAAGTAACAATACACTAATTATAGTAATCACGATGATACGAGAGATGTTACTCAGCAAACATACATACGCCGCTATATGTGTAATCTAAATTAGACTTCTTCAAAATCATTTTTGCAGTTTCGCAAAGACTATGAAGAATAAAGTCATAAAAAGTAAAAATATTTTTAATAAGGCATCGTCGCCGATCCGCACAGGTGTTTTGGGATGTTCATAGAATCATTAATAAAACAAAATTTCTCACACGTCATCTTCGTAAATAAGACAAAACATCAAATAATGATCAAGCAATTCAAACGGAAACTGGGCAAGTGTTAAAGCTAATCTATAAGAAAAAACTATGATAACTCTACTCTATCAATACTCTTTCATTTTCCAATGATTTTTCTTATTTTTTTCATATTTATGGTCTGTATATACCTTTGTTCAAAGGTCTACCAATTCTATAATATTATTGAAAACAATCAACAATGGAGAATAAAGAATAACAAGTTGAAGTGCCAGTACAAAAACATAAGAACACAAAGGCCAACCGATTCGATGAAACTACGTAGGTTGAGAAGGCCAACCGAACCACCTGGTCATCAGTACCTCATCCATTATTCAGCAAGCTGTTGTCTACCTCGGCCACCTTCCTCATGGATTTTTGGAAGATGAGCTTAAAGCTTATTTTGGACAATATGGAGAAGTATTAGCAGTTAAGGTAGCAAGAAGTAAAAAAACTGCAAGATCTAAAGGATATGCTTTTGTTCAATTTAAGTATCCTGAGGTTGCTCAAATTGTAGCCTAAACTATGAATGGCTACCTCCTTTTGGGCAAGGTAATCGTTAGTCACGTTTTACCTGCAGGCACTAGAAATCCATTTTCCTATGCTTCATCTCATCAGTACAAGTACATCAACTGGAAACGTCTATTTGCATTGAAAACCAGCGCAGTATACATTCTATTATCAAGCCAAAAACTGAATAAGAGACTGCCTTGATTGTCCACAAAATGCTCAAAAGATAATAGGAAAAACGTACTAAATTTTAATCCCTTGGGATAGCTCATCAATTCCCTGGATTCAAACAATATCTTCCAGTATAAGTAACCCCCAAACAATCAGGGAAGCAAAAACAAAAGTGATATTTATATGATATCATTGGTACAGAACAAGCAACATAAGAGCCATGATCCATAAGGTGAGAAACTGAGCAGAATTTTTTTTAAGGCATTCCGTGAATTTGTTGTATTTAAGGCTGTCTGTATCGATATCCATATAGCATTTCCAACAGACTACAGGCATCTACTTTACGCTAAAGATACTTATTTTGATTGTTATTCCAAGCTTGGAGGGAAGCATTGCTTATAGTTATTAAAGCAGACTCTTGCTTGAGTGTATGATTTTGCACATTCAATTTCCTCTGGACCCATGGCTGCAGGGTTTGCGTAGAAATTTGGAATACATGTTTTCATATACGTGTTCTAGCAAGTCTTAACAGATTCGGTAAAGTTTTTATATGGAACGCTTGAAGCTATCGTCAATATGACCAACAGAGTGGCAATTTTTATCATATATGATTATGTATCGATCAGTGAAGAATTGTCAAATTAAGTGGGACAGAGGTAGTACGCTGATCAAGCTGTGCGGTCACATCATTTACTTATCCTCGAAGGATGTAGTTACGGAAAGATTGGTAGTCAGCTTTCTGTATAAAATGATACTTACATCAGAGCCTCCTGAGACGGAATTGAACAAGGCAGAACTTCGCTCATTGAGAACTGATACTTTCGATGCGGTCCAGCTTTCTATATCCTTTATTTTCACTCCAACAGGTTTATTTTCAAGATCTTAGGAAAGCAATCTGAATGCAGCTTTCCAACTTTCTTCAATAAACTGCATGAATTCTTTGCGAGAAACCATGTTATCTCCATCTTTATCATAGGCTCTAAAGGTATCTATATACAAATTGAAGTACAACTTATTGCGTTTTCACGGTCACTGATGATCTCTCCGATACCTTTAATAAACTCATTTTAGTAAATCATGCCGCTATGATTCTAAAGAAGTGAAGAAAAACCTTATCGAAGATGTAAAATAATCTGTCAGCTAATGGAGTATCTCTTAAGCGCTTGAAGCCGAGTGCTTAAAGGATTGAAAGTGCTTGATTAAATTTATCTTTAGAAAGCATTCCATTTTGAGAACAGTTGCGAAAAGCTTATTTTATTATTTGCATGAATTGTTCATTGGAGCCTTGTTGATTTTGCTTGTTGCCGCCTTGATTGGATGGAGCATTTCCTCCAGAGTTGAGATTATTAGGGTCTTTATTAGTGATTAAATACCGACTACTTGACTTCCTTTAGCTCCCATTGAAAAATATTATAGATTCGATAAGTAATTAAGCTAATCTAGATCAAAATTCTAATGATAAAAAAGAATAACTTGGCATATTTTAAGGCAATCTGACAAGTTAGTAAAAATTAAAAAAATCTTTAAAATTAAATCCTTATGAATATTCCGCCAAAAGAAACCTTTAAGTTTTTCTTATCCTTTTTTTATATATTTGAGCAAAAGACAAGAATGGTTGGTTTCGATTTTGTTAATTTATGCCACTATTTTCAACATTTGAGTATATTAACTTTAATTAAGATGATCTCAAGAATCGTTACCCGAAGCCTTTTACCACTTGCCCAACGCTGCTTGGCCACTCCCTACGTTCTTTATACTCCTCGTTTCAATTTCGCTCGTGCCCCTCGCATTCCTTCTCTCAAGGATGCCGTTGAAACAGAACTCAAAGCATAAACTGAAAACCCTGTTGATCTCACCCAATTCTTAACTACCTTCAAGAATGGAGGATGGCAAATTGCCGAGAAAGATACTTCTGTATAGCTCTCCAAGACAGTTGGAGCTTTCCAAGTCCGCCTACTTTCCAACATCAAGGCTCCCACTAACTTTGAAAATGAGGAAGGTGAGCAACAGTAACAACCACAAGAAAATCAAGAAGGAGATGATCAATACAATGGTGATGTTTCTGAAGTCACTATCTGTGTTACCAAGACTGGAACTGAGAAGACTCTTATCATCAACACTGTTGTTTCACAAGGCTTTGAAATCGCTAATATTAGCTTCGCCCCAAATTACGAAGAGGCTAAGAAAGCTAGACTCGATGTCTTCACAACCAACGTTTATAGTGGCCCTGAAATGGAGACTCTTTCCCAAGAGCTTCACGAAGCCTTCTATGGATTTATCGAAAAGGAATTGGGTATCAACGACCAAATTTTGGAGGATTTATGCGATTACTGTATGGATAAAGAACAACACTTCTACATCGAATGGCTAAAAGACTTAAAATAAATTATCTGATCCCTCTTATGTTATACCGCTAATTTTACTATAATAACAAAACATCAAGAGTTTCCTTTTGCCGATTCATTTTGATTCTTGATTAGCGTTATCTCATATTCAGTTTTTGCAAATTTTAGGATATTGTGGAGGAGGCGGTTGAAAGCGAAGAAGACGAATAAAGTTGTAAAGGTAAGCATAATGTTGCGTTATGACATGTAAAACTCCCTGTATTGTTTCAGTTGAATTAAATAGCTCTATCTGTTTCCTGAGGACATAATATCGAAATCCTCCATGCCAATATTTTCAGGATCATACTTCAGTTCTAACTAAAATACTATTTACTTCTTTTGAAGTGAGAGTTGAGTGAGGAGTAGGTATAAAAAGATTAGAAGAGGATAATGAAAATTACAACGAAAGTCAAGTACTTCGCATAACGCACGAATTCGTTCTGGAAAAAGGAGTCGAATCTAATTCTTAGATCGTATAGAAGTCTCCGTGCTGAGGGTAATACGAAAACCAGAAGGGAAAGGGTTGCTAAGACTATTGCGAATGCGAAGTAGTAAATGAATGCAAAGACAATTTGCATCTATGATCTCTCAGAAGTAATAAAGTTTAATAAGATAAGAGCGTTGCCTAATTTGTTAATTCAAATTATACTATGAACATAACTCATAAGTGCCTGTTCCATGCAGGCAGCCAAATTGTTAAGTTTTGCTAGCAAAGTAGCTCTTAAATAATTTAGAGTAATGCACATTACCTCTTTGCCATGATTGCGAGCCAATTCATCTTAATGAGCATCAATCCCAACATACTCAGCCTAAAGTTGTACGTTTTAATGAGGCTCTTTTGAGAGCTTCCAATTAAATGGAGGATTTTCTACATTCACAAAGCAGCTTTGAACGAGATCAACTAAGTAAAATCGATAGTGATCGTAATGCTGCTATTGCTATTCTTGACCAATACTACGATTTAGCAAGAAATATGTTGAAGCAACTACAGAAGAATGCGGAGAGAGTGTAGTAAAATCTGAATAAGTTGAAGAAAGGATCGATAAAAGCACTTATATTCTATTATTCTGGAGATATCAGTTTAGATAAACTCGATTTTGAATTTGAACCATTATAGAAAAAAATCTATAATTTGCTTCAGAAGACAGGAGAGGAAGAGAAACAAGAGAGAGTAGAAAAAATTGAGAAAATAATAAAAGTTCCAAAAGAGGAACTACATTCTTTAGATAGGATTGATTATCAAGCACATGTTGAAAAAGTAATGAAGGGAAAAGAGACCTAAACAGATAATTTATTTGCCAACATCCAAGAGACAAATATTGATAAAAGTCGAGAAAGAAATCGAAGGAGTATATTCGATAAATAGACAAAGAAAAATTCTGTGATTCAACAAAATCAAAACACTACATCTAATGAAGCTTATACAAAATATAAGAAGCCATAATAATATTTAAAATAAGAGCCAAAAAATTCTTACATTTAACCGACTACTAAATATAACTACGACATAAGCAATCGATATTCCCAAATAAATCAAAGATAGCAAATACAAAAAGAAGAAACAGTCTATTAGAATCGCTTTACACATAGAGTTGTCAGTCCAGAAGTTGTTTAGCATTATTAAAAACCTACTTAGCCTTTTAGAAATTAATTTATCGAACCGAAATATTAATATGACTATAATCCTCATAATAATGCTTATAATAATCGCATTTTAAGGCCTTCTGATCTTGAAACAAATAAAGAAAACAATGGTTATAAATAAAAAACTATTTAAAGCAACTCTTTAATTTCTCAAAAAAATCGATCTTGGAGTCAAAATCATCTATCGAAAGTTCGATAAATTCCTAAATAATCTAGTGAAATTGATTTAAAAAAGCAAGTACTATCACCTGATGAAATTAGGAAGATGCTTTAAAGAAAAATCGAAGAGAGAAATAGGATACTATCAATTAAAAAATCAGAGAATTATCAGCCACAATATTAATAGAAGGGTAAAAAAGGATGGGAAACAAGAGACTCAATAATAAATCAAATATATCAATAGAATAAGTATTGATTTCCACGCATTTTTATCTTTTCAAAAATATAATCTTTATCCTAACAAAACTTTGTCATTGCCTAGAAAAACATGTATTTTTGAGTTTCTTTTATTAATTATGGATTTTCAGGGTCATTTGGCAAAAAATAGATATTAAATATAATTAAGCCCATAATGACCCAGAATACCCTCCGTGAAAACAAGTCGCTGTTCTTGAAATAGAAATCCTAACTTTCTTTAGAATAGTGCTTTAAAAGATGCACAAAATCAGAGAAAGAAGGTTTCAAGTCTATCAGTGGTAGACAGCAAACATGCATTTGTACTTCATCCTCACCCAGAATACTGCTCAATAAAATTTTCCAATGCCTATGGATTCGCTTTTGACCTAATAGTAAACCGCGGCATTCACCGTTTACCGGAAAGCTAGCTAAAAGGGAAGACTTTCAAATGATAGCATCTTTTATGAGAGGAGATATATTAATGGCGATCATTCAATAGTGGAGATGTTTTTGTAATATTTTACATCCCCATATACTCCAAAATCAGATGGCTTCTCATAGTTTGAAGGTCCAGGGTTCCGACTTGGCTTCCAATGTTAATGGGTAAATCTTTTTTATCGGGTAAAAGGCCGAGTGCCTCTACCACGATGAGAAGAGACCACATATCTTGCTGTTGGAGTCAAACTGTCTAATTATCCATAAGCTGCTGGACCTGGTGTTTCTTTATGAGATGGAAATCTAGGTGAAGTTGTCGCAACTCCGAGTTTAGGAGCCTAGAATTTACTAACTTTTGTGCTTGGCTTTGTTGGATCAAGCTAAACAGCTTAATAAGCCCCTGGTCCAGGAGCATCCTTGTATGAAAGATGTCTATCGATTGTGTCTATAGTTTTTGGACGGATTGAATATGAAGATTTATTACTGGAAGGTTTTTCGTATTCGTACTAAATGATTGAAAATTTACTTGACCAACCCCTGGATGTTTGTGAATTTGTGGTATAAGATAGGATCTATCTGGTGATTGGTCTCTGCTGAGACCGATCGAGAGACCTTTAAAGCGAGTAAAATCATAGTAATTATTAGGGTTATATGCAGCTCCAGAAGGTGTTATTGATTATGGCAAGAAGTCTACCTTTTTACTGCCGCCTATTGAGCTTCTTCGACGAGAAAGGTAGCTATTGTAGGCATAGAAAGCCACAGGGCATTAAGGGTTGCCGTCTCCGAAACGCTTAGATTTGGAGAAGCGGAAAGAGACCTTCGAAGGAGAGTTGTTAGCTAGATGCCTTTGAACGTTCTAATGAGGGATCAGAGAAATTTTGCTCATCTTATTAAATTTATTATGAAGAAACATAAAATAGAATGAGGTATTACAAACAACCCAACCATCTTGGACGCGATCACCCTTGATAGCAAGCTGTATTTACGCAATAATCCTTAGTGATATAGATAAATAGTTCTGATAATCTAAAGATAAATTAGACTGGATATTAATTGAATATTCTTATTCAAGCATTATATCAGAATATTAATTTTTGTCTTAGAAAAGATAAATATTCATCGAAAGAGTGAGAAATAAAAGGCATTCTTTGTTCCCTCGGACTGTAATTTCAGTAAACGAATAGATTAGCTTAACCTTTGCTGACTCCTTTATAATTTCTCATACTATTTTATATAGATTTGTTCCATTAGATTCGTCACATATTTTTCAGCATTTATTTACTTCTGTGATTAATTTATCCATATAATTCCCTATTTTTTCACCCATTTTTTCTTGATTTGCTACCAAATCCAATCACGCTGTTTTTTCTAATGCTTTTGCCAATTCTATGCGAAATTACTTCTATCATACTGCAAATATTTATGAAGATAGCTCATTTAAGAACAAACTGCAGAGAGGACAACTGTATATTGAGGACTGACTCTCATGACTTATTTGACTGTTTATAATAGTTTTGACCATTTTAAATTGCATCTTTTTGGATATATTTTTCTCTAATAGTTTTTTTTCGATAAAAAGCGAATGAAGGCAGTGATTTTACATGAACTATAAAATTTGACAAATTTTTCTAATTTTTTATTGAATTAATTATCTTTTTTCATCTTCTTTCTCCAAGCTTTCTGTATCTTTTTCGCTGCTATGGTTTTTTTACGAAATATATATTTTCTAAATAATTTTTGTATCTTTATTGCCGAATCTTCGATCTTTTGTTTCAGAGATCGAATTTTCTCTTGGTCATTGTAAAGTTTTTGTTACATTTTCTGCAGATAAATTTGTGCATTGGTCTAAAGAACTCTTTCATCGATCATTTAATTCAAATATTATATAAAACAATGAAATCAAAGATCAAACTATTGTGTAAAATGATTTTTTATCTTTCTGGTAGGTAGGTTACTGCGATGTCTCGATGTACAGTTGCATAATTCCTAACCTTTAATTTGCATTGCTTTATAGTATTTTTCACATTATAAGCAAGTCACTCCCAAGAGATGTTATCGGTCTTTCTTCTTTCTTGCTCCAGCTATTCTAACATCATTATTAGCTACTCTTTCTTTTTACATCATCTCTGCGAAGGTTAATTATTTTACTTCTTAACATCTTACAGACTACTTGTCGATTTTATAATTTGGCTCTAATATTGTTTTGCCTTTAGCATAGCTATCATCAGAATCTGGAAGTTTCTGTTTGTGTGATAGCTGATATTGAAAATTATTAAGATTTTAATCCATCTTTTTATCTGTATTAGGAGACTAGACCTTAAAAAATTGGGAATGAAAATGTAGCAAATTATTAGAGCTGACATTTTTCGAATTGTTTTCTTTATTTTTTTCTTCAGGTAGTGAAAAAAGGGAAAACTAAGAATGCTCGTTCACTTCGATTCCACTCTACAGATCTAAAGAATTATTTTTAGGTGTTTCTATCTATTAATAGATTGTCTTGATGCTATTCTTATTGTTTTTAGATTGCCTTGTCTTGGACTAGCGTGAACGACGGCTTGGAGGCTTAGGATGCTGTGTGGACATGTTATCCACATGAAATTCTTTATCATGGATTATTGTTTGAGAAATAAGCCTTGATTTGG
>Ga0247836_1008861_pt1 | contig 9978 bp, 6 predicted proteins | sample LaCruzMarch2015__4_FD_187116 | JGI IMG/M metagenome (GOLD analysis project Ga0247836, IMG submission 187116) | Freshwater microbial communities from meromictic Lake La Cruz, Castile-La Mancha, Spain - LaCruzMarch2015_14m | ecosystem: Environmental > Aquatic > Freshwater > Lake | place: Spain...
CACAAGCGCCCGCGCGCATCCCACCGAATGCTGATCGGCTTCACGAAATCAGGGAAGTCTTCCTCGCTCACGAAGCAGTTCACCTCGAAGCGAGGGTCAATCTTGAAGGCCTTCAACTCGTCCGCTGCGCTGAGCCATTCGTTGATTGGACGGTCACCTGTGATGGCAGGGAGTGGATCCAAGGCGGCATCCAAAGTAGCCTCGTTGCGCAGCAACGGGTCCGCCGCACCCGAGTCGCGGCGCGACTCGGCTACTTGATGAATCAACGCATCGCGATTTGCCACCATGTCCTCCAGCTTCTTCAGCTCGCCAGGGAAGTTCACCACGCCATACGGTTCCTTGCGTCCGCCGGTGATGTAGTAGCCATTGAGCGGCCGATAGCGACGGAAGAACTGCTTGTCCTTCTCTTCCACCACAGCGCGCACGTTCGGATTTACCTCGGGCGCTGTTTCCTGGAGCAGACCCTGGTAGAGCGCAGCAGCGAAGGCGGTGTAGCCTGCGTCGTTCAGGTGGATGGCGTTGTCGTCAAAATGGCGCGCCGAGAGTGGTGATTCCAGGGCGGTAAAGACATCGACAAAACCCACCTGCTCCGCCTCCGCCACGCGCTTCATCGCTTCGCTGTAGGCCTTGATCTGGACGTTCAGCTTCTCATGCGGACGGGTCACCGGTGGGGGCGACACGAGCACGATTCTGGGCGCGGACGTGCCATTGTAGCGATGGCTTTTCAGCTCGATCAAGAACCCCTTCAGCAGCGCCTCGAACTCCGGCACCGCAGCCAAACCTTTGAACGATTCATTGAACCCAAACGCCGCGAGAATGACATCCGCCCTCTGCTCAGCTAGGTGATGGTGCAAATCGCCAAAGTCATCCGGGCGTGGTCGCAGTGTGATCTCGTCGGCGCTCCACGCGAGGTTGCGCAGGGTGATGCCCTCCTTGGCGAAGCGCTGTTGCAGCATCGCTTCAAACTGCCCATGGCTACTCATGCGCTCAAACAGCGTGTTGCCGATCAGCACGATGCGTTGCTTCGGCTTAACCTCCAGCGGGAGCTGGGCCTGAACGACCGAAAGCGAGACAAGTAGGCAAGAATAAATCCACTTCATCATCGCCGAGGTTTAGCAGACGCTGCCGAATCCGGCAAGGGAAGGACGACCGAATGATCCTGAATCCAAGTTTGTCTGTCACAGCCAATCACTTTCTGCCATAGTATCGGCATCTCATGATCGCGCGTTCGACCATCGTTTTGCTACTTTGTTTGGCCAGCGCTCAGGCTCAGCTCGTGCGACACGCGAATACAACCATCAAGCTCCCCTCAGAGCCAGTGTTGTTCTCTGGCTACACCACGGAGAATGCACTGGGCACGCTGAGCTTCAGCGGCGGCCCCTTGTTCGTAGCCTCACCACCGGGCGAGACGAATCGGCTGTTTGTGGTGGAAAAGAATGGCCGAGTGCAAGTCATCACGAACCTGAGCACCACGCCGGTGAAATCTGAGTTCCTGAGCCTCAGCGCCGTCACGGGCTACGGAGGCTTCACCGACGACGGCGAGTGCGGATTGCTCAGCCTCGCCTTCCACCCCAACTACGCGACGAATGGCGAGTTCTTCGTCTTCTACAGTGTCTGGCAGTCAGGTCGGTTGTATCAACGCATCGCCCGGATGCGGGTGATGGCGGCGAATCCCAATCGCGCTGACCACACGTTCATTCAGCCCCTGATCACGCAACTCGATGATGCGGGCAATCACAATGCGGGCACGATTGCCTTCGGGCCCGACGGTTACCTTTATATCTCCGTCGGCGACGAGGGCGGTGGTGGCGACACTTACAACAACGGGCGGTTCATCGACAAAGGCTTCCACAGTGCCATCCTGCGCATCGACGTGGACAGGAAGCCTGGCAGCTTGGTGCCGAATGCTCACGCGCAAACGTCGCCTCAGTATCCCAGCGCGGTTCACGCAGGCACCTACACCATTCCGCCAGACAATCCGTTCATTGGATTCACCAGCTGGCACAACCGCACCATCGACCCTGCTAACGTGCGTACGGAGATCTGGGCGACAGGGCTGCGGAATCCCTTTCGCTTCAGCTTCGACCCGACCACGGGCCGCTTGTTTTGCGCCGATGTCGGCCAGGGCACTTATGAAGAAGTGAACATCATCACCAAGGGCGCAGACGGTGGATGGAGTTGGCGCGAGGGGCGGCATGCCTTCTCGCAAGGCCCCTCGCCAACCACACCTCCGGCCACCGGCTTCACTCCGCTGGAGCCCATCTTCGACTACGATCACTCGTTCAACGCCAGCGACGTCGCCTATGGCCAATCCATCACGGGCGGTATGATTTATCGTGGACGAGCAATGCCCGAGCTGACAGGCAAATACATCTTCGCCGACTACGAGTCCGGCTGGATCATGTCGTTGGAAGAAAGCGGCGGCAACTGGGTCGCGCAGCATCTGTGCACGGATAGCAGCATCGCCGGCTTCGGTCTGGACCCGCGCAATGGTGAACTGCTACTTTGTGATCTGGGTGGCACTGTTAAACGTCTCAAGCATACCGGTGCACCCGCGACCACCCTGCCCGCGACCCTTTCCGCCACAGGCGTTTTTAGCAATACGGCCACAATGACGCCAGCGGCAGGCGTGGTGCCGTATGACGTGAACCTGCCGTTCTGGAGCGACTACGCGACCAAGCAACGATGGTTCGCCATCAAGAGCACGACACCGAAGTTTGGCTTCAGCGAGCAAGGCAACTGGACGCTGCCCACGGGCGCGGTGTGGGTGAAGCATTTTGACATCGAAGTCGAGCGCGGCAACCCCGCTACACGCCGCCGATTGGAGACCCGCATTCTGGTCAAGACAACGACCGATGTGTATGGCCTCAGCTACCAGTGGCGTGAGGATCAAACCGACGCCGACCTCGTCGATGGTGATGGCTTGAGCTACGCCATCCCATCAGCAAGCCCTGCACAGACCTGGCGGTTCCCATCCCGCTCCGAGTGCAATCAGTGCCACACTCCCGGCGGTGGCTATGCCCTGAGCTTCAACACGGCGCAGCTCAACCGTCCGAGCACCGCGCCCGGCGTCGGCCACCAACTCGCGGCCTTCCATCAAGCAGGCTACCTGGACAAGAAGCCTGCGCCGGCTGGCGTGCTGCCTGCGCTCGCCGCGGCGAATGACAGCACGCATAGCCTGGAGCAACGCGCGCGTTCCTACCTGAGTGCCAACTGTTCCATGTGCCATCAGCCCAACGGTCTAATGCCTTCCTCTTGGGACGCCCGACTCCCCGTTAGCCTGAACGACACGCATCTCGTCAATGGCGCTGCGAACGACTTCGGCGGCGATCCTTTGAATCGCTTGATCGTGCCCGGCGACACGGCGCATTCGATTCTGCTACACCGAATCAATGCGACGGGCGGCTTTGCACGCATGCCACCGCTCGGCTCCAGCGAACTCGACCCACAGGGCATCAGCCTGATCACCCATTGGATCAATAGCAACCTGACGAACACGATCGACATCACGACCCCACCGCAAGGCATCGCGGTGAGCGAGAGCGACACCGCCACCTTTAGCGTGGTGGCGACCGGCAGTGGAACACTCAGTTATCAGTGGCAGAAGGATCGAATCAATGTTTCTGGCGAGACAGGTGCCACGCTCACGATTGCTAATGCCACAGCCAGCGATCAGGCAGGCTATAGCGTCATCGTCACCGACGACAACGGCAGTGAATCCAGTGTTGGCGCGCTGCTGGAAGTCATTGGCGATCCGCCACGCATCGTCACGCAGCCGCTGTCGCAACTAGCGAAGGTTGGCGACACGATCAGCTTCAACGTCTCAGCCCTGGGCCGTCCAACCTTACGACATCAGTGGCGCAAAAGCAATATCAGCATCCCTGGTGCGACCGGCGCAGCCTACATCCACAGCAATGTGCAACTTGGCCACGCAGGCAGTTACAACGTCCTCGTGGGTGGCAAGGCGCTCAGTCAGAGCGTGCTGCTAACCGTGATCGGCGAAGCGGTCGGCAACCGCAACATCATCGAAGGCACGACCGCTACACTTGCCGTGCCCTATGCTGGATCGCTGCCCGTGTTTGCCTGGCGCAAGGGCAGTGACCCTGCGATCATCAGCACCGCAGCGAAGCTGACGATAAGCCGCTTTAGTTCGGCGAATGAAGAGGACTACTTTTGCGACGTCACGGCGCACGGCACGACCAAGGTGCTGGGACCGTATCATTTGCATCGGCTTCTGACACCATCGAACTCCCATGCGGCTCCACCAATCGACGCAACGGTCAGCGGCGATTTCGTTTGGCAACTCACTGCCGATGAGCCCGCGACCACTTTCGTCGTGGGCAAGCTGCCAGCCGGCTTGGTCTACAGCGCACTGACCAATCGCATCACAGGCACCCCCAATGTCAGTGGTGCGTTCACGCTGCGCATCACGCCCAAGAACGCCGCAGGCACTGGCCCTGGTCAGGATTACACCATCACCATCGCTCCGTTCGACTTCGCGTCAGGCATCAATCATGAAGCCTTGGTTGAGCCTCAAAGTGAGGTGAATGACAATCTTGGCGGGCGTGTATCTCTGAGCACCGCAGGCACTGGCGCGCTCACTGGCAGACTCTTCCACGGGGTGACGAGCTATCCGATTGGCGGACGTTGGCTTTCCAGAGCCTCCGTTGATCCGACTTTCCGCCAGACAATCCCACGGAGAAACGAGACGCCGCTCGAGCTGGCACTCCAGATCGACCGCAGTTCCGGGCAGCTCTCAGGCACTCTAACGGAGGGCGCTTTTGACACGACCATTCTGGGTGATCGTCTGGACGATTGGTCAGCCGTTCCTGCGAGCGCTCTGCGTGCTTTCGCCGTGTCCTACTATCACACGGCCCTGCTGCCTTCTGGAGGCGATGCCGCCAAACCTCAGGGCAGTGGCTACCTGCGCCTGCGCGGCTCCACCAGCGGGCTGCTCTCCGGTAGTGGTCGATTGCCAGATGGCAGCAGCATCACCACTAGCTTGCAAGGCAAGGACCCGCGTCTGATATGGTATCTGCCGCTGTATGCAGGCAAAGGTAGCCTACTGGGTAGACTTGCCAGCTTTAGCCTGAACGCGACCGTCATCGGAGGCCCAGCATTTTCAGGCACCGTTGAGTGGCGTAAACTGGCCGCGCTGAGCACGACAGATCGCACCTACGCCGCGCCTTTCGCCCTGACCTTGCGGGACAGCGGCTATCTTTACAAAGCCCCTGCCAGTGGTTTCAACGTGCTTGGTACTAGCGACGCGCCCGACAATGCGGCGCTGGACTTCAACGGGGCGGATGTGAGTAGCGCGGCGCAGGCGGGCAGCTTAAACCAGCTCTTCCGTCTGAACACCAGCAGCATAGCCAGCTTCACCGCTGCGCTCAATCCCACTGGCATGAAGCTCAGCATCAATCGAAGCGCTGGCGTATTCAGCGGCAGTTTCTTGCTCATGGATGGCTTGGTGAAGCGCCCGGTCAGCTACTACGGCATCCTGGTGAATGAAGAGGGCCACGGCTACTTCCTGCTGCCAGGCATTCCAACAGCTACGACGCCTATTCTCAGCGGAGGAGTGCATCTGCATCGACAGCTGTAGTCTTTTTTATCTTATGTGAGTAGGAGTGACCTGCGGCGTGCAGGCTCCATGGACCTCTCGATGCTCTCCTTTTCAGCCTTCTTGAAGGGCTTCATCTTGGGAAGTCTGCCTGTAGGGCACCTCTGGAAACCTCCTCTCGCAGAGGACTTGACTGCGCCCCGCGCTGGTAGGGCGCTATGTCCCCATAGCGCCGCCGCCGAAGCGTGGGACGTGGCGATGCGGCACTCTGACGCGAAATCCCGTCGTGTATCCGGCGCGTTGAGACAACGCGCCCTACCGATCATGGACACTGCGACGGCAGTCGAAAACGGGTTTCCAGAGGTGCCCTGAAAAGAAGTTTTCGGGGGCACAAAAAAGCGCGGGGCCTTTCGACCCCGCGCTTCCTTGAGACGGTTGATTAACCAATCTTGGGCAGCTCAAAACCAGCCGCATACTGACCTTCGATCAGCTTGTTGGCTTCGGCGGCGAATTCGCCGGTGAACTTCTCGGTCTGCGGGTCAAAGCCGAGCGTTGGCCCGACGGTGACCTGCTCGGCCTTTAGGTCGATGGTGTTGGCTTCCAGATTGGCCACGAAGTTCTCAAAGGTTTCCAAGCCAGCCTTGTCGCTGCTCAGGCGTTCCTTGATCTCGTCGTTGCTCATCTTCTTGCCGAGCTGGTAGCTCACGTTACCGAGCTGGGCCAGCACGGCGGCATTGTAGCCGTGGCTGATGTGCAGGTTCTCATTCACCAGCTTGCCGGCACGGATGCTGGCAATGAAGTTCTTCATGTGATCCGGGCCGTCCAGGATCTCGAACTTCTTCACCAGCTTGCCATCGTTATCCAAAGCCTTGGATTCAGCGACCATGCCGCCTTCGCAATGCACGACGTTGGCGATCTTCAGGCCGGTGCTGCCGTAGGCAGGCTCGAAGCCCTTGGTCCACTTCAGGCCGGAGCGTGGCATGCCACGGTTGTCGAAGAGCAAAGGTGCGCCGGATTCAAAGTCGTAGAACGCGAGCTGATTGTTCGCGGTCTGACCGTCGTCCTGATAACCCCAGCGGCCACCCAGGCTCATCACGCGCTTCGGCAGGCCAGGATTGCCCAGCATCCAGCGACCGACGTCGAGCTGATGTGGTCCTTGGTTGCCGATGTCGCCATTGCCATAGGCGTTCTGCCAATGCCAATCGTAGTGGAATTGTTCGCGCTGCATGGGTGCCATCTCGCGCGGGGCGGACCACAGCTTGTAGTCCACATCGACGATCTGTGGCTTACCGCCAGTGTCGCGGAAGGTGCCAGCGATACGGCCATTGGCATCAGGCTGCGTTGGTGCTGCGACCTTGCCGATGCTGGCGCGCATCTTGTAGTTCAGACCACGGGAAAGGGTGATCTTTCCGAAAGCACCGGAGTCGAGGAACTCACGCACGCTGGCCCAACCGAGGTCAGAACGGCGCTGCATGCCATGCTGAAGGATCAGGTTCGGGCACTTGGCACCGGCGTCAACCAACTGACGGCCTTCGCCTGGGTTGTGGCACACGGGCTTCTCGACATACACGTGCTTGCCATTGGCCAAGCCGGTCATCGCGATCAGCGTGTGGCTGTGGTTAGGCGTGGCAATGGTGATCGCGTCGATTTCGCTGTCGGCGCAGCACTCACGGAAGTCTGTGAAGGTGCGGACTTTGACATTCTTCTTTGCAAGACCGGCGGTCACTTTGTCGAGGACCTTGTTGTCCACATCGCAGATGGCCACGACTCGGACGCCCTTGATGTTGATCAGTGAATTGAGATGGCCGGAGAGTCCTCCACGACCATTGACGCCGATGACGGCGACACGAATGTCTTCGTTGGCCCCGATGGGCTGAGCCCACGTGGGCAGGGCGGCCAGACCGGCGGCACCAAGGGTGCTGCCGATGAACTGACGACGGCTGGATGTCTGAATAGGTTGCATGAGAATAAGTCCGGTTTGTTCGCGGAATATGGAAGCTAAGGGAAACGCGGCCCACTTGGCAACCTTTCCTTTTCACCACCTTCGAGCGCAATTGGGGCCACAACCTGAACAATCGCCGCTGCAACTTGACTCCATGGAGCACGTTGTTCTCGTCCTCCATGCGCCTCACCTGCCTGCTCATTTTGCTCAGCGTCACCGCCTGGGCCGATGACGCCTATGAGCAAGCGCCCATCCACTACACCGCCACCGCCCCGGATGACGCCGCCACGCGCCTGGAGCGCCTGCAAGAGCGGGGCAAGGCCGCCATTCAGCGCGGCTCTCATTGGACCGTGCTTCGCTCACTGCTCCAGCATTTCAAGATCGCCGAAGCCTCGCAGGTCATGGTCTTCAGCAAGACCAGCAAGCAAAACGATCGCATCGGCCCAGCCATGCCCCGCGTCATCTATTTCAATGACGAAGCCTACGTGGGCTACTCCGTCGGCGGTCAGATGGAAATCGCGACCATTGATGCCACACTCGGCCCAGTCTTCTACCTTGCCGACCCGGACACAGTAGCGGATCAACCCATCCGCTTCGTGCGTGATCAAAGCTGCCTCAGTTGCCATGGCGGCCCTTTCTCGCCCGATGTCCCCGGCTTGCTGGTGCGTTCCGTCTGCCCAGACGAGAGCGGCCATCCGATCATGAGCCAGGGTAGCCGCGTGGTCGATACCACCACGCCCTTCGAGCAGCGCTGGGGCGGCTGGTATGTCACGGGCAGGCATGGCAGCCTCGTGCACCAGGGAAATGTGACCGCCCAGGAGAATGGCGAGAGCGTGGTGCTGGATTTGAAGCCCGGCCAGAACATCACTGACCTCAGCACACTCTTCGACACCGACCCCTACCCGCGCAAAACCAGCGACATCGTCGCGCTCATGGTTCTTGAGCACCAGACCAGCACGCAAAACATCCTGACCAAAGCCAACCACGCCGCCCTGCGCGCCATGCACATGCAGCAGAGCCTGCAAAAAGAACTGGGCGAACCCGTGCTCGCCGAGCCCACTGGCACTGCTCGCCGCATCATTGACCACAGCGCTGAGGATGTCCTGGACGCACTGCTTTTCAAAGACGAAGCCCCGCTGCCCGAGGGTGGTATCGAAGGCAGCGCCGACTTCCCCATGGCCTTTGCCAAGGATGCACCGCAGACCCGTGATGGCCGCTCGCTCAAAGACTTCCAACTGCTCACCCGTCTGTTCAAATACCGGTGCAGCTACCTGATTCACGGCCGCACCTTTCAGCACCTGACGCCACCGCTGAAGCAAACGGTCCTGGCCAAGCTCTGGCAAGTCCTGCAAGGCAACGATCCCACCCAGCGCTACGGCTACCTTGGCGACAGCGAGCGCCAGCACATCTCCCGCATCTTGATCGAGACATTAGCAGACTTGCCTGCGGAATGGCAGGAAGAGCGCGAGCCGCGTTGAACACGGGGCAAGTTCGAGCGTCTGAATCCCGCCTTGTTTCCAGGGCTTCGCTTCCGCTATGCTGCCACTATGAAAGCACTCTTGCTCCTCCTGCTCGCGACCAGCCTCACCTGCGCACAGTCCAACAAGTCGTCGCTGCACAACGAACCAGGCACCCTCACGCTGGAGGGATTGCTGCCCCGTCCCATCCGCCTGACCGTCAAGCAAGAGTCCACCATCTACTACCAGGTGAACATGGGCCGCACACTCGGCAGCATGGCAGCTGGCACACCCGTGACCCTGGTCGCCATGTCCGACACTGCGTTCCGCGTGCGCGGCCGTGCTCGTCACGGCGACGTGGCGGGTTGGATGCGGGCCGATGATTTGATTTTGCCAGATCCCCAACTGCCGCAGAAATTGAAGGCTTACTTTGACCGCCAGCAGAAGGTCGCCGCACTCATCGAGAATCACCAAGTGGGCATCGGCATGACCCGCGACGAAGTGCAGCAGTCCCTCGGCAAGCCCACCCGCACCACCAGCAAGCTGACCGCCGCTGGGCGCGAGGAAAAGCTGGAGTATGCCGTGTTCGAAAAAGTCCCACAGACAGTGGTCGGGCGCGCCCCCGATGGCCAGCTCGTGCAATCCGTCATCTATGTGAAGGTCGAAGTCGGCACCCTCAGCATCAGCTTCAAAGACAGCCTCGTGGAAGCCATTGAAGAAACCAAAGGCAACCCTCTACGCGGCACCGGCGTCCAGATTGTGCCCGTGCCGATCATGGTCTGGTGACTTGAGCTAAACGGAGCACGTCGTCTGACGATTCAGCCCCCTGCCACGCATCGCGTCATTCACGGCCAGCGGTCGCAGCAGGTTGAGCGCGGCCTTGACCTGAACGGGATCACAGCGCGTCGAGTCATTCTCCGTATCCGTCAAACCAAGCCCCGTGTTGAGGTCGTAGTCTGCAAGTGTCGTAGCCATAAGTTACGGCACTTATGCATGCCGACGAACCAAGTGAGCCACTGAAG
>Ga0247836_1008862_pt1 | contig 9977 bp, 10 predicted proteins | sample LaCruzMarch2015__4_FD_187116 | JGI IMG/M metagenome (GOLD analysis project Ga0247836, IMG submission 187116) | Freshwater microbial communities from meromictic Lake La Cruz, Castile-La Mancha, Spain - LaCruzMarch2015_14m | ecosystem: Environmental > Aquatic > Freshwater > Lake | place: Spain...
GTTCCGAATTTCTGCCCTAGCCCGAACCCCAAGGCCAAGGCCAAGAGAAGCCCTACCCCAACTATCCCTGGGACGCGGGAATCTAGTTTATTTTTTATAGGATCCACAACCTCTAACTTCTACCAAAACTCGGCCCAAGAAAAGGCCCAAAGAAAGTCGCGCTCTACTTCACCTCGGCATAACGGCTGGATGATAGAGTAGGACCTCCATGGGAGCTCCTTCTCCATCCCCCCATGGCCAAAAATATTTTTTCTCCACTTTCAAGGGCATCGGAACTCCACTATCCGCAGGCCAAACATGCTCAATTTTCTCCCAATCTTTTGAATTCGCCCTCGTTATCAACCATGATTTTTTAAGAACCTCCGGGGATACATTCTGGAGATGACTCTTGATCCCTTCATTCTGCGTTAACCAGTGTCCCATGTACCATGCAACTCCTGGCGAAACCCCGCCCAAAAGATAAACCAAATCACACAGATCCGTGATTCCTAAGATGGGATCTCCAGGCCGATACCCCATTTGTTCCATATCCCGTGACAGTTCCCCTAAATATTCTCCCGTGGAACGGAAGGAGAGAAGCCGCCCTTTTTCCGGTCCATTGTTGATCGGTACCATTTCCGTCCAAACCGTGCCAATTCGGTAGGTATTCCACGTGCTAGTGATCGCCCGAGCCGAATGGATAACCCCAAGCATGAGTGCCGCCGCCGCCATACACCAAGGCGGCAGCCCCCCGGCTAGAGCCCTTCCCATAAAAATCCAACCCGTGGCCACGAAAAAAACCGTCCCATGAACAAGATAGTCGGTAATTCCAGTAGCCGTTCCCACCCCATTGAGGAAAGGCACAACACAAAGCATCCCTGTCGTCGCCCAGAAGTATTTATCTTCCCACCTAGAATCCGTTTCAGATTTCCAAAAAGGGCGACACATAAGAAAGACCCCCGTCAACCATACTACAACAATCATCATCCCCTTCGAAAAGGTGGTAAGCCCCCCCTGCCAATGTCCGCGACAGAGCAGCAAAATCAGCCCGGCTAAAAAAGTTAGACCTGCAACGTTTACCCAATCGGGCTTCTTTTTTCCTCGGCAAAAATAAAGAAAGCCCCAAAGCAGGCCAAATAGAACAGCTGCCCAAGGATAAGCACGAACGACTTGCCAGAATCCCTTCAGAAACCCAATTCCATAGTGAGACAGTAGGTCGGCATGACTGCCCACCTTCAGCTGAGCCATGCCGGCCTGAATCGTATCCATAAAACCTCTGGGCGTTGCGTAGAGAAGAAAAAGAGAAAACCAAACCAGCCCCCAAGTACTCAAACCAAGCCCGATTCGTTTCCGATCACGGGGAGGAAAACACACCCAAACCAAAACCCCCATGAGAAGGAGATAACCCGGAAGGACAACCCACTTGTTGATAGAACACACGATAACCCCCAAGGAGCAAAGGGCAGAAGGTCCAACGATTTTACCCTCGGCTTTCGCCGATCCTATCCAGAGCCATCCCGACGTAAAAAGCAGGGTTCCAAATAACAATCCCCAATCATAGCTGGGAGTGCGTGTTCCAATGGAATATCGACTGAGAACCGCACACACAAGGGATGGAATGAGGATCCACTGATAACGAGACATCCTTTCTCCTGCTCCCAAGCAGAATTTCGCAAGAATGAGGCGCTTGGAAAACCAATACCCCACTAGAGAGAGAGCCAGAATGGTTAAGACACGGAAAGCGCCCAGATGCCCGAAGATTTGCCAAAACGGATGAAGAAAAAATCCGAAGTGGATTCCCCAACCGGGAGAGGCCCAAGGGTTGGCTGCGCACAGAACCCACGAGCTTTCATCCGTGCCCTCCAAGCCCCGGAAAGCTGATGCAAGTAAGACCCCCATGGCCCCTGCCACCGAGAGCCAGAGAATTCCTGTCACGATTCGAAGAAAAAATTGCTTCCCAGATCCGGCTCTTCCACTTGTTTCTAATTTTGCAGTTTTCAGGCGCCTCATTGTAAATACGCCAGGCGGAACAAGCCAATAAGATCTGTTCCTTTCTGGCTTAAAAACGGCGGCTGCCCCAAAATAGATCCACCTTGAAAAGCAGCCTTCTGATTCCCCTTTGGACTGAACAGCTTCGCCGAATGCGAGAGATGCAGTACGCCTACCACAAGAAGTTTTTTCACGGCCTCTACTTCTTTCTCGTTTTGGTCATTGGCTGCCTCCTTTGGGATAGCCCGATCTCTCTAGCCCTTGTTCCCCTGCTCGTCATCACTGCAGGAACCCAGTCCTGTTTCTATCTCCACTTTGTCGACTTTGCCCGTATCCATGCTCGTTTTGCTGAACAGCGACTGAACAAAGTTTTAGGCAAAGGCACGTTAGTCGGATCCGAAATCGAGGACCTATATTTCTATCCTATCGATGCTCCTAAGGTCGGCGGCTTCGTTTTGTCCAGACCGCTCCGCTTCTTCAGCTTCTTCACCCTACACTGGATCGTGCTCTGGCTCGGCCTTGCAGCTTTTGCTCTTTGGCGGTTCCTCCCGATGATGGGCTCTTGTGGCTGCTCCTACTTTGTCCTTCTCGCCTTTTGGGGAGGCTTGAATCTTGCTTATTTGTTATGGTTTTTCGGAAAGCGGCAAGACCTCGTTTCAATCCAAACATTTTTAAAGAAATGAGCTGGGGTCTGCCTGCTTGGCTCTCAAAAACATTATGCTCCGCTCCTTCCCTCCCTCCTCCCCCCCGCCAAAAACTCAGCCTACCGGACGTCACGCTGCTTATCTACAACCCGGAAAAAAGTCCGGATCTTTCTGCCCGTGTCCTGAACCATGTCTGTTCGGGCATCGAATTCGGGGCCGTTCGGCATCTTGCAGGGAGTCGCCCCTCCATCGCTCACCTAGGTGAATTTTTTCAAGTACCTCCGGCCAACCTAAACCAAGGACAACGATTCCAAGCTCTGGAACTGAACCGCTACTTCTCGACCCCTTTTCTCCTGCACATCGAGGTGGATGGTTTCCCTGTCAACTTTCACCTCTGGGACCCGGCCTTTTTGAAATACGATTTCATCGGAGCCCCTTGGCCCGCCAAGACGCTGGAGCCGAGACGCACCAACCGCGTCGGCAATGGCGGCTGCAGCCTGCAGTCGAAAAAGTTTCGCAACTTTGTCGATGCCCACGCCCACCTTTACAAGGAAGGCACCCTCTCCGACGTCTTTCTTTGCCGTGAGCTAGAAGAACCCGCCCGCCAAGCGGGAATTCGTTTTGCGCCGGCGGATGTCGCACTTCGTTTTTCTTTCGAAAACAGGCTTCCTGACTTTCCCCGTTGGAGCCCCTCCCAGAGCTTCGCTTTCCACGGGCGCTTCCCCTGTTTTCGCCACTACCTCGCCCCTTTTGGCATCCCAGCCGACCGCTAGTGACTAACTCAGAAATCGTTCCCGGAAGATCGACATCACCTGATGGGGATCCGCCCAATCCTGATACTCGGTCCTCCCTCCTGCCCTGGGCTCGAAATCCTCCAAGATTTTTTGCAGACCCTGCCGATCGTGGTAAACCCTGGCCTGCTTCCCCAGCATCTCCAAGTGGGCTCTCTCTTTGGATCCTCCAAAAGTGATCACCGGCTTGCCCAGCACCGCGAACTCCGCCACCGCCAAACCAAAAGTTTCCCCTGTATCCCTTGCATGAATCATCGCGTCGCAGCTGGCCAGAAATTGCGCTTTTTTCTCAGGGTCCACCGTCGCTTCGAGATAGTGAATGTTGGGCAGATTTTTCCCCTCCCGAATTGGTTCAGTATTGAGAAAGATAAAATGATCTCCGGAACGCAATCGGGCGTGTCGAGCCACCGCCTCTCGTGCAAAAGGAATGTTGAAAGTCTCCCAGCCTCCATGACGCCCAAATACCCTTGCCTGGGCTGGTATTCCAAGGGATTCCCGCAAGTTCTGAGCGGAGACAAGCTTAGGCACATAATGAGGGACGAATGATTTGTCCCCTAAGGTCATGACTCGGGATGCCCACGCTGAAACATAGGCAAAACGGTCACCGTGAAACTCATCCGACAGAAACATCGAATGGATACAGTTCCGCACTCCGAAAACAAGGAATCCATCAAAAGGGCCGGCCTTTATCTGGTAGAGGACGGAAGCCTCTTGAGATTGAAGTTTTTCAGATAGCTCCTTCTTGGAGCGATAACTCACAATAGGAAATCTTGCCTTCCACTTGGCAAATACGGCATTTGCTTTTTCGCACAGCCCCTCGCGGAGACAGAGGACAGAACGGTTGCCCAGAATCGTTTCATTGAAGTTTGCATAGTCCCAGACCGCCGTTTCTGAGCCACGAACCCCCAAGGTATTTGTATGAAAAGCGACTACCATTTGCCTGCCGCTTGATAAAATTCCATCCGTTCGTAAATGAGGGCCAAACGATATCCGCTTTTTCCCAATCGTTTCAACCAAACAGGTCGTCGACTCGGGTTCCAGATTCCGATCCAACGGGGCCGAATCTGGGACTGACGAATCGCTCGACATACCCCTGAGGCCTCCCTGACTCCGCGGGTTGTAATACCATCGGGCTCCTGCACCAAATCCTTCGACGGCCCACGGGTCAGTCTTCCTTCCAAGATTTTCGATTGGAAACGATTTGCCCTCAGTTGCCGTAATGGAAGAGGCCGATCCTCCCAACTCTCAACCTTCCATGTTCCTCCAAGGGATTCGAGCCAAACTCCCAAACTTCCCACCAGCCCATCCCCTGCCCTTAACTCGAGAAAGGTTCCGCCCTTTCCTCCCTTCAAAAAGTTTTCACGGAAAACCCTGAAAAAGCCCTCCTTACAAAAGCCCTCCTGCTCAAGCCCCCATCTTCTTTCGTATCCTGTCACTCTCTTTCGGTGAAGAGCCGTTCCCCAACTTGGCAACTGGCGATAAAGCCAGCCTCGGAAATTTCGAATCCAGCTTTTCGAAAGCTTATGCTTTATCACTGGTTGAATCCTTTTTTGCCTATTCCGACTTTTGCCGATCTCACCTCTTCCGAAGGCCTAGGTTCATTTCATAGTTTTTTCTCAAATAATGCCGAAACCGAAACCCGTTCCAGAGATATATGCATAACTGCTTTAGATTTCTACGATAGTTGGGTCGAAAGAAAGAACGAACCACCGCTCCTGACCACCCCGTTAATCCAGGCATGTGATTTTTGTAGTATCCATTCACATGCACAGCAGTGAGATCAATCCTCTCCCCCCCCTGAATGGTGCTCACAACCGACCCCGGGTGAGCCTGAATCAGAATGTTGGTTTCTTTCGTCCCATGTTGAAAAGCTCTTCCGAATTGACCCGAATCGACCATTTTTCCGTCCTTGGGCTGAGTTAGATCCAAAACTCGGATCCCTCTTTCTTCGATAAACATGATAGCCAAGGCCATATCCTGGATGACTGCTCCTTCATCCCTCTCTCCCCCCATATGTCGTTGGAACCTCCGCTCCCAAGCTTGCACGACTGTTGGACTCCGGTACTGCTCCAAAATCCAATCTGCAAAATCTGGTACTAGATTCTTTTTGAGAAATGCACAAAGCCCGGTGAAGATAGGGGTACCTCCCGCGTCATATCCACGACACCTCTCAAATAATTTCCTCACATCCTCGAAGAGGAGTGTATCGCTGTCCAAGAAAAGGAATTCCTCAATCCGATGCCTCTGGACAAACTCGGCAAGTACGATCCATCGCTCGATGCACCGTCGTTCATCCCCCAAGCATCCGGGGTGAAAATGCTGGTACGAGTCCACGAACTCCTGGTGCCTCTTCGAATAGTCGGAAAGCATATGGTGCTCGTAAGAAATCCCCTTAATTTTGTTTTCTTGGTTCCCGAGAAGAATGATTCGTGCGCTTGGATTGCTCCGCGCGGCCTGAGAAAGAGCGAAGGGCAGGTAGGGACTAAATCCCTCGTGAAAATAGATGATGCAAGGCGCTTTTCTACTGTCCAACAGACGATCACTCTCCATGGACCCGATCCCTCTTCACGACCCGCCACCGTGTAAGCGGCCAAAACCATCGTCTCCGTGCCGCCGGCAAGCCCGGTTTTTCAATCTCCCGCACGAGGAATTCCAATAGACGATCCTGAGAATAAATCTCCGGAACGCGATTATTTAGGAAAGGCGGCTCAGACAACATCTTCTTATAATCCTCGGGGGTGTTTTCTAAATGAAGAATGTAATCACAGCATTCCCCAAAGTTTCTGAACTGATTCACATTCACATAGGCTTTCGGGTTAAACCACTGCAACGCGTGTTGGTCGCCCCAGTATATGGGAACGGCACAGGCCTCGAAGGCGTCGGTAAACTTCTCCGTGGTCCAACCGGGAGACATTCGGTTTTCAAACGCGATATGAAACCGATATCGAGAGATGAACTCCATCTTGGCCTTTCCGGCTGTTCCGGGAACTTCATATCCAACGTTATTGAAGGCACGCCCACCTGAATCCACTTTTTTCCTTCTGCTCAGTTCGTGAAAGAAGTCACCCCTCGCCTGAACCGTTCGGTCGGCATATTTGTGCAGGAAAGAGCAAAACCCCCTATTTTGTCGAAAAATCTTTTCCGGATCGAAATTGGAAGGTCGCACCAGATCTTCGCCGCGGCGGTGGGCCGCAAAATAAGGGAAATAGTAGACTCTTGGATCATCGCAAAAAGCCGAAGTGACAGCGGCATCACACTGTTGCCAGTCCGGCAGATACCGCTCCTGAGTGTAAAATATCTTTTTGCATGAGTAGAGGCGGTTGCGATGTCCATAGTGGGTAAAGATCAGCACATCGGGATCATCGACAATCCTTACATCATAATGCCTAGCCAGCAGATTGTGGATGAAGTTGTCGTTTTTTTGCCCTTTGCCAATTGCGTCGGCAAAATCCAGCAACAGCGGCTTCTTTTCTCCCTTCATAGGATCAGATTACCAGAATCCTTTCTCTATCTCACCGCTTCTTTTGTCTGCCTTCGATACTTGCTTCCCGTCCTCCAGACTCAGAATCGCAAAACCAGCGCTATGGTTTCCTTTGTACGGCAAATAGCAGGGAGCGGGGGGATTCGACCAGAAACACATCCCAAACCGAGGACGGCAACAACGCCGCTATAAGGCTCCAAATGGGGGCCGCCGGGCCGCCGATGTCTTCGATAACCGTCCATCCGCCCGGTGCAAGGCGAGGCAAGGCAAATCGCAGGGTCTGGAGATTTGCCTCTGGGGAGTGAAGTCCGTCATCAATGATCAGGTTTATGGATTTAGGTATTTGGGCGGCCAGTTGGTCAAAAGTTTCAGGATTTGTCTGGTCCACAAAGAAAGTTTGGATGCGCGTCTCTTGGAATAAAATTCGGCGGTCAATATCTGCACCAAATATCTCAGCTTCCAGGCAGAAATCGCGAAAAGCCCGTAGGGAACCTCCGGTTTTTTTGTCTGAACTCATATGCGAAATCGTATCCGTGTGGGTTGTGCCCATCCCAATTTCCAAAATTGAGCGGACAGCCTGAGCCCGAAAAAGGAGGGGGCCGTAAAGGCTCGAGTATCCAAGCTCGGACCCTTTGTCACTGCCGTGCAGGTCGAAAAGCGCACTAAGCTTTTGGGCAGCGTCTTTCTCCTTCGACCCTTCTGGGAATTGCGCCAATAAGATACGCTGTGGTAGTCGGGAGCTGTTTTCCTCCGCAAGTTCCGCTAAAATTGGAAAGGATTTATTGATGGAGGAAATAGTAAGTTTGGCTAATTGGGCGTAGTCACCTGCACTACAGGGAGCAAATGCGGGAAAGATCCGGGTTATCTCGATTAAACTTTCTGCCTTGCGATCCAATAGTAATTGAATCAGCTTTTGTCGAAAATGGTTGAAAAGGACCCAGTCTCGAAGTAGAGGCATTGCTGTACCCTATACTCAGACCTAGAGAATCCAAGTTCTTACCTGTTCCCCAGTTTCAGCTTCCTGTTACTATTGTGGCCAATCCTATATGCCTTCGCTTTTTTCGAGACTCAACCGTTTGACCGGATTGCCTTGGTGGCGAAACTCCCCGCGAGGGAGAGGTAACGTTGGTAATTTACAGCAACAAGAAGAGGTCATCGGAACATTCCTGCGTCGTCCTAGCCCATCCGCATTGGGAAAGATCGGCACTAGCGAACTCCGGGTCCTAGAATTTGGCGAAAGATTGTTCCAGCTGCCTTGGCCCCAATCCGCCAGTTGGCGCAGACCCGCGGAGCGGCTTCATAACACGGGGGGCCTCTTTCCGGTGCGAAAGGATATTTTCTTCCGATTCGCGGAAGAGTACCGGGTCGCTCTTGCACAAATGGATTTGGTGGCCCTCTGGCAAGATCGTGGCACGTACGAAAGCATTTTGGAGGCCCGCGCCGCCGATCGGTGGGCCCCATCCGCTGCGCGCACTGGATTTTATTTTATCCGTTTTATCAAGCCCTATGCTCAATGGCTGGAGGATCTTGCGCGGTTGCGCTGGCTGGTTGTTCATCCCTTTGAAAAAACCATCCGGGCCCAGCTCCCGCATATTCGTGATTTAGGTGTTTTCTCCGAGATTTCCTTCCCCGATTTAAAAACTCGCATTGAGGACACCTCCTTTCTCGCTCCCCCCCAGTTTTCTTACATGATCCCACCACGTCACCGGGACTGGTTCGAGGCCCTCGATGACCTCAAAGCTCAGATGGAGAGAGAGACTTTTGATATCGCCCTCGTGGGGGCGGGCGCATGGTCGCTTCCTCTGGTAGCCCACGCGAAAAAAATCGGTAAAAAGGGAATTCATATGGGTGGCGCCCTTCAGCTTCTTTTTGGAATTAAGGGGGGGCGCTTCGATTCAGCCGAAATTTACAACGATGCATGGATTCGACCTTTGCCAGATGACATCCCCAATGATTTCAAAAAGATGGAACATGGAGCCTACTGGTGAACCGGCCCTCTATTTCCGTAATCATTCCGATTTATCAATCCGCGGAGCGTCTACCCGAACATGTCGAATCCCTGCGCCGCCTTCAGCCCATGGTTCATGAGTTCATCTGGGTGATTACCGAAAGCCCCGACGGGTCTCATGACGTCGGGCGGGAAGCAGCAAGGCAGCTTGGTGGCCAGGTTTTGGAAGTGCCACGTGGCCTCTATCAGGCCTGGAACTCAGGAATCGCCCGAGCTACTGGCGAATTCATTTATATTAGCACGGCTGGCGACACTATCACCCCAGAGGGTTTGAATGCCCTTTCCGTTTGTATTCGCAAGAATGCGGCCGATGTGGTCTTTTCTCCTCCTGTAATTTTCCCAGCGACCCAGCCCAATCTAAAACGCTGCCGCCACTGGACGGTTTTCGAGTTTTCTAAATTTCTGAATCAGTTTAGCGGGGTTCGCATTACCAAGGAAAAAGCGATTCTGATGCAGATTCTTTCCGGGGCAACTGGACTACTAGGTTCGTGCGCCTCCTGCCTGTTTCGCGCCTCTTTTCTAAAAGCCCGCTCGTTCTCCGATGAATACCACCATTATGGCGACACCGCCTGGACTTATAAGAATCTTCCCGATGCCATACTGGCTTTTTATCCAGAACCAGTCGCCCGATTCGTAATTCATGATCAAAACACCCCCCGTATTGTAAACAAAAGGCAGATTTATCGACTAACCGAGGAGCTGGCGCTACGGCTACCCCCCCAAGTAACCCGGCTAGTTCATGAATATATTCGAGTATCTATACTAATCGATACGATCCGCGATCCCCACCCCAAATTCGGCTGGTGGTGGATCCCAGAGGCTTGGCTAGCGAGGTGGAAAAGAAATAAGATGAAGAAAGTCCTGCTACAGGCAGTTGCACAATACTAACTAAGCTTTTGCCGAAACAAGTTCTGTCTATCGGCGGGTCCCTATTTTTTTGATGACACAAAAATCTAAACACCCACTCAACAGCCCGCAGTCTGTAGCCACAATCTATCCTTAATTTTCCAATTTATCTTAATCGACAAGCCCCGACTCCCTTCCCCCAACGCCCGTTCACATGCACGAATCTTCGCCGCGTAAGC
>Ga0247836_1008873_pt1 | contig 9964 bp, 7 predicted proteins | sample LaCruzMarch2015__4_FD_187116 | JGI IMG/M metagenome (GOLD analysis project Ga0247836, IMG submission 187116) | Freshwater microbial communities from meromictic Lake La Cruz, Castile-La Mancha, Spain - LaCruzMarch2015_14m | ecosystem: Environmental > Aquatic > Freshwater > Lake | place: Spain...
GAGGGCCGTGTGCGCGCTCTGGAGGCGCTGCGCCGGGAGCGCAGCGAGCGGCGCGATGCAGTCGGCCGCGTGAAGCTCGAGATCCAGGAGGCCGACCGCAGCGGGGCGCTCGTGGCGGCGCTCGAAGGCGTGTCGTTTCTGCGCGGCCTGCGGGCGATCATTCGTGATCTTTCCACGGCCGTGATGCGGGGTGATCGGATCGGCATCATCGGCCCCAACGGTTCGGGCAAGACCACGCTCCTCAAGCTGATGCTTGGCGAACTCGCCCCCTCGGCGGGTTCCGTGCGGCTCGGCACCAACCTGCGGATCGCGTTCTTCGATCAGCTTCGCGACTGCCTCGACGATGAGAAGACCGTGGCCGACAACGTGGCCGACGGCTACGAGACGGTGCAGATCGACGGCCAGCCGCGGCATGTGGTCGGCTACCTGCAGGACTTTTTGTTCACGCCCGACCGTACGCGCACCCAGGTGAAGTTTCTCTCGGGTGGAGAGCGGAATCGGGTGTTGCTGGCCCGGCTATTTGCCAAGCCGGCGAATCTGATCGTGCTCGACGAGCCCACGAACGACCTCGACGCGGAGACGCTCGAGATGCTGGAAGCCCGGCTCGTGGAGTTTTCCGGCACCGTGCTCGTGGTCAGCCACGACCGTTCCTTTCTCGACAACGTCGTGTCGAGCACGCTGGTGTTCGAGCCGGCGGGCGAGGGCGGGCCGTATACCGTGAAGGAATACGTCGGCGGCTACACCGACTGGCAGCGGCAGCGAACGCAGGCGACGGCGGCCACAATGCCAGGCTCTCGATCGCAGGCCGTGGCATCGGCGCAGCCGCAGTCCGGGCAGCCGGCACCCAAAAAGAAGCGATCGTTCAAGGAGCAGCGGGAGCTCGATTCGCTGCCTGCGTTGATCGACACGCTGGAGACTGACATCGCCGCGCTCCACGCTGCGATGGCGGTGCCCGACTACTTTCGGCAGGCGGGCGATGTGCTGGCCCGCGATCAGGCCCGGCTCCGCGATCTCGAAGCGCAGCTCGCCCAAGCCTTCGCCCGCTGGGAAACGCTCGAGGCTGCTGGAATCTAGCGCGGCTCACGATCGCGTGCCGATGAAGAGCGTGTTCCAACTGCCGCCGGTCGGATGTGTGCGGGCCTTCACAACCTCGACGGTGAACCCCGCCTGCTCCATGCGGGCCGCAAACCGTGGATCGCTGTCGGCCGACCAGATGGCGAGCCGGCCGCGCGGCCGCAGCGCCGCCCGGGCCGCGGCCAGGCCCTTCGCCGAGTAGAGCCCGTCGTTCGCGGCCGCCGTGAGGCCGCTCGCCCCGTTGTCGACGTCGAGCATGATGGCGTCGAAGCGGGCGGGGCTCGTGGCAAGCACATCGGCCACGTCGCCGGCGACGATTTCCACGCGGGGGTCGTCGATCACGTCGGCGGCCAGGCGGTGGGCCGGGTCGCGGTTCCAGGCGATCACGGCCGGCACAAGTTCGGCCACCACGACGGTCGCGTCGGCCGCCACGTGTCGCAGCGTCTCGCGGAGCGTAAACCCAAGGCCGAGCCCGCCGATCAGCACCGCAGCCCGTGAGCGATCCCGCAGGCCGGCACAGGCCAGCTCCGCGAGCCGCTCCTCGGAGTGGTGCTGTCGCGCAGACATCAGCTCGACGCCGCCCACGCGGATCGAAAGCGTGCCGTCGTGCTCGTGGAGCGTGAGCGGGGTGCCGTCGGGCGTGGTGGCTGTGTCGAGGAGCCGGGTAGGTTTCATGGGAAAAATTGTATCTTTGTGCCATGCACCCTGCCGCGCTGCCGATCGACGCCCTCCTCGCGCACACGCGCGAACGGGTCACAAAGCGCACCGGGCCCGGAGGGCAGCATCGCAACAAGGTGCAGACGGCGGTCGTGCTCGTGCATGAGCCCACGGGCATCTCGGCCGAGGCATCGGAGCGGCGCAGCCAGCAGGAAAACCGCCAGGTGTCCATCCGGCGGCTGCGGCTCCGGCTCGCGCTCGAGCACCGCGCGCCGGCGCTCGCCGGCCCGTCGCCACTCTGGCAGTCGCGGGTGCGGGGAGGAAGGCTCGTGGTCGCCGCGACGCACGACGACTATCCGGCATTGGTCGCCGAAGCGATCGATCAGTTGGCGGCCCAACGGCTTTCGATGCCGGCGACGGCGACGTTGCTCGGCGTGTCGGCGAGCCAGCTCGCTGGGCTCTTTCGCAAGGAGCCGCAGGCGTGGACCGTGCTCAATCGGCTCCGAGGTGCTGCAGGCATGCCGGCGCTCAAGTAGCCTGTGCACAATCAGCGGCGGACGTCGATGATGCCGACGGCGAGGCGACGGTCGGTGAAGTAGGGATCGCCGCCGCCGTTCTTGCCCTCCGCCTGGGCGTGGAACTGCTCGACCCAGTAGTAGCCGTCGAGGGCTCCGGCGCGGATCGAATCGGCCACGAGCTTGTTGCGCTCGCCGTCGATGTTGGGGCTGATCTTGTGCGTGATGCCGCCCGTGGTGCGGCTGATCTCCACGCGCTCGTCATACGTGGCCGCGCCGAGCCAGAGCGGCCGGCCGGCGCGGTCGCGGTCGTGCGATCGCCAAAACCGCACGTGGTGCCGCTGCTTGGGGCTGTCGCCGACGGGCTGCTCGAAGGCGGCGTCCTGCTTGCGGCCCCAGAGGAAGAGATCGCTCACGGGCGCGTGGGCGTAGGGCTTGTGGAGGACGACGTCGGCCGCGATCTCGAGCGACGTCTTGAGCGTGATCGGGTCGGCGGCATACCAGCCGGCAGCGGAGAGCGTGCGATGCAGATCCTCTTCGGTGCCCACGAACGCCACGTTGACGGCGTCGCCCTGATGGCCCCGGGCCGTCGTCGTGTGCCGGGGTGAGCGAGCGAGCGCCGGGTGGCCCTCCATCGTTCCGGTGGGCGCGTGATCGAGCGAATCGGCGGCGCGTGCGAATGCCGAAGAGGTGAGAATGAGGAGCGCGAAAAAGCAGGCTCGCATACGTGCATCCTCATGGTTGCGCGGAGCGTTTCGGATCCCACGCCAGGGCAGGAACGGTAGCGAGCAGCCACGGCCCGTCTCAAGGGCAAATGCGGCGGCTGAATGAGCCCCAATGTGGCTACTCGTGCTCGCCGGCGACGTGGGCTTCGCCGTCGGGGTCGATGTCGATCTGGAGCCGCATCGGGTGGCAGCATACGGGGCAGTCTTCGACATAGTCCTGATGCGAGCCGGCCGAGATGTCTATCGGCACGACGATCTCCTCGCCGCACGAGTCGCAGACATACGTGGCGTCCTGGTGGGCCGAGCGGGCGGAGGCCCGGCGTCGCTTCAGGAGCTTCTTTCGCCGCTTCTTCTTCACGGCCTAGTCGCGGCTGCGGAGTTTGGCGAGCAGCCGCAGGATCTCCATGTAGAGCCACACAAGCGTCACCATCAGCGCGAAGGCGCCGTACCACTCAAGGTATTTGGGGGCCCCGCGTTCGGCTGCCTGTTCAATGAAGTCGAAGTCGAGCACGAGGTTCAGGGCCGCAATCACGACCACGAACAGGCTGAAGGCGATGCCGACCGGGCCAGCGGCGTGGATATAGGGAATCGGAAAGCCGAAGAAGCTCCCGATCATAGAGATCAGGTACACGAGGCAGATGCCGCCCGTGGCCGCCACGATGCCGAGCTTGAAGTTTTCGGTCGCGCGGATGAGTCCCGATTGATAGGCGAGCAGAAGGCCGGCGAGCGTGCCGAACGTGCCTCCGACCGCCTGGATCACGATCCCGGGATACTGGGCCTCGAAGCTCGCCGACACACCCCCGAGAAACAGCCCCTCGGCGAGGGCGTAGACCGGCGCGAGCGTCGGGGCCCAGGTGTGCTTGAAGCAGATCACGAGCCCCGTGATCAGGCCGACGATCGCCCCGCCGAATGCCCACGGCAGCGCCGCTGCTGGATTGGCCTCGACTGCGGCAAACGTCCTCGACCAGGTGAAGCAGGCGGTGCCCGAGGCGAGGAGCAGGAGAAACATCGTCTTCTGGGCCGTGCCGTTGATCGTCATGACACCCGCGGGCGCCTGCTCGGCGGCGGTGTCGCGGCGGAAGACGCCAAAGTTCTCGAACGTCTTGTCGTTGAGTGCAGGATTTCCGGTGCGCATCGGGAGCCCTTTGACGATGGAGCAGGTGGCCAGAAGACCACTGCATCATAGCACCGGACGAAGATCCGGGTCAGCGGGCGGGGGCAGCCGTGAGCGACTTCAAGTGGGCGAAGAGGTCGGAGACATCCTGCGGGGGCATCGATTCGAGGAGCCCTTCCGGCATGATCGAGATGCCCGTGAAGTCCGCCTGGGCGATGTCGCGCGATTCGATCCGCACGTCGGCCGTGTTGGGCTGGCGGATCACGATCGCATTGGCATCGCGCGAGACGAGCAGGCCCTGCACGATCCGCCCGTCTTTCGTGACCACGCGAAAGTTTCGGTAGCCGCCCTCCATCGCGGCGTTGGGCGTGAGCACGTTGCGCAGAATCGCCTCCACGCCGGTGATCCCCAGGCCGTCGAGCGCGGGGCCGATCCGGCCGCCCTGGCCGCCCTGCTGATGGCAGGTGAGACACTTCGCTGCGAACAGGGCCTGGCCCTTGGCGGGATCGCCCGCGGCGTCGGCCAGCCCACGGAACGTCGCAAACTTTTCCATGCGCTTGCTGAGCTCCTCCGCCGTGACGAGCTTCGGCGCGTCGAGCGATGTCTCCACCCGCGCGTCGCCGGAGAGTTGGCCCCACGACGTGCCAGCGTGGAACGACGCGAGGCTCGGCGGCCGGGCATCGTCGCCGACGAAACTGCGGTCGAAGTCGGCCCGGATTTCGTCGGGCGTGCGGGCACGGTTCCAGGCGCGGAACTCCGCGATCCGGCCGCGCGTGCCCCGGTCCTTGCCCGGCGGCGTGCTGTAGCCAACCCGCAGAGCGGAGAAGGGCGTCGTCTCACGAACCGTCCCTTCGCCATCGAGTTCACCATCCACGTAGATCCGAAACACGCCTTCGGCGTCGCGCGTGACCGCGTAGTGCGTCCACGTGTCGGGCGTGGTCTTCGACTTCGCCGTGACGACGTCGTTGTGGGCCTTTGTCCAGACCCGAAACTGGCCGTCGTGAAAATTCATGTCGACGAGGCCGTCGCCGGCGAGCAGGCTGTCTTCATTGCCGATCGGGGCCTCGAGATTCACCCACGCCTCCACGGTGAAGGGGCCGTCGAGCGATACAACGGGGCCGGTGGCCGTGTCGTCTCCCGAGAGCCGCAGCACCGACGGGGCTCCGGCGGTGAGGTCACCCCAGAGCTTCTCGAGCGTCGGATCGCCGCCCAGCACCGCGCGCATGTCGGCCACGACGGACAGAGGCAGGCTCGTGGGGTCGATGTCGTCGGCCGTCATCGCCGCCACGAGTGCGGCCGCCCCTTCCTTGTGCCGCGCGAGCGCCGCGGCTGCCGCCTGCCGTTCGGTGAACGAAAGATCGTCCCACGCGGCCACGAGCGCCGCGCACGAGGTGCGGTCGCGGGATTCCGCCCACGCTGCCAAGGCCTCGGCCCGCAGTGACGGGACGTTCGCCGTAGCCGAGAGGATGGCCTGGCCGGCGGCTGCGGAGAGGGTGCCGAGCTCACGCAGGCAACGCAACGCCGCCTGCCGGACGTCGACGGCGGTGCCGCCGTCGCACACGAGGGCCGTCACGGCCGACTCGACACCCTTCGTTTTGAACGCCCCGACGAGCTTGAGCGCGAGCGCCCGGTCGGCGGCAGAGCCGTTGACGCCGAGGAGTTCGGCTGTGGCCTTCGCGACGATCGGTTCGAGGGCGGGGCTCGTGAGGCCCGTACGAAACTTGAGCAGCGTTTCGAGTGTGGCTGCACGCGTTCGCGGATCACAGGCCGACTTCTCCACGGCCGCCGCCACCTCCGGCAGATCTGCTTGTGAGGCCAGGAGCCGCACTTCGTCTTCACCGAGCGGGCGCCCGAGGGTGCCGACGAGCGATACCAGCCCCTGAGCCGCAGATCGTGGGTCGAGCGCGAGTGTCGCCAGTAGTCGGTTTTCGATCGGCAGCTCCCGGCCCGCCGGAGACGCGAGAAACGCCGCCACCGCGGCCGGATGTAATTCCAACGCCCAGCGGGCGAGATACCGCTCAAAGTCACGGTCGTATACCGTCCACGCATCGCCCTCCACGCGGCCGCCGCCGAGCCTCATGATGAGCGCGACCGTGTCGGGCTCGGTGACCGGAATCCGGCGGAATGCGTCGCCGAGCGCAGCCCGCACCTGCGGCGCGGGATCGTTGACGAGCGGCGCGGCCAGCTGACGAAACACGGCCTCCGAGCAGGTGGCGCCGGCGATGCGGACCGCCTCGTGACGGAGGTCGGGGCTCGCATCGGCGACGAGCGTTTCGAGGAGCGAGAGCGGGACGGCGCCGAGGCCTTCGAGCGCCCACAGGCAGCCCACGCGGGCGGCGACCGGCTCGGCCGGATCGGCAGCCCGCTTCTCGAGCACGGGCACGAGGGCTTTCGCCTTACGATCGACGATCTCCTGCCAAGCGAAGTCGGCGATCCGGGCGTTGGCAGCGCCGAGATGCTTGGGCAGCTCTTCCGTGGGCAGCTTCCCCACGGCCACGGGCTCGCGAAGTGGTTGCGAGGCATGTCTAATCCGCCAGATCCGGCCGCGCTCGCGGTCGCGGTCGGGATGGTTGCGCGGCACCTCGTTGTGCGAGATGATCTTGTTGTACCAATCGACGACGTAGAGGCAGCCGTCGGGGCCAAACTGGGCGGCCACTGGGCGGAACGCCTTGTCGCCACTGACGAGAAGATCCGGCCCCTTGCGGTAGGTGAACCGCTCGCCCGCGCGTGTGGCGATGATCGACTGAATCTGGTTGGTGATCGGGTTGGCCAGGTAGAAGACCCGCTCCCCGGGCGTGGCTCCGGCGCCCGCGCCCCACGGCCCGGGCCAGCCGTCGGCATCGTCGGCGATGGCGAGGCCGCTGAGCCCGCTGCCTCCCATCTGCGGCGGGCCGAGCGGGGCAGGCATCATGGGCTGGTAGGGGCGGAGCCGATCGGGGGAGCCGGTTGTCACGAGCACGCCCGGCTCGTACGGGAAGATCGGGTATCCGATGTCGTTTGCTTCCTGGAGCCAGATCTTGCCCTCGCGCGAGATCGTCAGGCCCCAGATGTTGTTGGGGCCGGCCGTGAGCGATTCAAACAGCGAGCCATCGGGCCTGAACCGACCGAGCTTGCAGGCGTTGTATTGGACTTCTTTCGCGCCATCGGCAAACGCCACATTGCCCGGCCGCTTCACGGTCGATCCATTGAAGAGGCCCTGGGCCAGCAGGATCCAATCGCCGGGCACCCGCGTGAACTGGTGCGGGAAGAGGTGCGAATCCTGCACACCGAAGCCATCGAGCACGGTTTCGAAGCCGTCGGCCCGACCGTCGCCATCCGTGTCGCGATACAACCGGATCTCGGTGCCGTATTGCACGAAGGCGCCGTCGCGATAGGGCAGCACGCCGAGCGGAATCGCGAGCCCTTCGGCAAACACCCGCGGAGTTGACGGCTTCGCCGCCCACGGGTCATCGACCACGATCACCTTGTCGCGGCCGCCCGCCGCAAAGAGCCGCTTTGACACCTCAGGGCTTTCATTGGCATCGACGGGATATTCAAACGCCGTCGTCGTCCACAGCCGGCCTTGGGCATCGAAGGAGAGGGCCACGAACTTGCCAACCCGGTTGGCCGGGTCGGTATCTTCCTCGAGCACGAGTTCGGCCGTGAAGCCCTCGGGCAGCGTGAACTGGGCAGCCTCTTCCGCCGCCGAGAGCGGCAGGGCCCCCTCCGCGTTGCCCACCTTCATGCCGGCGGGCTTGGCAATGGCGCCGGCGGGCTTGCCGGCGGGCGACGCCGCGGCAGCCGGTGCAGGGGCCGGCAGTTTTTCGATCCTGACGTCCTTCACCTCCACGAGGGCCTTGCCCCCGCCATGCACCTGGATCCCGATCTGGCCGTCGAGCGGGATCGCCGCGTCCTGCTCCACGTAGTCGAGCGCCGCCACGCCGTTGATCCACGAGCGGATGGCCGGCCCATCTGCCACGATTCGGTAGTCGTTCCACTCGCCTTCCTTGATCGCGGCCGCGAGCGCCTGCGCGTCTTTCGGCTCGCCGATCACCGTGTTGCGACGCGACTCGTCGTAGAGTTTGCCCCACCAGCCGGGGCCAGCGTCGACCTGGTAGCCCCGCATCTCGTGCGAATCTGGCACGCGCACGCTGCGAATCTGGATGCCAGAGTTCACGAAGCCGCCCGCCCCGCGGATGCGGATCTTGAACGTCAGTTCGAAGTTCGTGAACGAGTCCTTCGTGGCCAGGAACGTGTTGTGCGGAACGTTCTCGGTGAGCGATCCGCCGACGATCATGCCGTCGGCGGCCTTCCACCACTTCTCCTCGCCCGCGCGCACGTCCCAGCCGGCGAGCGACGTGCCGTCGAACAACGACTGCGACTCGGCTGCTCGAACGTGTGAAAACGAAAAGAAAACGAGCAGAATCACAATACGCGAGGCGAGGGGGATCGGCGAACGCTCGACGAGCATGGGCCGCTGCGGCCCCGTGAGGAGACTTTTGCCGTCCCCCGAGCCGGCACTCACCAGAAAGGCACGAAGTCGCATTGAAGAATCTCCTCTTCAGGCAGACGGCATGTTGAAGTCGAACACGATCACGCGGGCGAGACACGGCACCACGATGTCTTTCACCCGCTCATGCTCCGGGTGCGGCAGGTATTCGTCGCGGGCCTTGGGGCTCGCGAACGTCATGATGAAACCGTGCGTGAAGCCATCGTTCAGGCCCTCATTGCTATCGTAGGGGCCGTAGTGGAAGTCGAGCAGGCCGGGGATCTTGCCCACCATGCCCGCCATCTCGCGGAAGCAGGTGGCGATCTGCGGGGGCGACACTTCCGGCTTGAATTGAAAGACGCCGTAATGCTTGACCTCGGGCATGGGAGACTCCTCGGGGATGGGGCATCGATTCGGTGGGCATTCCTCAACGCTCCTCTCGGCTCACGCCTCGGGCTTCCATGGGGAGCCGGCGGATGTTCGTGAGCAGGGCCTCGACGCAGTCGCGTGCGAAGGCCGGGTCGTTGATCTCGCAGTCGAGCGAGATGCAGGGCACACCCGGCCGGAGGCCGCCCTCGAGCGCGCTGAAGAGCGCTGCATCGGCGTGCTGATCGTGGAAGGGGCCGCCCGCCGCGCTGATCACGCTGACTCCCCGGCGGGGGATGAGCACGCTCACCGGGCCGCGCGAGGTGTTCACCTTCTCGGCCATCATCCGGCCAAGGGTGGCACACTCTTCGGCGGTGGTGCGCATGAGCGTGACCTGGGGGTTGTGGATGTAGAAGGTGCGGCCAGCGTATTTCTCGGGCACCGTCTGTCGCTCGCCGAAATTCACCATGTCGAGGCAGCCGGGGGCCACGACGGCTGGCACGCCGTGCTTCGCCGCAGCATCGAGCCGCTCAGGGCCGGCGGAGAGCACGCCGCCCACGAGCTCATCGGCGAGTTCCGTGGTCGTGATGTCGAGCACGCCGGCCACCATGCCGCTGGCGATCAGCGCTTCCATCGCCCGGCCACCGGTGCCCGTGGCATGAAACACGAGCACTTCGTAGCCCGCCTGCTCCAAGAGCGGGATCGCCGCCTCGATGCACTGCGTCGTATTCCCAAACATGCTGGCCACGACGAGCGGTTTGTCGTCACTCGTGGTGACATCGGCCTCCACCATGCCGCAGATCGCGCCCGCCGCGCGGGCCAGGATCGTGCGCGAGATCCGATTCAGCCCCTGCACGTCTACGACCGCCGGCATCATCGTGATGTCGGTCGTGCCGACGTAGGGCGCCGTGTTGCCGCTGGCGAGTGTCGACACCATCAACTTTGGAAAGCCGATCGGCAACGCCCGCATCGCGGCCGAGCCGATCGCCGTGCCGCCGCCACCGCCGAGCGAGATCACGCCCTCGATCCGGCCTTCGGCAGCCAG
>Ga0247836_1008874_pt1 | contig 9962 bp, 9 predicted proteins | sample LaCruzMarch2015__4_FD_187116 | JGI IMG/M metagenome (GOLD analysis project Ga0247836, IMG submission 187116) | Freshwater microbial communities from meromictic Lake La Cruz, Castile-La Mancha, Spain - LaCruzMarch2015_14m | ecosystem: Environmental > Aquatic > Freshwater > Lake | place: Spain...
GCCTGGGCCTGCAGAATCGCTACGGCACACTCGGCCAAGTCGTCGTACTCCTCGATGCCCGTGCCCATCTGCTTGTAAGGTTTATAGAAAAACTGACAGCGGTAGTGCTGCTCGCCAGTCTTGAACAGAACGAAACTGCAGCCGTCGTCGGCTTGCCAGAAGAACACGGGGCAGGTTGTCAGCTCCCGATCGGCAGCGTGCAGCCGGATATCGGCATCCGCCAGTTGATACGCAGGATCCCGCCCGTAGCGCTCCCGCAGGGTCGTCTGAATGACCCAGCGTTCGGTGTCGGTGATGTCCGGAACTGATGCCATAAGATCTCAACACTCGGAACGAAACCAGGGGGTAGGGTCACAGCCTACCAGAGCGGCCGACGCTGATCGGGCAGCGAACGCATCGGCAACCGACGCTGCGCGTGACCATCGCGTGTCATACGGCAGTCACGTCGGCCCGGACCGGGCGCAAGGCTACCCAAAATGTGCGTCCACTCCAAGTCTAATTATTTTCACGGCCGCGCCAACGGCGGCAGACCGGGGTTCAGACCCAAGGCCCGGTCCATGAAGCGACGCTTCAGGGGCGCCGCCCGGTCGGTCAGATCGAGCCCCCAACTGCGGAGCGCGACAACCGGTGCGATGTCATTTCCAAACAGACGCTTGAACCCATCCATCGCGGCCAGCATCACCAGATTGTCGCCGCGGCGGGCGCGCTCGTAACGGCGCAAGGTCCACAGTGATGCGAGGTCGCGACCGCGCTCCAACGCCAAATCCAGCGCGGCAACCAGTTCAGCGGCATCGAGCAACCCCAGGTTGACCCCCTGCCCCGCCAAGGGGTGGATTGCATGGGCGGCATCGCCGATCAGGGCGAGCCCCGGTTCCACGTAGCGCTGCGCATGCTGTAAACGCAGCGCCACCGACGCCCGCGGGCCATCGACCCGGACCTGACCCAGCCGGCGCTCGAAAGCGTCGGTGAGCGCCTGACCGAACGCGGCATCATCCAGCGCCGGCAGGTCATCCGCCCGTGACCCGCCCGCCGACCACACGATGGAGCAACGCCCGTCGCGCAGCGGCAGGAACGCCAGTGGACCGGTGGGCAGAAAGCGCTGCCAGGCGGTCTCCTGGTGCCACCGGGTCGTGACGACCGTCGCGACGATGGCGCGTTGATCGTAGTCCCAGCCTTGGGTGGGGATGCCCGCCAGTTCGCGGATCAGCGAATCACGGCCATCCGCGGCCACCAGCAGCCGCGCCCCCAGGCGCCGCCCATCGGCCAGCACCAGTGCGGGGCCGTCGGCCGTGCGCTCCAGCTCGGCGATGGTCGCCGGACAAATCAGCGTCAGGTCCGGCAGCGACTCCAGCCGTTCCCAGAGCGCCAGTTGAATCACCCGGTTCTCGACGATGTGCCCCAGGTCCGGTTCGCCCAAATCCGCGCTGTCGAAATGGATGCTGCCGCCGCCGATGGCGTCCCAGACCCGCATCTGCCGGTACGGGCTGGCGCCCAGGCCGCAGATGCGCTCCCAGGCACCCAGCCGCGCCAACATCCGCTCACTGGCACGCGACAGGGCCGAGACCCGCAGGTCGACCTCACCGGCCGGCCACGCGCGGCGCGGCGGGCGCGCCTCGACCAGACCGATCGTGAGGCCCTTGCCGGAGCAGGCCAGGGCAAAAGCGGCACCGACCATGCCGCCGCCGACGACCAGCAGGTCATAGTTTGTGTTCATGGGCGTTCACTCGCGGCTGGATTTCGACTCAGCTGGATTTCGACTCAACTGGATTTCGACTCAACTGGATTTCGACTCAGGGGCAGCCCGCGCGCCAGACGCGGCGCCCGCCCCCCGGTCCCCATGAAATGACGCGCCACCGCGCGCCGCGCCGGCGGCAGCAGGTCCAGCCCCAACAGACCCAGGTTACGCCCCAGCCGCAGCGGCAGCCAAGGATTGACGAAGAGCCGGGCCAGGGTGTCGGTGAGAGTGGCCGTCCGCTGCTGATCGCCGCCGCGCCAGGCGCGGTAGGCCGCGAGCACCGTCGCCGCGCCCGGATCGAATCCGCGCTCGCCGACCGGCTCACCGATGGGGGCCAGCACCTCCGCCAGGGCGGCCACGTCGCGCAGCCCCAGGTTGAACCCCTGACCGGCCACCGGATGCAAGGTGTGGGCGGCATTGCCAATGAGCACCAGCCGCGGCCGGATGGTCTCACGCGTGAGCAGGAGCTTCAGCGGATAGGCGCGACGCGGCGCCGCCTGACCCAACCGGCCCAACCGAAACCCGAAGCGCCCCTGCAGCCGGGCCAGGAAGGCGGCATCCGACAGCCCCAGCAGCGCCGCGGTCTCGGTGTCCCGGCAGGTCCAGACCACCGAGTAGCGCCCGCCGGTCATGGGCAGCAGCGCCAGCGGCCCGGTGTCGGTAAAGCGTTCGAAGGCCCAGCCGGTCCGCGGCCGGTCCGGTGTCACCGTGGTGATGACGGCGTGCTGTTCATAGGCACGCTCCTCGACCGCGATCCCCTGGTCGCGCCGGATCAACGAATCGCCCCCGTCCGCGGCCACCAGGAGGCACGTACTCAGGCGGCGCGTCTCGCCGCCGCACTGCACCTCGAGCTCCGCCCGGTCGGAGTGCAGCCGCTGGCTGGTCACGCGCGCGGGGCACAGCCATTCCACCTGAGGCGCCGCCGCCAGGGCCACCCGGATGGCCGCCCCCATGGCGCGCGCACCGGCCACGTAACCCAGGGCTTCGACCCCCAATTCGACATGATCGAGCCGAGTGGTACCACAGCCCCCGCGCTCGGCGATATGCACCCGCAGGATGGGCTCCGCCTCCGGCGCGATTGCGTCCCACAAACCGATAGCTCCCAGGATGCGACGGCTGCCCAGGGACAGGGCGATCACCCGTTCGTCATAGCTCGGCTGGACCGCGGCATCCGCCGCCACCGCCTCGATCACGGCCACCCGCAACCCGGTGTCGGCCAGAGCACAGGCCAGCGACCCGCCGATCAGCCCGCCGCCGACGATCACCAGATCGAAGTGAGCCTGGCACTGAGCGGGTGAGGACTGACGGGGGCTTGGTTCTGGATGCATGGACGCTCGAATGAATGTCAAGGGAATCTGAAGACGAAAAACGGAATGTCGTTCTCGTTGTCGATGACAACGACAACGGTGGTGTTTAACTTGTGCTGAACGCGTTACCTATCCTCCCGCCATCACCGCCTCGATCGCGTCCGGGTCCTTGGGCGCTGCCGCGGACAGGACCTCATTGCCGTCCTCGGTGATCAGCACATCGTCCTCGATCCGGATGCCGATCAACCGATAGGGTTCAGGGACCGCGTCGGTCGCCGGCATGTAGAGTCCGGGCTCCACGGTCAACACCATACCCGGCTCCAGGATACGCCAGGCGCCATCCTGCTTGTAGTGTCCGACGTCGTGCACGTCCATGCCGATCCAGTGGCCGGTCCGATGCATGTAGTAGGGCTTGTAGGCTTCCTCCTTGATCAACTGCTTCGGTTTGCCGGCGAGCACGCCGAGCCGGATCAGCCCCTTGGTCAACACCTTCAACGCTGCTTCGTGGGGGTCGATCCAGCGGTTGCCGGGGCGCGCCTGGGCGATCGCCGCCCGCTGCGCCGCCAGGACCAGTTCGTAGAGTTCCCGCTGGGGCGGACTGAAGCGACCGTTGACGGGGAAGGTCCGGGTGATATCGGAGGCATAGCCGCCGAGCTCGCAGCCCGCATCCACCAGCACCAGATCGCCGTCCGCAAGGCGTGCGTCGTTCTCCACATAATGCAGGATACAGCCGTTGGCCCCGCCGCCGACGATCGTTGGATAGGCCTGCAAGCGGGCACCCTGCAGGGCACAGTGGTGCTGGAACTCAACCTCCAGCTCCGACTCGACCCGACCGGGACGGCAGCGGCGCATGAGGTGCCGATGCGCTTCGGCGGAGATCCGTGCCGCCCGGCGCATCCGCTTGATTTCGGAATGGCTTTTCCTGAGTCGCTGCTCGTGCAGCACCGCCTCGATGGTCACGAAGGTCTCGGGCGGGGACGCCCCCTTGCGCACATTGGCACGCACCTGATTGACCCAGCCCAACACCCGCGCGTCGAACGCCGGATCGGCACCGATGGGAAAGAAGAGCGGGTCACGTCCGTCGATCAGCCCCGGCATCAGCCCGTCAAGGTCGCTCAGCGGATACGCCTGCGCCGCGTGATAGGTCGCGACCGCCCCCTCCACGCCAGCCCGACGGCCGTCCCACTGCTCCCGTTCAGGGTCACGCGGGCGGCAAAACAGGATGAATTCGCCCTCCTTGCGCCCGGGGGCGAAGACGGCGACCGCAGCGGGCTCCGGGAACCCGGTCAGATAGGTGAAATCGCTGGATTGCCTGAACGGATAGTGGACATCCCGGTTGCGTATCACCTCGGATGCGGCCGGGAGGATCGCGAGTCCGGCGGGACCGATCGACTTGAGTAAAGCGCGGCGACGGCGCTGGAACTCGGCGGGCGTCACCGCGCCTCCTGGCGGGGGAGTCCCCGTTCGTCATGGATCAACATAGCGGCTACCCAGACGAACTCGATCAACTCGGCGAGCGCCGTTTCATCCTCCTCGCCCTCACTCAGCGCATCCAGATCCATGCGGGTGAGGGTCGCGAAATCGCTCAAGACCTCGCGGCCCTGCGCGGAGAGATCCGGCGCGGACACCCCCAACACGCCCAGTGCGAACAGAAAGCCGCGGATCCAGTCGTACAAGGCGGTCGCCCGTTCGACCAAGGGCCGGTCGTCGGCGGGCAGCAGCAGCGTAAACCCGATATCCGTGCCCTGGATCTCGTCCAGGGTGCGCTGTGCCAACGCATGCAGCCCGTCGCGCGCCGCCGCGAAGCGTGGATCGGCCGTCGGTCCTGAGCCCGACCCAACCTCCAGGACCTGGGCCTGATCCTGCTCAGGATCCCCCTGGGGCGTCTGCAGCAATTGGTTGAGCCAGACACGCTCCGGGTCTGGCTCACCACCGCAGATCAGACCGCACAGGATGCCCTGCGCCTCACTCGGGGTCGGGGAGAGCGCGCTGACCTCGAGCAGTTGCCCGAGCTGATCCCAGGTCTGATCCCTGTTCTGTTCAGGGTGAATATCCGTGGCAGCCTCCGATGAGTCGGTGGGGGTCGGGCGCCGCGGTGCCCGCAGTGACGTCGTCGCGATCATAGCACGCGCTTCGGCCTGATTGACCCTGCCGCGCACCCCTTCTATAGTGCGTAAAATTGCTTGGGAGCCCCGCATCTTGGCCAATTTCGACATCGATCAGCTCGAACGCCGGGTGGACGGCCTGATCCACCTCTGCCGTCGCCTCCGAGAGGAAAACGCCTCCTTGCGCGCCCGCCAGGACGTGCTGGTCGCGGAGCGCGGCGAGTTGATCGAAAAGACCGAACAGGCGCGCAGCCGGGTCGAGGCCATGTTGTCGCGGCTACGCGCGATGGAGGAGAGCCTGTGACCGAACAACCCATCGGAGTCGACATCAAGATCCTGGACAAGGATTACCGGATCGCCTGTCCGGCGGAGGAACAGAACGAACTGCTGGCCTCGGCGCGCTTCCTCGACAGCCGGATGCGCGAGATTCGCCAGACCGGACGGGTCATCGGCACCGACCGCATCGCGGTGCTGGCGGCGCTGAACATCGTCCATGAATTGCTGCAGGTGCAAAACGGACAGCCCGGGCTGGACAGCGATCTCGCGCGGCGGCTGGCCCGACTGGAGGAGCGGATCGGGGAAGCGCTTTCCGCCGAAGCAGGTCTGGACTCATCGCCCGAAAGGGTATAGCCTGTTCCTCAGACACCCCCTGTAGTGTTCGACCGTGGCCTGGGTATTTTCTTGAGCCTAATTTGTACCCCGGGAGCATGACCCTGAGGCTGTTGCGCAAGTCCGCCCCGAGCGGAAAGCCTGAAGCCGATGCGACTGTTCCCACTTGAACCCTGCGGTTCAAGAACAAAGGTTACGACGGCACCGGCGGGGGGTGTCCCCCCTTTTTAGTGGATAGTGGATAGTGGATAGTCGAGCGTCTTCGGGCTTGGTGCTGATCAGCGCGGATGGCCGCGGACAAACGACCGATTCACCGCTCCCGCCGCCGGCCGCCGATCCAACCTGCCCAGTCACCGGCGGGAACCTCAGTCCCGTTGGATCTGTCACGAAAACCGTTCTTAGCGCATCAAGACGCGACCTGCGCGCGGCGCGGCGTCGGCTGTCTGCGCAAGAACAACACGACCACACCATTGCTTTGACCCGATTGCTGGGGTCCGAACCCGCATTCCTGAGCGCCCGCCGGGTCGCCGCCTACTGGCCCGCGGACGGCGAACTGGACCCCAGACCCCTCCTGAAAGCAGCCATCGGCCGCGGTCGACGCGGCTTCCTGCCGATGTTGCGGCCCGGCAAGCACCGTCAACTCTGGTTCCTGCGCTATCGACCTGGTGAGCCGATGCGTGCCAATCGCTTCGGCATACCGGAACCAGCCCGGCGGCAGCGACGACTGGCGCTCGCCTGGACCCTCGACCTCATCCTGGTGCCCTTGGTCGGATTCGATGCCGACTGCAACCGTCTCGGCATGGGCGGCGGCTTCTATGACCGCACCCTGAGCTTCCTGCGCCAACGCGCACACTGGCACCGACCGCGCCTGATCGGCATTGCGCATGAATGCCAGCGGGTGGAGCGCGTTCAACCCCAACCCTGGGACATCCCGCTGGACGCGGTGGCGACCGAACGGGGAATCTATCGGCGCAGCAGGTGCATGAGCTGAACAATTCCAAATTTGGGCGGCATCCGCGACCCCCGGTGGATGCGGCGCGCGCGACCTATTTGCCAGGCCACTATCCACCCTACAGCATAGCCGGTTTCGTAGGGTGGATAAGCGCAGCGCATCCACCATCAGCCTCGCTGCCGGAATGCTATCGGCGACGGCCACGGAGCTTTGGAACTGCTGTCACGGGGCAACGCATTGACATCCGATGAGTTCTCTGTGTGCTCTGTGTCCTCTGTGGTGAACAGTCCGGCCGAGGATCAACCCGTACCTTCGGCAGACGAACTCCCCGCGAAAATCCGATAGGCCGGATTGTCGGTCTCATCCCAATGCGGATAGCCCAGAGCGTCGAGTGAGCGGCGGAATGCGGCCTGTTCATCGGCCGGCACCGTCGCGCCCATCAGCACCCGGCCGTAGGCCGCGCCGTGATTGCGATAATGAAACAGGGTGATGTTCCAGCGCTTGCCGAGTCCGGTCAGAAAATCGAGCAAAGCACCGGGGCGTTGCGGAAATTCGAAACGCACCAGCGTCTCGGTCGCCCCGCAAGCCGCGATGCCTGGGGCGTGCCCACCCACCATGTAGCGAATATGCAACTTGGCCGTTTCGTTGTCCGTCATGTCCAGTACCCCGAACCCCTTTTCGATGAGCCGCGCGATCAACTCGGCGCGCTCCTCGTCGCCGCGGCCCAGTTCCACGCCCACGAAGACCTGGGCGCGCTCCGCATCCGCATAGCGATAATTGAACTCGGTGATCTGACGCCGGCCAATCACCCGGCAGAAGGCGAAGAAACTTCCCGGACGCTCCGGAATCTCCACCGCCAACAGGGCCTCGCGCCGCTCGCCGAGTTCGGCACGCTCGGCGATATGCCGCAGACGGTCGAAATTCACGTTCGCGCCGCTCTCGATGGCCACCAGGTGTTCGCCACGGCAGCCGGTGCGCTCCACATAACGCTTCAGACCCGCCACCCCCAGGGCCCCGGCGGGCTCCGCAATGCCGCGGGTATCGTCGAAAATATCCTTGATCGCGGCACAGATCTCGTCCGCGCTGACCAGGATCACCTCATCCACCCGGGTACGTGCCAGCCGGAAAGTCTCCTCTCCGATCAGTCGCACCGCCACCCCGTCGGCAAACAAACCCACCTGCGGGAGTTCCACCCGCCGCCCGGCCGCCAGTGCCGCATGCAGGGTCGGCGCGTCCTCCGGTTCCACACCGATGATCCGCACCTGCGGCATCAGCCACTTCACATAGGTGCTGATCCCCGCGATCAGACCGCCGCCGCCCACCGGGACGAAGATGGCATCGGGCGGTTGCGGATGTTGGCGCAGGATCTCCATACCGATCGTTCCCTGCCCGGCGATGACTTCCGGATCATCGAAGGGATGCACGAAGGTCAACCCGCGTTCGGCTACCAACGCCATTGCATGGGCATAGGCGTCGTCATAGGAATCGCCGAAAAGCACCGCCTTGCCGCCCAAGGCACGCACGGATCGGACCTTGATGGCCGGCGTGGTCCGCGGCATGACGATGGTGGACGCCACCCCCAGACGCGCCGCCCCCAGGGCCACACCCTGCGCATGGTTGCCCGCGCTGGCCGCGATCACTCCGCGGGCGCGCACCTCCGGACTCAGGTGCACCAGCTTGTTATAGGCCCCGCGCAGTTTGAAGGAGAAGACCGGTTGCAAGTCCTCACGCTTGAGAAACACCTGATTGCCCAGCCGCGACGACAGTTGAGCGGCCAGGGTCAGGGGCGTTTCCCGGGCGACCTCGTAGACCCGCGCCCTCAGGATCCGTTCGATGTAGCTGTCCGGCATGCAGAAACCTTCAGAGGCGAGGGATAACGCTTGGCACTGCGCGACGCCCGGGGACTTGCGCTTGGGATGCGGGAACCAAGGCTGAAACCTTGGACTCCTGGGGCCCCTGAGCCACACGAAGCGGCGCGTCCAGCCGCGCGGAAGCGGCTATGATACCCCTTGGTTCATCGTCGGATTCAGTGAGGTCCATTTATGCAACAAGACGAGCAAAAGAAACAGGCCGCAAAGGCGGCTCTGGCTTATGTGGAAGGCGGCATCATCGGCGTGGGCACCGGCTCCACGGTCAATCACTTTATCGACGCGCTGGCCACCATCAAGGGCCGGATCGACGGCGCGGTGTCCAGTTCCGAGGTCTCCAGCGCGCGCCTGAAGGGCCACGGCATCCCGGTCTATGACCTCAACGGCGTGGGCGATCTGGCACTCTACGTCGACGGCGCCGACGAGACCAACCGTCAGTTACAGCTCATCAAGGGCGGCGGCGGGGCCTTGACGCGCGAGAAAATCGTGGCGGCGGCGAGCGCGCGCTTTGTCTGTATCGCCGATGAAACCAAACTGGTGGACGTCCTCGGCCGCTTCCCGCTGCCGGTGGAAGTCATCCCCATGGCACGCAGCCTGGTAGCCCGGCAACTGGTTCAACTGGGCGGCACCCCGGTGTGGCGCGAGGGCTTCGTCACCGACAACGGCAACCTGATCCTGGATGTCCAGCACCTGAGCATCCTGGAGCCCGCCAAACTGGAGCAACAGATCAACAACCTGCCCGGGGTGGTGACGGTCGGCATCTTCGCCCTGCGGCCGGCCGATGTGCTGATCCTGGGGACGCCTCAGGGACCAAAGACGCTGAAGGTGGAGTGATCGCGGCGGGCTTGTTGTGTTTCTTGGCGAGCTTGGCGCCTTGGCGTGAGCAATTGCCGGATTGACGCCGAAGACATGCCCGCCCGGCCTTGATCGTCGCTCGGGCCGAACCGGTCAACCGGATTTGTCCACAGATGTCACAGATGAACACAGATGAAGAAAACATCTGTGTTCATCTGTGTTGGGTGGCCACCGCCGGCAGCGAGGCTGATGGTGGATGCGCTGTGCTTATCCACCCGAAACTTTAAACCGCGCCAACTCCGGCAATCGTCGAATCTGCCGGGGCCGATCTCATCCAAAAACATCGCATACCGCGCGGGGCGCGGTTTAGCCTCAACACAAAAAACGGGGCCCGAGGGCCCCGTTTTTTAGTCCATCCCTGGCCGCCCGAAGGCGGGCTTCTAAATCATCAGAAGCTATGCATCATGCCAATCGAGAAGCCGCTCCAGTCCGCATCTTCGATGTTGTCCGTGACCTGCGTGTACAGGGCGAACGCGGTGGTGCGCTTGCTGAAGTTGTAGTCATACCCGACGGCCCAAGAACTCTTCTCGC